>Ga0207421_10001212_pt1 | contig 33497 bp, 27 predicted proteins | sample SodLakKL_010_SED_4_FD_187542 | JGI IMG/M metagenome (GOLD analysis project Ga0207421, IMG submission 187542) | Alkaline sediment microbial communities from Lake Tanatar, Kulunda Steppe, Russia - 8KL_010_SED (SPAdes) (version 2) | ecosystem: Environmental > Aquatic > Non-marine Saline and...
AGGATCTTGCTTTTTCTAGTGATAATATTTTTATTGTTTTGAGTCATTTTGATCTCCTTTCGAATACTTATGAGATATACAAACTTATACATTCTATCGTTGGATTAATTCTAACATTTGCCATTTTTCTTTGCAATAAAATGTTTTTTAAAAAAAATTTAAATAAAAGAATGTGGGATGGCTTAGGGGTCACTTTGTTAGTAGCTTTATGCCTCCGGGAAGAATGCTTATAAAAACAATCCGCAAAATGCTAGCTGCTTTCGCTATCTTTGTGCTAGGGCTTAAAATGAATAAATTTCTAGCATATCTTCCTTCCTTTTAGTATAATGGTTTGATAAAGGAAGGTGACATAATGTTAGTGGAAATGATTTTTGCCTTAATAAATCGACTGGGATTGATCATCATCCTAGCGGTGATTATCTCAAAAATAGGAATATTTAAACGATTGATTATAAAAAGAAATGCCAGTAAAATAGACAAACTGATCCTGGCGGTTGTATTTGGAGTTATAGGGATCTTGGGAACCTACTCCAGTGTGCCAGTAAACGGAGCCCTTGCCAATACCCGGGTGGTCGGTGTTATGGTGGGAGCTCTGTTAGGAGGACCTCTGGTAGGCCTTGGGGCTGCCGTTATTGCGGGAGGTCATCGTTTTCTGATTGATATCGGCGGATTTACTGCGGTTGCCTGTGGGATTTCCACGGTAGTGGAAGGACTGATGGGGGGATATTTTTATTATTATCTTAGAAATAAAAAACAGAAATGGAAATATGCCCTGTTATTCGGAATGCTTGCGGAAATTGCTCAAATGGCGATTATTCTTCTGATTGCTCGGCCATTTGCTGATGCCCTGGCTTTGGTACAGATCATTCTGGTGCCCATGGTATTCGTTAATTCAATCGGAATCGCCCTTTTTGTGGGAATTCTTGAGAATATTTATAATGAACAGGAACGGATCGCAGCAGGGCAGGCGGAAAAAGCTTTGAATATTGCCAACCTAACGCTACCTTATTTTCGAAAGGGATTAAAGGAAGACGTGGCAAAAAAAGTGGTTGAAATCATTTATCAGGATGTTGATATTGCCGGTGTTTCCATTACCGATGAAGAAAAAATCCTTGCCCATATCGGAAAGGGCTCGGACCACCACATAACCGGAGAACCGGTTCGAACAAGGGCCACCATGGAGGTTTTGGCCGACGGGAAGCATCGAATAATTCGAAAAAAAGAAGGAATCTACTGTAATCATGGGAAATGTCCCTTAAAGGCTGCCGTGGTAGTTCCCTTAAAAGAACAGGATAAAACCGTTGGTACATTAAAGCTTTACCGGGATACGGAACACAGCATTAACCACTTGGATGAGAAGCTGGCCCTGGGGCTTGCCCAGTTGTTCTCCACTCAAATTGAAGTCAGCCGTGTGGAAGCCCAGGAGAAGCTGTTGGTGGATGCGGAACTGCGAGCTTTACAGGCCCAGATCAATCCCCACTTTCTATTTAATGCTATTAACACCATTCAATCCTTTATGCTCATTGACGGAAAACGGGCTAAGGTTTTACTGAACTCTTTGGCAGTGCTTTTTCGAAAGAGTCTTTCTACTCAAGGGGAATTCGTAGACTTTGAACAGGAAATCTCCCATATCCGGTCATACCTGGAAATTGAAGAGGCGAGGTTTGGGGATCGTTTGAAAGTGGAGTACGATCTTCATACCGGTGAGGGTGTTAGGGTTCCCCCCTTAATTTTACAACCTATTGTTGAAAATGCCGTGCTTCATGGGATTTTGCCTAAAAAAGAAGGGGGCCTTGTGCGGATTTCCTCCTCTATCAGAAATAATGATTATCTGGTTAGTATAGAAGATGATGGTACCGGAATTGCAGCGGAAAAAGTGCCCCAACTGCTAACGGAAAACCTAATGGAGGGACAGCGAACCTCTGTGGGACTGATTAATATTCATAAGCGATTAACCACCCTTTATGGTCAGGATTACGGAATGAAAATTGAGAGTTCCAAAGGCATAGGAACCCAAGTGGAAGTAAGGTTCCCCTTAGGAACGTAGGAGGCATAGTATGGAAGTTTTAATCGTGGACGATGAAATGCCGGCGCGGAAACAGTTGCGGTCCCTTATCGAGGAGTTTAAAAATACGGAGATGGGGATCCGGGAAGCAAAAAGTGGAGAGGAAGCCTTGGATTATTTAACGAGGGAAGTCTTTGACGTGGTGTTTTTGGATATTCAACTTCAGGATATGACGGGATTGGAAATTGCCGAGGAGATGGGTTTAAGAAAAGTTTCGACGAAAATCGTCTTTGTTACTGCTTATGACGAATATGCCCTAAAAGCCTTTGACTATGCCGCCGTGGACTATTTGCTAAAGCCCATAGAAGATCAACGCTTTGAAAAAACCTTGCAACGAATCGAAGAAGAATACCATGCAAGGCAGGCGAAAGGAAGGGAACTGGTGGATAATCCCCTATCATCGGTGGAGCGACTACTAAAGGAACATCTTATGGCGGAACACCAATCACAAAAACTGACTCTGGAACGGGAGGACCGTCTGTACGTAATGGATGTACAGGACGTCATTTATGTTGAAACTGAAGAAGGGAATACAAAGGTGGTGACGAACAAGGGGGATTTTTCTTCGAATCTTACCTTAACCGAGTGGGAAGACAAATTGCCTGAGCCTCCATTTTTCCGAACTCATCGAAGCTTTCTCGTGAATCTGGAGAAGGTGGAAGAAGTGGTATCCTGGTTTAACAACTCTTTGCAGGTAAAAATGAAGGATCGAGGAGATCATTTAATTCCCGTCAGTCGAAGTAAAACTAAGAATTTTAAGAAAAAAATGAATATCCAGAATTAGGATACGGTTTAGATGGGAATTACTACCGTTCATCTCGGAATGTGAACCAAATAACAATTATTTAAATATTGATCAATACTTCCTTGTATAATGGGTTTAATCAAAAACTACTATATGAGGAGGTTTTTTTATGGCATTATTATTTATATCTATTGCAGTATTGGTTTTCGGGTATGTAGCCTACGGTAAATTTGTGGAAAGTGTATTTGGTATTAAAGAAGAAAGACAAACTCCTGCGGTGGAAATGGCTGATGGGGTGGATTTTATCGAAATGCCCTGGTACAAATTGTACTTGATTCAATTTTTGAATATTGCAGGACTTGGACCAATTTACGGAGCGGTTGCAGGAGCTCTTTGGGGACCCCAGGCTTTTATCTGGATAGTCCTGGGAAGCATCTTTGCAGGAGGAGTGCATGACTATTTTTCCGGTATGCTCTCTATTCGAAACGGAGGATCCAGTATTGCGGAAGTCGTGGGAAAATATTTAGGAGGAGGCGCAAAGCAGTTTATGCGAGGCTTCTCTGTTGTACTGCTAGTCTTGGTAGGCACCGTGTTTATGACGGGACCCTCTATGCTTCTTGGAAATCTCAACTTCTTAGGGATTGAATCTACCCAGGTATGGCTGGGAATCATCTTGGCTTACTATTTTCTGGCAACGATTCTTCCAGTAGATAAGGTTATTGGAAAGGTTTACCCCCTATTCGGTGCGGTATTAATTATTATGGCAGTAGGTATTGCAGCAATGCTGCTTATAGGAGGATATCAATTACCAGCCCTTACAACGGCCAATATCCATCCCGGAGAACTGTCGGTGTGGCCTCTTCTATTTATTACCATCGCCTGTGGAGCCATCAGTGGATTTCATGCAACGCAGTCCCCGTTAATGGCAAGATGTTGCGGTAAGGAAAGTGAAGGACGTCGGGTATTTTACGGATCGATGATTTCCGAAGGGATCATTGCTTTGGTATGGGCAGCGGCAGCCATGAGTTTCTTTTACGGAACCGACGGATTATCAGGAGCCCTAAGTGCAGGAGGTCCAGGAGCTGTAGTGTATGAGGTTTCCACATCCTTAATGGGTGTTGTGGGAGGACTTTTGGCTATGCTTGGAGTTATTGCCTGTCCAATTACTTCGGGGGATACGGCTTTTCGAAGTGCCCGACTGGCGGTTGCCGACTTCTTAAAGAGTGATCAGAAAGACTTAAAAAAACGATTATTAGTAGCCTTACCACTTTTCGTGATCGGATTTTCCTTAAGCCTTATTGACTTTAATATTATTTGGAGATACTTCGCCTGGTCGAACCAAACCTTAGCCACGGTGGTACTTTGGGCATCGGCGGCCTACCTGGTGCAAAATCAAAAGTTCCATTGGATTGCCACGGTACCGGCAACCTTTATGACAGCAGTTATTGTCACCTATATTTTACAAGCACCGGAAGGCTTCCAACTAGGAACATCTATTTCTTATCCAATCGGAATTACCGCCGCAGTGCTTGCCTTGGTATGGTTTATGCTAAAGGGTCAAAAGTACAAGGTTAAGGAAGTTTTAGAAGGATAATCGATAAGCAACGCAAAGTATTATAAAGAGGAGGTCGGTATTTGTATCTTCAAGATACTAAAGCCGACCTTCTCTTTGTGTTCTTGTCCTACTTAATATTTTCAATGGACTCCATTAAACGTTTAAATTTATGGAGCTTTAATGATTGGCCTCCATCGGATAATGCGGATTCCGGCTGGTGGTGCACCTCTATCATCAGCCCATGAGCCCCAACGGCCACGGAAGCCTTTGATAAGGGTTCCACCATTTCCCACTTGCCGCAGGCGTGACTGGGGTCTACAATTACGGGCAAATGACTTAACTCTTTAATGGCAAGCACGGCGCTTAGATCCAGAGTGTTTCTTGTATACGTCTCGAAGGTGCGAATTCCTCGTTCACAAAGAATGACTTGTTGATTGCCCTCGGCCATAATATATTCCGCAGACATTAATAGCTCCTCAATGGTGGCGGACATTCCTCTTTTTAATAAAATCGGTTTATGGGATTTCCCAGCACGTTTCAGCAGGGCAAAGTTTTGCATGTTTCGGGCACCGATTTGAAGGATATCCGTATATTTTTCTACCACGTCGAAGGTATCCTGGCACATAACCTCAGTCACAATGGGCATACCCGTAACGGCCTTTGCCTGTTTTAACAGTTTCAATCCCTCCTCTTGAAGGCCTTGGAAGCTGTAGGGGGAAGTTCTGGGCTTAAAGGCGCCTCCTCTTAAAAAGTCAGCCCCGGACTCTTTAACGGAGAGAGCAATGGTCATTAGTTGTTTTTCGCTTTCAACAGAGCATGGGCCCGCAATAACGGCTACATTCTTTCCGCCGATTTTATGACCCTCCACATCGATCACCGTATCTTCCGGGTGGAAAATTCTATTGGCTAGCTTGAAGGATTGTTGTACCTTTAAAAGTTTGTCCACATATTCATTGGCTTCGATTTGACTGGGGTTTATCCTGCGGGTGTCTCCTACTAGTCCTAATAAAGAATAATTTTCTCCCTGGGAAAGATGCACTTGGCATCCTAAACTGAGCATTTTCTTTTCGATTTTTTCAATTACCTCTTGTGGTGCATTCGGTTTCATAACAATAACCATAATTATTACCTCCTTGGAATTTAAAATATGATAAAATAAAAAAGAAACTCTTTTCCAAGAGTTCCTTTGTGAGTGCACAAATATAGTTGAAAAAGCTATACAAATACTTGGTAGCTGTTCACATTTTTTCTCGGAAGTAGGATTTCATATATAGTTTTTTTCCATGCAAAGTAGCCGGCGCCATAATAATAAAAGCTCCGGTGAAAATTGAAATAATACATATTTTCTTGTGTCTTTAGTGAATTATTTTTTGAAAAGTTTTGCATGGTGGGAAACATGTAAATCATCCTCTTCTCTTTATTTAGATTCACTAAAGTATAGTTAAAGTTATTGAAATTGTCAATAAGAAAATTTTTTAGCATTTAAAATAATATTTTAATAAAAATATTCTGAATGCTTTCTCTTTCACAAGAAGAAATATTGGAATAGGGGGTTATCTTTTTTGTGAAAGAATTATACGATACCCAAAACATTGCTTGACAACCCTGCGAGAATAGCTTAAAGTATTTTATTAAAATATATGCACAAGAGAGAGACTTTGAAATAAGGGGAAGTGGGGACAAAGCACCTCTAATTTTCAGAATCCATTAAGTATTCTATTATTCTAGGCGGTTACAGAAAATAATCAATTTTAATGTCCAATGTAAAGACCGTTATTTTTGGAACTAAAATAAAAAGGGTGTGAAGTCATGCTGAGCAGAAGAGTTCGAAAAATGAATCCTTCGATTACCGTTGAGCTTACCGCAAAGGTGGAGGAACTTAGAAAAAAGGGCGGGGACATAATCAGCTTTAACGTAGGAGAGCCGGATTTTAATACGCCGGCTCACATTTGTAAAGCGGCAAAAGAAGCGATCAATCAAGGATTTACCAATTACACATCAGTTCCCGGGATGATGGAACTTCGAGAAGCGATTGCGAAGAAACTTCATACTGACAACAATTTAGTTTATCAACCCCATGAAATACTGGTATCCACAGGTGCAAAACAGGCCCTGATTAACGGGGTTTTGTCCCTATGTGACTTCGGTGATGAAGTAATTGTTCCTACTCCCTGTTGGGTGAGTTATATTGAGATGATTAAACTAGCCGAAGGCACCCCGGTTTTAGTAGCCACAAAAGAAGCAGCGGGATTCCAGTTGGATATCGAAAAAATCAAAGAAGCGGTTTCGGATAAAACAAAAGCCGTTATAATAAACAGCCCTAATAATCCAACGGGAGCGGTATACTCGGAAGGCTCCTTAAGAGAACTGGGAGAGCTAGCGGTAAAGCATGATTTTTATATTTTATCCGACGAAGTTTATGAAAAGTTGGTATATGACGGAGAAAAGCATATTGCCATTGCCTCTTTGTCAGAGGCAATAAGAGAAAGAACCATTACCATAAACGGTTTTTCTAAAGCCTATGCTATGACTGGCTGGAGACTTGGTTATGCAGCGGCGCCGGAGAAGATCATACATGCAATGAACGGTATACAAGGTCATATGACCTCCGGGGCCAATTCCATCACTCAAAAATCAGCTATCGAGGCATTGTCAGGATCACAAAAGACCTTGGAAGATATGCGGAAAAGCTTTGAGGAACGGAGACAATATCTGTTAAAACGGCTTAATAACATGAAGAATCTAACCTGCCACGATGCAAAAGGAGCTTTTTATCTGATACCAAATGTCTCGAGGTATTACGGCAGTCAGTACAACGGAAATGTTATCAATAATTCAATGGAGCTATCGGAGTTTTTATTGGATAAAGCCAAGATTGCCGTAGTACCGGGAGCTGCTTTTGAGGCACCGGACAACATTAGAATATCCTATTCTAATTCACTGAAGAATATTAAAAAGGGAATGGATAGAATGGAAAAAGCATTAAATCTATTGAAAGTCTAAAGGGAGGGATGAAAATGGAGAATTTTAATAAAATTACAATTATTGGAGTGGGACTGATCGGGGGATCTATAGCTCTGGCCTTGAAAAAGTCAGGTTTTAAAGGGGAGATTACCGGATGCGACGGATCGAAAGAAACCATGGATTTGGCAATGAGTATTGGAGCTGTGGACAGGGTTTATCAAGAGCCTAAACAAGCGGTGGTCGGTACGGAATTATTGATTTTGGCTACGCCCGTAGGTCACTACCGTAAGATATTAGAAGCGGTGAGACCATTTCTATCGAAAGAGACAATTGTAACGGATGTGGGCAGCGTAAAAGGGTATGTCGAAAATGTTGTAGATCAGTATTTACCAAAGGATATACAGTTTATAGGAGGGCACCCCATGGCGGGGTCGGAAAAGTCGGGAGTTAAGGCGGCAAGTCCCTTTCTTTATGAAAATGCCTATTATTTTTTAAGTCCGAACAAAAATACCAGCAAGGATACAGTAAGCAGGATGACGTCCTTCGTTGAAAGCCTTGGGGCCTATCCCGTTGTGGTAGATGCCGGGGAACATGATCAGATCGTGGCACAAATCAGCCATATTCCCCAGTTGACAGCGGTAATCCTGGCAAGCATGCTGGATGGGAAAAAAACCAGGTCCTATGGTTCCTTTGTTGGGGGAGGATTTAGAGATAGCACCCGTATTGCATCGGGGAATCCGATGATGTGGAAGGATATATTTCTGCTGAACAAAAAGGAGGTACTGGTCGGTATTGAGAGTCTGGAGGAGCGGTTAAGAGAGTTTAAAGATTATCTACGGGAAGATAAAGAAGAAGGAATTTTAAATCGGCTACAACAGGCAAAGGATATAAGAGATAGCATTCCCAATACCTCAAAAGATTACATGCCGTCGCTGTATGAATTATTTGTTGACGTGGAGGATCGTCCGGGAATTTTAGGGGACTTAACACAGCTTATGGGTAATAATAATATAAATATCAAAGAAATCGAGATCCTTCATGCAAGGGAAGATGAGGGAGGGGCATTAAGAGTGGGCTTTTCATCAAAGGAAATGCAAAGAAAAGCCTACGATATTTTAAAGACTGAGGGTTTCTCCTTAACCCATCAGAAAGGCGGAGGGAAAGCATATGCTAAGGGTAAATAAAGTCCATAAGATACAAGGAAGGATCCGGGTTCCCGGAGATAAATCCATCTCCCACAGAGCCGTGATGCTTTCGGGGATCAGCAGGGGAAAAGGAGTCATTGAAGGGTTTTTACGAGGGGAGGATTGCTATAGTACCATTGCCTGTTTTAGAGGGTTAGGTATTAAAATAGAGGACCGAGGCAGTCAAATCATTGTTCACGGAAAAGGGCTTAAGGGTTTGCAGGAAGCGGAGGACGTACTGGACGCCGGGAACTCCGGTACCACCATGCGACTGATTTCCGGAATATTATCGGGGCAGGAGTTCCTTAGCGTTGTAACAGGAGACGGTTCTTTGCGAAAAAGACCCATGGACCGAATTGCCATGCCTTTACGAAAAATGGGGGCATATATTGAAGGAAGAGACCATGGTAGACTGGCCCCCTTAGTCATTCGAGGGGGAAACTTAAGAAGCATAGATTATACTTCTCCCGTATCCAGTGCCCAGGTAAAATCCGCAGTACTTTTGGCGGGTTTGTATGCAGAGGGTCAAACAGTTATTAGGGAAGGAGTTGCTTCCCGGGACCATACGGAAAGGATGTTAAAAGCCTTAGGGGGTAATATAACCGCTGAAAACGGAAAGGTTATTGTTGGGAAATCTGAACTTCACGGGACGGCCATTGGGGTACCGGGAGATATTTCATCCGCTGCATTTTTCATGGCGGCGGCGGCCGCTATACCGGGTTCCCGTTTAATTATCGAAGGGGTGGGCCTGAATCCTACCCGGACGGGAATTATTGATGTATTAAGGGAAATGGGAGCACTGATTGAAATAGACAACATCACGGAAAGTGGCGGCGAAGAGGCGGGGGATATAATCATTCAAGGAAAAAAATTAAAGGGCATCAATATAAGGAAAGAAATCATTCCGAGATTAATCGATGAAATACCGGTTATTGCGGTGATTGCAGCTGTGGCAGAGGGAAGAACCACCATTACGGGAGCCGAAGAGTTAAAGGTAAAGGAATCCAACAGGATAACTTCCATGGTAACGGAGATGAAAAAAGTGGGGATTAAGGTTCGGGAATTGTCCGATGGTATGGAAATTGAAGGGGAAAATACCATCATCGGAGGCACGGTGGAAAGTTACGGAGATCATCGAATTGCCATGGCCATGGCAGTAGCAGGGTTATTTGCCAAGGGTTCCGTGAAAATCAAAAACAGTGAATGCATTGGAGTGTCTTTTCCTGATTTCGAAAAGAAACTGAAACAGGTTACCCTAAGTAAATAGTTAACAAGCGCTTAATCAGATAGTTCATCAAGTGATTAATCAGGCTATGGTATTTCTAATATTGCGGAGAATTATATATTTGTTACCGGACTTGGGGTATGATGTAAGAAAGCACAGGATACACTGGGTAATACTGCTAAAAAGTTTCTGGAATAACTACGGAAATGGTCTCATAGCAGATAATAATATTAAATAGGGTAGAGGAATATGATGGAGAAAAAGATTATGGAATAATAAACAAAAAGGTGAAAGAGAGGGTGGTATACGTGTTTAGAATACTGACAGCAGGGGAATCCCACGGTAAAGGGCTTGTGGGGATGATTGAAGGATTTCCTTCGAATGTATCCATTGATACTCGAGAGATTAATAAGGATCTGGGAAGAAGACAGAAAGGTTATGGCCGCGGGGGGAGGATGAAGATTGAACAAGATAAAATTGATTTTTTATCCGGCATAAGAGGGGGTAAAACCTTAGGAAGTCCCATTTCTTTTTTCATTAAAAATAAGGATTATGAAAATTGGGAAGCTTATATGAATCCCGAGGAAGTTGATGAAGAGACTAGAAAAGTCACTCAACCCAGACCAGGACACGCGGACTTGACCGGTGCGTTGAAATATAATTTTTCAGACATTCGAAATGTTCTTGAGAGAAGCAGTGCAAGAGAAACCGCCACAAGGGTGGCTATCGGAAGTATCGCCCGTCAGTTGGCAGAAATTTTTAATATAGAGGTGGTGAGTCATGTAACCGCCATTGGTAAGGCATCTCTAAAAAAACCGGTGCAAGACATCGAAATAATAAAAAATGCCGAAGATTCCCCGGTACGCTGCGCAGACAAAAATACGGAATCAGCAATGATTCACTGTATAGATCAAGCGAAAGAAGATGGGGATTCCTTGGGAGGGGTGTTTGAAATTCATATAACCGGAGTTCCCAAGGGCCTTGGGAGTTATGTTCAATGGGATCGGAAGCTCGATGCCAAATTAACTTATTCACTTATGGGGATTCAGGCCATCAAAGGGGTAGAAATAGGGTATGGCTTTGAAAATGCTCAAAAAGAAGGTTCAAAAGTTCATGATGAAATATTCCATGATCCCCATAAGGGTTACCACCGAAGGACCAATCATGCCGGAGGTATAGAAGGGGGGATGTCCAACGGAGAAAACATTATCATTCGATGTGCCATGAAACCTATCCCCACCCTTTATAAACCCCTGAAAACTGTAGACATTAAAACCAAAGAGCCGATGTTGGCAACCATAGAAAGAAGCGACACCTGCGCGGTGCCTGCTGCATCGGTGGTAGGGGAAATGGTAGCCATAACCGTAATCCTGCAGGAATTTTTAACGAAATTTCATGGAGACTCTTTAGAGGAGATTGTAAAAAAATGGAAAAGTTGCTTATCAATTTAGAGAAAAACAGCTATGAAATCTATATAGAAGAGGGGACAGTTTCTCAGCTTTCAAACTACATAGGCAGACCCCAGGAAACGGTGTTGATTACCGATGAAAATGTAGAAAAACTATATGGTAAGTCTTTGAATGCCCTTTTGAAAGGAAGGAAAATTCACAGAATTGTACTTCCCCCTGGGGAAAGTACTAAAACTCTTGGCATGGCAGAGAAAATTCTAGTGGATATGTTGGAATACGGACTCACGCGAAACTCCCTGGTAATTGCCCTAGGGGGAGGTGTTGTGGGAGATATTGCCGGCTTTTGTGCCTCGATTTATATGCGAGGGATTCCCTATATACAAGTGCCAACCACTTTACTTGCCCAAGTGGATAGCAGTGTGGGAGGAAAAACAGGGGTGAATATGCCCGGGGGAAAAAATACCGTGGGAAGTTTTTATCAGCCATTGTCGGTTGTTATTGATACCGGAGTTTTGAAAACTCTACCGAAAAGAGAGTTAATCAACGGTATTGGAGAAGTGATAAAATACGGTATAATTTACGACGATGATTTTTTAACCTATATTGACGAGAACTTTGATGACATTTTAGGATTAGAAGAAAAAGTCATTAAAAAAGTGATTAAAAGATGCTGTGATATTAAGGCGAGTATCGTAGCAAAAGATGAAAAAGAACAGGGTATAAGAAAAATACTAAACTTCGGGCATACCATAGGACATGCCTTGGAGACCCTCGGTAACTATGAGAAATACACCCATGGTGAAGCGGTTTTGATCGGTATGTATTATGAAGCTTTAATGGCTAAAAAGATAGGCTTAATTGATGACTTTTATTTTCAAAAGATTACAAAGATCATAAAGAAAACCGATGTTTCTTTGAACATGAAGAAGTTTACAATCAAGGATTTGGTGTACGCCATGGAAAAGGATAAAAAGAATAAAGAGGATAAAATATCCTTCATATTTCCCGTTGGCGGAGGAAAAGCGGAGGAGAAACTGCTTTCCAGGGAGGATTTCCATATCCTCTATCAAATAATTGGAGGAGGAGATAAAAATGAACATTCCCAATGACATTAAGCAATTGCTTAAGGAGGAAAGACTTTGTGTTATGGCAACCTGCGTGGAGAGTAATCCCTATTCTTCCTTAATGAACTTCACCTATGTGGAAGGAGAGAATAAAGTAATTTTAAGCACCAGAAAAAACAGCAAAAAGTACAGCAACATTCTTAAGAACAGAAACATTTCATTATTGTTTTTTTCAACCTCTTCAGAAGTAAGCGCCACTTTTTTAGGTACTGCCAGGCCCATAGAGGGTAACGAAGAAGATCACTACAGGGAAATGCATATGAACAAGACAAAAATGCCTCAATTTATCTTAGGAGACAATATAGGGGTTATCGTTTTCAGTATTGAACAGATTGTTGTATCCAACAGTCAGGATCAAGTAAAATACATCAATGAAGATGTATAGAAGAGTGAGAACACTAAGGGGAACACAAAGAACACAAAGGGGACGGGGGTTTTTGTGTCATCATAGCACAGAAACCAACCTCCCCTTTGTTACTTTTAAAAACCAAAAGAGGAGTGATGTCCGTTGAAGTTGATGAATGAAGAAAAGACCGACAATATGGACCGTAAAATAAATGGTCTTAGGACAGATGCCTTAACCATTGTGAAAGACGCTATTCAAGGGGTTTTGCCAGAAGAGGCAGTGAAAAAAGCTCTGGCAACAAAAGACTTTGGTCATGAAGGGAAAATCCTCGTTGTTGCTATTGGGAAAGCCGCCTGGAATATGGCAAGAGCAACGAAGACGGTTTTAGGGGATAGGGTATCCGACGGAATCGTGATTACAAAGTATGATCATTCCAAGGGAGAAATCCCCGGGATGGAAATTATAGAAGCGGGGCATCCGGTGCCGGACCATAACTCTATAGTAGGAGCAGAGATGGTCCTAAAGATGGTTTCGGGATTAAGTGAAAAGGACCGGGTCATACTCCTAATCTCCGGAGGGGGATCCGCTCTGTTTGAAAAGCCCATAGAGGGAGTAAGTCTTCAAGAAATTATGAATATTACCGATCAGTTGCTTTCCTGTGGCGCTGATATCGTTGAGATCAACACCATAAGAAAACGACTTTCAGCCCTAAAGGGAGGGAAGTTTGCAAGTCTTTGCGGTGAGGCCAGGATTTTTTCCATTGTACTGTCCGATGTAATCGGGGATCGCCTGGACTCCATAGCCTCGGGTCCCGCTTATCCCGACAGTTCCACTTCTAAGGAGGCCTTGGATATTATAAGGAAGTATAAGCTTCGGGTGGAGGATCATATTCAAAAGAGTATAAAAATTGAAACGCCGAAAGTTGTTACAAACTGTGAAACGGTTATTACCGGCAGTGTAAGGGCACTTTGTGAAGCTGCAGCAAACAGTGCCAAGGATCTTGGCTACCATCCGTTGATCATCTCATCCACCTTGGACTGCGAAGCGAGAGAAGGAGGAAAATTCATGGCCTCCGTGGCTCGGGAGATTAAGAATCCCCGAAATAATTCTCCATTTATCAATCCCCCCTGCGCAATCATAGTCGGTGGAGAAACCGTGGTGCGTCTGATCGGTAGGGGTAAAGGGGGCAGAAATCAGGAACTTGCATTATCCGCTGCAATAGGGTTGGAAGGGTTGGAAGACGTGGTTCTTTTTTCCCTAGGATCCGATGGAACCGATGGGCCTACCGATGCGGCAGGGGGAATAGTTGACGGCAAAACTGTGGAAAAAATGAGGGCAATGAATATGTTGCCGGAAGTCTATCTTGATAATAATGACTCCTATACTGCCCTAAGAGCAACGGGGGATCTTATTATTACCGGTTCCACTGGAACGAATGTAAATGACGTCGTGGTTTTACTCTGTCGGTGAAGAATAAGGGCAAAATAATTTTAAAGTTCAATGGAATCTACAGAAATCAATAGAGGGCGGGGATTTTTGTGTTATCATAACACAAAAACCCCCGTCCCCTATGTGTTTTTCCTTTTATGTTTTTACGTTTTCTCTCTGTGATTTAGTTGTTACTCAAAAGAAGGAAGTACTTCAAAGATTCGTTCTGCAATGGCTTGGTAACCTTTGTCATTGGGGTGAAGACCGTCAAAGGACAAAAAATTCTCTAATTGAAACTGAAATAGATCATAGGTGGGAACAAAAACTGCGTTTTTTTCTAAGGAAATCCACTGATTGGTTGCGGCGTTCCAGCGAAGAAGAAACTCTGTCTCGTCCTGGTTAACTTCCGAGTAGTCCAAGTTGTATAGGCCTAGAAAGATAACTAAAGCGTCAGGGTTTTCTGCCCGAAGAAGAAGGAAGGTTTCTTCAAGGGTTTCAAGGTACATCTTTTTCAGGGAGTTGTAGGCACTTTCCTGCTCCTGTGACGCAAGATTTTGAATGGTTCGTAAATCGTTCCCTCCGATGGATATAAAAATCCCGTCAGCTTTTCCAATTTCTTTCAGAAAATCGGGGTTTTCAAAGAATTCCAGTAGCTGGAGGCTTTGAAAGCCGTCCACGGCAAAATTTCTGTAATTGATTTCTTCCTCGGAAGAAACCTGAAGGATTTCCACGGTTCTTCCGGAGAAGCCGAGGCCTTTATCATCACCTGTGCCTCGAGCCAGGGAATCCCCAAGGCTGATAAAGTTCAGCCCGGGTGCAGCCTTCGCTGGTTCCTCTGCTGGAGTCTCAGCTCCGTTTTCATCTCCTGGGTCAGCATCGATTTCGTCCTCTGTGGAAACTTCACCGGGATCTTCGTCGCTATTCTCATCCGCCACTTCATTCTCTGACAGTTCTTCCGTAACGTCTCCGGAAACTATTTGAAAAGAATAATATACACCGTAAATGAAAAATCCGCTTCCGATAATGAACAGCACCAGAAACACCGGCCACAAATAATTTTTAATAAATTTCAACATAGCTGTTCCTCCTAATCCATAAAATCTTTATATTGAAATACACTGTAGGCAATGATCATAGACCCGAAAGCCCAAGCCATCAATACCGCAACGGAAAACCCCAGGCTGAGGCCTTCCACCTGTTGAAGGCTGCCTGAAAGAAAATCCGTCAGCTGTAAATTAACATTAAAAAGGTATCGGGTCAGTTCCCAATCACCAATGAAGAAGCTGAGAAAAGTTCCTCCGATTAATGAAGACATCATAATACCAATGGCTGCCGCCGTGCTTTTTACCAAAACTGAAACCATCAAAGCCATTTTACCGATGGTAAATGCTACGATATAGCCCATGGAATATACCATGATGTTGTATACTCCAAGACTGACTGTTCGGATATTAGAGGTATCAAGACTGCCGTCGACGATTCGAAATCCAGTAATCACGGGTTCTCCGAAGCCCAGGCTTCCGAAGGTGAAGTAAGCGATAATCAGGGAAATTCCGGCCATAGAAAAGATAACCAGCATTTCCAGCACCATCAGGGCTAAAACTTTTGAGGTCAGGATTTTCCAACGGGGCACGGGACGGGTCATTAATAGCTTAATTGTGCCGGTAGTTGATTCTTTCGAGACGATATCAGCCCCCAAAAGAATAATAAGCAGAGGAAGAAACAGGAATATAGACTGTTCCATAAAGTTGCTCATAAACTGCCCTGCACTGAAGGTGGTAGGGTTAATATCCTTCTCTAAATAATAGCGGAGCTGCTCCGCCCTTACTTCCAAGGAAGCTCTCCCCTCATCGGGTATGAAGGGGTTTTCGAGGCGCCGTTCCAAATCACGAAGCTGTTGATTGGTAATCTCCCGCCAATCATCGATGTCGTCGATCCCTAGCTGTTCTGCAACCCTAGCTTCGGTACGATCCCGGGTATACTGCTCTCCATAGGCGAAAAGACCTATTAAAATTAATAGGATACCGAAAACTACAAAAAGTCGCTTTTTCATAAGAAGTTTGAGAATTTCATTTCCCACTAAATTATACAATTTCATCACCTGCTGTCAGTTGGAGGAAAAGATCTTCCAGGGATTTTTGATTTTTTGATACATAATAAAGGGCAATTCCTTCGGAGAATAACCGTTGATTAATGGTGGGAACGTCTTCTTCATTTACGAAAGCCACTAACTCCATATTGTTTTTAATCTGCACTTCTCCGTGAAACTCTTGCTCGATTAGTATTTTTGCTTTTTCAGGGCTTTGGAGACGGTAGGTGATGCCTTTTTCCTTGATGATTTCATCCACAGATATGACTTTTACGATGCTTCCTTGACGGATAATCGCCACTCGGTCGGTCATCATCTCCATTTCCGCTAAAATGTGGCTGGAGACTAATACTCCGAGATTCTCTTTTTCAGCAAGAGAGCGAATCAAACGTCGAAACTCGCTGATTCCAGCAGGATCCAGTCCATTGGTAGGCTCATCAAGAATCAATAATTTTGGTCGTTTCATCAGGGCCTGTGCAATGCCGAGACGCTGCTTCATCCCTAAGGAATAGGTATATACCTTGTCATCGATTCGTTTTTCCAGTCCTACTAGACTGACCATATCTTTAATCCGCTCTTTAGTAATGCCCGTTTCCATTGAGGCCAAAACTTTTAAATTTTCCCAGCCGGAAAGATAATCATACATCTCAGGGTTTTCTATGATGCAGCCTACGTTTTCCATAGCCTTCACAAAATCCTTTTTAACTGAATATCCACCGATTGTAATTTCTCCTTCAGTCATTCGAATCAATCCCACAATCATTCGAAGAGTAGTGGTTTTTCCCGCTCCATTGGGTCCGAGAAATCCGAAAACTTCCCCTTCGTAAACGGATAAATCAATACCTTTGATGATATCTTTTTTCCGAATGGTTTTTTTTACGTTTTTCAGTTCCAGCACCGGATCTTTATTTCCCCGGTCTTTAATTTCTAGCGTTTCACTTTCTTGATTTTTACATTCATTGATCTTTTGGTCATTCATAAGTATCCCAACTTTCACCAGTATATAGAATTTTAGTGCCTAATAAACAGGAAGTATTCGATGCAGGGTTTATACCCGAAAAACTTTGGAAAAACCATGGTTATATTAATATTTCACAAAATGAAGCTGTATCCCTGTTAAAACACAATGCATTATCACTCAAATCGTTAAAAATCCAGTTGGAAAGTTGCAAACGACTAATTTCTTATTCGACAAAATAGGTATAGACAAATAAAGTATCGAGATATACAATTAGTTAAGAACCATTGTAAATACTTATGCGAAAAAAACAGAAAATTCAAATATCAAAAAAATACGATTAAGGAGTTGTTTACCAATGGACGGAAATCCGGTGAAGACTATTGAATAATTCCCTCGCGGTTTTGCTTATCATGCAGTGGTAACTGATGAGAATTATAATCCAATAGATTACAGAGTCCTTGAAGTAAACAGGGCTTATGAAAAACTTACGGAGGATGAACGGAATCAGGCGCATTTGAGGCCATGAGCGCAGAAAGATCCAGTCAAAAACCTAAGACCAATGAAGAAGCCTTCGAAGAGCTTGAGCGATGTGCAGGAGGCCAATTTGACCCTGAAATTGTTAAGTTGTTTGTAGATAAAGTATTAAATGAATAAAGCGTGGCGGACCTGTGAATCAGGAAGGGATTACAGGAAACAGAGGCAGTGACAGGGACAATTCTAGTATCATAAAGATATAAATGAATATCGGTTGGATTTCTTTTTCTGCTAATTGTATTGTTTTTGGCAAAAAATATCGTCATAAACATTTTTCAGAATTCTCTTTTCAATTTCGAAAATATCTTATATACTGATAAATAGTGCAGCTTATAATGGGAGTGTTTTGTTTTTTCAGATAATGCTATAGAAACCAACAACGGTGAGAGTCAGAGTTTTGTCGAAGCATAGTAGTAAGGGAAATGGATAATTACTTAAACGATAGTGTGATCTATTGCACTTTAATATTCAGGAGGCATGAGAATGAGTAAACTTTTAGAAAAGCATGAACAACTTCTGCTGGAGGCTAAAAAATTTGAGCGGATTAATCCTAAAGAGGGAGCCCTTATGGCAGAGCAGGTTCGAAGTTTTGCCAAGGAACACAATCATGAAATTTTAGAGGCAGAGGCCCTGCTTCGAATCGGACGCTGCAGTTACTTAAAGGGAGACCTGGAGCTGGCATCCGGCCATTTAAATGAGGGACTGATGCTGGTGGAGGGCCTGGGGGCCAAAGAAGTGGAATGCGAAATGAATCTATCCATGGGAAACACCTACTATTTTATGGAGATTCTTGATCAGGCAGTGACCTATTATACAAAAGCCCTTGAAATTTCAAAGAAAGGGAATCTAATCCATTTGGAAGCGGGGATATTGAACAATATTGCAGCAATATTTTACAGTCTGGAGGCTACCGAGGATTCCCTGGAATATTTAAAAAACGCGATGAACCGACAAATAGCTCATAATGATTCTTTTTTGGAAGTTTCTTTTTCTTATAATCTTGCAGAACTTTATTATAGGAATTCTCAAATGAAAGAGGCCAGAAGTCAGATCGATCGAACCATGGAGATTATTGATGGTAACGAAGATCGATTATTGTATGCAAAGGCCCTACATATTTTAGGTTTGATTGAATACGATGAAGGCAAAAAATCAAACGGGTTCTCCCATCTGGAAGAAGCCCTGGAATTAACAACGGAAACGAAAGAGTTATTAATGGAAATGGAAATCCGATTGGATTTAGCGGAATGTCGAATGAAGGAAGAAGAAGCGGAAAAAGGCATAAGTATTTTATTGGACGTAGTGAAAAGAAACAGCCAGAATGATTTTGGTTCCGGGATGCTGAAAATTTACAGTAAACTTGGAGAATACTATGATCTAATCGACGAACAGGAGCTAGCCAACCTTTACTATCGAAAGCATCTCTCTGCTTTACGAGTAATTGAAGAGGAAAAGAAGCGGGAAAGGGTCCGCGGAATTAAACTGCATCTAAAATTAAAGCAGTATCAGGATGAAACCGAGCTATATAAGAAACTTACTTCGAGACTTCATGAAAAAACCCGGCTTCTTTCAGACTCCTATGAGCAGATGCAAATTGTCAGTGAGATCGGACAGAAGATCACAGCAAAGCTGGATATTGAAAGTATTTTTGATGATCTTTACAAGGATATGACTCGATTGATGAAGATTAACACATTGGGGATCGGAATTTATGATAAGGTTACCCGCTCTATTAAGTACAGCCTTTCTATTGAAGATGGAGAAAAAATGCCGGTTTATCGTATCAATTTGGATAACCCTAACAGTTTAGCAGCCTATTCCGTCAATCAGAATCGAGAACTGATTATTAATAACATGGAAACGGAGTATATTAAATACATCAACGAAAGAAGTCACACTGTTGGCAAACCTACAAAATCCGCAGTATTTATCCCCTTAAAAGTAGAGGAAAAGCTTATCGGTGTTTTAACCGTGCAGTCCAGAGAAGAAAACTCCTACACGGATAAAAGTTTGCTGGCTTTAAACACTCTGGCTTCCTATTTGGCCATCGCTATTAATAATGCCCAGAAATCCCAAGATTTAAAGGAAGAAATCCATAACCGGGAAATGGTGCAAAAGAGCTTAGTGGTTTTAAACAGGAAATTACAGACATTATCGGATCAGGATGGTCTAACTAAGGTAGCCAACCGAAGGCATTTAGACTATCAACTGGAAATAGACTGGGAAAAGGCCCTGAGGGATCAACAGGAGATTTCCCTTATGTTGTTGGATGTAGACTATTTTAAGGAATACAATGATTTTTATGGACATTTAAAAGGGGACGAAGTACTAAAAAAAATTGCGGAGGTTTTGACCCGGGCCTTGGAAGAGGATACCATAGAGGCTACCTTAGCTCGATATGGAGGAGACGAGTTTATCGTTGTATTGCCCGGAGGAGATTTAGAGAAAGGAAAGAAAATTGCGGAGAGAATCATGAAAGATATAGATAAGGAAGATAGCGAACATGAACGGAGCCCGATCCTCAACAAAGTGACCCTCTCCATCGGTATAGCAACAGAAATTCCAAAAGAAAATGATTACACCGTATTGGTAAACAAGGCGGATCAAGCCCTGTACAAAGCTAAAAGAAACGGAAGAAACCGTATAGGATTTATTTCGTAAGGGAAGGTACCTGACCGATCCGATTTTTACTTTTTAGTTGTTTAGCGTCATCCATCTGGGTGCAGTTGTGAGACCTACTCGTTTGGCTGGAACTATCTGGTCACGGCTATCTAGTTATATAGGTATTGTTGCATCTGCCTTAGATAACCTGGCGAAGACAAAAAGCAGATAAAAGGGAAAGTGAAAGAATAACCTAGGATATCATTGCGTAGACCATTAAGTACAATTAAAAATCATGGAAATCGGCTTTTATAAAGTCTATAGAATGGAGAAGTTCACCCAATGGCTAGTAAAAATTGTAAAAAAAACAGAGATACTTACATAAAATTCTTTGACGATGCGGTAATCGGTATTTTTCACAGTACTGTAGACGGAAGATTTCTTTATGTCAATAATGCCTTTTCCAAGATATTAAAATATGATTCACCGGAGGAAATCATATCCTCTATAGAAAACATAGAAAAACAGATGTTTGTGAAAAAAAACATTCGTAGAGAGCTTTTGGAAAAAATCCAAAGAGACGGGAACCTTTCTAATTATGAACTTCAATATTACTGCAAAGATGGAAGTATTATAACTGCGTTGTTAAATATGCAGATGAAAAGGGATGATCAAGGAAATGAACTGTACCTTGAAGGTTTTATAAATGATATTACCGTAATAAAAGAGAAGGAAGGGTCCTTGCGGAAACGTGAGGAACGTTGGAATTTTGCTTTGGAAGGCAGTGCTTACGGAGTATGGGATTGGGATGTTAAGTCCAATATTTTTTATCATTCAAAGCAGTATAATGCCATAAGAGGATACAGCGAAAACGGACTCGCTAACTCTTATAAAGATTGGATTAATTTCATTCATCCCGAAGATAAGGAAAGGGTAATTGAACAACTTAATAAACATGTGGATGGAAAAACTACTATGTATACAGCGGAGTATAGACTGCAACAAAAAGAGGGCACTTATATCTGGGTCCATGAGAGAGCCAAAGCAACGGAACGGGGGATAGATGGAAAAGCCCATAGAATTGTGGGGACACAAAGAGATGTAACGAAGGAAAGAAACGGCCAGGATGCCCTGCTATATCGTAAAAAATCCTTTGAATGTCTTTTTGACAATTCTCCGGAAGCCATTGCCTATTTTGATGAAAATGAATGTGTTATAGCGGTGAATCCTTCGTTTACCGCTTTATTCGGTTATACCTATGAAGAAGTGAAAGGTCGACATATAAATGAACTGATTGATCCTTTAAACAAAATTGAAACCTATCTTACCTTTGCCCAGTTTGAAAAGCAGGATTTGAAATTTAGAGATACGATACGTTATGATAAATATGGGAACCCCATAAAGGTACTTGCCAAGGGGGTGCCGATTGAAATCAACGGAAATATGGTTGCAGGATACTCTATTTATACTGATGTTAGTTTCATGAAGCATGCTGAGGAACAAATTAAAAAGCAGAAAAAAATACTGGAATCTTATTTCAGGTATTCTCCGGATGGGATTGTCCATGTTGATCTGAATTATCGGGTACAACAGATTAATAATAAATTTACGGAGTTATTCGGCTATACTGAAAAAGAAGCGATTGGAAAAACCATTGATGAATTAGTAACCCCGGAAAATTTCATCCAAGAAGGTGTGAGTATTAACGATCTAGCCTATCGGAACCAAAAAATAGAAGTCGATACCATAAGAAAAAACAAAGAGGGCGGGTTCATTGATGTTTGTATTCGTGGGGGATCAACCATTGTCGATGATAAAATCATTGGATATCATGTGATTTACACAGATATTCGTAAGAGAAAAGAAGCAGAGGCAAAAATCCGGTATTTAAGCTATTATGATAGGTTGACGGGCCTATATAACCGAGCCTTTTTCGAGGAAGAATTAAAACGCCTTGATACAAAAAGACAACAATCCCTTGCAATTATTATCGGGGATGTTAACGGATTAAAGCTGACGAATGATGTTTTTGGGCACTTGGAGGGGGATCAACTTTTAATTCAAACGGCAAATATTCTTACTAATGCATGCCGAGATGAAGATATTATCTGCAGATGGGGAGGCGACGAGTTTGCAATACTGCTACCCCGCACAAATAGGAAAACCGTCGAGGAAATTTGCGGAAGAATATACAACTCATGTGAAAAATCCAAGGATGCACCGATAAATATCAGTATTTCTCTGGGGTATGATGTCAAGGAAAACAGCACACAGTCCATGACCGAGGTCATTAAGCAAGCAGAAGAGCAAATGTATCGAAATAAATTACTTGAAGGGAAAAGTACCCGAAGCCATATTATTAATTCTCTGCAAAAGTCCATGTATGAGCGGAGTCACGAGACTGAGGCCCATGCCGAGCGGATGAAACATCGCAGTATTACTCTGGGTAAGGGTTTAAATCTTGACAATGATAAACTTAACGAGTTGGGACTGTTGGCGATTCTACATGATATTGGTAAGATGGCGATATCCGATGCTATCCTTGAAAAACCCGGAAAGTTGACGGAGGGAGAATGGGAAAAAATGAAACGGCATTCGGAGATCGGTTATCGAATTGCGGAAACTTCTCCAGAATTGATCCATATATCCAAATATATTTTATTCCATCATGAACGATGGGACGGTACAGGGTATCCCCATGGGTTAAAAAGAGATGAAATCCCTCTACTATCCCGTGTTATTGCGGTGATCGATGTTTACGACGTTATGACTCATGACCGTGTGTATAAAAAAGCCGTTTCACATGAAGCAGCCATAAATGAGCTGATAAAATGTTCCGGCACTCAATTTGATCCTGTGATCGTTAACAAATTCGTGGAACTTTTCCGGTGAAACATCTTGCATATAAAAAATATAGAGGACCGAGAGGACAGAGGGACGGAGTAATTGTCCTCCTCGTCCTTTTATTTATTTCAAATTAAGATAGGCTCCATAGATTAAGGTCACTTCCCACTTGAGCCATCGGCTTCATAGGTTAATGATAATAAGTATAAATAATAAAGGGATTTTAGATTTTTTATCGAATAATATATAGAGAGTAAACAATCGAGTGAAGGACACCGGCTTGGGTGTATTTTGTAATAATGTTTATCCATGAAAAAGCTAAGCTTAATAAGTCACCGGTGATTTCTGTGTAATAGATGTAAGAAGATCACATTACTAAACAAAAGCGAAGAAAATATATTTAGGAGGTGAGATGAAAATGAACTGTGCTTTTTGTCAATTGGAAGAAGACCGAATCATCTTAGAAAACGAATTAGCCTACGGAGTGATGGATAAATATCCAATCAATAAAGGCCACATGCTCTTTATTCCAAAAAGGCACTTTAAAATTTTTTTTGATGCCACGAAAGAGGAAATTGAAGCCCTTTATCGACTGCTTCATGAGGGAAAAAAGTACCTGGATGAGAAATACGATCCAGACGGCTATAATTTAGGGGTGAATATCGGTGAGGATGCAGGGCAATCCATTATGCATCTTCATATTCACTTGATCCCTCGTTATAAAGGGGATGTGGCGGATCCCACTGGAGGAGTTCGTTGTTTAAAAGGGTCCTTGGCACCCTATAAAGGGTAGCGGTAAAAGAGGAAAAGCAAACTGCTGTTTACGAGGAGAATCAATAGAGAGGATCGGTGCATTTATGAAAATTTATATATCGGCGGACATCGAAGGAATTTGGGGTGTAGTATCGAAAAAACAGTTAGGAGGAGAGAGTTCTGATTATCAAAGGGCACGGAAGCTTATGACGAAGGAAGTCAATCTTCTCTGTAAATGTTTATGGGAAAATGGTGCAACAGAAATTCTGGTAAATGATTCCCACGGGCCCATGGACAATATTTTAATTGAGGAACTGGATCCGAGAGCGGGATTGATCAGTGGATATCCCAAGACCCACAGTATGATGGAGGGGCTTGACGAAAGCTTTGCCGGTGCAGTTTTAATCGGCTATCATCCCAAAATGGGAACAGAAAAAGGGATGTTTGACCATACCTACTCCGGACGTGTAGTGGGATCAATTAAAATTGATCAGAATGAAGTCGGAGAAGTGGGGTTGAACGCCAGACTTGCAGGGCATTACGGTGTACCGGTGATTTTGGTTTCCGGTGACCGAAAGGTCTGTGAAGATGTGAAAGAAGAAATTGGAGAAATTGAAACCGTTTCGGTGAAAACCGCTTTATCCCGATACTGTGCAAACAATTTGCCTTATGATAACTTAATAAAAAACTATAAAACATCGGTTAAAAAAGCGATGGAATCCATCGGATCAGCTGAACCTTTACCGAAGTTGGAAAATCCCACTATCACGATTGATTTTCAGCAAAGTATTATGGCGGAGATAGTAGAGAATATTCCCGGTGTAGTGAAAACAGGAGAACAAACCGTCAGTTATGAAGGGGCGGATATATCGGATTTGTACCGTGTGATGCGAAGCGCTATAACTTTAGCATCCACCATACTTTAGAAAAAACAATTAGCGTTTTGCAAGAGATATACTAGAATAGAGATTCACATCAAAATAGAAATAGCCCCTATGAAAAAAAGAAGAGTTTTTATGTGAATAAAAGAGGCTTTTATGACAAAAGAGGAGGTCACTATGACAAAAGAAAAGACCACTATACCAAAAGATTTGAAGTGGTTGCAAGAAAGTTACATTACCCATAGAGGTTACCATTGTCCCAAGAAAGCACCGGAAAATTCCATGGGGGCTTTTGTCCGAGCTCTGGAAGAGGGATTTGCCATTGAACTGGATATTCATTTAACAAAAGACCAACGAGTTGTGGTATTTCATGATGACGATTTAGAACGAATGACAGGATATGCTAAAAAAATAACTCAGTGTACCTGGGATGAAATTCGGAGTTTGACCCTTTTGGGGACTCAAGAGAAAATCCCCCTGTTAAAAGAAGTATTAAGACTCATCGACGGAAAAGTTCCCCTATTGATCGAAATTAAAAACCGTGGAAAAGTGGGAAAGTTGGAGAAAAAAACTGATGATTTGCTAAGGCATTACGATGGAGTATTTGCCATACAATCCTTCAACCCCTATTCCGTAGGATGGTTTAAAGAGAAATCTCCAAAGATCATTAGAGGACAATTATCCGGTATGTTTAAAAATGAAAAATTACCATTTTATAAGAAATTTTTGTTGAAAAATTTACTGATGAATCATGTCAGCAAACCTCATTTCATCAATTATGATATCAAATATTTATCAAAGTTTCCTGTTAGAATACACAGTGTTAAAGGAAGCATTATATTAGGATATACGGCAACAAATCCCGGAGCCTATCGACGGGCTTTGGAAGATACAGTAAACGTAGTTTTTGAAGGGTTTAACCCTAAAGAACTGAGTATGAGTAAAAGTGTAAAAGAGTGAAGTTAAAAATATTGAAATGATGAAACATCTGCGCTGATTCTACATCAGCAAGTAGGCTCCAATTCCTTAAATAAGGTAACAATTACCTTGATATACGGGTACTCGATTTTTTATTGGAATTCAAATTCATTCATTAATCCAAAGATCGCTTTTACAAAATCAGTTGGACTATTAAAGATGCTGGGAGAATATTTTGTAAGAAGTGATTTTTCAGAATGTTACCACTTTCACAAAAGTGGTATAATAGAACTAAACATAGATTGAGAATCCCGGGGGGACATAAATATGTATATTGCAAGACAGCCAATTTTTAATACGGAAAAAAAGGTGTATGGATATGAACTGCTTTTTCGAGGAGAGAGGGAGTCCCAGAGGTTTGATGGAAGTTCCGGTGTCCATTCTACAGCCAGTGTGATTGCAGGTCTTTTTGAGTCAGGGATAGAACAAATTGTTGAGAACAAAAAAGCGTTTATCAACTTTGATCATGAACTCATGAAAATGGACTTTATTGAGCTGATTCCACCTCATCGACTGGTCGTGGAAATTCTGGAAGATGTGGTGGTGAGTCAAGGACTGCAGGATCGTATTCAGTATCTGTCGAAACTGGGATATCAAATTGCCCTAGACGATTTCTCGGAAGATTATGGGTCTTATCCTTTAATTAAGCATGCGGATATTATCAAATATGATTTGATAGCCACACCTCTGGACACACTGAAAGAAGCGGTTGAAAAAGCTTTGAAAGGAAAAAAAGTGCTGTTGGCGGAAAAAATTGAAAGGGAAGAGGATTTTCAGAAGGCCAAGACCATGGGATTTACTCTGTTTCAAGGTTTTTTCTTTAGCAAGCCCTCTATCATCGGTGGTGAGAACCGAACAAAAACCACAAGCAAAACCCAATATATGAGGTTGATCCAAGAGTTGCAACGGGAGGAGCCTTCTTTTGATCATTTGGCGGAGGTGATCGGGCAGGATGTAAACCTGGCTTATCGCTTTATCAGGGTAATAAGTGGTCGGACAAAGAAAAACTCTGTAGACTCCATTAAAAAAGCCCTTACTTACATAGGTTTAAAAGAACTGGAACGGTGGATCCATGTACTCATGATTCAAGAGTTGGGGAGTGATAAACCCAGGGAGCTAGTGCAACTTTCTCTGGTCCGCTCGAAATTTTCCGAAGGTCTTGCCCGATGCAGTGGATTGAAAAACAAGCGGCATGAAGCTGCTTTAATGGGTTTGTTCAGTACGATTGATGCTTTGATGGACATGAAAATGGAAGAGGCTCTAAAAGGGGTTTCATTATCTGAAACCGTTCGAAGCGCACTGCTTGAAGAAAAGCAGGGAGATCTAGCGGAAATTGTTCAGATGATTAAATCCTATGAAAAAGGACAGTGGAGCAATATTGATCGCTTGGCAAAGACGTTGAATCTAAAGCCTGAGGATATTTCCAATCAATATTTACAATCTGTTGAGTGGGCCAAAAGGACCATGGCAGACATGGTGTAGCTAGGAACTGGATTTTAAAAAAATGAAAGAGTAAAAAACCGCTAAGAACTTGAAATAAAATCCTCAGAGATAGAATTAAAATGGTAAAGACTTAATAAAAGGAGAAAATTCATGAAAAACACTCACAAAGATCAGCTTTTGGTAGAAGCTATTGAAATTGCTGCGAAAGTCCATGAACACCAAAAACGAAAATCCACGGACCTTCCCTATATTGTCCATCCCTTTGAAATCGCAATGATTTTGCAACGTAACGGGGTGGAGGATCTGGAAATTCTTGCAGCGGGGATTCTTCATGATACCTTGGAAGATGGAAATCTTCAGGGTTCAAATCTGGAAAATAAATTTACTCCCCGCGTTAAGGAGTTGGTGCTTTTCGCCTCGGAAGAGATTGAAGGAAGAGATGACCGGCCCTGGAAAGAACGGAAGACCCATACCATTGAAGGGATCAAAACCTTACCTTTCGATGCAAAAATGATCGTATGCGCGGATAAACTCAGCAACGCAAGAAGTATGCTTCGGGCCTATGAAAAAATCGGAGATCAACTCTGGGAACGTTTTAATGCAGGTGTTGAGGATCAAAAATGGTACTACGACGGACTGGTTGAGTCATTAAAAGATTTGCAGTCCTATGAGATGTATCAGGAACTTCAAGAAGTTGTGCAACAGATTTTTTACAGAAAGGAAAAGTAGCTATGAAAACCATAGGAATACTGGGAGGAATGGGTCCCGAGGCGACATTGTTACTGTACGAATTAGTAATCAAACATACAATTGCAGCCTCTGATCAGGAACATATCCCGACCCTTATCTACTCCAATACGCAAATTCCTGATCGAACGGCAGCAATCCTTCATCAAGGTAAAGATCCGCTTCCTTATCTTGTGAAATCCGCAAAAATTCTTAAACGGGGAGGGGCGGATCTGATTGGAATCCCATGCAATACAGCCCACTATTATATTGAAAGGTTGAATAAGGAAGTGGCTGTGGATATTGTCAACATGGTGGATCTGACTTATGATAAGATTATAAAAGGACCTTCCAAAAAGAAGTTTATGATCTTTGCCACGGAGGGAACCATAGAAACTGGAATTTATAATTTTTCTCGAAAGAAAGAATCCATTGAAGTGATCTCACCGGGTCCTAAGGATCAAAAAGTGTTAAGAGATATGATTTACGGACAGATAAAAGCCGGAAAGCGTCCCGTGGATTTAGTGCCCTATCAGGCATTGCTTTACCGGGTGGAGGAGGAGGGTATCCAAGGGATTATTTTAGGATGTACCGAGCTTTCCTATCTTCACAGTATGTTTAAGTTTCCTAACAATATAGAGTTTATCAATTCCCTGGATTTACTGGCACAGGAGTTGGTAAAAAGAGCAAAAGAGGAGGAAGTGGGATGAATCAAAAGATCATTTATATAACAAAAACCGGCCATTCAAGAAAAATTGCCAATAAGATCGGAGAAGAACTGGGATTGGAAGTCTTGGATATAAAAGAAAGTCCGAAGCTTCAGAATGTGGATCTGCTCTTCGTGGTAGGAGGAATTTATGGCGGGAAAAGCGACCCGAAACTACTGGAATATATTGATACCTTGCCTCAAAATGCTGTAAAAAAAGCGCTGATAATGACTTCCTGCACCAGTATGAAAAGCACCCAGGATGAGGTGCGGGAACGACTAAAAGCAAAAGGAACAGAAGTAGACGACGACGAGTTTATCTGCAAAGGAAATTTTCTGTTTTTCGGATGGGGGCATCCTAACAATGAAGATGTTGAAAATGCAGTAAACTTTGCGAAAAAGCATTTGGAAAAATAAAGGAGGAGTAGTATGATTCAATGTTTTGGAGACAGTATCACAAAAGGGTCCCCCGGGGTATCTTACCTTAAATATTTGCCTAAGGGAAAATATAAAAACCAGGGCAGCGGAGGAGAAACCGTGGAAGGCCTGATTTCCCCCTTGGCTCACAGTATTAAACATGGGGACCATAAAGATTACATCATTCAAATCGGGACCAACGATATATTACTACCATACCTTGAGAAATCCTCACCGAAGTGGAAAAAAAGGCTTAGAAAAATTGACAAGATAAAAAAGGAGGGGGCAAGGCCCAGTCGAACGGAGCTTCAGTTTCAAAAAAACTACCAGGATATAGTGAATTTAATGAAAGAGCATCATAAAGAAATGATTCTGATTAATATTCCGGTAATCGGAGAGGATTTACGCCATGAACGAAATGTAAAGGTGGAAAAATTCAATAAGATTATTAGGCGTATTTCTGAAAAAGAGGGATTGCCCCTGGTGGACTTTCATGAATGGCAGAAGAATGAATTGGAAGAGCATCAGAGTAAAAAACATTATTTTATTAAGGACGATCCTAAGAAGGTGGTCCTTGACGGCTTCAAAAGCTTTACAAAAGCGGGAAGAATCAGTTTATCCAGAAAGCGAAAGCTGGTACTGACCGTGGACGGCGTGCATTTAAATGATAACGGAGCCCAAGGGCTTGCCCGTTTGATCCGAGAAAAAACCGGAAAGTAGCAAAATCATAAATAAGTAATCGATGCATTTCTCCTCTTGGGGCAGAAGGATACAGAAATTGATATCCCTGCCTGAAGGGGATTTTTTGATTGAATCTTGTTGCCACCTATGGTATATTTGACTTGTTAGGTGACAAGACACCAAGAGGAGAAAGGAATGAATTCATGGATAAACTTATATTGATCGAAGAGATCAAGCGTCTTAAAAAAGAAAAAAATGCGGTTGTTCTGGCTCATCATTACCAGGTGGAAGAAGTAAAGGAAGTAGCGGATATCATCGGAGATTCTCTGGAACTCAGTCGAAAAGCTACGGAAGTTCAGGAACAAACCATCGTGCTAAGTGGCGTTCACTTTATGGCGGAGAGTGTAAAGATTCTTTCTCCGAATAAAAAAGTACTGCTTCCTGTAAAGGATGCGGGATGTCCCATGGCGGATATGATTGATGAAGAGAAGTTGGAAGCCTTTAAAGCCCGTCATCCAACGGGGAAAGTAGTCTGCTATGTTAATACTTCCGCCGAGGTAAAAGCGAAAAGTGATATCTGCTGCACTTCCTCCAATGCCTTAAAGGTAGTGAACAGTCTCGGAGAGGATCCGGTGCTCTTTATACCGGACCAGAACCTTGGAAACTATGTAAAAAAATATTCCGGAAACAAAAACGTAATTCCCTACAACGGATATTGCATCACCCACCACCGAGCAAGGAAAGAAGATGCACTAAAGGCGAAGGCTAAGCATCCCGAAGGTTTACTGCTCGCCCATCCCGAATGCCAAGAGGAAGTACTGGAGGAAGCGGACTTTATCGGTAGCACAACGGCCATAATCAATTACGCTGAAAACTCAGAAAATCAAACCTTCATTATCGGAACGGAAATGGGGGTTGTGGAGTCCCTTAAGAAGCAGCTGCCGAACAAAACTTTCTATCTGCTGGCCCAAAGCTTTATCTGCAGCAATATGAAAAAGACACGCCTGGAGGATGTATATCGGGCTTTGAAAAAGGATACCTATGAAATTCAAATAGATGAACAAACCTTACAAGAAGCAAAAAGTACACTTGTTAATATGCTGGCTCTATAGGTCTCAGTTCTGGAGCCGGTAAAAAAAGGAGAGAAAGAATGGAAAAATCTATCAAAGGCATCCTCCATACACCCGAGCACTTCGATGTAATCATTATTGGAACCGGCATTGCCGGAATGTTTACTGCTTTGAGTATTCAAAAGAAGTTAAAGATCCTGATGATCACAAAGGAGACCCTAAAACGAAGCACCAGTCATTTAGCCCAGGGAGGCATCGCCTCACCGATTTTCGGTGACCGCCTGTACGAGGACACCTTACGAGCAGGAGGTTATGTTAATGATCCGAAACGGGTACGCATCCTTGTGGAGGAAGGTCAAAGACAAATCGGAAAGCTGATTCACTGGGGGGTTCCCTTTGAACGTGATCAGGAGGGAAATCTTCTGGCAACTCGGGAAGGGGGGCACTCTGAAAAAAATATTCTCCACTGTAAGGATGAAACCGGTAAAAAGATTATGACTGTGTTGGAAAAGGAGTTGAGAAAAAATGATCGGATTACCATCCTAGAAGAAACCTATGTGTACCGTTTGAAAAGCTTTGCTGAGAAAAAGGGCAGCGGAGGCGGTAAGGTCTTTTCCATGCTCTGTGATGGGGAAAGCAAGGAATTTTGCAGTCCGAATATTGTTCTTGCCACCGGGGGCATCGGCGGAATTTTTGAATACACATCTAACCCAGAAGGCAATACAGGTGACGGCATAGCTCTTGGTAATTCCCTAGGTGCTGCAACGAAAAACATGGATTTTAATCAGTTTCATCCCACTTATTTTCATGGTAATGGAGGAGACGGATTTTTAGTAACGGAGGCGCTGCGGGGAGAAGGGGCGGTCCTTCGAAATGTTGATGGAAAAGCCTTTATGAATGAAAAACACCCCATGGGAGATTTAGCTCCCAGGGATGTGGTGGCTCGGGGAATCGTCGAAGAACTTCAAAGAAGTGGCAAGGGGGATGTTTCGCTAGATAGTTCCCACATGGAAAAAGAATTTATCAAACAGCGTTTTCCCAAGATTTACCGAAAAGCATTACAAAGAGGGTATGACATTACGAAAGCGCCTTTGCCGGTAAGACCGGTCAGTCATTATATGATGGGTGGGATTGCCGTGGATGAAATCGGAGAGACCTCGATCCCCGGAGTATATGCAGTTGGAGAATGCGCCTGCACCGATGTTCACGGAGCCAATCGCCTAGCCAGTAACTCCTTATTGGAAGCCATTGTATTCGGAGGTAGGGCAGCAAAGAACATTTCCGAAACATTCCTCGAAAAAAACAGGAACGATAGTGAACAAAGGTTACTTTTAGACTGTAACCGATCCGCAAAGCCTAAGGAGGGCAATGATTTTTCATGGTCAGTTCAAGAGTTGAAAGATTTTCAAAAAGCATTAAAAAAGGAAACGCAAAAGGTATTGGGCATCATCAAAGAAGACGGTCTGCTACGGGAGTTTTACTCGGATCAGGAGCTGGCCTTAAGAATGTTCGACGGAGCATCGCCGCCTAAAAACTGGACCGTTGAAGAAAAAAGAGTTTTTTATGAAGTGAATAACCAATTAATTGTTACCTGTATGATGACAAAAGCGGCACTGGAGCGAAATCAGAATATCGGAGCCCATTACAAAGTGCAGGGGAAGGACAATTCGCCTAAAAGGAGAGTTGCTGTACCGCTTCAAAATGAAAAAAAATAAATTCTATAAATAAGATAACAAAGAGTTTCAGCATCTGGAAGATAAAAATAACAAGCAAAAATTTACTGTAAAGGAGCATGAATCGATGAAGAATTACGGTTTGGAAGCACTGCTCAGTAGAGCATTTGAAGAAGATATTCCCTATGGCGACTTGACAACGGACGCACTGGTTTCCCACAAGCAGTCGGGGAAAGGCAGTGTAACTGCAAAAGAAGAAGGGATATTTGCGGGAGGATTTGTTTTTCAGGAAGTCTTCAGAATGCTTAACGAGGACATAAGGGTCACTCTGTTAGCGGAGGAAGGGGAAATGGTTCAGCGTGGGCAGGAAGTTATCGCCATCGAAGGCTCCTTAAACAGCATCTTAAAAGGGGAACGGATCGCGCTAAACCTGCTACAGCGGCTTTCGGGGATTGCCAGCACCACAGCTAAATATGTTGAGAAAGTCAAACGAACAAAATCAAAAATTACCGATACCCGAAAAACCACGCCGGGACTTCGGGCCATAGAAAAAAAGGCAGTACAGCTTGGTGGTGGAATTAATCATCGATTGAGCCTAAGTGACCATGTGCTGATTAAGGATAATCATATTATCGCCGCCGGCGGTGTAAAACAGGCGATTAGAGGATGTCGCAAGGGACTTTCCCACACTGTAAAAGTACAAGTGGAAGTGAAAAATTCTGTAGAGCTTTCCCAGGCTATTGAAGAAAATGCGGACATGATTTTACTGGACAATATGACGAATCAGCAAATGAAGGATGCGGTGGAATTTGTAGCCGGTCGTGCTATCTTAGAGGCTTCAGGAAATGTAACTCTGGACCGGATAGAAGAGATAGCAAATACCGGAGTGGATATTATATCTATCGGTGCGTTGACCCACTCGGTAAAGGCTATGGATTTCAGTTTAAATCTGAAACAGGAAAAGAGTCTGAAAAATATTGAAGTTGAATAAAAGTACCAGTCATATCAAATCACTAAATTGATAACAAAGGATTTGTTGGTTCAAGTCATAAATAATGATCTTGCTTTACTTGATTCACAATAACTAAAATTACA
>Ga0207421_10001213_pt1 | contig 33482 bp, 32 predicted proteins | sample SodLakKL_010_SED_4_FD_187542 | JGI IMG/M metagenome (GOLD analysis project Ga0207421, IMG submission 187542) | Alkaline sediment microbial communities from Lake Tanatar, Kulunda Steppe, Russia - 8KL_010_SED (SPAdes) (version 2) | ecosystem: Environmental > Aquatic > Non-marine Saline and...
CGAGCCGGTCCAGACGCAGCGAGGCCTCGGCCTGCCCCTGCGGCCGCGTGGCGTCCGCATGCGCCACCAGATAGAGCCGCCCGGCGAGGTTGTCGAACACCACCACCTCGTCGGAGACCATCAGCAGGATGTCAGGCAGCCCAAGGGCGTCGGGCTTTTCCTGCCCGGCCAGGCGCGGCTCGATCAACTGCACGGTCTCGAAACCGAAATAGCCGACCAGGCCACCGGTGAAACGCGGCAGCCCACCCAGATCCGGCACCCGGAACCGCGCCTGGAATTCCTCGATCCAGGCCAACGGGTCGTCGTGGTCCAGGCTCTCCACAACGACGCCGTCGGTCTCGACCTCGATGCGATGCCCGCGGACGCGCACGAGGGTGCGCGCCGGCAGCCCGATGAACGAGTAGCGGCCCCATTTCTCGCCACCCTGCACCGACTCGAAGAGGTAGGTGAAAGGCAGGTTGCCCAGCTTCAGGAAGATCGACAGCGGCGTGTCGAGATCGGCGAGCACCTCCCGTACCAGCGGGATACGGTTGTAGCCCTCGCCGACGAGACGGTCGAACTGATCGGGACTCATGGCCGCCCCCCCAAAAACCACGGCCCGAACCATGCGGACCGGCCGACGGGGATCATCGCCGCAAAAATCCGCTCATTCCGAGCCTGTCGAGGGCTTGCCCAGAGCACGGGGAAGGTTGTCTTCAGCACGCTTCCCAACCCCGGTCACCGCCGGCCGTTCGGCGTGGGTTCATGCGACCTCGGCCTGCAGCAGGCCGGGCAGTTCATCGAGACGGTCGAGCACGGCGTCCGGACCCTCGTCGCGGATGTCCGCGCCGTGGTTGTAGCCGTAGCTCATGCAGACGATGCGGAAACCGGCGGCCCGGGCCGCCTTCACGTCGCTGCGGGAATCGCCGACCATCAGCGATTCGCCGGGCGTGACACCGAGTTCCGCGGCGGCATGCAGCAACGGCGCAGGGTCGGGCTTCTTGCGTTCCAGCGTGTCACCCGAGACGACCAGGGCGAAGTGGTGCAGGATCCCCTTGTCACGCAGCAGCGGCAGGGTGAACTGCTCGGCCTTGTTGGTGACGCAGCCCAGCCGGTACCCGGCGGCCTGCAGCAGATCCAGCCCCTCGCGCACCCCTGGATAAAGTCGGCTCCGCTGCGACGTGTTCTCGCGGTAGATGCGCATGAAGGCCGGAAGGGCGCGTTCGAAGAACTCGGGGTCGGCCTCGCCGTCGAGGTCATTGACCAAAGCCCTCTGTACCAGGCGCTCGACACCGTTGCCAACCCAGTTGCGCACGGCGGGTTCTCCGCGCCGGGGCAGCCCCAGCTCGTCCATCATCGCATCGACGCTGAACGCCAGGTCCGGGACACTGTCGACCAGCGTCCCATCGAGGTCGATCAGGATCATCCCGGGGCGCGGTAGGATCATGGCGGACGACAGGGGATCAGGCCTTGGCCAGTTCGTCGCGCATCTTCTTCACGATGCTGTCGTAATGGTTCGGGTCGGTATCGCTGGCGGCGCCAAAAATCGCCGATCCGGCGACAAAGGTATCGGCGCCGGCGGCCTTGATCTCGCGGATGTTATCGGCCTTCACCCCACCGTCAATCTCGAGCCGGATCTCGCGACCCGAGTCCTTGATCCGCTGACGTGCCTCGCGCAGCTTGTCGAGCGTGGCCGGGATGAACGCCTGGCCGCCGAAGCCGGGATTCACCGACATCAGGAGGATCATGTCGATCTTGTCCATCACGTAGTCCAGGTGGGACAAGGGAGTCGCGGGATTGAAGACGAGCCCGGCCTTGCAGCCTTCGCCCTTGATCAACTGCAGGGTGCGGTCGATGTGATCGGAGGCCTCGGGGTGGAAGGTGATGTAACTGGCCCCGGCCTTGGCGAAATCGGGAACGATACGATCGACCGGCTTGACCATCAGATGCACGTCGATGGGTGCGGTCACACCGTGCTTGCGCAGGGCCTCGCAGACCAGCGGACCGATCGTCAGGTTGGGCACGTAGTGATTGTCCATCACGTCGAAGTGCACGATGTCCGCGCCGGCGCGCAGCACGTTGTCGACTTCTTCGCCCAGACGTGCGAAATCGGCGGAGAGGATGGATGGGGCGATCAGGTCAGGAAGGGCCATGAGGAACCTCGCGGTCGGAGCCAGTGTTGCGTGCCCGCGGTGAGGATGGCGGGCGGGGTAGCCGCAAGACTTTACCGGAAGCCCCGGCATGAGGCAAAAGCGCCAAAAAGCGAAGCCGCCGCGAGCAGGGCTCGCGGCGGCTCGGGAGGAACGGAAACCCAGGTGACCCGGGCTACGTTCCGTCCGGCTCGATCAGTCCCCAGCTGTCAGTCCAGCGAGGCCATGTAGGCGGCCAGATTGGCGATATCTTCATCGCTGAGGTTCATGGCATGCGGCATCATCATGGCGCTGTTCGGGCCAACGGCCTCACCGGCGCGGTACTTGGTCATGGTTTCGACCAGATGATCCACATCCGAGCCTGCGACCTTCGGGAAGATGGCCTGGCCCTGGCCCGCCGGGCCGTGACAGCCGACGCATCCGGAAGCCGCATACTTGGCCTGACCCGCTTCCACATCCCCTGCCTGGGCAGTGGCCATCCCGGCCGCCATCGCGATACTGGCTGCGACCAAAATCAACTTCTTCATTTTTCATCCTCCTTCAAGGATTGTGCGGTTGAAGTCCTTATGGATCATTTTTTTGACATCTACAGATTACGGCGTGCTACCTGAACGGCGCATTAACGACCATCGACATAGCGCGCATCCGAATACGTGATCACCCACTCGGGCCGAAACATCACCAGGCCAGTGATGATCATGCCGTTCAGCACCCCCTCTGGCAGTACCAACAATGGTGTGTATTGCAGATACTCCCTAACGATAGACTCCCATGCAACATCCGTAAAGAGTCCGTAGACCAGCGAGTTGGCGGCCATCACCACCAGCACCGACAATGCCCCGCCGAAGAAACCCACGACGTAGAGGTAGATGAACATGTGGGGAGGCAGGCGACGCTCACTGAATTGCAGCAGCCCCCAAGTGGCGAGAGCCGGTGCAACCCCGGAGATCAGGATGGTCAGGGGGACCAGCATCGGCTCGACGATGCCGATGAGCGCTAGCGTCACGACGACCAGAAAGACCATCAGGATGGCCAGGCGCCAGCCAAAGATCAGGGTGACCGCAACCACGCCCAGGAAGTGCATCGCAAGACCGTCGACCGCCTCGGCACGCAGGCTCCAGATCACCACCAGCACGAGGGTGGCAAGCAGGAAATGCTGCACACGGCCCGGGACGAAGACCTCGTCCCAGGTCATGCTGCGTAGCATCCAGACCATCAGGATGGCGAGCCCGATGGTTCCCAGGATCTGCAGCCAAAGGGGGAAAGTGACATCGATGTGATGCATGGGTGCAACCCTGATTGGGCCGGCCGGCGGAGGCCGGAAAGACAGGAAATCAGTCGCGCTCTCGCCGCGCAAGCGCCACCGTGTAGTCCCGTCCCTGCTTCAGCTTCTCGTAATTCCCGAAGACTTCCTTGAATCCCTTCTCGATGAAGCGGCGCAGTCCGGTGATCGTTACGACATAGAGACGACCGTCCGGGTTCAACTGGTCCCAGGCGTCGAGCAGGTAGGTGTACAGGAGTTCCCGTCCCACCTTCGCCGGCAAATTGGAAGCAACGATGTCGAAACGGCGTTCCGCAATCTGGGCGAAACCGTTGCTCAGCAGACAGTCGACATTGCCCAGACGGTTGCGCTCGGCATTGCGGCGGCTGTACTCCACCGCGACGAAGTCCTTGTCCACCAGCGTGCAGTGCCCGTCACGGGCCTTGCGCGCGAAGGCGAGCCCGATCGGCCCGTAGCCGCAGCCCAGGTCCAGGCAGCGGTCGGTCGCGGCCACCTCCGCGTAGTCCAGCAGCAGACGCGTTCCGTCGTCGATCCGCCGCGGCGAGAACAGTCCCCAGGTGGTCACGAACTCCAGCGACTCACCCGCAAGCACGTCCGCGAAACGCAGATCCGCCTTCAGTTCGCGCTTCAGACGTTCGCGCTGGGTACGATCGCGGAGATCCGCTCGGGAATCGCTCACCGTGCCACCGCTTCCGCCAACTCCGCCCACAATGACTCCGCGAGGCGCGCGGGCTGCGAGGCATCGCTCTCGCCCGGCACCCCGAGGAGGTTCACATGCCCCATCTTGCGCCCCGGGCGCGCGACCGGCTTGCCGTAGAGATGCAGCCGCGCACGTCCCTGCGCCAGCAGCCGCGACAGGTCGGGCAGGTCCTGGCCCTCGGGCCAAAGGTCCCCCAACAGATTGACCATCGCCGCGGGCGCAGTCAGGTCGGCCGGTGCCAGCGCCAGCCCGCAGATGGCGCGGACCTGCTGCTCGAACTGCGACACGGTCGTCGCATCGAGGGTGTAATGCCCGGAATTGTGCGGACGCGGCGCCATCTCGTTCACCAGCAGCTCGCCGGATCCGCAGACGAAGAACTCGATCGCAAGCACGCCGCAGTAGTCCAGGTGCTCGGCAACCCGCTGCGCGACCGCCTCGGCCTGGGCACGCGTCGCCGCGTCGATCCGCGCCGGAACGCGGCTCAGGTGCAGGATGCCCTGCCGATGCACGTTCTCCGCGACCGGGAACGACCGGCAGCGCCCATCGGGATCGCGCGCCAGGACCACCGAGACCTCGCGGTCGAGTTCAACCTGCTGCTCCAGCACGCAGGGCACCTCGCCGAGCGCGCGGAAGGCGCGCACGACCCCGCCCGAGGCGGAAACCGGCACCTGCCCCTTGCCGTCGTAGCCGAGCCGCGCGGTTTTCAGAATCGCGGGAAACTCCCAGTCCGGAACCGCGGCACGGGCGGCGGCAACGCTGTCCACCACGAGCCACGGAGCGACCGCGACGCCCGCATCCTCCAGGAAACGCTTCTCCGCAATGCGGTCCTGCGCGATGGCGAGGGCCCGGGGATTCGGGCGCATGGGCACGTGCGCCGCCAGCCACTCGGCACTGGCCGCGGGAACGTTCTCGAATTCGCAGGTGATCACGTCCGCGTGCGCTGCCAGCTCGGCCAGGGCATCGGGATCGTCGAAGGCGGCGCAGAGATGGCGGTCGGCCAACCGGCCGGCGGGGCTGTCCGGATCGGGATCGAGGACCCAGACTCGATATCCCATGGTACGGGCGCTGAGTGTGAAATAGCGGCCGAGCTGCCCGCCCCCGAGCAGCCCCAGGACCGCCGGCGGCAGGATCACGGCTGCACCGGAGGCAACACCTGGGCGAGAACGGCCTCGCGCTGGCGCTCCCGGAATCGTGTCAGGCGACCGCGCAGGCCCGGGTCCCCGTTCGCCAGCATCGCTGCGGCAAAAAGAGCGGCATTGGCCGCACCGGCCTCGCCGATGGCAAAAGTGGCAACCGGGATGCCTTTGGGCATCTGCACGATCGACAACAGCGAATCCTCGCCCCTCAGGTGCCGAGACGCCACCGGCACGCCCAGAACGGGTACCGTGGTCTTCGCCGCGAGCATCCCCGGCAGATGCGCCGCCCCACCGGCTCCGGCGATGATCGCGTGCAGACCGCGGCCCGCGGCCTTCTCCGCGTATTCGAACAGCAGGTCCGGCGTACGGTGCGCCGACACGACGCGCGCCTCGTAGGGAATGTCGAGTTCGGAGAGCATCTGCGCGGCGTGTTCCATCGTCGGCCAGTCGGAGCTGCTGCCCATCACCAGGCCGATCTTCGGGTTGGTCGATTCCATAACCTCGCAAAGATAGCCCTGGCAGGCATTGCGGGCAAGCCGATGCTCGGGAATGCACGGACGATGTCGACAGCCCGGCCATGGATCGGCCCGTCTTGCCCCGCACTCCGGGAGGCGACGCCGTCCTGCTGCCGACGGGGGCCGGCCGCAGGGATGCGGCCGTCAAGCCTACAGGGAAGTATTCACGGCGTCCCGATGGCAGGAGGTCCCCGGCGCCTCCCATCCCCGAACCCGGACGTGCTCCCTCCCGCGGTTCAGGCTAAGATTCGCAGATGAAAGACGCCATGTTCGAGAGCCATATCCCGGGGCTGCAACTGATCCACCGCGGCAAGGTGCGCGACCTCTATGCGGTGGGCGAGGAGCACCTGCTGATGGTGACCACCGACCGCCTGTCGGCCTTCGACGTGGTGCTGCCCACGCCGATCCCCGACAAGGGCCGCATCCTGACCGCGATCACAGTGTTCTGGATGCGCAAGGTCGAGGCCATGCTCCGCATCCCCAACCAGCTGACCGACATCGACCTCGCCCGGGTGGTGCCCGATCCGGCGGTCCGGGCACCGCTCGAGGGCCGCAGCCTGGTGGTGCGGCGTCTGCGCGCGTTGCCGGTAGAAGCGGTCGTGCGCGGGTACCTGATCGGCTCCGGCTGGAAGGACTACCAGGCCTCCGGCGCCGTCTGCGGCATCGCCCTTCCGGAAGGACTGGAGCTCGCCGACCGGCTGCCGGAGCCGCTGTTCACCCCGAGCACCAAGGCCGGCGCGGGTGAACACGACGCCAACATCGACTTCGAGCACGTGGTGGGCCTGCTCGGCCAGGAGACCGCCGAAGAGGTGCGCGACAGTGCGCTTGCCATCTACGCGATGGCACGGGAACACGCGCGGCGCCGGGGCATCCTGATCGCCGACACCAAGTTCGAGTTCGGACAGGACGCAGAAGGACGGTTGCACTTGATCGACGAGGTACTGACACCGGATTCCTCGCGCTTCTGGCCCGAGGAACGCTACCGCCCCGGCATCAGCCCGGAATCCTTCGACAAGCAGTTCGTCCGCGACTACCTGGAAGGGCTGGACTGGAACAAGAAGGCTCCCGGCCCGGAGATTCCCGAGGCCATCGCCGCGCGCACGGCCGAGCGTTACCGGGAGGCTCTGCGGCGGCTCACCGCCGATCCTGCATGAACGCTCTGCAGCCCTCTCGAGTCGGCGGCGGCCTGTTCGTGACGGGCACCGACACGGGTGTCGGAAAGACCTTCATCGCCTGCGCGATCGCACGCAACTGGCGCGCGATCGGCGTCGATGTCGCCCCGCGCAAGCCGGTGGAATCGGGCTGCCCGGAACGGGATGGCCACCTGTTCCCCGCCGACGCCGCGCTGCTCGCGGCCGCCGCCGGCCTGCCGGCCACCCGGATCGGCGAAGTGAACCGCTATCGGCTCGCCGAGCCCCTGGCCCCGGACCTGGCCGCCCGCCTCGCCGGACGGCCGCTCCACCTCGCCGATTTGGTCGCCGCCTGCGCCCGGCCCGAGGGCGCCTGGCGCATCACGGAAGGCGCGGGCGGTTTCTATTCGCCGCTGTGCGAGGACGGCCTGAACGCCGACCTCGCTCAGGCACTGGGCGATCCCGTACTGCTGGTGGCGGAGGACCGCCTCGGCACGCTGAGCGGCTGCCTGCTGGCGCTGGAGGCGCTGGACCGGCGCGGACTGACGGTTGCAGGGATCGTCTTGAACCGCCGGCAGTGCGACGCCCACCCGGCCATGGACAACCGGATGACCCTGGCTCAGCGCAGCGGTCTCCCGGTGTGGTCGATTCCCGAGGGAGCGCCCCCGGCGGAGGTGGATCAGATGCTCTCGGCGTCGAGTTCCTCGATGGTCAGTCCGCCCGAGCCCGGCTCGGCGGGCTCGAACCCCTGAGGGGGCGAGATATCGGGGGCGGCCTCCTCCGGACGCGCCGGTGCCGCAGGTGCCTGCCGGAATCTGGCCAGATCCTCGCGCAGGGCGTGGGTGCCCGGGTGGTCGACGCGCCGCCCCTCGATGATGTGCACGGGGCGCAGCTTCTCGCCATAGTAGGCTTCGTTGAAGTCATCCCGGATACGCAATCTCGAACCCTCGAGGCTCATGCCGAGAAAGGCGCCCTGGGACCGCGCGTAGGACAGGAAATCAGCCGTGACCGTGGCGCTGCGGCCCGCGCCCACGGGACCCGCCGCCACCGAGGCATCGCCGCCGAGCCGGAACGCCGTGGCAAACAAGGAGTCCACGGCATTCTGCGTGCGTGCAACGATCACCACCTCGGCCACCTCACCGCCGAACTGCACACCCAGGCTCACCGAGCCCAGCGAGTAGAACGCGACCGGACTGAAGTCCCCGCGGACCTCGTCCCAGGCCATGAACACGCCGAGCCCCCCCGAGCCACCGACAAAGAAGCCGCCACGGATCACGCGCGGGAAGATCAGCACACCCTTGGCGGTCCGCAGGTCGCTGAGCAAGGCCTCGTAGTCGGGATGGGTGGCCATCGTGTTCACGGTCGCGCGGGCATCGTCGATCACCTGCTGGGGATCCACGTCGCGAGTCAGGAACTGCCCCTGCACGGCCCCGGAAAAGGCCCAAAGGGCCAGCAGCAACAGCGTGGCAAATCTCTTCATCTGGATACTCCTAAGGACAGGGATTGACCCCGGCAGCATGCGCCGGAGGGCCTGAACGCCAGTTTAACGCGACGATCCGCCGTGTGGGTCCTCCGCGTCATTTTCAAAAAAAGGGGAGCCTACGCTCCCCCTGGCACTCCCTGTGACGGAAGACGCTCACGGGCCGGGGCCCGCGAGCGGTCCGCTCTCCTGTCTGCAGACTGGCTCAGTTGACCTTCGGGTCCAGTTCGCCGGCCTTGTAGCGGGCGACCATCGTGTCCAGGTTCACCGGCTTGATCTTGGAGGCCATGCCGGCGCACCCGAAGGCCTCGTAACGAGCCTGGCAAATTTCCTTCATGGCCTTGGTGGAGGCGATCAGGAACTTGCGCGGATCGAACTCCTTCGGATTCTCCGCGAGGAACTTGCGGATCGCGCCGGTGGAGGCCATGCGCAGGTCGGTGTCGATGTTGACCTTGCGCACGCCGTGCTTGATGCCTTCCTGGATTTCCTCGACCGGTACGCCGTAGGTCTCGCCCATGTCACCACCGTACTGGTTGATGATCGCCAGCCACTCCTGCGGCACCGACGAAGAACCATGCATGACCAGGTGGGTGTTGGGGATGCGCGCATGGATCTCCTTGATGCGCTGGATCGCCAGAATGTCGCCTGTCGGAGGGCGGGTGAACTTGTAGGCACCGTGCGAGGTGCCGATGGCGATCGCCAGTGCGTCCACACCGGTCTGCTTGACGAAGTCAGCGGCCTCGTCGGGGTCGGTCAGCAGCTGGTCGTGCGACAGCACGCCCTCGGCGCCGGAGCCATCCTCTTCACCGGCCATGCCGGTCTCGAGCGATCCGAGGCATCCCAACTCGCCTTCGACCGAAACGCCGACCGCGTGTGCGAGTTCGGAAACCTTGCGGGTGGTCTCGACGTTGTACTCGTAGGTGGCCGGGGTCTTCATGTCGGGCATCAGGGAGCCGTCCATCATCACCGAGGTGAACCCGGACTGGATGGAGCGGAAGCACACCGCGGGCTCGGCGCCGTGGTCCTGGTGCAGCACGACCGGGATGTCGGGGTACTGCTCGACCGCGGCGATGATGATGTGGCGCAGAAAGGGCTCACCGGCGTATTTCCGCGCGCCAGCCGAGGCCTGGATGATCACGGGGGAATCGACCGCGGCCGCGGCCTCCATGATCGAGTGGACCTGCTCCATGTTGTTGGCGTTGTAGGCCGGCATGCCGTAGCCGTGCTCGGCAGCGTGGTCCAGCAACTGGCGAAGTGAAATCAGTGCCATGGGTGTTCCTCCTTACAGGATTCGGGTGGGGATGGATCAGTGCTCTTCGCAGGAATGGTATCAGTTCAGCGGGACGGTCTCGCCCACGCGCACGATCTTCATGGCGTTGGTGCCGCCCTGCACGCCATTGAGGTCGCCCTTGGTGATGATGACCAGCTCGCCCTCCTTCACGACGCCCTTGTCCAGGAGCAGGCGAATGGCCTCCCGGTTGGTCTCTGCATGGGTATCGGGGACGGTCGGAAGGCGCACCGGATAGACCCCCCGGTACAGGGTCAGACGGCGGCTGGTCTTGTGGTGCTGGGTCAGCGCAAAGATCGGAATTCCGGAACTGATGCGCGACATCCACAGCGGCGTGGAGCCGGACTCGGTCAACGCCGCGATTGCAGAGACGTCGAGGTGATTCGCCGTGTACATCGTGGCCATCGCGATGGCCTCGTCGACGCGACCGAAATAGCTGTCCATGCGATGGGTCGACTGCCTCGCGGCGCGCTGGCGTTCGGCCGCCTCGCAGATCCGGCTCATGCTGTCGACCACCTTGTCCGGGTACCGGCCAGTCGCCGTCTCGCCCGAGAGCATCACCGCATCAGTACCATCGAGTACCGCATTGGCCACGTCGAAAACCTCGGCCCGCGTCGGGATCTGGTTCAGGATCATCGACTCCATCATCTGGGTCGCGGTGATCACCACACGGTTCAGCTTGCGCGCACGGGTGATCAGGTTCTTCTGTACCGCCGGCAACTCGGCGTCACCGATCTCCACCCCAAGGTCGCCGCGCGCAATCATGATCACGTCGGAGGCGGAGATGATCTCGTCAATCAGCTCCAGCGCCTCGGCGCGTTCGATCTTGGCGCAGATCGCAGCATCGCCGCCGGCCTCGCGCAACAGAGTCCGGGCAAGGTGGATGTCCTGCGCCGAGCGCGGAAACGAGACGGCCAGGAAGTCGACCTCGAGTTCGGCCGCCAGGCGGATATCGTCGCGGTCCTTTTCGGTAATCGCGGGCGCGGACAGACCGCCGCCCTGCCGGTTGATTCCCTTGTTGTCGGACAGCGTGCCGCCCACCAGCACCGTCGTCTCGATGCGCAGCCCCTCGACCGCATCCACCTTCAGGACGAGACGGCCGTCGTCGAGCAACAGCACGTCGCCGGCATGCACGTCGCCGGGCAGATCCGTGTAGGTCAATCCGACCTGGGTCTGGTCACCCGCATCCGGCGCCAGGCCCGCGTCGAGCGCGAAAGTGTCGCCTTCGTTCAATTCGACCTTCACGTCGCGAAAGCGGGCAATGCGGATCTTGGGGCCCTGCAGGTCGCCAAGCACGCCGACGCAGCGGCCGACACGATCCGCGATCTCGCGCAGACGCCGCACCCGCTGCCGATGGCTGTCGGGATCCCCGTGGGAAAAATTGACGCGGATCACGTCGACACCCGCGCGGACCAGCTTCTCCAGCGCCCGTTCGCTGTCGGTCGCCGGCCCCAGGGTGGCTACGATCTTGGTGCGTCTCATGCGCGGCAGATTCCCATGGGTGTTCGCCGGGCGGGGCTCAGCCCTTGGCCCGCTCTTCGAGCATCGCGACGGCGGGCAACGTCTTGCCCTCGAGGAACTCGAGGAAGGCGCCGCCACCGGTGGAGATATAGCTGATGCGCTCGGACAGCCCGTACTTGTCGATCGCCGCAAGGGTATCGCCGCCGCCGGCAATCGAAAAGGCCTCGCTCTCGGCGATGGCCTCACCCAGCGCCTTGGTGCCGTGGGCGAACTGGTCGAACTCGAACACGCCGACCGGGCCGTTCCAGACGATGGTGCCGGCCTTGCGCAGCAACTCGGCATAGGACGATGCGGTCGCCGGACCCACGTCGAAGATCATGTCGCCCTCGGTGACATCGGCCACCTGCTTGACCTCGGCCGGGGTCGACTCCGAGAACTCCTGACCCACGGTCACGTCGGTGGGCACCGGGATCGCACCGCCCTTGGCCTTGGCCGCGGCCATCAGCCGCTTCGCCTCGTCGATCAGATCGTGCTCGCACAGCGACTTGCCGACCGGGTGTCCCTGGGCCGCGATGAAGGTGTTGGCGATGCCGCCGCCGACGATCAATTGATCGACGACCGTCGACAGCGATTCCAGCACCGTCAGCTTGGTCGACACCTTCGAGCCGCCGACGATCGCAACCAGCGGCCGTTTCGGATTGTCCAGCGCCTTGCCCAGCGCATCCAGCTCCGCCGCCAGCAGCGGACCCGCGCAAGCGGTCGGGGCAAACTTGCCGACACCATGCGTGGACGCCTGGGCGCGGTGGGCGGTGCCGAAGGCGTCCATCACAAACACGTCGCACAGGGCGGCGTACTTTTTTGCCAGATCCTCGGCGTCCTTTTTCTCGCCCTTGTTGAAGCGCACGTTCTCCAGCAGCACGACCTCGCCGTCGGCGAGATCGACGCCGTCCAGGTAGTCGCGCACGAGGCGTACCTCGCGGCCCAGCAGGGAGCCCATGTGGGCCGCCACCGGGGCGAGTGAGTCGGCCTCGGAAAACTCCCCTTCGGTGGGGCGTCCGAGGTGCGACATCAGCATCACGCGGGCACCCCCTTCCAAGGCCTGCTGCACCGTCGGCAGGCTGGCACGGATACGGGCGTCGGAGGTGACTCTGCCGTCCTTCACGGGAACGTTCAGATCCTGACGGATCAATACGCGCTTACCCTTCAGGTCGAGATCGGTCATCTTGATGACGGACATCACAGCACTCCTATACAGGACTCGAAATAGAATGAAAGAGGTTGGGCAAGCAAGGGCCGGGGCTTGCCGAACCGCTCTCCCGGGTCAGGGACCTGCCGCGTGGCTGCGAAGACCGGAGTCGTCATCCGCAGCCACACGGCAGGGAGCCGCAGTATCTACTGGCCGACGTGCTGCACCACGCGCATCATGTTGCAGGTGTAGCCGTACTCGTTGTCATACCAGGCAACAACCTTGACGAAGGTGTCGTCGAGCTGGATGCCGGCGCCGGCATCGAAGATCGACGGCGCACTCACGCCGCGGAAGTCGGTCGACACGACCTTGTCCTCGGTGTAGGCCAGCACGCCCTTCAGTTCCCCCTCGGAGGCCGCCTTCATGGCCTTGCAGATGTCCTCGTAGCTGGCGCCCTTCTCCAGTTCCACGGTCAGGTCGACGACGGAGACATCGGAGGTCGGCACCCGGAAGGCCATCCCGGTGAGCTTGCCGTTCAGTTCCGGGAGGACCTTGCCAACGGCCTTCGCAGCGCCGGTGGACGACGGGATGATGTTCTCGAGGATGCCGCGGCCGCCGCGCCAGTCCTTCTGGGAGGGGCCGTCGACCGTTTTCTGGGTGGCGGTGGCGGCGTGCACCGTGCTCATCAGACCACGCTTGATGCCGTAGTTGTCATGCAGCACTTTGGCCACCGGGGCCAGCGCGTTGGTCGTGCAGGACGCGGCGGACAGGATCGCCTGGCCGGCATAGTCGTTGTGGTTCACGCCGTAGACGAACATCGGCGTCGCGTCCTTGGAGGGCGCACTCTGCACGACCTTCTTCGCGCCTGCGTCGATGTGCTTCTGGCAGGTCTCCTCGGTCAGGAAGAAGCCGGTCGACTCGACGATCACGTCGGCACCGACCTCGTCCCACTTCAGGTTGGACGGGTCACGCTCGGCGGTCAGGCGGATCTTCTTGCCGTTGACCACCATATTGCTGCCATCGACAGCGATATCGCCGTCGAAGCGGCCGTGCACCGAGTCATAGCGCAGCATGTAGGCCAGGTACTCGGGATCCAGCAGGTCGTTGATCGCGACCACTTCGAGTTCCGGAAATTCCTTGGCGATGGCACGAAACGCCATGCGGCCGATGCGGCCGAATCCATTGATACCGACTTTGATCGTCATAATTCACTCTCCCAGCTTGCGTTGTATTGCACAGAAATCTTCCGTTCAGCAGCGAAGGACCGGGCTTAGCCCAGGACCGATTTCGCGACGCTGACGATGTTCTCGGCGGTAAAGCCAAAGTAGTTCATCAGGGCATCGCCCGGAGCCGACTCGCCAAAGCGATCCAGACCGACGACCGCGCCGTCCAGGCCGACGTACTTGTACCAGCCCGCAGTCGCACCGGTCTCCACCGCCACGCGGGCCCGCACCGCAGCGGGCAGCACCGCCTCGCGGTAGTCCGGGTCCTGCTGCTCGAAGAGCTCGACACAGGGCATCGAAACCAGGCGCACCTTGTGGCCGCTGCCGGCCAGCGCATCCCCGGCCTGCATCGCGATGCCGACCTCGGAACCCGTCGCGATCAGGATCAGGTCGGGGGTGCCATCACAGTCGCGCAACACGTAGCCGCCGCGGGCGATGTTCGCCACCTGCTCGTCGTCACGTGTCTGCGGGGCCAGACCCTGGCGCGACAGGATGAACGCCGAGGGGCCATCGCTGCGCTCGATCCCCGCCTTCCAGGCGACCGCGGTCTCGACGCCGTCGCAGGGGCGCCAGACGTTCAGGTTCGGGATCAGGCGCAGACTCGGGGTCTGTTCGACGGGCTGGTGGGTCGGGCCGTCTTCGCCCAGGCCGATGGAGTCGTGGGTCAGCACGTAGAGCACGCGCTGCCCCATCAGGGCCGACATGCGAATGCCGTTGCGGGCGTAGTCGGAGAAGATCAGGAACGTGCCGCCGTAGGGGATGAAGCCGCCATGAAGCGCGATCCCGTTCATGATCGCGGCCATCCCGAACTCACGCACGCCATAGAACACGTAGTTGCCGGAAGCATCGTCGTGGCTGATGCCCTTGGAACCGGCGTGCATGGTCAGGTTGGAACCGGCGAGGTCGGCGGAGCCGCCGAGCAGTTCGGGCAGCGCCGGGGCGTAGCCGGTGATCGCGTTCTGCGAGGCCTTGCGGCTGGCGACCTTCTCGGCCTTTTCGATGGTCTGCTGAAGGAAGGCTTTGGCCTTCTCCGCCCAATCGGAAGGCAGGTCCCCGCTCATGCGGCGCTCGTACTCCGCCGCCAGATCGGGATGGGCCTTCCGGTAAGCGGCGAAGCGCTCGTTCCACTCCGCCTCGATGCTGGCGCCACGCTCCTTGGCATTCCAGGCGGCATAGATCTCGTCCGGGATCTCGAACGGTCCGTGCTCCCAGCCCAGTTCCTTGCGCGCCAGCACGATTTCGTCGTCGCCCAGCGGCGCGCCGTGGCACTCTTCCTTGCCCTGCTTGTTCGGGGAACCGAAGCCGATGATGGTCTTGCAGCAGAGCAGACTGGGTTTGCCGGTCTCGGCGCGGGCCTGTTCGATGGCCGCCTTGACCGCATCGGCGCTGTGGCCATCGACGCCACGCACCACGTGCCAGCCGTAGGCCTCGAAGCGCTTCGGGGTGTCGTCGGTGAACCACCCCTCGACCTCGCCGTCGATGGAAATGCCGTTGTCGTCGTAGAAGGCGATCAGCTTGCCCAGGCCCAGGGTCCCGGCCAGCGCGCTGGACTCGTGGGAGATGCCCTCCATCAGGCAGCCGTCACCGAGGAAGACATACGTATTGTGGTCGACCACTTCGTGGCCGTCGCGGTTGAAGTTCGCGGCGAGGATCTTCTCGGCCAGCGCCATCCCGACCGCGTTGGTCAGACCCTGCCCCAGCGGACCGGTGGTGGTCTCGACGCCGGGGGTGTACCCGTATTCGGGGTGCCCGGGTGTCTTCGAGTGCAGTTGACGGAACTGCTTCAGTTCGTCGATCGGCAGTTCATAGCCGGTGAGGTGCAACAGCGAGTAGACCAGCATCGAGCCGTGGCCGTTGGACATCACGAAGCGATCACGATCGAGCCAGCCCGGATTGGCCGGATTGTGCCTCATGTAATCGTTCCAGAGGACCTCGGCGATATCCGCCATGCCCATCGGCGCGCCCGGATGACCGGAATTGGCTTTCTGGACCGCGTCCATCGACAGGGCACGTATGGCGTTGGCAAGCTCTCTGCGGGAAGGCATGCGGATCTCCTAAACTGAAGTAGCGGTGAACGGACCGGGACTGGATGCCCGACGATGCGCTGGCGCCGGCCGCTTGTTATCTTTCTTCTAGCGGCGCGAGGAAGCAGTCAGTCGGCGATGGTCGGCCGAATACAGCCCCATTTAAAGGCGGTGTATTCTGGCGACTTTCGGGATTGGGGGCAAGTCCGGGACCTGGGGCGCCGTTGAACACCGGCCCATACCCTGCGCCGGAGTTTAGAAATATGCGAGAACCGGCGTTAAACTCTTAGAGTTTTCTTTCATCCCCCGCCCCGGTCCGAGGAACACGCGCATGGCCACGAGTTATCTCTTCACGTCCGAATCCGTTTCCGAGGGTCATCCCGACAAGATGGCCGACCAGATCTCGGACGCCGTGGTCGATGCAATCCTGGCCAAGGATCCGCATGCGCGCATCGCCTGCGAAACGCTCACGAAGACCGGCATGGTCCTGCTGGCCGGCGAGATCACGACCAGCGCGGTCATCGATTACGAGAAAGTGGTGCGCGGCACGGTCTGCGACATCGGTTACAACAATGCCGCGGTCGGCTTCGACGGCCATTCCTGTGCAGTACTGAATGCGCTCGGACAGCAGTCGCCCGACATCGCAATGGGTGTCGACCGCGACCTCTCGGACCGCACCAATCAGGGCGCCGGGGACCAGGGGCTGATGTTCGGTTACGCCGCGCGCGAGACGGACAGCCTGATGCCCGCGCCCATTTATTACGCGCACCGACTGATGCGCCGTCAGGCCGAGCTACGCAAGAATGGTATCCTTCCTTGGCTGCGGCCCGACGCGAAGAGCCAGGTCACGCTGCGGTACGAAGACGGGGTCCCGTCCGGGATCGATGCCGTGGTACTATCCACGCAGCACGATCCGGAGATCGGACAGAAAGATCTTCGTGACGCGGTGATGGAAGAGATCCTCAGGCCGATTTTGCCGGCAGAGTGGTTGAGTCGTTGCCGCGGGGATCAGATCCACATCAATCCCACCGGCCAATTCGTGATTGGTGGCCCGGTCGGGGACTGCGGACTGACCGGCCGCAAGATCATCGTGGACACCTACGGTGGCATGGCCCGCCATGGCGGTGGTGCCTTCTCGGGCAAGGATCCGTCGAAGGTCGACCGCTCTGCCGCCTATGCAGGCCGCTATGTCGCCAAGAACCTGGTCGCCGCCGGTCTCGCCGACAAGTGCGAGATCCAGGTTTCCTATGCGATCGGTGTCGCCCAACCGACATCGATCAGCGTCGAGACCTTCGGGACCGGGAGGATCGACGACGCGCGGATCGTCGCACTGATCCGGGAGCACTTCGATCTGCGGCCCTGGGGACTGATCCAGGCCCTCGATCTGCTGCGGCCCCTGTACAGGCCGACGGCCGCATACGGGCATTTCGGGCGCGAAGACGTCGATCTGCCCTGGGAACATACCGATCGCGCGGAGGAACTCCGGGCGGCAGCCGGACTCTGATAGCGTCCGGCCAAGAGATTACCCGGGCTGAGGAGCGCTGCAGCGGCATTCCCGTCAGGCTCAGCCGGGTCCCTTTCATTCATGCAACGGCGCTCATCCAGACTCACGGAGCCCTACACCATGAATGCTGTGATGAACCCAAAAAATAGTCAGGATTACCTCGTCCAGGACATCAATCTCGCCGATTTCGGCCGCAAGGAGATCGCGATCGCCGAAACCGAGATGCCCGGGCTGATGCAGACCCGCGAGGAATTCGCCAAGGATCAGCCGCTCAAGGGCGCGCGGATCGCCGGATCCCTGCACATGACCATCCAGACCGCGGTCCTGATCGAGACCCTCGAGGCGCTGGGCGCCGAGGTCCGCTGGGCCTCGTGCAACATCTACTCGACCCAGGACCACGCGGCCGCCGCGATCGCCGCCAATGGCACGCCGGTGTTCGCCGTGAAGGGCGAGACCCTTGAGGAATACTGGGACTACGCCCACCGGATCTTCGAGTGGCACGACGGCGGCACGCCGAACATGATCCTGGACGATGGCGGCGACGCGACGCTGCTGGTGATCCTGGGCTCGAAGGCGGAGCAGGATTCGTCGGTGCTGGACAACCCCGGCAACGACGAGGAGCGCGCACTGTTCGCGTCCATCCGGAAGCGCCTCAAGGAATCCCCGAACTGGTACTCGACGATCAAGAAGAACATCCGGGGAGTGACCGAGGAAACCACCACCGGCGTCCATCGTCTGTACCAGATGCAGAAGGAAGGCACTCTCCCCTTCCCAGCGATCAACGTGAATGACTCGGTCACCAAGTCCAAGTTCGACAACCTCTACGGCTGCCGCGAGTCGCTGGTCGACGCGATCAAGCGTGCGACCGACGTGATGATCGCCGGCAAGATCGCCGTCGTCTGTGGTTATGGCGATGTCGGCAAGGGCAGTGCCCAGTCGCTGCGTGGCCTCGGCGCCATCGTGTGGATCACCGAGATCGACCCGATCTGCGCGCTGCAGGCAGCGATGGAAGGCTACCGCGTGGTGACCATGGACGACGTCGCGGACAAGGCCGACATCTTCGTCACCGCCACCGGCAACATGAACGTGATCAACCACGATCACATGGCGGCCATGAAGAACCAGGCCATCGTCTGCAACATCGGGCATTTCGACTCGGAAATCGATGTCGCCAGCCTGCGCCAGTACCAATGGGAAAACATCAAGCCGCAGGTCGATCACGTGATCTTCCCCGACGGCAAGCGCATCATCATGCTCGCCGAGGGCCGGCTGGTGAACCTGGGCTGCGGCACCGGGCACCCGAGCTTCGTGATGTCCAATTCCTTCACGAACCAGACGATGGCCCAGATCGAGCTGTTCGCCCACGGCGACCACTACGAGAACAAGGTCTACGTACTGCCGAAACACCTGGACGAGAAAGTCGCCGCGCTGCACCTGCAGAAACTCGGCGCCAACCTGACCCAATTGACGCCGGAGCAGGCGGCGTATCTCGGTCTGCCGGTCGAGGGTCCGTTCAAGCCGGAGCAATACCGCTACTGAGCGGACGCCCGACGTTTCCGTCGAGGCAGCGGGAAATGGACTTCGCGCGTGGTGGCCTCCCCTGCACCACGTGCCGCTGCTTCACCGGGGCGGCCTGTTTCGGTCGCGGACCGCATCCCAACCCGCATTCGTCGCCCGGGATCCGTCTCGGGTCGGCGCCCTCGGCCCCCGCTGATCGGGGGCTGAGTGCGCTGACCGGCGGGAATTCCGATCCGTCGGGACCATCTGCCATCCGCATGAACCCCGGCTCTGTGCTCCGAACAGCGGCCGACGCTGCGCTCTTCCGCCCTACCGGCTTGTGCCGGGGGGGGTTTATTGGTGCGGCGGTTTGGATCGCCGCGTACCGTCGGGACCCGAGATGATGGAATCGGACGGCACCTGCCTCTCTTTCGAATCCTTTGAGGACACAGCATGAACCAACCCACGAATACCGATCCGGTGTTCAGTTTCGAATTTTTCCCACCCAAGAACGAGCAGGGCGCCGAACGCCTGCGCAAGGCGCGCGCTCGCCTTACGACCCTTGGGCCCGAGTATTTCTCCGTGACCTTCGGGGCCGGCGGTTCCACCCGCGACCGCACCCTGGAAACGGTGCTGGAGATTCAGCGCGAGGGCAGCGTCGATGCCGCTCCGCATATCTCCTGCATCTCATCGTCGCGCGCTGAGCTGCTGGACCTGTTGCAGGCCTACCGCGATCACGGGGTACGCCGACTGGTCGCGTTGCGCGGCGATCTGCCCTCGGGCACTGGCGGCGGGCTCGGTGAGTTCCGCTACGCGGTGGAGCTGGTGCGCTTCATTCGGGAAGAGTTCGGCGATCATTTCCGGATCGAGGTCGCGGCCTACCCCGAGTTCCATCCCCAGGCCGCGAATGCCGAGAAGGACCTGGAGCACTTCTGCCAGAAGGTGGCCGCCGGGGCCGACTCCGCCATCACGCAGTATTTCTACAACCCCGACGCCTATGCCTTCTTCCTCGAACGCGTGAGCGCGATGGGCGTGGACATCCCGATCATTCCGGGGATCATGCCCATCACCAACTACACCCAGCTGGCGCGCTTCTCGGACGCCTGCGGCGCGGAGATCCCGCGGTTCATCCGCAAGCGCCTTGAGGCCTATGGCGACGACACGGCGTCGATCCGGGCCTTCGGCACGGAAGTCGTCACCCGGCTCTGTCAGCAATTGCTGGACGACGGTGCGCCCGGCCTGCACTTCTATTCGATGAACCAGGCGGTGCCGTCCGAAGCCGTCTGGAAGAACCTGAACCTGGCCCCCGGGCGCTGACCCATGCGTTGTCCGCGGCTGCTGCTCGAAGCCGAACTCGCGACCGGTCGCAGGCTGGAACTGCCTCCCGAGACCCTGCGTCATGCGGTGTCGGTGCTGCGCCTGCGCGACGGCGCCGCCTGCCGTGTCTTCGACGGCAGAGGCGGGGAATACCACGCAACGCTGGAGCTCTCGGGGAGGCGCTCCGGCGCGGCCGTGCTGACCCGGGTCGCGGCTGCGCCGACCACACCGGCACTGCCGCTGCGCCTGCTCCAGGGCATCGCTCGCGGCGACCACATGGACCTGGCCATTCAGAAAGCGGTCGAACTCGGCGTCGCCGAGATCTGGCCGATACTTTGCCAGCGCAGCCTTTCCGGAGCCGCTCACCGCCGCATGGACAGCAGGCTGCAGCACTGGCGGGGCGTCCTGCGGGCTGCGGCCGAGCAATGCGGCCGGAACGAGTTGCCGCGGCTCGACCCGCCGCGGGACCTTGACGCTGCACTGGCCGATCTGCCAGAGGCCGGCCTGCGCGTCGTCGCCGATCCCGAGGGAGACCCCCCGGGCGTTTGGCAAACAGCCCGACCGCAACCCGGACCCGGCATGCTGAGCCTGCTCGTAGGACCCGAAGGGGGCCTGGAAGCGGGCGAGATCGCCCCGCTGCGGTCCGCAGGTTTCTTCGGGCTGCGCTTGGGCCCCCGTGTGCTGCGTACCGAAACCGCAAGCACCGTCGGCCTGGCGGTACTGCAAATGCTGTACGGCGACCTGGCCTGAACCATAGCTCGCCAGCCCACTAGACATCCCTGGATCCGTCCGCCGCCGGGTCGATCGCGAGCCGATCCTCCAGCGCCTGGGTCGCCCGGTGCAGCTGCAACAGCGCGGCCGAGGCGTTGCCGATCGTCGTGCCGAGCGTGAGCCGCAGTTGCTCCAGTTCATCCAGGGCTCGCTGAATGTCCTCGCTGCGGGCATCCGCAAAACCGCCCTCCCCCCTCACCTGCGGGCCACCGGCGACGTCCGGGTCCAGCGCTGACCGGAGCCGGGAGACCAGCTTCTCGAGCGCCTGTGCGTCACCAGCCGCCTGGGTCAGCGCCGCCACGATGCGCTGGTGCCAGGCCTCGATCTCGCCGACCCGTGCGCGGGCAACCGCCTGCCCGGTGCCGGGGGCGGGGGCGCCGCCTCCTTCCGGTGCACCTTCGACCGGTGGCCCGGCCCCGTCTTCCAGCGCCGCGAAGGCGGCGGCGAGGCGGGCCATATCGGCTCCACCCTTCCTGCGCATGCGCGCCAAACCGGCCTCGTCTTCCGCAACCGGCTCCGCGCCCCCGTCCTCCTCCGTTGCCTCAGCCGGTGTTTCGTCCTCCAGGATGGCCTCGGCACGCAGCACGATGTCGGCCACTGGCGTATCCGGCGTCCCGGCGGTCCGCGCCTCCTCCAGCAGCCCCGGAAGTACGTTCACCGCATCCTCGATGACCTGCGCCGCCTCGGCATCGGGGGTTCCGACCTTGCCTTGCGCGGCGATGAAGGACGCGAGGATGCCGGCGAATTCCCCGATGCGCAGGGCGCCGCCGGCGCGGGCCTCCTTGCGCAGGTTGCCGAAGCAGGCACCGATCCGGGCAACTCGGGCAGGGTCGTCCAGGGCCTCGCGCCAGTCCTCGAGGGCCACCGACAGCTCCCGCAACCGGAGCTCCAGCGCATCGATCAGCGATCCCGGCGCCGCCGTCACGCCGGGAGCCAGCACCGCGGATTCGAGCAGAGCGCGGTCGTAGACAAGACCGTCCGCTGCCTGTGCCTCCAGCGCGTCCAGTGCCTCGGAGAGTTGAGCCAACAGGCCGGCAGCGACGGGAAAGTCCCGGTACTCCGGACCCTGACCTGCGGACAACGCGCGTTCGGCCGCCTGCAGGCCGTCACCGATCTGGCGATCGACCCGACCCAACAACTGCTTGACCGCGGGTGACGGAACCTCATTTCCCCCGGCCAGCGCCGTTGCCAACCGGGCCGCGGTCCGGAACAGCTCCCTGCCATCACCCGCCGGCAGGGCGTCGGCCACCCGTGACGCGGCGTCCCCAAGCCGGGCGGAAGCGGTAGCCACGTCGCGTCCGTGCAGAAGATCCAGCAACGCATGCTGGAAGCGCCGCCGGGCATCACGCAGCACACGGATCCAACCGGCCGCGGCGGTATCCTCGGGCGGCATCACCCGAGCGCGCGTCGGCTCGGGCGATTCGGCGGCCAGCACGATCGCCGGCGTCATCAGCCGGCCGGCGCCGCGCAGCCCCCGCAGTTCGTTCACCAATGGAAGCAGCACGCGGGCGAGGCGCCCAGGCTCGGCACCGGACAGGCCGAGCGGACCGGACAGCTGCAGGGACGCCCGCACCAGCAGCTCGGCGCCCTCCGGCGTCCACTCGATCCGCCCCGCCTCGAGGTCCGCGAAAGTCCGCTGCATCTCCTCGCAGAGTTGCACGACGTCGTCACGGCCGACGGCATCCAGGCCGGCGCGGATCTGCGCAATCCCGTCCCGGGCCAGGCGCAGGCACTCGTGGCATCCGGGATTCTCGGCGTACTTCTGCAGCACCCGCTGCAGCCAGAAGAACAGGTCCTCGAGTTCCCCCTGATCCCAGTTGCCGGTGTCGATGGTCATAGGCGGATTCATTCGATGGTCGGGTCGCACGGAGGGAAAGACCCGAGCGGGCCGGGGGCGGAGTCATCCCTGCGGGTCGGGGCCCACCGGACGACAGGGTCGGGAATGTGCCACAAACCGGCTACCGGGCACAGCGGCGCCCCGCCGAACCAATGGGCGCATCATGGCATACTGGGACCATACCAAGGAGACGACCGCGACATGCCCAGACAGCTTGCCATCGGGGTTGTAATGGACCCGATCGAAACTATCAAGCCGGCCAAGGACTCCACCTTCGCGATGCTGCTGGCCATGGCCCGACGTGGCCATCGGGGGCATTACATGCAGCTTTCCGACCTCTGGATCGGGGACGGGGTCGCATACGCCCGGAGCCAGGCGGTGACGGTCCGCGACCAGCCCCGGGATTTTGTCACCCTCGACGACGCGGTCGAGGGGGCGATGACGCGCTTCGACATCGTGCTGATGCGCAAGGATCCGCCCTTCGATCTCGAGTACGTCTACGCGACCTACGCACTGGAACTCGCGGAGCGATCCGGAGTGCGCGTGGTCAACCGCCCCGGTGCACTGCGGGACGTGAACGAGAAGGCCTTCACCGCCCACTTCCCGCAGTGTTGCCCGCAGACGCTGATCACCCGCGACCGCGCGCGCATCCGGGCCTTCCTGGCCGAGCAGGAGCGGATCGTGGTCAAGCCGATGGACGGAATGGGCGGAGCGTCGGTGTTCCGGCTGGACCAGGGCGACCCCAACGTGTCCGTGATCCTGGAACTGATGACGCAGTTCGACCGACGCACGGTGATCGCGCAGCGTTTCCTGCCCGAGTACCAGCAGGGCGACAAACGCATCATCCTGATCCACGGCGAGCCGGTCGACTGCGCGCTGGCGCGTATTCCGGCCGCGGGCGAGTCGCGTGCCAACCTGGCAGCGGGCGGTCGCGGCGAAGCGGTTCCGCTCACCGAGCGCGACCGCTGGATCTGCACGCAACTGGCACCGGAAATGCGCGCCCGCGGGCTTGATTTCGTGGGCCTCGACGTCATCGGCGATTACCTGACCGAGATCAACGTGACCAGCCCCACCGGGATTCGCGAACTCGACAAGGCCTGCGGTCTCGATATCGCCAGCCGGTTCATCGAGTACCTGGAGGCGAGCCAACCCGCATGACCCCCTCCCAACCGCACCCCTGGCTGCGTGCTGCGACGGTCGCACTCCTGCTGTCGCTGATCGCGCTCGCCGGCTGTGACCGCAAGCCCGAAACGGACCGATTGACCTTCCAGGCGTTCGGCACGCTGGTCGACATCACGGTGTACCCGGGTGGCGTGCACGACCTGACGCGAATCGAATCGGAGCTCAGCGAGGAGCTGGAGATCATGCACACCTCCTGGCATGCCTGGGAACCGGGCTCGCTGGGACGAACCAACCAGCTGCTCGCGTTGGGCGGCGAATTCAGTGCACCGCCCTCGGTCCTGCCGCTGATCGAGTATGCGCAGGAACTGGAGAGCCTGACCGACGGGCTGTTCAATCCCGCCCTGGGACGCCTGATCGCCGCCTGGGGTTTCCACCTGGACGAAGCCGCCGGCCCCCCGCCCGATGCGGAACAACTGGAGGCGCTGCTGGCCGACCCGCCCCGCATGAGCGATATCGAGCGCCGAGGAGTACGTCTGCGCGGGAATCATCCAGATCTGCAGCTGGACTTCGGGGGCATGGGCAAGGGTTTCGCCGTGGCGCGCAGCCTGGACCTGCTCGCCGACCTGGGCGTCGAGCACGCGATCGTCAACGCCGGCGGCGACCTGATGACGCGCGGACGGCCGGGTGACCGCGCCTGGCGCATCGGCGTGCGCGACCCGCTCGGCCAGGGCGTGCTCGCGAGCATCGAACTGGGGTCCGACGAGGCCCTGTTCACCTCGGGCGACTACGAACGCGGCTATGAATGGGAGGGCGAGCGGATTCACCACGTGATCGATCCGCGCAGCGGGCGGCCCAGCCGCGGTCTCGTTGCGGCCACCGTGCTGCACGACGATCCCGCACTGGCCGACGCCGCTGCCACCACCCTGATGATCGCGGGACCCGACGACTGGCCGCTGTATGCCCAGCGTCTCGGGGTGGAAAAGGCGCTGGTGGTGCTGCCGGACGGCTCGGTCGAACTGACCCCGGAGATGGTGCCCCGGGTCGAGTTCCGCCGCGAGGTCATCCGCCGGATCCGCGCGGCGGAGCCCGGCGTCGGCGCGATCGCTCCATGATCCGCGGCCTGCGTTGGGGCGACGCGGTGGTCGTGGCGCTGGCCACCGCACTGGTGACGTCAAGCTTCGCGCTGGGCTATGCGCCCGGCGGGGACTCGACGCACTTGGTGATCACGCAGGCCGGCGTGGACCCACGCCACTATCCACTCACCGAGAACCGGGCCATCCGGGTCGAGGGACCCGCCGGCGTCACCGAGATCGAGATCCAGCCCGGGCGTGCCCGCTGCCTGCGTTCGCCGGGCAACCAGGGCATCTGCGAGGCCGCGGGCTGGCTGGAGCGCCCCGGGGACATGGCGGTGAGCCTGCCCAACCGCCTGACGCTGCAGGTGCGCGGCGCGCGGAGTGATTTCGACAGCATGCACTACTGACCGGCCATGCGGGAGACCCGGTGAACACCGACCCGGTGCTTGCGGATCGCCGCATTGCCGCGCTGGCCGCCCTGGCCATTGGCCTGCAGGTGATCGAGGCGGCGATCCCCAGCCCCGTCCCGGGAATCAAGCCGGGGTTGGCCAACGTGATCACGCTGGTGACCCTGGTCACACTCGGTTGGCGGGCCGCGCTGGCCGTGACCCTGCTGCGCGTCGTCGGCGCCAGCCTGCTGCTGGGCACCCTGTTGAGCCCGGGTTTCTGGCTATCCCTGACCGGGGCGCTGGCGGCGCTCGCGGTGCTGGCGCCCCTGCTGCGACTGCATCCGCGCCATCTCAGTGCCCTCGGTCTCGCGGTGCCCGCGGCGATCGCCCATACCCTCGGCCAGTTCCTGCTCGCCTGGGCGGTGATCATCCCCCACCCCCAGTTGCCACTGCTGCTGCCGCCGCTGCTGCTCGCGGGACTGATCACCGGCGTGGTCACGGGTATACTGACCGCATCGGTGCTTGCAGATCCGCGCATCCAAAGACATGTCCGCGACCCTTCCACAACCCAATCCGGATGACGGCAGCCGGCTCGGGCTGACCCTGTTCCTGGCGCTGGTGCTGCACGCGCTGGTGATCCTCGGGGTCGGTTTCGAGATGCTGTCGGGCGAACGCCCCGACCAGGTGACGCTGGACGTGACCTGGGTCGAGGTTCCGGATCCCGTCCAGGAACCGGAGGTGGCGGAGCACATCGCGACCGAGGCCCAGGCCGCCAGCGGGGCCGCCGACGAGAGCCAGGTGGCACGCAGCCCGGAGACCATCGGGGAACGCATCGCCGAACCGGAGCCAGTCCAGGCCTTGCCACAGCCGGCCGAGGCGCTGGCGCAGCCGGAGCCGGATCCCCTGACGACGGTCGCTCCAGCACCCGAGACGGCGCCGGAGCCGCGCGAACTGGATCCTGTCGACGCTGCCGAGGCAACCGAGGCACCCTCCGCGGCGATGCTGATGGCACGGGGCCTGGAGGCTGCCCGCGCCACTCCCGGCGAGACGGCACAACCCCTGCTGTCCCGTGCAAGCCGCACCCTCTACCTCGACACCCTCGCCGCGCGGGCCGCCCCGGAGGCGGCCTACCTGGAGGCCTGGATACGCAAGGTGGAGCGGATCGGCAACCTGAACTACCCGGACGAGGCGCGGCGCCAGGGCCTGTCGGGATCGCTGGTGCTTTCGGTGCGACTGGATGCCGAGGGTCGGGTCCAGAACATCGGGATCGCGCAAAGCTCGGGGGAACCGATCCTCGACCAGGCCGCGATGCGCATCGTCGAACTCGCGCAGCCCTTCGCGCCGTTCACGGAGAGCATGCGCGAGCAGTACGACCACATCGTGATCACCCGGACCTGGGCCTTCCGGCGTGACCGGGTCGAGCGCGCGCGGTGAACCGGCTCGCTGGCCGGCAGGCAAATCCGTCGCCGCCTCCCTTGCGGGCGGGAGCCGACCGGCTGATACTCTAGCCATGGCCCATTCCATACCCAGTTCGACCACCGATGGACTGCGCGATCACTTCCTGATCGCGATGCCCAGCCTGCAGGACGGCTATTTCGGCCACACGGTCACCTACATCTGCGAGCATGGTGACGACGGGGCGATGGGCCTGGTGATCAACCATCCGATCGACCTCACGCTGGAACAGATGCTGCGGCAACTGGATCTGGACCCGGCGTCGACACTGACGGAGCAGACGGTGTTTCGCGGTGGACCGGTCCAGCCCGAACACGGCTTCGTGCTGCATTCGCCGGAAAAGGAATGGAACGGCACCCGGAAGCTGTCCAGCGGGCTGTCGCTGACGACCTCCCGCGATATCCTCGAGGCCATGGCGATGGGAGAGGGTCCCGAGCAGACCCTGATCGCACTGGGCTACGCAGGCTGGGGACCGGGTCAGCTCGAGAATGAAATCGCCGAGAATGCTTGGCTGGTGGCTCCCGCCAGCCAGTCCATCCTGTTCGCGCTGCCCCCCTACGAGCGCTGGAATGCTGCGGCCCAGCTCATCGGTATCGACATGAACCTGATCAGCCAGGTTGCCGGACACGCCTGATCGTGCGGCTGATGGCCTTCGACTACGGCCAGCGCCGCCTCGGCATCGCCGTCGGTGACGAGATCACCGGAAGTGCCCGGGGGCTGGTCACGGTGCGCTCCAACTCTCCGGACGCCCCGAAGACCATCGCCGCGCTGGTGGCGGAATGGCGGCCCGATGCCTTCGTCGTCGGCTGGCCGACCCGCGCCGACGGTGCGCCGACGGAGCTGGGACCTGCGATCCGTCGATTTGCCGAAGAACTCGGCCGGGGTCACGACCTGCCGGTATACTGGGCCGACGAGCGCCTGAGCTCCCACCTGGGGCGCGAGCGTGTCCGGCACCGCGGAAGCGACCCGGGCCTGGACGCCCATGCCGCCGCGGTCATCCTGGAAGGCTGGTTTATGGAGAATACTCGCAATGCCTGAGATCGCATCCCTGTTGGACAGCATGGCCGAACAGACCCGGCGCCACTTCGAGCAGCGCGGGATCGAACAGCCGATCGTCGTCGGCATCCACTCCGGAGGCGTCTGGATCGCCGAGGCCCTGCGTCAACGCATGGGGTATACACGGCCGATGGGCAAGCTGGACATCAGCTTCTATCGCGACGACTTCTCGCGCATCGGCATGCACCCGCAGGTGCGCCCCTCGGAACTGCCCGAGGAATTGGACAACGAACACATCCTGCTGGTCGATGACGTGCTGTTCACCGGGCGCACCATCCGCGCGGCACTGAACGAGTTGTTCGATTACGGGCGGCCGGCCTCGGTGACCCTCGCCGTGCTGGTGGAGCGCGACGGACGCGAACTCCCGGTCGAGGCGGCGATCGTCGGCGCCCACATGGAACTCGGAACCGGCGAGCAGATCAAGCTGCGCGGCCCCGAACCGCTGCGCCTGGAGCGAGTGCAACTGGAGGATGGGCGTTGATCACAGCGGCCTTCCCGGCCCGTTCGCTGCCACAACCCGGTCCGCTGCCAAACAACCTGCAGCTGACCTCCACGGGCCAGCTACGCCACCTGCTGACGGTCGAGGGCCTCAGCCGGGAACTGGTAACCGAGATTCTGGACAACGCCGAATCGTTTGCGAACATGAACGAAAAGGCGGTCAAGAAGGTGCCGCTGCTCCGCGGCAAGACGATCGTGAACCTTTTCTTCGAGGCCAGCACCCGTACCCGAACCACCTTTGAGCTTGCCGCCAAGCGGCTCTCGGCGGATGTGCTGAACATCAATGTCAGCACCTCCTCGGCCACCAAGGGCGAGAGCCTGCTGGACACCCTGCGCAACCTCGAGGCCATGAACGTGGACATGTTCGTGGTGCGGCATCAGCAGAGTGGCGCCGCCCATTTCATGGCGCGGCACGTCGAGCCCGGAATCAGTGTGCTGAATGCCGGGGACGGTCGTCATGCCCATCCCACGCAGGCCCTGCTGGACATGTTCACCATTCGCCGATTCAAGGGCGACTTCACCCGGCTCAAGATCGCGATCGTCGGAGACATCCTGCATTCGCGGGTCGCACGCTCGCAGATTCATGCGTTGAACATCCTGCAGGCCGGAGAGGTGCGCGTGGTCGCGCCGCATTCCCTGCTGCCGGCGCATGTCGAGGATCTCGGCGTGCACGTGTTCCACAACCTCGAGCAGGGCCTGCGCGACGTCGACGTGGTGATCATGCTGCGCCTGCAGCGGGAACGCATGGAGCACGCGCACCTGCCCTCGGAACACGAGTACTTCCAGCTCTTCGGCCTTACCGAGCGGCGCCTGCTCGTGGCCAAGCCCGACTGTCTGGTCATGCATCCCGGCCCGGCGAACCGTGGCGTGGAGATCGACTCGGCGGTCGCCGATGGCGCGCAGTCGGTGATCCTGCAGCAGGTCACCTTCGGGATCGCGGTGCGCATGGCGGTCATGTCCATGGTGATGGGGGTGCGCAGCGCATGAGTGTCCTGATCGAGAACGCGCGGGTGATCGACCCGGCCAGCGGCTTCGATGGAGTGGCGCCGGTCTGCATCCAGGGCAGCGAGATCCTTGCGCTGGGCGACATCCCGGAGGGCTTCGAGCCGCGCCGGCGGATCGATGCCCATGGCCGCTGGCTGTTCCCGGGCCTGATCGACCTGTCCGCCCACCTGCGCGAACCCGGCGAAGAGCACAAGGCGACCATCGCCAGCGAGACCCTCGCGGCCGCGCGCGGCGGTGTGACCACCCTGGTGATGCCGCCCGATACGGATCCCCCGGTGGATTCACCGGCCGAGGTGGAACTGATCTCCCGCCGCGCCGAGCAGGCCTGCGGCGTGCGTGTACTCGTGATGGGGGCGCTGACACGCGGCCTGAACGGTGAACAGCTGGCCGAGCTCGCTGCGTTGAAGCGCGCCGGGGTCGTCGCGGTCAGCAATGCCCACCGCCCCCTGGACAGCCCCCTGGTGCTGCGCAGGGCCATGGAATACGCCGCAACCTTCGATCTGATGGTTGCGCTGTCGGCGCAGGATGCCGCCCTCGCCGGCTCCGGCTGCGTTCACGAGGGCGCGGTGTCCACCCGGCTCGGCCTTCCCGGCATTCCCGAGGCTGCGGAGACGGCGGCGCTGGGCATGATCCTGGCGCTGGTCGAGCAGACCGGGGCCCGGGTCCACGTGAACCGCCTATCGACCCGGCGCGGTGCGGAAATGGTGGCCAAGGCCCGAGCGGACGGCCTGCCGGTGTCGGCGGACGTGGCCGCGCACCAGCTATTCCTGACCGAGATGGATGCCGCCGACTTCAATCCCTTCTGCCACATGATCCCGCCCCTGCGCACGCAGCGCGATCGCGAGGGCCTGCGGGAGGCGGTCGCCCGCGGCGATATCTCCGCGATCTGCTCGGATCACCAGCCCCACGAGAGCGACAGCAAGCTGGGACCTTTTGCCGAGACGCGTCCCGGGATCAGCGCCCTGGAGACATTGCTGCCGCTGACCCTGCGCCTGGTCGAGGACGGCCTGCTGGCGTTGCCCGATGCCCTGGCACGCGTCACCTCGGGACCCGCGGCGATCCTGCGGCTGGCGGGCGGGTGCCTGGCGCCCGGCGCGGCGGCGGACTTCGTGCTGTTCGATCCCGACGGCCGAACCGACATCAGCAGGGAGACCTGGCTCAGCGCCGGGGCCAACACACCCTTCATGAGCTGGAGCTTTTCCGGCCACGTCACCGAAACCTGGGTGGCCGGGCGCCCCGCCTGGACCCTACCCATCGAGGCCGCAGCATGAGTACCGAACCCGACCGCAGCCATCGCGGCAGCATCTTCCTGGAGGACGATGCCGAGATCCTGGAACACGCGGCCCACCCGGGCGACCAGTGGATCCTGAAGCTACAGGCGCCCCAGTGCGCCGCGCGCGCCCGGCCAGGGCAATTCGTGCACCTGCAGTGCGACCCGCGACTGCCCATGCGCAGGCCCCTGTCGATCCAGCGCGTGCACCCGGAACGGGGCTGGGTCGAATTTCTCTACAAGGCCGTGGGCGAAGGGACATGGGCCCTGAGCCGGCAGCCTGTTGGCGCCCGGCTCAGCGTACTCGGCCCGATCGGCCAGCCGTTCGTGCTCAACCCGGAGCGGCCGCTGCGTCTGCTGCTGGGCGGCGGCGTCGGAATCCCGCCGATGATCTTTCTCGCCGATCACCTGCAGCAACAGGGTCTGGCCGCCCAGACCCGCGCGATCCTGGGATCCGAGGTGCCGTTTCCGTTCCGGCCGCGGCCGTCCGAGATTCTCTGGCCGGGGCTGCCCGACGGCGCGATTGCGACCCTGCCGCTGCTGGAGGACTGGGGAATCGCCTGCCGACTGACCTCGCGCGCCGGAATACCGGGCGCCCATCCGGGTTTCGTGACCGATCTGGCGCGGCCCTGGCTCGCAGGATTGGAACCTGCCCTTCTGGCACAGGTGGAGCTGTACGCCTGCGGGCCCCACGCGATGCTGGAGGCCTGTGCCGCACTTGCCGCAGAATTCGAGACCCCGTGTCAGGTCTCGCTGGAGGAATACATGGCCTGCGCGGTCGGTGGCTGCGCCGGCTGCACGGTCGCGGTGCGCACGCCGGCAGGCGTAGCCATGAAGCGTGTCTGCGTGGACGGGCCGGTGTTCGCGGCCGACACGGTCTTTCCGGCTCCCTGAACGGGCCCAGGCCGCGGCCCCGGGCAACGCGGGCGAGACGCCAGCGGCCTCAGCCAGCCTTTTCCTCCGCCTTCTCCCCGGGCAGCCGGAAGTCTTCTTCCGCCTCGCCATCGGGGGTACCGACGCCGCCGCCAAAGCTGAGCCGCCACTCGAGGTCGGCACGCGAATCCGCCTTGGACAGCGCCTCCTCGAGCTCGACCTTGCCCTCCTTGTACAGCCGGAACAGGGCCTGGTCGAAGGTCTGCATGCCGTCCTTGGAGCCCTTCTGCATCGCCTCCTTGATCTCGCCCACCTTGTCCTCGCGGATCAGTTCCGCCACGAAGGGGGTATTCACCAGCACCTCGACCGCGACCACCCGCTTGCCCTGCGGCGTCTGCAGCAGCCGCTGCGCCACGATGGCGCGCAGGTTGATCGACAGGTCCGACAGGATCTGGCTGCGGAAGTCCTCCGGAAACATGTGGATCAGCCGGTCCAGCGCCTGGTTGGCGCTGGTCGCATGCAGCGTCGTCAGCACCAGATGGCCGGTATCGGCGTAGTTCAGGGCCTGACGCATGGTCTCTCGGCTGCGGACCTCGCCCACCATGATCACGTCCGGCGCCTCGCGCATGCCGTCCTGCAGGGCTTGTTCGTAGCTGGGCGTGTCCAGACCGACCTCGCGCTGTCCGACGATCGAGAGCCGGTGGGAAAACAAGAACTCGATCGGATCCTCGACCGTCAGGATATGGCCCGTCTCGCTTCGGGCACGGTGGTCGATCATTGCAGCCAGCGTGGTCGACTTGCCGGAACCGGTGGACCCAACGATCAACACCAGGCCGTTCCGGTGCCTCGCGAAGCCCTTCAGCACCGGTGGAAGCCCGAGCGACTCGATGCTCGGGATCGACAGCTGGATGTGCCGGATCACCATCGCAAGATCGCCGCGCTGCCGGTAGACGTTCACCCGGTAGCGACCGACGTCGGTGCGCGAGATCCCGAAGTTCGCGGAATTCTGCTGCTCCAGGCTCTGCTCGTGGATCGGCTGCATGATCTCGCCGGCGATCTTTGCAACCTCGCCCGGTTTCAGGGTCGTCTGCGACAGTGGCTGCACGCGGCCGTCGATCTTGATGCTGATCGGCGCACCGGTGATGAAGAAGAGGTCCGAGGCGCCTTTCTGCGCCATCAGCTTCAGGTACGGGTCAATCTGCGCAGTCGCCATATCGGGTCACCGTGAGCGTATGTCGGGGGCCTGCTCTGCGACCGAGAGGCCGGCCAGGTCGTCCATCACGTCCGGCTCTTCCTCGCGCCGGGCGCGCTTGCTGTCCAGCTTCAGCCGCAACCGCAGGTCGTTCATCGAATCCGCGTTGCGGATCGCCTCCTGGTAATTGATCTGGCCGGCCTCGTAGAGGTCGAACAGGGCTTGGTCGAAGGTCTGCATGCCCTGCTCGCGGGAACGCGAAATCAGGTCCTTCATCTCGTGCACCGCGCCCTTCAGGATCAGGTCGGACATCAGCGGCGTATTGATCAGGATCTCGACCGCGGGCACCCGGCCCTTGCCGTCCTGGGTACGGACCAGACGCTGGGACACCACGGCCTTCAGGTTCAGGGACAGATCCATCAGCAGCTGCGGGCGCCGGTCCTCGGGGAAGAAGTTGATGATGCGGTCCATTGCCTGGTTGGTGCTGTTGGCGTGCAGGGTCGACAGGCACAGGTGGCCGGTCTCCGCGAAGGCGACACCGTAGTCCATCGTCTCACGGTCCCGGATCTCTCCGATCAGGATCACGTCCGGAGCCTGGCGCAGCGTGTTCTTCAGCGCGACCTCGTAGCTATCGGTGTCGATACCCACCTCGCGCTGGGTGATCAGGCTCTTCCCGTGCGGGTGCACGAACTCGATCGGGTCCTCGATGGTGATGATGTGGTCCGCCGAGTTCTGGTTCCGGTAGCCGATCATCGCCGCGAGGGAGGTCGATTTACCCGACGAGGTCGCGCCCACGAAGATCACCAGCCCGCGCCGGGTCATCGCGATCTCCTTCAACTGCGGGGGCATGTTGATCTCTTGGAAGGAAGGGATCTTGCTCTGGATGGTACGCAGCACCATGCCCACGTGGCCGCGCTGGGTGAAGGCACTGACACGGAACCGCGACACCCCTTCCAGCCCGACCGCGAACTGGCACTCGTGGGTACGGTCGAATTCCGAGGACTGCTTGTCGTTCATCATCGATCGTACCAGCACCTGCGTGTGCGCCGGAGTCAGGGCCTGGTCGGTC
>Ga0207421_10001214_pt1 | contig 33441 bp, 27 predicted proteins | sample SodLakKL_010_SED_4_FD_187542 | JGI IMG/M metagenome (GOLD analysis project Ga0207421, IMG submission 187542) | Alkaline sediment microbial communities from Lake Tanatar, Kulunda Steppe, Russia - 8KL_010_SED (SPAdes) (version 2) | ecosystem: Environmental > Aquatic > Non-marine Saline and...
AAAAGTCGTGTCCTTGACTATAACAGTGGTGAACGAAAATTGCTACCTTTGACTATACATCTATATATGCCATCTCTATATCCTTTACGGATGTTGAACGACGTTTCGATATATTCAGGAGATCTGATTGGAGTCGTTTCGGTCTACATTTACGTGGGAGTTCTGCTGATCATATCAAGAAAGGGATTCAAGGAACGGCCCTTTCTCGGCAGAAAATTCCTACACCTGATGGCGGGCAACATAATCTTTTTACTGCCTCTCTTCGAAACCAGGTTAGCTATGGTACTGCTGACGGCTTTTCCTTTTGTGATATTGACTTTCATGATAAGTCCACGGTCGCCTCTCGATATCATGGATCCTTTGAGCGAGAGGGGGCACGGTCTAGGACTTTTTTATTACGCGGTGGCATGGACCATCCTAGCGTCCCTATTTTTTCACAGGGCGGAGATCATCGCTATAGGTATAGCTGCGATGTCCTACGGAGACGGTATGGCGGGATTCATAGGTGAAAAATACGGGAAGCATGGCTATGCGATAAGGTCTTCCAACAAGAGTCTAGAAGGTTCCTTCGCCATGATGGTAACCGTTGCCGTCAGCATACCTCTGATACTGATCTATTTCAACGCCACTATGGTTCCTTTCTACGTCGTATTCATGGTCGCTCTTTTGGCAACGACAGTTGAAGCCATGATAGCCAAAGGTTACGATAATCTTTTCATCGCCCTGACAACTGCGATAATTTATTATATCACGGTTCATTCAGTTATATAAGATGAGATTTATAGTTCTTGACGGGCTAGACGGTGCGGGAAAAGACACCCATGCACGCCTGATAAAGAAGAGGTACGAAGAAAGGGGAGAGAATGTGATCATACGCTCTCATCCTTCTCAGGACAATGTCTTTGGAAAGAACGCAAAACGTGCGCTACTTGACTGCGATAAGTTATCAAGACCTAAAGCCACTATGTTTTATACTTTCGACGTGCTCAACTCACTTCTCAATTATTACGGCAAAGCTGACACCGTTATCTTCGTCCGATACCTAGGCGGGGTAGCTTATCTTCCTCAGCCCATAGCGGAGAACCTTTACACTCTCCTATCGAGGATATTTCCAACCTCTAGATATATGATATTTTTGGATGTTGATCCTAAGGACGCCTTGAAAAGAGTGAACAAAAGAGAAGAAACCGAGATATTCGAGAACGAAAAGGACTTGAAAAAAGTCAAAAATAGAGCTCTTTCCACGATGGATGACTGGCATATAGTGGATACGTCACAGCCCATCGAAGAAGCCCAAAAGGATATCGTAAAGATATTGGACAGGATGGATCAAAAGAGGCAAAAGTAATAGACCCCTTCTCTATTAGTCTTGAATCGTTAACATGACCTCCATCGTATTAGATACTAACGCTCTGCTCATGCCTTTCCAATTCGATATAAATCTTGATCTGGAACTAGAAAGGTTGTTCGGAATATCTGAATCGAACACTTTTGTTCCTTCTTCCGTACAACAAGAGTTGAGAGGCCTAGGGAAAAAGGCAGCCTTGAAGATGAGTGAGAAGTATAGCAGCATAGAGGTGGAGAAAAAGGGAGACGAAGGCGTCTTAGAAGCCGCCGAAGAACTCGACGGCGTCATAGTGACCAACGATAAAGATCTAAAAAAAAGAGCTCTAGCTAGAAAGATCCCTGTTGCATATTTGCGTTCAAAGTCGCACCTCGAACTGGCTGGAGAAGATTGGCTCTTTTCTGGTGGCAAGAACGGGATAGAAGAAAGAGGAGAGACTACAAAAATCGAAGGAAAAGTCACCTCTGGTGTCAACGAAGGGCAGTACTTTTTAGGACTAAAAGGATACAAGTCTCGCTTCAAGAAAAGATTCGGTTTCGAACCCTTTGAAGGGACGCTGAACGTAATGGTAAAAGGAAACGATCTGCGGAAGTATGAGGACCTTAAAAAGCAAGATGGGGAGACGATAAAGAGTTTTGAAGAGGACGGAAAACGCTTCGGCGAAGTAAAATGCTTCCCATGTGAGTTGAAGAATAAGGAGGTAGGAAAAGAGATAGGTCACGATACCTTATTGATAATGCCTGAAAAGACCAGGTACGAGAAGATAGTAGAGATAGTGTCAAAATACGAGTTGAGGAAAGAGTTGAACTTAGAAGACGAGGATGAAGTCAGTATATTTATAAAGACCTCGTCTGAAGACGCCTGATAAGGTCCTCAACAAAGGCTAGAAATTTTCTTCAACATGATCAAGAACAGATTCAAAGAGAGATCTTCCGTCTCCTCTGCTCTTTTCTAAGCCATACCTTGTCCAATCCGGATTGGTGTATGGATGAAAGACCCTTTCAGGGTGAGGCATAAGTCCCAGTACGTTGCCCTCTGGGTTGCATATACCGGCTATGTCACCTAGTGAACCGTTGGGATTCCACGGATATCCGGGTTTTTCGCCGTCAGGCGCCGTATAACGGAAAACGATCTGATCGTTCTCTTCCAGGTCTTCAAGAGATAGGTCTTCGTCAAGTACGAATTTACCTTCTTTGTGGGCGGACGGGTAAAGTACTACCTCTGATTCACTATAATTTCGGGTGAACACACAGTTAGAGTTATCCTCCACCTGTAGTAAAGTAGGTCTGCATTCGAACTTGTTGCTGTCGTTGGTCTCTAAGGCCGCTTTCGGAACTTCACTCATGGTCTTATCCACAGCGGGCAGGAGACCTATCTCGACCAATATCTGAAAGCCGTTGCACACACCTAAAACTGGTTTTCCGGATCTTACGAATCCTTCTAACTCGCTGCCAAGAGCACTTTTCATCCTAGCTCCGAAGATAGCACCCGCTCTGATATAATCTCCAGCGGAGAAACCACCGGGTATCATAACTATATCATAATCGTGCAACGACCTTTTTTCACCTTCATCCACATCTTTTGAAAGTAGCTGCTTAAGATGTACTTTTTCTGCCTGCGCCCCCAAACGTTTGAAAGCTAGATGAGATTCTTCTTCACAGTTCGTTCCTTCGATGCGTAACACGGCCGCTTTTATATCTTCCCGGTTCAAGATGATCTCCTGATTTAGAGGATTGCTACCTTCTAATAATTTTTTCGTCTTACTACTCCCGTGTTAGCAATTTTCTATACCTTTATATTCCATATCACGTAGAGTGGGTCTCCTTCAAAACTGTTTATGAGGGTGAATCGACCCTGGAGCTTGATCTCTTTTCCATTTTTAGCTAGGCCTGAAATTACCATCTCTTTTTCTTCCGTCCCTTCATAGAACATCTTATCTAAAAGTTCATAGAATTTTTCCGCATCGTCCTCCACCAGCAGATCACTACAATACATCTGTGTAAGTTCATTATGAGAATATCCAAATAGATCAAGAAAATTATCGTTGGCTTCTTCGCATTTCCTCTCTTTATTTATCAATATCACGGCCTCATGAGTCCTATCAAAAAATTTTAGAAAGGCTTCCTGGCTCTCCCTCAAGGATTTGAAAATCTTTCTATCGGCGGTGATATCGATGAGCGATACTATACTTTTCTTTGTTCCCGGGATCATACCGACCTGCATCAGTATATTTCGTGCGTCTCCGAACTTGTTAACCAATGTAAAGGTGTAACGAGAAGGAGCACTTTCTGGGTCTTCTCTTCTCTTTTCGTGATACATTTCCATTTGTTCTAGATCTTCATCAGTAACACCTTCGGTCCACTTCATCTTACCTTCGACCTCTTCTTTGGAATACCCAGTGAGCTTTTCAAATTCTTCATTGACCAACGAGGGGGTTTTATCTTCTTCTACCAAAGCCATTGCGGTCCCCGTATTTTCGAACAGAGCTCTGTATCTCCTTTCACTTTCCTGGAGCTTTTTTTCCATCTTGTTTTTAGACAAGGCGATCTCTATATTGCTGTGCAGTTCTCTCTCACGGTAGGGTTTGATTATGTACCCATAGGGTTCAGTCGCCTTAGCTCTTTTCAATCTTTTGTCATCAGCGTAAGCGGTAAGATAGATCACTGGTATATCCAATTCTGATCTGATTATGTGGGCGGCCTTTATCCCGTCCATCTCTCCTTTCAAAACTATATCCATCAATACCAGATCGGGCATTTGTTCCCTAGCCCTTTCTACCGCCCTTTCACCGTTATCAACGATACCTATAACATGGTATCCAAGCTCTTCTAAAGTTTCTTTTATATCTTCTGCTACAAGCCTTTCGTCCTCTACAACGAGTATATTTTCATCACTCATGAGTTTCACTCTCCTTCTCAAATCTTATCTTAAACGTCGTTCCTCTCTCTCTATCCAGCTCGACATGTCCGTCCAGCTGATCCTCCACTAGTATCTTTATCAATCGGAAGCCGAAAGTTTCAGATTTTTCTAGGTCTATACCTTCAGGTAGTCCTACCCCGTTATCACTAACGATTATCTCTACATTTTCGTCCTCCGTGAGTGAAGACGATATCTGAAGTTTTCCCCTCTCTTCGTGATCTTTTGGGAAAGCATGCTGTAGAGAATTGCAGATAATCTCGTTGATCACCTGCACACAGGGATTGGCCTGATCGATGCCGATCTCGATCTCATCTAGATCCATCTCAAGTTTGACTTCTTCAAAACTGACATCATAAGTTTGATATATGGTCCTAACCAGCTCGTCTATGTACCTCGCAAGATCGATCCTAGAGACGTCTTCTGAACTATGCAGCATCTCATGGGTCAGCGCCATGGACCGGATACGATTCTGTATGTCCTGCAGAACTCTCGATGTCGTCTCGTTCTCTTCTTTACTCACCTGGAGATGCAACATGCTGGATATGACCTGAAGATTGTTTTTTACTCTATGGTGTATCTCATCTAAGAGAACCTCTTTTTCTCTCAGTGATCTCTTCAATCTTTCTTCTGATTCTATCTTGTTTTTTGCCATCGCCAAGTCTCCAGCCACCTCTGTGAGGAGGTCCAGTTCTTCTCCTTCCATCTCTTTATCTACCCTCACGACGAGAACCCCTTCTATATCTTTATCTACCATGGGCGTCAAGATGTCTGTGTGATCTCCCTCTCTACTCTGGATCATATTTTCTGTCTCGATCATCTCTTTCATTTTGGATTTTAGATCATCGATATTCATATCTCCGACTTTTTTGATGACCTCCTTCCCTTCGTCTCCTGTGATAAGTATAGATACATCCAGATAACCGCGCATCTGCATCAACACATCTCTAGCACTTTTCATCAATTCCGTTAGATCATCTTCCTTGGTGATCAATTGGTTGATATTTCTTATCGATCGGAGCAGACTGTTCAGATGCTTTATCTTTTTCTCCCTTTCTTTCCTTTCAGTTATGTCAAAAACGCTCCCGACAAGATGTTCTATCTCGCCCTCGTCTCGGATCGCATCCCCAAATTCCTCTAACCAGCGAACATCACCATCGGCGTCGATGATCCTATAATTCAAACGGAAGGGTCTATCCTCGGCGAGAGTTTTATCGACTTCTGGGAAGATCTCTTCGCGGTCTTCTGGATGATAAAGATCATAGAAACTCATTTCACCGTTCAGAAATGATTCTTTTGGATAACCAGTTATATCTTCTACCGCCTCATTGATATATACCATCGGCCAACACTTCTCGTATCTGCATAGATAGATGATAGCCGGCGCATTTCTTCCCAAAAGACGGAATCGTTCTTCCTTCCTTTTCAGTTCTTCCTCTCGTACCCTTCGCTCAGTTATATCGTGAACAAAACCGAGGACCTCTCTTTTTCCCTCATCAGTTTCTATCACCGAAGTAAGGTTCTTAAGAGTCCTTATCGTTCCATCCTTTCTTACGATCTTTATCTCTTCAGGCGTGTCCAGTTCGACTGAGTCTTTATCATACTCATATGAGTTTTCAAGCTCCTTCTTTGAGTCAGGATGTAATAGATCCCAGGACTTCTTACCTATAATTTCCTCTCTATCATACCCATGAATATCGGCAAATTTTTCGTTCACATAGGTCATCTTTCCATCGAGATCCCTGATATATATCCCCTCTTGGGCCTTAGATATCAGGGTTTCAAATCTCTTTTTACTTCTCTTCAATTCCTCTTCGTATCTAAGACGTTTTATTGCTTCGGCTGCATGATTTACCAGTATCTCAGCGAGTTCTAGATCCGTCTCATCAAAATAACCCCTTTCTTCAGAAAGCGCCTGAAAAACTCCGATATCACCTACAGGAACACTGATCGCCGAACGATACGCCTCCCTTCTAGGTACGGCATCCTCTTCTTCATCTACGTCATGGATCAAAAATGATTCTTTTTTCTTAAATGTTTTCTCGGCTATCCCCTCGATAGGATAGGTATTACCCTTTTCCAGAGCACCTCTGACTGTGGCTTTTACTACGAATCTATCGTCTTCTACAAAATCGATGCTGCTGACATAATGATCTAAAATCTTCTCAGAAGCCTCTACCACCGATTCGCAGATGCTTTCTTCACTCTTACACTTCTCAAATTCCATAGCTTTTTCATGTAATTTCTTTATCTTTTTATTTATCTCTTTCAGTTCTTCCTCAGTCTCTTTTTTTATCCCGGTGATATCCCTGATGATGGTAAAATTCTGAGCTTTACTCTTTTCGCCTTCCAAAAAAAAGGATTTTATGCTGATTTTTCTTTTCTCACCGTCTTTGGATTCGATAGTAATGTTTATCCCATCACCTTCGCTCCTTTTCAAAATTTCTTTCTTTAGTAGATCGAGTGTTTGTTCTAGAGCATCAACTTTGATCAGTGTTTTAACTACGTCTATAAGCTCTTCTCCTCTTACCTCTTTACGGTCAAAACCAGTTATCTTTTGGAATCCTTCGTTCGCATCGAGTATCTTACCTTTTCTATCAGTGATCAAAACCCCTTCTTCCATAGATTCTAACAACTGGAAAGTCCCTTTTTTAAACGTATTTTCCGTGATAGCCTTTTCCGACATATTCCTATTCCCCTATCCTCGATTTTCGGTATCCGCAACCTTCACCGCACATAATAATATATGAAGGTAAAGTTGTTATACTTTTCGTTCTTTCATCAAAAATACGTTTAGTGAAGAGATGAAAAACACTGTTCTTCTTTATACTTCCTCCTCCTTTGAAGATAGAGTTATCAAGGAGAAACTATTTATTGGTAATGCTATTTCATAATCCCTGTTCCAAACGGGGCCGTGGGGTAGCTTGGTCCATCCTTCGGGCTTTGGGAGCCTGGTACCCGAATTCGAATTTCGGCGGCCCCACCACCTTTTCTCTAAAACACGTGATGGTCTTTTTCGAGTTCTTTCAGCTTCTCGTTCAATTCTTCCATGTCGAGCGACTCTTTTTTCCCCTGCATCTCAACCTTGTTCTCTTCCAATATCTCCTTTGGTCTTTTAGGTGTTTCAAAAACGTTGAATCGCTCGCCTCTCTTTTCGATGATCTGGAATCCTGTTCTCTTTCCATGTAATCTCGCTCTTATCTCATCGATCTTTTCTAGATCTTCTTCAGAGACGTCGCCTACCACCTCGGCGGGCTGACCCAACACCAATTTTCCATCGGGTACTTCCATACCCTCAGGAACTATCGCCTCGGTCCCGACGATAGCTCGCTTTCCTACTTCGGCGCCTTCCATAACTACTGCGTCCATGCCGATCAGAGCTCCTTCTCCGACGGAGCATCCTTCCAATCTAGCACCGTGTGAGACGAAAGAACTTTCACCGAGCGAGACTGAATTGTTCTCTGTGGATCTAACGGAGGCTTTGTTCATTATTATAGATTCTTCTCCTATCTTGACCTCGGAAGCATCGCTTTCCACGAGAGATCCCGGAAACAAAAAGGCGTTCTTTCCGATCTCGACTTCACCGACTATATCGGCCGCTGGATCAACGAAAGGTCCGGCCTCTTTTTCATCTGGTAGAAATCCTTCCAGCTCTTCTGTCATATCTCAAAGTAAAAAGGAATACGTGTAAAAAGGTTGCGGTCGGTAAGAAGGCAAAAACTCACATCTTGAAAGCGTTTATTATCTCTTTAAATTCTTCATTCAACTCTTCATCATGTTTCAGCTTCAGTATCTCCGCCAGAAACTTGACGTGCAGCAAAGAAAAGAAATCTATATCTACGCTTTCATCGAGAGAATCGATCATGTTTTGAGTGACCTCGCTCTCCAGATCTTCGAGAAGTTCTTTCAATTTTTCAGCGACCTCTTCCTTTTTCACACATCTAAACCCCATCTTTTCCAGGACCTCTATACATATCTTCGTTCTCTCTTCGTTCCAATCCATACCTAACGCGAAGGGGGTTTCATCTCCAAGGGGTTCAGGAGTGAGCAGGAACCATTTTGCTTTCCTTCCGTATATCTTTTCCGGGATGTGATGTTTTTTCCTATCCCCTTTCACCTCTATGAAACCTGCATTTTCTAATTTTTTGACGTGTCTATAGATGGTGGACTGATCTTTACTCAATGCTTCAGCGATTTGAGAGATCGTCATCTCCTTCACCCTCAGCAGCTCCAATATCTGGTTTCTGGTTCCTTCGAGTCCCACCTTCATAGCAGCGGGGTCCTCGATCAGGCATATATCTTTACTCATCTTCTGCTCACATTCGTCATCCACATCCTTATATATGTACAATAGTGCAATTATCTTATTTAGGACTTACGCCGATTTATCAAAATCACCATATTTATATATTTCGGTAAATCCTCTTTGATTTTGGTCTAAAAGCCGATGACTCAACGATCATCTATCTCTATCTCAAGATCTTCCTCTTCATTTTCCTCCGTTATCTTCTTTATCTTGCCTTCGGCTTCTTCAAGCTTCTTATCGCAGTGTTCGATCAGCGACATACCGTGCTGGTAGAGTTCGATAGCTTTTTCCAGCGGTACCTTGTTTCGTTCCAATCTGTTGTTGATGCTCTCCAACCTTTCCAGTGCTTCTTTGAATCCAAGACTTTCTATGTCTACGTCCTCTATTTTTTCTAATCTTTCTGACATCTTTTCACCTCCTTAGTTTCAGCCTCGATCTCTCCGTCGTCAACATTTATATCTATAAGCTCTCCCACCCCAACGTCATGGACGCTGGTTATCACCTCTCCTTCTTTGTCCATCACGATCGAATACCCTCTTTCCATGGTCTGAAAAGGTCCTAGCGCCTTCAATCTTTCTTTCTGGCTTTCTAACCGCCTTCTGTATTCTTCTACGTACCTCTCTATGTTAAGGTCCAACTTTTTAAGGTTATCGTCTACGCTCTGATAACGGTCTTCCAGCAGTATATTTGGGTCCCTAAAGACCGGTCTACCTCTCAGATTTTCTAACTTTTCCCTGTTTCCTCTAACGATATTACTTACCGCGGTAACGCCTCTTCTTTCCTGGTGTTTAAGACGTTGTTTCAATTCCGCCTTCAACGGTACCACCAACTCTGCGGCTCCAGTCGGTGTAGGAGCTCTTTTGTCCGCTACGAAATCAGAGATCAAAAAGTCAGTCTCATGACCAACCGCTGAAACGATCGGTGTGTTCGCTTCATAGATCGCTCTAGCCACTATCTCCTCGTTGAAGCACCATAGATCTTCTATGGAACCTCCTCCTCTACCGACTATCATGACATCCAATCCCTTTTTGTCCAGGAGTTCTATGGAAGCAACTATGCTCTCTGCTGCGCTGTCTCCCTGAACCAGTGCGGGCGCCAAAAAAATATCTACGTTTTCGAAGCGCTGTTTCAGTACTTTGACCATGTCCCTTAGAGCGGCGCCTTTTTCAGATGTAACGATACCTACTTTTTCAGGAAGGAACGGCAGTTCTTTCTTGTGCTCCTCATCGAAAAGTCCCTGCTCATCTAGCCTCTCCTTCAACTGCTCGTAGGCCAAGTATAGTTTTCCTATCCCTCCTACCATCATCTCCTTCACGACCAGTTGATACTGACCCCTAGGTACGTAGAGTCCGACATCACCTCTGCACAGGACCTCCATACCCTCCTCCGGTTCAAAATCCATGTCTTTATTGGCGGAGTAAAACATCACGGAATTTATCTCGCTTTTCTCGTCTTTGAGGACGAAATACATGTGTTTGCTTTCATAGTGACTAAAATTGGAGATCTCCCCCTTTACCCAGATGTTCTGTATCTCATCGTCCCTGCGCAGGAGAGATTTTACGTAAAGATTGAGGTCTGAGACGGAATATATCTTTTTATCGGGTTTTTCCATCCCAGCAAATTTTTTGTTATCCTCTTCGTTCACCTTCATCTATCATCGTATTTTCAAGAAAGTATATAAAGTTGTGGCGAGGGGGGAGGTAGTTGAAATTAGAACAACATCTTCTGTTTTCCTCTAGGCGAATCAACAGATACTAATATCGACCTTTTATTGAAAGATGATATGGAATCTGCTTTGACAGGTACTCCTGGTGTCGGAAAGACCACTGTAGCCGAACTACTCCGTAAATACGGTTACGAGGTATTGGACCTCAACGATTTCATCATAGAACAGGGTCTTTTAGGCAGGGAAGATCAGGAGCGTGGAGCGGCCGACGTCGATACACGCCTATTAAGAGAAAAGTATAGAGAGATGTACTGCGAGAAGGAGACTGAACACGATATAGTGGAAGGACACCTTTCCCATCATCTTGAACTTTCGCCTACAATAGTGCTGAGGTGCGCGCCTTCCGAACTGAAAAAGAGGATGGAAAAGAAAGGATGGCCAGATAGAAAGATAAAAGAGAACTTGGAAGCCGAAACTATAGATGTGATCCTGATAGAGGCATTAGACTTGTGTAGCGAGGTATACGAAGTCGATACCACTGGAAAAACTCCTGAAGATGTTTCAGCCGATTTGAAAGATATATTTGATGGAAAAACGGAAGGTTATGAACCGGGTTCTCTAGATTGGTCCGAGAGCATCTAAACCGCCGATAGATTTTATTACCTCTTTCGATTAAACAAATGATGGTATTGAACGAATACAGGGAACAGGCCGACCTGATCCTAGAACCAGTAGCGGAGAAGATGAGTTCCATCGATCCTAACCTGGTATCGTGGATGTCCCTCATCTTCGCTTTTATCGCCGGTCTGCTCTTTTACTTTTACAGTCCTGAAAGGAGCTTTCTCGTGCTGATAGGAGGAATATTCATATTTCTAAATTCATTATTCGACGCACTCGACGGGAAGATAGCTAAGATGACCGGTAAAGCCTCTTCAAGAGGCGATCTTTTAGATCATTCCATCGACCGCTACGCGGATATATTCATTATCTCCGGTATAATTTTAGGGCCTCTCGTGCGAACATGGATAGGCGTGTTCGCACTGGTCGGCGTTCTGATGACTTCCTACATGGGAACCCAGGCCCATGCGGTCGGTGTGTCAAGAGATTACGGAGGAATAGCCGGGAGAGCGGAACGTTTGGTACTACTGATCCTTGTTTCTTTACTGTATTTCTTCCTTTCGGGCACAAATTGGACAAGCTATCAAATTTCGTACATAGAATTCAATCTATTCGAATTACTGATGGTTTGGTTCGCCCTTTCGGGAAATATCACCGCCGTGTACCGAGGTTTGAACACTTGGTCGGCACTTGGTGATAAATGAGGACTATCCTTCATCCTCTTCCTTTTCTTCATCTTCACCTTCAGATTCCTCTTCCTTCCTCTTCTTGAAGGAATAATAGGTCAACGGATGGTTCATCCACTCCTGCTCGCACAAAGAATCAGGATCGATACAGATACCGTTGGTTCTCATGAGAGCACAGCCAGGTGGAGTGTACTCCGTGCCAGAGATCTCTCCGATTATGTGCTCGATCTGGTAGGAGGCGAGTTCCCTATCGAAATCTGGAGCTTCTTGAAAGTAAGATATGATCTCCTCTTCAGAGAGCCCGACTTTTCTTAAAAAGGCTGTCAATGCGAATCTAGCTTCGTGCGATAGATTATGCCCTTCTTTCTGTGCAGCGAGGAGGTTCTTGATACACGGCGGAAATAGCTCGTCTTCCACTTCTCCTAAATCAAGATCCACTAACTCCGTTCTAGTATCTTCCAACACCTCTCTTATCTCTTCCATCTGTCTATCGAACGTTTTCAAGATGATATCAGAGACCGGACCCGGGAGATCCCCGTGTATGGAGGAAAAGACCTTTTCTTTCAATAATCGGATGAATTTTTTCTTTTTCAGATAGACATCGCCATCTTTCAGGTCTTGATTCACCAGCTTCCAATCGGGAGACCTCAATCGCTCGGTGTTCTCCAGAAAGTGAGCGAAGAAAACCGCGAAGTCTTCATCTTCTTTCCTAGATCTTATATCTAATTCTTCCGCTATATTCAAGAGCTTTTCGTCTTTTTCCTCCCTCGCTAATTCCTTAACTATCCTTTCCACTTCTCCCAAACTGTACCTCCTTATCAAAAAATCGTCTCCTATAGAAGAAACGAGCATCTTAGATATCAGATAAGAAAAAAGTTCGTTTTCCTGATCTATCTCATCCCTCATACTTTTTATCTTCACCTGGCCGTCTTCGAGGGCCTCCATAACGCGTTCCTTCCCTCTCCTTCTTACAGGCCCCCATCCGTCTCCTTCTAGCAGTTCTTCGATGGAGGGGCCTTCTTCTCTAACATAATCTTTAACTTCGCTCAGAAAGGGATAGCGAGCCATATCTTCAAGCGACCAGTTCATATCTTGAGCCGGGGTCATCGTCGTCCCTACCGATATCAGAGAAGGGAGTACTTAATAGTAATGTTTGAGCCCTAATTCCCCGACCTGAGATCGTGGGATACAGGGCGCTAACATTACTATTAAAAGTCGAGGAGAAAATGGATGAACTTAGAGAAGCTTGAAAAAAAGAAGGAGAAGAACAAGGAACAGAGAAGGAATTTTGTCAAGTTTTGGGCCAAGTATGTCAAAGAGCATCCCGATGAAGAATGGTCTAAGCAGCAGAACAGAATAATCGATCCACAAGTAAAATGATGGTTCTTCAAATCCTTTACGGATCCTACATAAAGACGATCATGACAAACTTTTAATCTTTTCAATCCTTGTTGTGCGAAAGTGATAAGATGGTCGAGATAGAATCGATAGATGCTAGGGAGATATTGGATTCGAGAGGAAATCCCACTGTTCAAGCCGTTGTGGAAACCGCCTACGGGATCGGGAAGGCAGCAGTCCCTTCAGGAGCTTCGACCGGTGAGCGTGAAGCTTTAGAGTTGAGAGACGGCGGGGAGAGATACAGGGGAAAAGGCGTCCAAAAAGCCGTAGAGAACATCACAGATGTGATCTCACCGGAACTGGTCGGAGAAAAAGTGATGGATCAAGCGCATATAGACAGAAAGATGATCGAACTAGACGGCACTGAAGACAAAAGTGAATTAGGGGCTAATTCGATACTAGCGGTATCTCTAGCGGCGGCAAGAGCGGCAGCGGACGTGTACGAAATACCTCTTTACAGGCACCTAGGAAGGATAAACGATGTCACTCTTCCGGTACCTTTCATGAACGTTCTGAACGGTGGAGAACACGCCGGCAACGATCTGGATATTCAAGAATACATGATAGCGCCTACCGGAGCAGAAAACTTCAAAGAAGCACTCAGGATAGGAACCGAAGTTTATCATGAACTGGGAGACATACTCGAACAAAAGTTCGGTCCCGCCTCTACTAACCTAGGGGACGAAGGAGGTTATGCACCCCCATTGAGCGATCCAACAGAACCTTTCGAGCTGATCCTAGAAGCGGTAGAAAAAGCGGGTTACACGGGTCAAGTTGAATTTGCGATAGATACGGCCGCCAGCGAATTCAGAACTTCACAAGGATATGAATCTAAAGGTGAAGTGCTCAGCAGCGAGGAGATGATACGATTCTATGAGGAGCTGGTCGATGAATACCCTTTGATATCCATAGAAGATCCACTTGGAGAGAATGACTGGCAAAATTTTGTTAAGATGACCGATAGATTAGGGCAAGACATACAGGTGGTGGGAGATGATCTGTTCGTCAGCGACCCGGAACTCATTCAGAGAGGTATCGAAGAAGGTGCATGTAATGCGGTACTGCTGAAAGTGAATCAGATCGGTACGTTGACCGAGGCGATGGACGCCGCATCTCTAGCTTTAAGGAACGATTACAACATAATGGTATCTCATCGTTCGGGCGAGACCTCCGATCCTTTCATAGCAGATCTGTCAGTAGCTTTATCATCACAGCAGATAAAAACAGGGGCTCCAGCAAGAGGAGAAAGGACCGTCAAATACAATAGACTTTTAGAGATAGAAGAAGAATTGGGTGAAACATCGAGATACGGTTTCTGAAAAACTTTCGTAGCGAGATAGATCAGTCGCCCACCATCAAGAACGGTATTTCGCTCTCGGCGATGAGTTCCTTCTCTATACTGCTCAGAGCTAGACTGGGTATCAGATGACGGAATTTATACGCCAATCCTTTTCTACCTCTGCTGCCCACGATGAAATCGAATTCTTTAGACCTATGCAATATCTTTTCGTCCGAAGCTCCTTTTTCGATCTCTAGAGTATAATCGATCCCTGTCTTTTCTGCTCTCTTCTTCACTCTCCTTGAAAATGAACCAGGATCGTTTTCACCTATATGATAAGAAGTCAAGCTGGCACCAAAGTATTCGGCCAACTCTAACGCTATCATGGTGGCGTCCATCGAATAAGAACTGAAGGTTGTAGGATTAAAGATCTTCTCCGGAGTCCTGACAGGACATTCGCAGGAGAAAACAAGTGAAGGTATACTGGTAACTTGGAGAGAATGAAGGGCCGTTTCTCCGATATGAACTCTCTGCGCGCCCGTTTTAGAATGAGTCGCCATAACTAAAACGTCTATATCCATCTCGTCCACATATCTCATTATCTCTTTGGAAGGCGTTCCTTTGGGTTTTTTCTTTTTAACGTCTTCGATGCCCATGTCGTTCAGTATGTCTTCGCCATTATCCAAAGCTTCCTGAGATATCTCGGCCATCTTTGACTGCATAAGTTCCGTTTGAGGTATGCTTCCGTCACTAGTATTGATCACATTTATAAGATGATAATCCGCATAAGGAAATATAGTCCCGGTGTATTCGATTGCGTTTTTTATCAGCGGAGAGTTATCTGTCGCTATCAGTATTTTTTCGAACATGACCACTCTAGAACGCTAATCAGCATGGAAAGGTATATAATTTTCTATCCTTAAAAATCGAAAAAGATAGTACCTAACAATCGACCCTAAAATATAAAAAGGAGTTTACGAATTTAGTAAATGATATATACCACCATTTGAATATATAGTTAAAGAAAAAGGTGAAAATATGGCGGAAAAAGGATTGACAAAGGAACAAAAAGAGTTGGTCGATAAATTGATAGAGGCGGGACTCCAGAAGAACATAGCAAGGACACTAGTCTTTGTCGCCGGCAGAGATGAAACTAAGAGCCGAGACATCGAAGATGCTACGAATCTAAGGCAACCAGAGGTCTCTATAGCGATGCAGGATCTGCGGGAGCGTGGATGGGTGACAAAAAGAGACATTAAGAAGGAAGGAAAAGGTAGACCCGTTCACGGTTACCGGTTGGATAACCCCATCGAAGAAATCATCAAAGAGATCGAAGAGAAAGAAAGAGAGCGCATCAATGAGATCGAAGAGAACTTAGAACAGATAAAGAAATTGGTGGACTCTGCCTTTTAGAGACCACCTTCAGCATCGTTCAAAGTTATAAAACTCTTCAGTCCAACTCTTCAAACCCCTTCTTTTTTCCTATTATAACGACGTCAGTCATATCTATGAACAAACCGTTTTCAAGCACACCGGGTATAGAACTCAATCTCTTCGAAAGCTCTTCCGGATTATCTATACCGTTAAAATCACAGTCCAATATGTTGTTACCGTTGTCAGTTAGAAACGCTTCTCCTTCGTAAGTACGTATTTTTGGCTCGCATCCCAATTTTCTTACAGAATCTTCTATGGCTTTTTGCCATTTTGGGAGCACCTCTACGGGTAACGGGAAATCCTCTCCTAGTCTTTCTACCTTCTTGGAAGGATCTACGATGATCATATATCTCTTGGAATTGTAAGCGACTATCTTTTCTCTCAGAAGAGCTCCGCCTCCACCCTTGATCAACCTTTTTTCCTCGTCTACTTCGTCGGCCCCGTCTATCGCGAGATCTATCTTGTCCGCCTCATCCAACTCGACCAATTCAATACCAGCTTCTTCTGCCAGTTTTTCAGTCTCTACAGAAGTGGGTATGCCCTGTATAGAGATGCCCTCCTCTTCTATCCTTTCACCGATCCTCTCTATAGCAAATCTTGCGGTGGAACCGGTTCCTAGACCGACTATCATACCGTCTTGAACGTAATCCGCGGCTCTCCTGCCGGCATTTCTCTTCTGAGCTGATCTATCTGAACTCATATTATCCGCAGAAGTATCATGATGGTATGCATTATTAATATTTCCTCTTTGACCGAAGCAAAACGGCCTAATGATTTATATAAGAGAAGTATATCTTCATCTAACTGTGGTGTAAGAATGGCAAGATTCCCCGAAGCCGAGAAAAGACTGTTAGACAAGAAGATATGCATGAACTGCTACGCCAGCAACCCGGAGAGAGCCAAAAAGTGCAGGAAATGCGGCGAAGATAATCTCCGGATGAAGGCAAAAGAGAGCCGCAGATTGTAGAGTACTTAACTCAGGTCAAGCCGATCTTTGGTTTCAATCTTTTTCTTTATCTTCAGATTTGTATGAACAATCTGGGTCAGGACAGAACTTCCACGGTTTTTTATTCTTCTTTATCATCTTCTGCATGGGCGAACCGCATTCGTCGCACTTTTCTTCTGCAGATACTATGTTACCTCTTTGAGGTAATGGATAGGTGTTATCACACTCAGGGTAGTTTGAACACCCCAAGAACCTTTTACCTCTGTACGAACGCTGTTCCCTCATGTTTCCTCCACACTCAGGACATTTACCTCTATATCGTTTATTCTTTGAGTGCGCACATCTTACATCAACGCATAGATCTTCCGTGTCTCCACTGTGATATACCTTGATCATAGGTGATCCACATTCGGGGCAGTCCCCGTCTCCTGGTTTTATCTTTCCCGAGCGCGGCAAAGAATAAGTGTTTTCACATCTAGGATAATTGGAACATCCCACGAAACGGCCGTTTTTAGATTTCCTTATGAGCAGAACTCCGTCCTCACATTCAGGGCATTTACCCACGGAGTGTTGGTCGGTTAAGGACTGTCTCATCTCTTTGCTGATGTCCTCTCGTTCTTCTTTCAGAGATTTGACAACTTTTTGTAACATCTCTCTAGATTCCTCTATCACCTTTTCTTTATCGAGGTTATCTTCAGCTATTTTTTCCATGTCCTCTTCAAGCTTCCTAGTCATGTCCGGCTTCGTGACCAGATCGGCATGTCTTTCTAAAGTATCTATGAGACTTCTGCCCGAGTGGGTCGATTCGGGGACTTTGCCCGTTATGAAGCCTCTATCGTAAAGCTTCTGTATTATACCGTGTCTAGTACTTTTAGTCCCGAGACCTTTATCTTCCATCATCTGGACCAGTCTGCCCTGAGAATACCGACTTGGAGGTTTGGTTTCCTTCTCTTCCATCAGGATATCAGAGACATCTACCATCTCGCTTTTTTCTAAACTGGGTATCTTTACCTCTTTGAATTTGTAATATGGATAATATTTTCTCCACCCTAGTTTTATAAGCTCCGTGCCTGAAGCCCTGAATTCTTCTCCCTCTATATCGAACTCCGCCTTCCTCATGCGTTTTACGCCTTTAGGTGCTAGGGTGGCTAAGAACCGTCTCAGTATGAGTTCATATACCTTCCAGTCATTCCCTCTGAGATCACCTTTAGTTGCGGGTTTTATCGGATAGATAGGCGGGTGATCGGTTGTCTTTTTCTTACCCTTAGTAGCCCATATCTTATCCTGAGATAGTATCTCTTCCACCTCTTTAGAGAGTTCGGAACTCTTAAGTTTTTCAAGATGCCCCTCGAGGTGAAGACTGTCCGGATAGACTGTGTTCTCTGTCCTCGGATAAGAGATCCAGCCAGCAGTATAAAGGTTCTCCGCTACTCGCATCGCCTGAGAGGGACTCAAGCCTATCTTGTTCGCATCGGAGAGGAACTTGGTGGTGTTGAAAGGACTAGGAGGCCAATCTTTTTTAGTCCTCTCTTCAAAGAAGATAGTTTCAGCTTTTTCAGCTTCGTCTACTTTACCGTAAACATCTTCCGCCACTTCTTTGTCCCATATCTTGTCCTCTTTGTAGCTCGCTTCAAATTCTATATCTTTTTCCAGCAGTGCCGTCAGTTTCCAGTACGGTTCAGGTTCGAATTCCTCTATCTCATGGTCCCTATCGACGATTATGGCTAAGGTCGGGCTTTGAACCCTGCCAACCGATAGAAAATTTTTACCATATCGGCCGGACGCTTTGGAAAGGAATCTGGTCAACACCGCGCCCCAAGCTAGATCGATCACCTGTCTCGTCTCAGCTGATTCCGCCAGATTTATGTCGATATCTTTGAGTTCCGACAAAGCTTTTTCCAGTTCGCTCTTAGATAAGGAGCTGAAACGTGCTCTTTCCACCTCCGCTTCCACCGAGTTATCCTCTGCGATCCTCACCGCCTCTAAACCGATGAGTTCTCCTTCTCTATCGTAATCCGTTGCTACCACTATGCGATCAACTTCTTTGCCCTTCTTCTTCAAAAGATTGGCTATCCTTTTAGCCGTCATCTTCTTCTCCGGTTCTACCCATATCAAGTCCTCTTCGTCTACCTTGTTCCAGTTGTTGTATTTTTTAGAGTAGTCGTATTCTACGATGTGCCCCCGCAAAGGAACGCAGATGTATTCCTCGCTGTCCCTTTCGAACTCGAAGTAAGGGTGATTATAATATGATCTTTGAGTCTGATTACCTCCCGATAGCAGGTAAGCGATACGAGAAGCAGCACTCTTTTTCTCGCATATCAGCAGTGTGGTCATCAAAATGGTCCTACTTTAGATTAGCTATTTAACGTTTCGGATGGTGATCCGTATCGATTTTCGTTTATCCCTCGTTTAACGCTCATTTTCCATCTTTGTGATGAGAAAAAACAAATAATAGGAACGGGAATTAAGGATTGATATCCCAAGAGAAAAACAAATAAGATACATTTCGTTACAGCTACCGTCGGGTGTGCAGAGGAGATGGAAAATTGTCCGGAAAGTACCTGAAAGCTAGAAAGCTCGCAAGAGAGATGGAAAAAAAAGCTAAAAAGACCGCTCAACTGAAAGAAGAGGCTAAGGAAAAAAGGGAGCGGGTAGAGGCTCTGTTAGAGGCCTCTGGTGAGATCGATATCGAACTAGATGAAGATGTAGAAGATATAGACCGAGAAGAGTTGAAAGAAAAGATAGAAAAAGGGAAAGAAAAAGTTGAGAACAAAGATTTTAAAGAGGCTGAAAAAGAATTCGACGAAGTTATCGAGCAGATACAGAAGTCGAACTTCGCTAAATTAGAAAAACTGCTCGACCCGGTCAAACAATTTTTAGACATGGTTGGAAAAGGTGATGAATACGAGTCATTGAGGGAGAGGATCGAAGAAGCTGAAGAGATGATCGAAGAGGGAGAGATAAAAGAAGGTTTCGAGAGCGCAAGAGATATCAAAGATGAAAGCCAGGATATCATAGAGAAGGAAGTGGGCAAAGAACTCGAGGAGATAAAATCCCTACTTACCACTGTGAAAAGATCAGGTAAAGATATCGACCAGATAAAGAAGACGGTTTCAAAAGCTAATTATGCCTACGAGGCGGACGAATACAAAAGGGCCGCATCACTTCTTACTGAAAGTAGAGAGCGTTTAGGAGAAAAACTCGGAGACGAACTCGGCGAGATGTTGAACACTTTGAAGGAGCGTGTGGAAAAGTTCAGTCAGAAGGGTATGGACGTTTCTAAGGCAGAGAAGATACTCAAGGAAGCAAAAAAATGCGAAGAAGACGAGGAATTCAGCGATTCGCTCAAATGCATACAAAAAGGACACGAACAGCTTGATGAACTTTTCGTCGACATGCTGAACAAAGATATAGAAGAATTGGAGAAACAGATCGACGAGGCTAAGGATATCGATGCCCCGGCGGACAACGTCGAAGAGATGTTGAGCAAGATAAAGGAGTTTGTGGAGGACCAAAAATATGACGAGGCCGCCGCCCTTTTAAACGAGGGGTTTGAAAAGATAAAAGAGGCAAAATTTAACTTGGTATTAGACACCATATCAGAATCTCGAGATCATTTTATCACCGCAAAAAATATCGGCGCCGATATAGAAGAGCCAATGGAGATGTTGAATAAAGCTAGAGCTTCTTTGAAGAAGAACAACTATAAAAAGGCTTTGAACTGGGCGAAAAAGGGAAGAAAAAAGGTGGGGGGGATAGTAAAAGAGCACGAGGAAGTCAAGAGTGAGATCGAAGAGAGAAAAGAAGAGATGGAACAGCTGAAGGAGTTGATCGATTCTGATTTTTCCGGCCCTGAAGAGATCATATCAAGATCCGAAACAAAGTTGGATAACAAGGAATACGACCAAGCTCTCTCCTTAATAGATGAATTTGACGAAAAGTTCGATAAAGAAGCCTACGAACTGGTCATGGAACATCTAGACGAATTAGAAAAACTGACCATGGTAGGGAACGAGATCGATATCGACATGGAAGACCTTTCGAAAAAATTAGAAGAGGGTGTAGAGAAGACAAAATCTTCAGAATACTTAGCAGGGGCGGAGATAGTCGAGGAGGCTAAAAAGACCGCAAAAAGCAGGTTAGAGAGTGAATTGGAAAAAGCGATACAGGATATAAGAGAGAGCCTGAAAAGGATCGATAAGATAGAAGAGGAAGCAAGAGGTAAAATCCAGGACATACTTGGAAATGCAAATAACAAATTGGGCTCCGAAAGGTACAGAGAAACGAGTCGACTGATCAGCGAAGCGGAGGAACAACTGGACCTGGCTCAGATAGGCAGCGCCGAAAAACATCTTGAACGGGCAGAAGATATAGTTGATTCCATCGACGAACTGGATATAGACAAAGAGGGGCTAGACCTCCCAAAATATAGAGAAGGCGTGAAGAAGGCAGAGACACTGGTAGAAGAAGAACCTTATCGAGCGGTCGGACGTATAGATGAATTGATGGCTGAACTCAACGAAAAGGTAGAAGAAAGAACTGAGCAGGTATTTGGGATAGCTAAAAAAGAGACGGTTCAGGCTAGAAAGACGGGTGTACTGATAGACGATCTGAGAGAACGATTGATAGAAACCAAAAAGAAGATGAAACAGGGAAATCACCTAGACGCGCTTCGTATAGCAGTTGAGGTCAAAGAAGAAGCGATAAAACTGCGTGAGGAGAGGAAAAAAGCTTACGAAAAGATATCAGACACCGCTACTAAGGTCAGTAGTGCTAAGAAAGAGGGAAAGCTTGAAAATATAAGCGACATAAAAGATCTTTTAGTGGAGGCGAAGGAAGAATTCAGAAACAGGCAATATACTGAAGCGGAGGAGATCGCCGAAAGAGCTAGGTCCATGATACAAGGACTGAAAAGTAAAGAAGCTTTCCAAAAGAAGAAAAAAGAGATCGAAGAGAAGATCGAAAGTGCTCAGGGATTTGAATATGGCTTCGAAGGCGTGGGGGAATTCAAAGACGAACTAAAAGATGTCTTGAATACAGTGAAAGAAGAGGAAGATTATACCCAAGGATTAGAAAGTTTGGAGACTATAGATGAAGAATTGGACTCGAATATGAAAGATGCCCTTGAAGATCTCATTAAGAAAACGAAGAATTCTATAGAATCCGCAGAAAAATTGGGTATGAACACAAAAAAATTGACGAGTGACATAAAAAATGCTGTAGACCTTAAAGATAAGGGCAATTATTGGAAAAGCTTGGGGATACTGAAAGATTGTGAGAACAAGATACGTGGTCTCAAAAAAAGATATGACGAGGCAAAGCAGATCATAGAAAAAACTAGAGATAAACTTCAGGATGCGGAAAATATAAAAGCAGATACGGAAGAAGGTGAAGAGATCCTAGAAAAGGCCCAAAATGCTTTTGAAAAAGATGTTTATGATGAAGCCATCGATCTGGCCCAAAAGGCGGAAAAGAAGCTAGAAGATGCACAGGAAGAACAGGTCGAAAATATCCTGAATAAATTCAGAAAAAAGATCAGAACTATGAGAAGCGGTGAACTCGATACGGCCTTAGCGGATAACCTGATCCACAAAGCCGAGAAAGCTAAGGAAAGAGGAGATTATAAAGAGGCTATCAACTACTCGATGCAGAGCGAAGGAGAACTTGAAAAGATAGACCTGCAGCAGTCTATCTCTCGCAAAAGTATATCTACAGCTCAAGAAAAATTAAAAGAGGCTGAAGAAAAGGGTGTTTACGTCGACAGCGCTAAAGATGTGCTCCGCAAGGCAAAAAAATCTTATCAGGGTGGATTTTACGTCAAAGCCTTCGACGAAGCACTGAAAGCGGGACAGGAAGTTAACGACGCCTTGAAAGCCTATCAGTCTACAAATGATTTCTTGGAAAATATTGATGTGGCAACAAAAGGCTTCGAACTTGAAGATGGAGATATCGAAGGGTTGAAGAGTGAAAAGGAAATAGTCGAAAAAGCCTATCAAAGCGGAGATTATGCGAAGGCACATTCTCACATCAAAGAAGCCGAAGATATATTAGATGAAAATAAACAACTTCTGAAAAACTTGATCTCTCATATAGAGGAGAAAGTTGAAGATAAAGGTGGAAACGGGGAGAGCGCAGAAATACTTGAAAGAGCGCGAACAGTTTTGGACATAGGCCGCGCCCTAAAAGTTCTCAAATTGATAAACGAAGCCAAAGAGGCTTCAGGACTAAATAGAGTAGAAGAGTATGAAAGTACTTTGGAAGAAGTTAGAAATCTGGTAGAGAAGGCAAAAAAATTCGGAGCTTCTGTGAAGATTGTAGAAGAGATAATAGACGATGCAAAAGCCCTAGAGAGCGATGGAAAGATCGATGGAGCCTTAAAAAAGGCTGAAGAGGCTCTAGAAAAGGTGGAGGAAGCCCTAGAACCCTACAGCCCCAAGCTCGAAGTAGAGCTACATGAAGAACTCATGATCGACGAATGGAATCCTGTGGAGTTGGTGATAAAAAACGTTGGCAAAGGATTCGCCAAAAATATCGACATAGAAATAAAAGGGGGAGAACTCAATGGATTCAAAGGAAAGGATAAACTGAAAGCAGGCGAAGAGATCAAAGTCAAAGGAAAGATCAAACCGTGGAAAGAGGAGGCCGATATCGTCGGAAAGGCGATCCGGGTGTTCGATAAAAAGGAGATAAGTAGTACCTGTCAACTGAATATCCAAGTCGAAAAACCCGACGATACTTACGATGAAAAGATCTGTGATTATTGTGACGATAAGATAGAGGAAGAGGAAACGATCATATCCTGTAACAGCTGTGGCGCCGCCTTTCATTATACCTGTGTGGAGGAGAAAGAAGAATGTCCTATATGCAAGAGAAAGTTGGAAGCGAAGGAACAGAAGGAGAAAATAAAAAAAGAGAAGGAAGAAAAGAAGAAAAAAGAGAAGAAAGAGAAAAGGAAAAAAAGAAGACTAGACATGGGGATAGGGTAGAGAGAAATGAGAAAAGTTTACTCCTACATGCCTGCTGTGCCCCCTGCTTAACATATACTAGAAAGCGATTCTTTCGAAAATTTGATAGAGTCACTGCGATATGGTTCAATCCTAATATACATCCTTTTAAAGAATACGAAAAAAGATTTCAAGCACTTAGGAAGTACGAGAAAAAGAGCGATTTTGAAGTAATATACATAGATAGATATTCTCTAGAAGAATTTTTAGAAGGGGCTTTAAAAAACGATCCGCGGTGCGATTTTTGTTTAAAGTGGAGACTCGAAAGAACGGCGGAAGAAGGTATAATACGGAACTACGAAGCCTTTTCCACCACACTAGTCCTTTCGCCTTATCAAGATCACGACCGCTTGAAGAGGATAGGTTCGGAAGTCGCTTCTAAGAAAGATATCGAATTCGTTTATGAGGACATGAGAGACGGTTTCGAAGAGCATCATAGATTGGCGGATGAGATGGGGCTTTATAAGCAGGGCTACTGTGGATGTATCTTCAGCGAAAAGGAAAGGTATGAAAAAAGCCTATTGTGACGAATTCAAAATCCACTTTCACTCTTCACGATAATAACGGCCTTTTCCGCCGCGTTCTTCTATCTTTTTTATAGCTTCCTTCGACTGTTCTTCAAATACTTCTTCAGCGGTCTTATAATCTTCTGATTGTACCTCGACTCGATATTTTGGTGCCGCAACGTAACTGACCTCAACTTTAGAATCTTCAGTGTCTTGAAAGGTCGATAGAGAGTAGTTTATGTCTTCTATACCGTCTGGATTCGTGGAAGAGATCTCCACGAAACCGGTTATGCTTACATAGGGTGGAGAGATGTTTTCTTGGGCTACATCTTTAAAATGTTCGATCCATTCGCCGTCGAAACCGTCCTGTTCCAAAATCTCGGGATGAAGAGAACATTTTTCGAAAGCCTTGTAAAGACTATCGTACTTATCGCTCAATTCAAAAGCGAATTCTTCATAACATTCTTCATTATCTTTTCCTACCCGCTCGGCTACGATGTTCAAAAGATTGTCCGCCTTTTTCTGGTTCTTCCATGCCTGCAATTTTTCTCTCTTCTGATGTTCGTTCACCTGTTTCAAAGAAAGGTCGATATGTCCCTTCCGTTTATCAACTCGGAGAACTTTACATACCCTTTTCTCTCCTTCCTGGATATGATCCCTTATCCTTTTTACCCAGCCAGAAGATATCTCAGATATGTGGACGAAGCCTTCTTTGTAATCATATTCTTCCAAGATAAGAAAGGCCCCAAAATCCTTTACTGTCTTTACATCGCATATTACGAGTTCGCCCTCGCCGGGCCATTCATATTCATCCGTAGAAGTCATCATTCGGCCTCTTCTTCAACGCCGAGCTCTTCGATCATCTCGCCTTTCAGCTCGGCTCTTCCACCGGTCGGTTCAGCAAGTCGGGCCCCGCAGACCATACAGTCTACCTTAGAAGAGAGACGCTTGAAGGTTATCTGTTCATTTTCGCAGTCAGCGCACTTTATCCTGATAAATTTTTTTTCAGCCATCTTATCATATCCCATGTTATGATCTATTCAACGAACTCAAAACGTGCGGCGCGCTTGCCTTTTTTCTGCCAGGTCTTTCCGCACTCAGTACATGTATACTTGAGATAAACTCGTTTAACCGGCTTTCCGGGTCCAGAAGGTTTAGACCATGGAAACCCACCATAACCTGAAGTGACCCTTCTGAACCTTCTCTGCCCTTTCCTCAGCTCGCTGGGAGGTCTGTTCTTGCCCTTGCTTATCTCCATCTGCGTATGTGTGTCACAGCTCGGACAGTAATCCTTTATCTTACGTGGTTTCTTCATAGTGGTTCTGTTCCAAGAGCGGTCCACTATTAAAACCTTACCCATCCAAGCAACTTCCGTATTAAAAACTTATATACAACATAGCTCTAACATATGGATGCTAGGTCTAACCGGGGCGGTCGGCGTGCCCTTATACACCGAAAACGTCGATACGCGGGGGTGACCGCCGGGGGCGGTGTAATCAGCCCACCGCTGAGCCGGATCCAGACGATGAGACCTCGTCCTTCGGGATCGGAGGTGACTCGGGGGATGACCGGAGGGTCGTCCCTCTTGTCTTAGCCAGGTTAACCAGGCCAGGCCCGGAAGGGAGCAGCCGATACCTGGACTGCCGATGCTCGAGGGATAGCGGGGTCGAGGATGGATCTGGAGTCACTCACCGGTGAGCTGAGCACCAACCCCGGTGACCTGGCACTTTATATTCCTCAGATCGATTTTTAGTCGAATCTAGCGCATAGATATATACCTATCAAAGCTATCATCCCTCCGAAGACGGTCAATCCTGGTGGGATCTCTTTTAATATCAAGAACGCGAGAACGGAAGCGCCCATGGGCTCTCCTAAAAAGCTGACCGAGATTATCCTAGCCTTTATGCGCTTTAGACCCCAATTGAACAGTGTGTGGCCTACGACGGTAGGTATGAGTGCTAAAGCGAAAAAGAGAAGATATTCTCTGCCGGGATAGATAACGAACGTGGTTGAAAATGGAAGCGAAAAAAGAGCTAGAAAAATAGAACTGAAAAGGTATACCATAAAGGCGTAGGGGATCACGGACATGTTCTGTCTTATCTTCCTGCCTCTCAAGATATATCCAGCCAAGGCAACCATGCCTATTATAGCTAATATGTCGCCGAACAATGCCCTGCCGCTCACCCTGTAGTTGGAAAATGTCATGATAGCAACACCTACAAGAGCTATACTTATACCTACATAGGCCTTCAAAGACGTCCTCTCCTTCAGATACCAAGAGGATATCCAAGCCACCAAAAGAGGATGCGTACTCACAAGTATAGCCGAGGAGGCAACAGAGGTGTAATCGAGAGAGGCTATCCAGAATGCAAAATGTACAGCTAGAAACAACCCCGTGGTTACCAGTGTGATCCATTCCCTCCTAGATATCTTTTTTAACGATGCGAAATAAGGGGGCATGAATATCAGAAGTAGGACCGCTGAAAAGAACATCCGGTAAAACGCTACTGCGATAGGATGAGAATCTGACAGCCTGATGAATATCGCGGCGAAGGAAACTGATATGATAGCTATAGGTATAACAACTTGAGCTGTCGATGCTTTTTGGTCTTGACTTTCAAAGAGGTCGTATATGCGAGACATCTATCTTCCTTTTTTCATAACGATAATGTAAATTAATTTTTCTCCTTGTTTAGGAGAGTTTAATAAGAATGAATACGTTTAACCCACTAGGGATAGATATGAAAGATAGATCGATCGAACAGATATTACCTCTACATCTGACTAGTAATTTCACTGAAGAACTCCAACATAAGAAGATCGTATGTTTGGTGGACGGAGAACATTATCCTCCTGTGACAAAAGCAACTTTGAAAGTTCTAGAAAAAAAAGGAGCGGATATAATCGCACTTGTCTTTCTTGGAGGTACCGAGAAGATCAAGAACCCAGTAGAAGAGTTGACGGACGATACAGAGGTAAAAAAGAAAAAGATATACATCGGGTCAAAAAAAGAAAAAGAGGATCTGACAGAAAAGGCCGTTATAGAAGAAAAGCCAGAGCTGGTGATAGACCTCTCGGATGAGCCCATAGTGAATTATGAGGATAGATTCAAGATAGCGTCCATTATATTGAAGCATGGAGCGATCTATATGGGATCAGATTTCAAATTCGAGCCTCCAGAGGAAAAAAAAATCCTCGACAAACCCAGTATATCTATAATAGGTACGGGAAAAAGGGTGGGTAAAACCGGCGTGAGCGTATCGATAGCCCGGATGATGAAAAAAGAAGGTGATGACCCTGTAATAGTCTGCATGGGCCGGGGAGGGCCAGAGGAACCGGTTTTTATCGATACGAGTGAAAGAGAAGTAGATGCAGACATGCTGATCGAGATAGCGGAGAGCGGTAAGCACGCAGCTTCTGACTACCTTGAAGACGCTTTACTCGCTGCGGTTCCTACCGTGGGCTGTAGGAGATGTGGTGGCGGTATGGCGGGCAATCCCTTTTCTTCTAATGTCGCTGCCGGCGCCGAAAGAGCTAACAAAACTGGTGAGAAATTTGTGATCATGGAAGGTTCAGGGTCCACCTTACCTCCGGTCAAAACGGATTCGAGGATAGTCGTGATTGGAGCGTCCCAACCTTTGGATCATATACTGAAATACTTTGGACGGTACCGTATCGAGACTTCTGATCTGGTCATAGTCACTATGTGCGAAGAGCCGATCGCGAGTCAGGAAAAGATTAACGATATAGAAAAGGGACTAAAAGATATGAGACCTGAAGTGGATTACTTGTTGACAAAATTCAGACCTAATCCGTTGGGAAACGTGTCCGGTAAAAAAGTGTTCGTCGCTTCCACAGCGCCTGAAAAGATCATGGTGAAGATCAAGGAATACGTGGAGAAAAAGTTCGATTGTAAAGTTGTCGGGATGACCAACAACCTTTCTAACAGAGTGAAGCTCAAAGAGGATCTGAGCCAAGGGTTGGACGAAGCCGAAGTCCTTTTGACCGAGATCAAAGCCGCTTCGATCGACGTAGCAGGTATGTACGCGAAAAGAAAAGGTTTAGAGATAGTTTTCATGCATAACGAATCCATCGTTGTGGGAGGGAACGTAGAAAGTTTAGAAAAAGCGATACTTGATCTCTGCGAAGGAGTTCTAGCTGACTTGGAGGAAAAAACATGAAAAGAGTGAGTAAAGAGGGTAGAGAATATCCTTTCTCTAAAGGGATACTAGCCAGTTCATTGGACATCACGGGATTGCCCCTTGGCAAGATATACGAGATAGTCGAAGAAGTAGACGATGAGCTTAAAGACGCCCGAGAGGTCCCTTCTAAAAAGATAAAAAAGAAGGTAAGAGAAAAACTACTTGAAAGAGGACTCAAAAAGGAAGAAAAATATTATAGGATTACCAGGCAGTTGAGGTACCTCAAAAAACCTATTCTGATAATGATGGGTGGAGGTCCCGGTGTTGGGAAGTCGACTCTTTCCGCGGAACTTGGTCACCGATTGAACATAACTAGGATAATCGGAAGCGACACGGTTAGAGAGATTATGAGGACCATGGTCTCAAAAGAGTTGGTCCCAACGCTTTACGAGTCTACCTTCATGACCGACGAGAAGGTTAATGCGCCCTTCGTGAAAGATAGATTGATTTACGGTTTTGATAGACAGGTAAGCGTGGTTAACATGGGTATCAAAGCGGTCATCGATAGAGGTATAAAAGAAGGTCTCAACACAATAATAAACGGAGTACATTTAGTCCCGGGTTATATAGACATAGAAGATCTAGAAAACTGTTTTACATTTCAATACGTGTTGGAAGTACCCAACATAGAGGAGCACATGGACAGGTTCGTCACCAGAGCGAAAGGGAGCCATAGAGATCCGCAGAGATACATAGATAGGATAGAGAAGATAAGAAAGATACAGGAATATACCATAAAACAGGGAAAAGAGAACGGGGCGAAGATCATCAGGAATACCAGCATGGAAAAGACTATCAGGGAGATGATGGATGATATAATAACAAATTTAGAACCGGTGATGAACGATGGTTGAAGATTTTCCCAAGTTCCATGAGATAGAAAGTCCGATACGGACATTCATAAGTAAAAGAGTGATAGGCATAGACCAAAATACTTCGGTTCAAGAAGCCGCTAAGAAGATGGTCGAATTCAACGTCAGCTGCCTGATGGTTGTTAAAAACGATGAGATCGTCGGTTTGATCACAAACGACGATCTAAAAAAGAGGGTCATCGCGAAAGGACGTAAACCTAGTATACCTGTGAAAGAGATAATGACTTCAGATTTGATCACCGCCGACATAGGCATATCAGTGAAAGATGCCCTTGAGACAATGGCTACCAAGAACATAAAACATCTACCTGTAAAAGAAGACAACGAGATAGTGGGTATGTTGACATTCAGCGATCTGATAGATGTCCAAAAACAGAAGCTAGAAACACACATATCGAGGGAGTGATATGAAAATACTTCATATATCTGACACACACATCGGTGGTGCAAGATACTTCGATAAAAAGGCGCTAGAACACGTAGTAAAAGAGTCGAAAAAAGGGAGCTATGATCTACTGATTCATTCCGGTGATGTGACCCAGGAAGGTAAGAAGAGACACTATGAGAATGCAGATAAGATCCTATTCTCCAGGTTAGAAATACCTTATGTAGTTATTCCAGGCAATCACGACAAGAGAAGCGGCGGCATCGCCCTTTACAAGGAACATATAGGTTCACCCAACGGCGTGTTAGAGTTGGAGGATAGCGTGATAGTTCACGTGGACAGCGGCGTTCAAGACAGCGACATGGGCAGGGTAGGCATGATCAAGTTCGATATGATGAGAAACGCATTGAGAAAATATCACAAAAAGTCGATCAAAGTGGTAGTACTACATCATCACACGATACCAGTTCCCATGGCCGGCAGGGAGAGGAACGTCCTTTCCAATGCAGGCGACCTATTAGACCTCTTTTTGAAGTTCGACGTGGATCTAGTCCTTTCGGGCCACAGGCATTATCCCAACGTTTATCACATAGACGGCACGGTATTCGTGAACGCTGGTACAGCCTCAGGTAAAAAGACGAGATATGGCGATGCGAATTCTTATAACGTTATCCATGTGGACGAAAAAAGATTGAGCGTCGAAACCCGCAGGATATCAGGTGAAAAAGATGTCGATAAAAAAGAATATCCAAGACACGAACAGCGCATCTTTTTTGACTTTGGAAAAAGAGTGTTCCGCATAATCCATGTGTCCAACACTTTCATCTCAACATCCAATATATTCAAACGTAGGCATTTCTTCAACGCCCAAGATATCATAAACTCCTTGAAAGGCGACTTATTGATACACTGTGGGGGTATAGTAAAAGACGGGATCCCAAAAGATTATGATCTCGCCCAAAAATACATGAAAGAATTTGATCTACCGGTAGTTTACAGCCCGGCTGGAAGAGATATAAATTATCTAGGATACGATCTTTATGAGGATCACTTCGGAGATATAGACCAGGATTTTACTGCGGATGATGTTTATATCAAGGGTATATCTTCCGCACAGTATGATACTCCCGAGGGGATAATAGGTGAAGTACAGCGAGAAAGATTGTTTTACCAGTTGAACCAAAGAGATGAATCTTTTAAGTGTATATTCCTTCATCACAATGTTCTACCGATACCGCACGCAAGAGAAAAGGGTCTTCTAGAAGACAGTGGAGACTTTTTACGTGAAGCTGTTGACGAGCAAGTAGAACTTATACTTACAGGCACTTCCTCACATCCCTTCGCGGCTCAAGTGGGAAAAACTGTTGTCGTAAACGCAAACTCATTGAGCAGCATCTACCAAAGGAGCTTGTTCGGAAATTCTTTCAACGTCATAGACGTGTATGAAAAAGTACTGGTTGTTTCGGAGATAAGCAGTTTGTGGGGCACTAGAAGGACCTTGGGGATATGGGAGAGAAACAACCAGTCAGAACAATGACACCATAAAGTCCTTATCCTTTCCACTTTTTTATCGTATGATGACCGTAAACTTTGACCGGTTGATATCGGATTTTCCTGATTATCAAGGGCAGGTGACCTTTTCCACTTCTTTGCCCCCTGATGAACCGGATCACGAAGTAAGCGAAATGCTGCACCAGGACCTTCGTAAAAAACTCTCTGGGAAAGATATCAAACTCTACTCGCATCAAGCGAGGACCATAGACGGGTTCTTGAACGGAGAGAACGTGTGTCTTACCACGGGTACCGCCAGTGGTAAAACATTAGCTTACGCACTCTGTGCCGCAAATAATTTTTATGTCGACGAATCCTCGACTTTTTTGGCCTTGTTCCCGACAAAGGCGCTGACACGGGATCAGAAAGTGGAGCTGCAGGAGATATTCTCACTTTTGGACCTTGAAGTTAAACTAGGCATATACGACGGCGATGTCAGTTCGGAACGGAAAAGAGAGGTTAGAGAGGATGCGGACATGATACTCACCAATTTTACCGGGCTGAACTTGTACCTTAACCATCATGAACTCTGGAGCTCCTTTTACCAGAGACTGAAGGGCGTGATCATCGACGAAGCACATCACTACACCGGTCTTTTCGGGATGAACGTGTCCTGGGTGATCAGACGCTTGAGACGTGTGGTGGAATACTATACTGGGGGGACTAAATTCATACTGTCTAGCGCGACTCTAGGAAATCCTGAAGAACATTCGAAAAATTTGGTAGGGAAGAACTTTTCTGTTATCGATGAAGACGGAAGCGGAAGCGGTGCTAGAGAATTGATCTTCTGGGATCCTCCAAAATTGGAAGAAGAATTGAACGAAAAAAAGAGTACGCACCGTGAGAGCAGCGACCTCCTAGCTCATCTAGTGGACAAACGTCTGCAGACCTTGATGTTCGCCCCTTCTCGTAAGATGGCTGAACTCGACTGTATGTGGACAAAAGAGAGATTGAAAGAAATGTATGGTGATCTGGGAAAAAAAGTGGTCCCTTACCATGCGGGCCATACTAAAGAAAAGAGGAGAGTTACCGAAAGGAAGTTGAAGAGAAGAGAGGTGGATGGAGTCGTTTCCACCACCGCGCTTCAATTGGGTATAAACATAGGGAGTATCGATGCGACCATATTGTCAGGTTATCCAGGAAGTAGGATAGATTTCTGGCAGCAGATCGGGCGCGCGGGAAGAGGTCCCGGTGGTGAAGGAGAAAAAGTCGTTTCGGTACTCGTGCCTTTCAACAGTTCACTTGACCAGTACATCGTCGAAAATCCCGATCATCTGTTAGAGAAAAGTATTGAAGACGCGGTGATCGATCTTTCTAACAATAAAGTATTTTCTAAGCATATTTTAGCCGCCTCCGCCGAGCTCCCTCTCAGGGAAGAAGACATAGGTCTCTTTCCTCCCAAACTTGGGATGGCAGTGAATATGTGGAAAGAGGAAGGAAGCCTTTACGGCGACCTCAGAACGGGGTGTAGATACGCTAAGAACGATTTCCCCCATGAAGATATAAACCTTTATGCCGCTGGCCATGAAACTTTTGAAGTCTATTTGAGAGAAGAGGATGGAAGCGTGAAGTCTCTCCCCGATATAGAAAAAAACAGGGCCTATCGAGATTTCCATCCTGGAGCGATCTACCTACACAGAGGAGAATATTACAAGGTGGTGGAATTCGATCAGGGAGTTCAACCTTCAGTGGTATTGGAACCGGCCGATACGGATCACTATACTACTACCCTAAGAAGGACGAACATATATGATATAAAGAGTGAGGAGGTCAAAGACGTTGGGAGTATTAAGCTTCACAAAGGAAAAGGTACCGTCTCGATACACTATTTCAAATACAAGAAGAAAAAATTATCAAACGATAACGTGATCGGCATTGAAGATACCGGTTTAGAACCGATCACTCTTGACACACAATTGATCTGGGCCGAGATACCCGCTTCTGTAGAGAACAAGGTCAAAGCAAAAGACGAAAGTAAAGGGGCTCGTAAAGCCGCCTACGAAGGAGCTCTTCACGCCGCTGAACACGGTCTTATCAACATGCTACCTGTTCTGATGCTCATAGATCAAAAAGACGTTGGCGGTATGTCTACAAAAGATCACTATGACGTTTCAGAGGAAGGGGGTGTTGTCTTCTTATATGACGGAGTAGAAGGTGGTGTAGGTTTCGTGTACGACGCCTTTGAAAGATTTTCTGAGCTTGCAGAGAAGGCAAAAGAAAGGTTCGAAAAGTGTTCGTGTCGAAGTGTGAAAGGATGTCCTACATGTACGTTTTCATCCAACTGTGGCAACGATAACGAGCCGCTGAATAGACCACTAGCGATCGAG
>Ga0207421_10001216_pt1 | contig 33373 bp, 34 predicted proteins | sample SodLakKL_010_SED_4_FD_187542 | JGI IMG/M metagenome (GOLD analysis project Ga0207421, IMG submission 187542) | Alkaline sediment microbial communities from Lake Tanatar, Kulunda Steppe, Russia - 8KL_010_SED (SPAdes) (version 2) | ecosystem: Environmental > Aquatic > Non-marine Saline and...
GATTGGTTGGCCGATTTCGGCATGTTTCTGGCTCAGCTGGTGAGCCTGGTGGTCATCGTCTCCCTGGCGGTGGCACTGGTGGCCCGGATACGCGGCGAGCAGGTCGACCGCACCCGGCTGCGCCTCGACGAGCTCAACGACACCCGCGACTTTCGCCGCCGGCGCCTGACCCTGGCCGCCAGTGAGCCCGGAGCCCGCAAGCGCCTCATCAAGGGGTTTCGTCGCGAAGACAAGGTCCGCGACAAGAACGGGCGCAAGGGGGAGGCGGGGCGGAGTGCCATCGCCTGGGTAATCGACTTCCACGGTGATATTCGCGCCAGCGCCACCGGACGACTGGCCGAAGAGGTCTCTGCACTGATCGATGCCGCCGACAAGGGCGACGAGGTGATCGTCCGGCTGGAGTCTGCCGGGGGGCTGGTCCATGCCTATGGGCTGGCGGCCGCCGAACTCGACCGGCTGCGTGAGGCGGGTCTCAAGACCACGGTGTGCGTGGACAAGGTGGCCGCGAGCGGGGGCTACCTGATGGCCTGCGGTGCCGATCAGCTGCGTGCCGCCCCCCTGGCGGTGGTGGGCTCCATCGGGGTGGTGGCCCAGATACCCAACGTGCATCGCTTGCTCAAGCGCCATGACATCGACGTCGAGGTGCTCACTGCCGGGCGCTACAAGCGCACCCTGACCGTGTTCGGGGAGAACAGCGAGGAGGGGCGCGAGAAGTTCGTCGATGAATTGGAGAGCGTCCACGAACTGTTCAAGCGCCACGTGGCCGAGCGGCGCCCGGCCCTGGATATCGAGGCGGTGGCCACCGGGGAAACCTGGTATGGACGCGAAGCCCTCGAGCAGGGGCTGGTGGATGCACTGGGCACCAGCGAGGCCTATCTGACGGAGCGCATGAAGGAGGCGAGGGTCATACGGCTGCGCCTGGAGCCCCGCCGCCGTCTGGCGGATCGGGTCGGGGCGGCCGTCTCTGTCGGTGTGGAGCGGGCGCTGGAGAAGGGACTCGAGGTACTGGAACAGAGCCCGTTGCGCCGGCGCTAATCGGCCAGACCCAACTCGCCGAGGGCCTCGATGATCGTTCGGGCGCTGTTGCCCTGGCAGGAGTAGTAGATGGTCTGGGAGGCTCGCCGTGTGCTGACCAGATTCTCCCGGCGCAGGATCGCCAGATGCTGGGAGAGGGCCGACTGGCTCAGGGTGAGCCGGCTGTTGAGCTCGGTCACCGAGAGCTCCTGTCCGTCGAGCAGACAGAGAATGCGCAGCCGATTGTCATTGGCCATGGCCTTGAGGAGCGCCGTGGCCCGGTCGATGGCCTCGTCGCCTCCGGCGAGGAGGCGAGCTGAGGTGCTGTTGGAATTGCCCATGTTGATTCCCCGCGCTGGTCAAGCCGCACTGCCCGCTTCGTGGCGAGCGGGCTTTCCTGATTTAGCACTTGATTAAAGCATAGACCACATGACCGTAAGCGGGAGAGTGCCCCTTCGCGTTGAATGTGGGTTGGCGATGGGGCATGTTGTTGACAATGTGACCCTGGATCTCTCCACCTTTTGTCGAAAGTTAGCCTATCGTATGAGGGCAGCGCCGGCTCAGTGCATTACAGTGTCAACAATCATTCTCTGCCACTGACCTGCCACAGGACGACCATGAGCACTTACGCCAACGAATTTCGCCGCTCCATCGAGCAGCCCGAGAGTTTCTGGGCCGAACAGGCCCGTCGCATTCCCTGGTTCAAGGCACCTACCCAGATTCTTCATTATGACGAAGCCAATCACGCGCGCTGGTTTGCCGACGGCGAGCTGAACATCTGTCATGCCGCGCTGGATCACCATGTGGAGCAGGGTCGCGGCGACCAGCCGGCGATCTTCTGGGACTCGCCTGTCACCGACAGCAAGCGCACCCTGACCTACCGGGAGATGCGCGACCAGGTCGCCAGCTTCGCCGGTGCCCTCAAGGGCCTGGGGGTGGAGAAGGGCGATCGCGTGGTGATCTACATGCCCATGGTGCCCGAAGCCCTGGTGGCCATGTACGCCTGCGCGCGCCTGGGCGCCGTGCACTCCGTGGTGTTTGGCGGCTTCGCTCCCCATGAGCTTGCGGTGCGCATCGAGGACGCCACGCCCAAGGTGGTGGTGGCCGCTTCCTGCGGGGTCGAGGTCAACAAGGTGCTGCCCTACAAGGGAATCATCGACTCGGCGGTGGAGCAGAGCAGCCACAAGCCCGATGCCTGCGTGATCTTCCAGCGCGAGCAGTACACCGCCGAGCTGGGCGAACGCGACCACGACTGGGCGACTCTGGTGGCTCAGGCCGAGCCCGCCGACTGCGTGCCGGTGAAGGGCACCGATCCGCTCTACGTGCTCTACACCTCCGGCACCACCGGCAAGCCCAAGGGCGTGGTTCGCGACACCGGCGGTTATGCGGTGGCACTGGCCTACTCCATGGACGTCATCTACGACGTGGCGCCCGGTGAGGTCTTCTTCTCGGCCTCGGACGTCGGCTGGGTGGTGGGTCACTCCTATATCGTCTATGCGCCGCTGCTGCGCGGGGCCACCAGCGTGGTCTACGAGGGCAAGCCGGTGAAGACCCCGGATGCCGGCGCCTTCTGGCGACTGATCAGCGAGTACCAGGTGAAGAGCTTCTTCACCGCGCCGACGGCGTTCCGGGCCATCAAGAAGGAGGACCCGGAAGGCAAGCACCTCGAGCAGTACGACATCTCCTGCATGAAGGCGCTGTTCCTGGCCGGAGAGCGCCTCGACCCGCCGACCTTCCACTGGCTGGACGATCTGCTCGAGGTGCCGGTGATCGACCACTGGTGGCAGACTGAGTCCGGCTGGCCCATCGCCGCCAACCTGCATGGCCTTGAGCCGATGCCCACCAAGGCGGGCAGTGCCACCGTGCCGGTGCCGGGCTTCGACGTGCAGATCCTCGACCGCGAGGGTGAGCAGATGGGGCCGATGGAGCAGGGCAGCGTGGTGATCAAGCAACCCATGCCGCCGGGCTGTCTGGTGGGGGTGTGGGGCGATCCGCAGCGGTTCCACTCGGCCTATATGTCGGCCTACCCGGGCTACTACCTGACCGGCGACGGCGGATACGTGGACGAGGACGGTTACCTGTTCATCATGGGCCGTACCGATGACGTCATCAACGTGGCCGGCCATCGTCTCTCGACCGGCGAGATGGAGGAGGTCGTCGGCGCCCATTCGGCGGTCGCCGAGTGTGCGGTCATCGGCATTCACGATGCCCTCAAGGGTCAGCTGCCCATCGGCCTGGTGATTCCCAAGGATGGTTTCGAGGGCCGTGAAGATGACCTCGAGCAGGAGTTGATCGCCCTGGTGCGCGAGAAGATCGGTCCGATTGCCTGCTTCAAGCAGGTGCTGGTGGTGGATCGCCTGCCCAAGACCCGTTCCGGCAAGATCCTGCGTAAGCTGCTGCGCAACATCGCCGATGGCAAGGAGTACGGGGTGCCTTCCACCATCGATGACCCGGCGAGCCTGCAGGACGTGCACGAGGCAATGAAGTCTCGCGCCGTGGGCGCCGCTCATGAGTCGCGCCAGGTCTGATATCTCGGTGGCAGTATCGGCACCGGCCATGACGCCGCCCCACGGGGCGGCGTCTGCTTGGGTGGGCATGGCCACCGGCGGGTGCGGTCCGTATAATGCGCCACCGCATGCTGCCCCGGCGGCCCGTTCCACGAGGGTTCCCTCACCCCTCCCGAAAAAAAGGATGTTGTCATGTTTGTGCTTTCCGATGCCCAGCAGCGCCGTCTGCTGGCGCTATTGATCACCTTTCATGTCCTGGTGATCGCCGCCAGCAACTATCTGGTGCAGCTGCCGTTTACCCTGTTCGGCTTCCACACGACCTGGGGGGCCTTCAGCTTTCCCTTCATCTTCCTGGCCACCGACCTGACCGTGAGGCTGTTCGGCAAGGAGCCCGCCCGTGCCATCGTGATGCGCGTCATGCTGCCGGCACTGGTCATCTCCTACGTGGTGTCGGTGGTGTTCCCGCGGGGCAGCTACGCCGGCCTCGAGGCCCTGGGGGAGTGGAACCTCTTCGTGGCGCGCATCGCCGTGGCCAGCTTCATGGCCTACCTGTTGGGCCAGCTGCTCGACGTGCACGTGTTCGATCGGCTGCGTAGTCTCAGGGCCTGGTGGGTGGCGCCGGCGATCTCCACGGTGCTGGGCAACCTGGCCGATACCTTTGCCTTCTTTTCGATCGCCTTCTACAACAGCCCCGACCCCTTCATGGCGGCCAACTGGCTGGAGATCGCCTGGGTCGACTATGTCATCAAGCTGATCATCAGCCTGTTGTTCTTCGTACCGCTGTACGGTGTGCTACTGGCGACCCTGAGCCGTCGACTGCTGGTGGCCACCGATGTCGAGACCCAGGCCGCTCCAGCGGCCCGGCCCCGTCCCTGAGTCTGGCCGATGAAACGGCCAAGGAGAGAGTGTCATGCCCGTAGAGCTCAACTTTCAGGATACCGGAGGCGAGGGGGTGCCGCTGGTGGTCATTCATGGCCTGTTCGGCAGCGCCGATAACTGGCGCTCCCATGTCAAGGTGTGGCAGGAGACGCGCCGGGTGATTACCGTGGATCTGCGCAACCACGGACGCTCCCCTCACGCTGAGGGAATGGGCTATGACGCCATGGCCGAGGACGTGGTCAAGCTGCTGGATCGCCTGGAGATTCCCAGCGCCCATCTGCTCGGCCACTCCATGGGCGGCAAGGTGGTGATCACGCTGGCGCGACGGTCTCCCGAGCGGGTGGCCTCGCTGATCGTCGGCGACATCGCCCCGCTGGCCTATGGCCACGACCACGACACGGTATTTGCCGGCTTGCGCCGCCTGGAGGAGGGCCGACCGGCCAACCGCCGCGAAGCCGACGACCTGCTGGGTGAACACGTCAAGGAGCGCGCGGTCAGGCTGTTCCTGGCCACCAACCTGGAGCGTGCCGAGCAGGGCGGTCTGCAACTGCGCCTTGGGCTCGACGAGATTCAGGACGACTACGAGACCATCATGGGACCGCCGGCGGGCGAGGGCGCCTTTTCGGGGCCGACCCTGGTCCTGCGCGGCGCCAACTCTTCCTACGTCACCGACGCGATGCTGCCCGCCCTGCGGGAGGTGCTGCCCGAGGCGAAGGTGGTGACCCTGGAGGCCGGGCACTGGCTACATGCCGAACAGCCCGAGGCCTTTCGCGAGTCGGTGGAGGCGTTTCTCGCCGAGTGCGCATCTTCATAGCCCGCCGGGAAGGCCTCAGGAGGCGGACCCCGCCCGGCGAGGGAGGGTGACCAGCGTCAGCTTGTCAGCGTCGTCGCCATCGAGGAAGCGGCGCAGGATCCGGTAGGTGTCGACGTCGAAGGCCCCCCTTGCGTCGACGAGTGCGTCGAGCCCAGTCAGCGAATCGGCACTGCCCAGATGGCACCAGTGATCCACCAGGTGCCATGCCTGCATGCCCTTGAGACCCTGCTCGCCGATGGCCAGGCGCCCCTCCCAGGGCCAGTGATGGATCTGCAGTCGCGACAGCGCCTGCCTGGCCCGCGCGGCGTGGAGTGCCAGAGGCTCGTCGCCCCGGCAGGCACCCCGACAGCGGCCCAGCTGACTGGCAAAGCAGGCGCCGCCTCCCGCCTCCAGCCCCAACAGACGCAGGCAGAGCCCCTGGTCGGCGGCGATCTGGCGCAAGGCCTCGTTGGCCTCCCGGGCGCTGCGGAACAGGCCCATCATCGCTTCGGCTTCCCTGCCGGACAGGGCTTCGGCGCGCTGCAGTTCGGGCCGGCTGGTGCCTGGCGGCCATGACCACCCCGTCAGCCGTCCGGCGCGGCGCAGGCGGCGGTTCATGATCGGCTGGCGCTCCTTGACCAGTCGCGCCTCCAGCAGCTGTGCGCCCAGATCGCCGGCGGTCTCCTGCCAGTCGATGTGACGCACCTGCTGGGCCAGGCGCATTTCGCGATCCTGTCGGTGATCGGCCTGAAAGTGGCTCATCACCCTGGCCCTTAGGTTCAGGCTCTTGCCGATGTAGAGCGGAAGGTCGTTCTCACCATGCATCAGGTAGACCCCCGGGGCCTTGGGAAGCGCCTGGATCATGCCCGGATCCAGATGGGCCGGCAGGCTGGGCAAACGACGCTGCCGTTGAACCTCCTCGTCCAGCCGAGCAGCGGGGTGCTCCTTTTCCCAGTGCTGCCAGAGGGCGAGCAGGGCCTCGGCGTCGGCCATGGCGCGGTGCCGGGTGTGTGAGGTGATGCCATGGCGCTTCAGCAGAGCGGCCAGGTTGTGTTCGCGATGCTGTGGCGCCAGGCGCCGCGAGAGCCGCAGGGTGCAGACCACATCGGCGCTGAAGCTCGTGCCCGCCCGCTTGTAGGCGTTGCGCAGGAAGCCATAGTCGAAGCGGGCGTTGTGGGCCACCAGTGCGCCATCGCCCAGCCACGCCCTGAGCTCTTCGGCGATCTCGGCGAAGGTGGGAGCGTCCCGGACCATGTCGTCGTGAATGCCGGTCAGTTCGCTGATGGAAGCGGGGATGCGCACTTCCGGTTGGATCAGCCGTTGCCACCGCGAGGTCACCACGCCCCGCTCGACCCGCAGGGCGGCAATCTCGGTGATGCGGTCCCGGGTGGTGCGGATCCCGGTGGTCTCGAGGTCGATGAAGATCAGTGGGCCGGTCATCAAGGCGCGCCCAGGTCAACCGCCAGGCTTTCCACCGGCGTGAGGGTGTCGAGCAGGCCCCGCTCATGCAGGAAGGCCTCGAAGCGTCTATAGCCTCCCTGGTCGAGGGCGGCGGGGCGCGCGCTCAGGCGCATCAGCATGGCCGGCCAGGCGTCCCGGTTCGCCGGGGTGTCCAGGTTGGGCTCGTTTTCCGCCAGCAGCGCCCATGCCGCTTCCGGATACTCCAGGCTCCAGGCGGTGGCATCGGCCAGGGCCTCCAGAAGCCGTCGCAGGGACTCCTTCTGTGCGCCGAGGCGGTCGCGGTTGGCCACCAGGATCAGCCCTTCATGGCGGGGAATGCCGTGCTCTTCCAACGCAAATGCCTGCGCGATCACGCCCTCGTCGCCCAGTCGGCGCGGCAGCGCGAGACGCTGCGGTGTCATCACGCCGTCAAGATCATCATCGACCATCCGGATGACGGCGCTGAAGTTGACGTCCACCAGTTCCAGCTCCTCGATGGAAATGCCGTGGGGCTTGAGCAGCGCCGGCAGGAGCAGCTCACGACTCTCTTCCACTGAATAGCCGATTCGCTTGCCCGCCAGCTGGGCCGGAGACTCCATGATGCCGTTGTCGCGCAGCATCAGCCCCGCCAGGGGGAGATCGACCAGGGTGCCGACCCGCACCAACGGCAGGCCGCGATCTACCTGCAGATGCAGCAGCGGCTGGCGACTGACGGCCAGGTCGATGCGACCGGCAGCCAGCAAGCGGGTCGGGAGATTGGGGTCGGCGGGGGTAATCAGGGTCACCTGAAGGCCCTGGCGTTCCAGCAGTCCCTTATGCTGAGCGATCAACAGGGCGGCGTGCTGGGGCCCGGGGTACCAGTCGAGCATGATCTCCAGGGCCTTGAGCGGCGGCGGCTCGATGGGCTCTGGAGGGGTTAGCGTTACTCGGGGGCCATAGTCAATGACCGTGCTCGGCTCTGTGGCTTCAGCGGCCTCTGTGACCGCGGCTGTGTCATCGGGGGCCGCCGCGGTGGTGTCATCGTTATGTTCGGCGTCGGCGGGGGGTGAGGCCTGCTGGGCCAGCGCCATCGGCACTGTCATCAGCGTCGCCAGCATCAGTATGAGGGCAGACGCGACAGCGGGAAGACGCTTGAGCAGGGCAGGGTCGGGCATGGAGGGGCTCCGGCAGTGGTGCCGGTGTGCGACCGGCCGACGGCAGAAGAGTGTATCCGCTGCCGGGAAGGCCTGGCCAGCCCCGGCTGCTGCGTCGCACCGCTGCGGGCCTCATGCAATAATGCCGGATATGCCGCCACGAGGATGCCATGGATACCGTCAATACCATCTTCATACTCAGCGGCTTGTTGATCGGGCTCAGCGTCCTGGCCAGCCGTCTCTCCAGCCTTGTCGGGTTCCCGCTGCTGCTGATCTTTCTCGGGTTGGGCATGCTGGCCGGGGAGGATGGCCTGCTCGGCATTGAGTTCGACAATTACAGCCTGGCCTTCGTCTTTGGCCACGTGGCGCTGGCCATGATCCTGCTGGATGGCGGTCTGCGTACCCGCCTCAAGACCTTTCGGGTCGGCTTTCGTCCGGCCCTGTCCCTGGCCACCCTCGGCGTCTTCATTACCAGCGGGATCGTCGGCGTGCTGGCCATGTGGATCTTCGACCTGACCCTGATGGAGGGGCTGCTGGTGGGGGCCATCGTGGGCTCCACCGACGCCGCCGCGGTGTTCTCGATGCTCAGCGGTCGCGGTGTCAATCTCAACGAGCGGGTGGGGGCGACGCTCGAGATCGAGTCCGGTACCAACGACCCCATGGCGATCTTCCTCACCCTGGTGCTGGTGGAGATGCTGGTCGGGGAGCTGAGTGGCACCGTTGATACCCTGCTGCTGTTGGTGCAGCAGTTCGGCCTGGGGCTCGTGATCGGGGTGGGCGGGGGCTGGCTCAGTGGCAAGCTGCTGCGCTGGGTGGACCTGGCCCCCGGCCTCTATTCCTTGCTGGCCCTGGCGCTGGGCTTCAGCGTGTTCGGCATCACCAGCTTCTTTGGCGGCAGCGGCTTCCTGGCGATCTATCTGGCGGGTCTGATGATCGGCAACCAGCCAGGCCGCCATATCAACTTCATCCTGCCGGTTCACGACGGCCTGGCCTGGCTGAGTCAGATCGGGCTGTTCCTGGTGCTGGGCCTGCTGGTCGATCTCAATGAACTGCTCGATTATGCGCTTCCCGCCAGCCTGGTGGCGCTGGCGCTGATCTTTGTGGCGAGACCCCTGGCGGTGCTGATCAGCATCAAGCCCTTCTTCAAGTTCCGCTGGCGAGAGACGGGTTTCATCGCCTGGGTGGGACTGCGCGGAGCCGTGCCCATCGTGCTCGCCATCTTCCCGGTGATCGGCGGGGTGGAGAACGCCACGCTCTACTTCAACGTGGCCTTTGCGGTGGTGCTGCTCTCGCTGCTGATTCAGGGCGGCACCCTGGGGTGGATGTCGCGGTTGATGCGAGTGCAGGTGCCCACATCGGTCACGCCCAACCAGCGCGGCCCCCTGGGCATCCTCCCCGAGAACGACTTCGAGATGTTCGTCTACGAAGTGGAAAACTCGGATCTGGAGGATGTGCCGATTCGCCTGTTGCGCTTCCCGTCGGGGGCGCTGATCTCGGCGCTGTTCCGTGACCATGTGATGCTGCACCCCAAGGGCAGCACCCGATTGCAGCTGGGTGACGTGATCTGCGTGATCGGTCGCAGTGAGGATCTGCCGGCGCTGAACCGACTCTTCAATGGCGAGGCCAAACTCAAGCAGGAGCGGGCCTTCTTCGGCACCTTTACCTTCGCCGGCGATGCCCGAATGCAGGATATCGCCGACGTCTATGGTCTGACGCTCAGCCAGACAGAGAAGACGATGACCCTGGCGGACTTCATCTCCGTGCGCGTTGGCGGCCACCCGGTGGTGGGGGATGACGTGGACTGGCACGGCATTCACTGGGTGGTCAGCGAGATGGAAGGGAACGTTGTGACCAAGGTGGGACTGCGGCTCTACTGAGTCGTTGCTGCCTGCTGGCGGATCTCGACGTTGACTTCCACCGAGGTTTCCGGCGTCGCCAGCCACATCATGCCGTCCTGCAGGGTGGCATTGAGCTCCATCCCCCTGGCGGCCAGGTGGCCGAGTTCGGCAACGCTCTGTGCGTCGACGTCGATGACCGTGAGGTTGGAGAGACTGCGCAGCTTGCCGGCCAGCGGTTCCCACCAGAGTCGCGAGCCCTGGCCGCCATAGGTGTAGATCACGACCTGCCGCGCACGGCCGCAGGCGCGGCGTATCTCGCGCTCGTCCGGTTGGCCGAGCTGAACCCATAGCTCGATGTCACCCGTGAGGCTCCTGCGCCACAGGTCGGGTTCGTCATCGGCGCTGACGCCTCGCCCGAAGGCCAGATCCGGATGGGCATGACGCGCAAAGGCCAGCAGCCTCACCATCATGCGCTCATCGGTCTCGGAAGGGTGACGGGCGACGGTCAGCGTATGCTCGTCGTAGTAGTGCCGATCCATGTCGGCAACCTGCAGCCTTGCCTTGCAGATGGTGGCCTTCAGCGCCATGGCGCCCTCCTGGGGATGGTGTCCGGATACGAAAAAGGCACCCGGAGGTGCCTGATTACTAGAATGTAATGGCGAAGGGAGAGTCCGGCAAGCTCATTCCCAGCGGGGTTCGATGCCATCGATAATATACTGAATATAAAGCCCAAGAAAGGCGGCCGCCGATGCCTTGAGATGGGCAGCTTCCTGAAGCACGCTGTTAAAACTGGCGGCCCGGACAGGAGGCCGACAAGCGGCGCTGGCACAGGAATCGATCAAAGCTCGCAATAGCCGGACGATGATGTTTCTCAACGGCGCCTGATTCATGATGGGGTTGGTGCCGGCCAGTCTGGTGACATCTTATACACCCGCCATGGGCGACAAGGAGGCCAGTCATGACATCGACCAAACCCGCTACCGCACGCGTCTATCGGATGAAAACATCGGAGCACATGTGCCCGTTCGGTTTGAAGACCATCGACCTCCTCAAGCGCAAGGGCTTCGAGGTAGACGACAATCTGCTGACCTCGAGGGAGGAAATTGACGAGTTCAAGAAGCAGGCAGACGTAGACACGACGCCCCAGGTGTACCTGGATGACAAGCGTATCGGAGGCTACGAGGAGCTCCGTGAACATTTGGGAATGAGCGTTTCAGACCCCGATGCCACGACCTACCGGCCTGTGCTGGCGATTTTCATCACTGCGCTGTGCATCGGCCTTGCGGTCAGTTGGGCCGCCCATGGAGCGCTATTTACGGTGCGCCTGCCGGAGTATGCCGTCGCCACTGCGATGGTGCTGCTTGGCCTGCAGAAGCTACAAGACATAGAAAGCTTCAGCACGATGTTTCTCAACTACGATCTTCTCGCCCAGCGCCACGTTCCCTACAGTTACGTTTACCCTTACGTGGAGACCCTCGCAGGTCTGCTGATGCTGGCGGGCGCGCTGATCTGGCTGGCCGCCCCGCTGGCGCTTTTCGTTGGCACCGTGGGGGCAGTCTCGGTCTTCAAGGCCGTGTATATCGATAAACGCGAACTCAAATGCGCCTGTGCCGGGGGCAACAGCAACGTACCGCTGGGCTTCGTCTCGCTCACAGAAAATCTGGTGATGATCGCCATGGGGCTGTGGATGCCGCTGCGCATGCTGGTCGCGTGACATCCGGGCTTCGCCGGTTCCTGTGATCACGGGGAGTTGCCGGATGTCCCTGGAAAAAAGGGCGCTTCAAGGTGTTGATGCTCAGGCTGGTGCCGGGGCGGAGGCAATAAAAAAGCCCTGTAAAAACAGGGCTTTCAAAATGTAGCTGGCGGAGGGGCAGGGATTCGAACCCTGGGAGGGGATGAACCCTCGCCGGTTTTCAAGACCGGTGCAATCGACCACTCTGCCACCCCTCCGGCTTACGGCGATGAATACTACCAGCTTTCCGTGCGGGGTCAAGAGGGCTACCGGATCAAGGTGTTAGCCAGGTCGTCGACGGGGTGGCACACTGCTCTCATGTTCCGGAGCCCGCCATGACCCAGACCAGTGATTTTTCGTCGTTGCCGAGAGCCGCCGTTTCCTGCGCGGTGGTGAGAGACGGGCGGCTGCTGATGGTCAGGCGGCGGAATCCGCCCAATGCCGGACGTCTTGCGCTGCCGGGCGGCAAGATAGAACCGGGCGAAAGGCTTGCGGACGCCGCGCAACGGGAACTGCGCGAGGAGACAGGCGTTCGGGCCATGTCGCGCGAACCGTTCACTGCCATGGATGTCATGGAACGTGACAGCGAGGGGCGGCTACGATTTCACTACGTGGTAGTGGTCATGCGGATGGAGTGGGAAGCCGGTGAGCCAATCGCCGGAGACGACGCCGTACACGCCTGCTGGATGGACCTCAAGGCGTTCACCGCCGCCAAGGGGGATGTCTGCCCCACGGCTTTGGCGGTGGCCCTGCATCTGCTCGGTGCAGGGAATCAACGTTGAGCCACCCCCGGTCAAGGGCTTGCGCGGGGAACCACGAGTCGGCATTCTAGGTCTATTGCAACGATCAACCATAAACAGGGAGCCTTGAAACCATGGCATACCAAGACACACAGCTAGCTCGCCCGCAGAGCCAGTCGCTCAGTACCAATAAGGTACTGCGCAACACCTACGGCCTGCTCGCCATGACGCTGATGTTCTCGGCGGTCACGGCCGGCGCGGCCATGTCCATGGGCGTCGAGCGGATGAACATCTTCGTGTTCTTCATCGGCGCCTACGGCTTGATGTTCCTGGTTCACAAGACCGCTAATTCGGCCGCCGGCCTGCTGGCGACTTTCGCCTTCACCGGCTTCATGGGCTTCACCCTCGGTCCGATTCTCAATGCCTACCTGGCGCTGCCCAACGGTGCCGCCCTGGTCATGAATGCCCTGGCCATGACCGGCTTGACCTTCATCGGTCTCTCCGCCGTGGCGCTGATCTCCAAGAAGGATTTCAGCTTCCTGGGCAATTTCCTGATGGCCGGTGCCATCGTGCTGATCCTGGCCATGGTGGCGGGTCTGGTCTTCCAGATTCCGACCCTGATGCTGATGGTCTCGGCTGGCTTCGTGCTGTTTGCCTCCGCGGCGATCCTCTACCAGACCAGCGAGATCGTGCACCGGGCCGGCGAGACCAACTACATTCTCGCCACCATCACCCTGTACGTGTCGATCTACAATCTCTTCATCAGCCTGCTGTCGCTGCTCGGCATCATGAGCAGTGACTGAACCCCGCTGGTAACGAGGTCTTCGGCTGGCCCCGCCTCGGCGGGGCCAGCCTGTTTGTGGAGTGACGATATCCATATGCGCTACGCGATTCTGCTGATGGGGGCGCCCTACAGCAGCCAGGCCGCCCATTCCGCTCTGCGTTTTGCCAGGGCGGTGGCGGAGCGAGGTCACCGGCTGGAGGGCGTGTTTTTCTATCACGACGGCGTCCATAACGCCGCGCGCCTTGCAGCGCCGCCCCAGGACGAACCTCACCTGGTAGATGGCTGGACGGCACTGGCCGCCGACCATGGCGTGCCCCTTCAGGTCTGCATTGCCGCTGCGCTGCGTCGCGGGCTGCTCGATGAGCGTGAAGCCGCTCGACATGGCAAGCAGGGCCACAGCGTCGAGTCTCCCTTCGAGCTGACCGGGCTTGGTCAGCTGGTGGATCTCGGCCTGCGCTGTGATCGGCTGGTGACTTTCGGACCCTGAGGAGACGTCATGGCAAACGACGAGGCGCAAGGTGTAGAGGGCGACCTGCTGGTGATACTGCGGCATGGGCCCCACGGCAGCAGCTGGCTGCGCGAGGGCCTGGATGCCGCGCTGGTCGCCGCAGCCTTCGGGCGCAGGGTGACGCTGCTGTTCATGGGGGAGGGGGTCACTGCCCTGATGCCCGCCCAGCAGAGCGGGCCCCTGGGGCAGAAGGGCACTTCGCCCACGCTCGAGATGCTCGAGATGTATGATATCGATACCCTGCTGGTGGAAGCGGAGGCACTGGCCCGGTTCGGGCTCCGTGCCGAGGGGCTCATGCTCTCGGCCAGGGCGGTGGAGGCCAAGGAGCTTTCCGTGCTGGCCGCCACCCATTCACTGGTACTGACCTTCTGAGAGCGGCGATACCGCACGGAGACACGACGATGCTGCTGCATGTTCTCAACCGCTCGCCGGCCACCAGCGAGGTCTATCGTCAGGCACTGGCGGCCATGGGGCCGGACGATCGTTTGCTGCTGATCGAGGATGGCGTACAGGGTGCCGTGGGCACGCTGGTCGCTCGCTTCGCCGGGCTAGAGGGGCGACTCTATGCCCAGGAGGAGGATCTTGTCGCGCGCGGTCTTGCGCCGCTCTGCGCCCCCTCGGTGGTGCGGGTCGACGTGGAGGGATTCGTGCTCCTGACTGAAGAAGCGCAAAGAACAGTGAGCTGGTTCTGATGGCAACGACAGAAATATACCGTTATCTTCATGTGTCGGAATTACAGGTGGCCCTGGATCCGGAAGGCTACCTGATCGAACTTGAAGAATGGTCGCCAGCAGTCGCCGAGGCGCTAGCCAGCGAGGAGGGCATCACGCTATCCGAAGAACACTGGGAGGTCATCGACGTCCTGCGCAACTTCTACCGTCGTTACGAACTGGCACCGGCAATGCGGCCGCTGGTCAAGGCGGTAGGCCTGGCGCTGGGCGAAGAAAAGGGGCGTTCGATCCATCTGATGCGCCTGTTCCCCGGCAGCCCTGCCAAGCTCGCCGCTCGTATCGCCGGGCTGCCCAAGCCCACCCACTGCCTGTGAGCGCGGCATGAACTTTCTGGCCCATGCCTGGCTGGCTCGCGGCGGCAGCGATGAGTTCCTGTGGGGTAACCTGATCGCCGATGGGGTCAAGGGAAGCGACCTGTCCGCCTGGCCTGCTGCCGTGGCGGCGGGAATTCGCCACCATCGGCGTGTGGATGCCTACGTGGATGCCCATGACGTGGTGGCCGAGATACGCCGCCGAGCACCGGATCGCCAGCGGCGCTATGCCGGTATCGCCCTGGATCTGGTATGGGATCACTTCGTGGCGCAGGAGTTGGGACTGCAGACGCAACGCTCGCCGCTGGTGATTCGCACCTACCGATTGCTGAGTGCTCAGCGGGCACCAGCGCGCCTCGCGACGCTGGTGCCGGCGCTCGTCGAGCAGGACTGGCTGCATGGCTACGCCGATTTCGCCTTCACCTGCCGCGCCATTGCCGGTATCGGGCAGCGTCTTTCCGGCCCCAACCGCCTGGCCGAACTGGTGCCATGGCTCGAATCGGAGCACACTCGACTCTCCCACGACTTCCAGCGCCTGTGGCCGGAGATCCGCCAGGCGCTGGAGGTGGGGGAAGAGCAAGAGGGGCCGCGATAATCCCGCGAAGAGCCCCCGCGAAGAGCCCCCGCAAAGAGCCCCGCGGGCTTCAGCCGCCGTTGAGCCAGAGACAATCGACGGTGTCGCCTACCTCGATGCGAGACTCTGGCGGGATCACCGCAAGGGCGTCGGCACTGATGCATGAGCTGAGCACGCCGGAGTTCTGATCGCTGAAAGCGGCGGCGACGATTCCCTCGGGTGTGAATGCCAGGGCCACCCGCATGTAATGCTGGCGAGGCCCGGTGGTGGTGGTGAAGTCGGCCCGGGCGACGAGCCGTGGCAATGCCGCCAGGGACGGAGCTCCCAGCAGGGCGCCCATCAGCGGCCGCAGGAACAGCCAGGCTCCCACGAAGCTCGAGACAGGATTTCCCGGCAGGCCCACGAATCGGGCCTCGTGGGAATCCGCCCGGAGTCGGCCCAACGCCAGCGGTTTGCCGGGCCGGATGGCCAGACGCCAGAGATCCAACTGTCCCAGCGACTCCACCGCCGGCTTCACGTGATCCTCCTCGCCGACGCTGACGCCGCCGGTGGTGATCACCACCTCGGCTTCCCGGGCGGCTGCGGCCAGTGCCTGTCGTGTTCCCTCGGCATCATCGGGAATCGATGCGACTCTCACCACGTCGGCGCCGAACCGCTCCAGAAGCCGCTTCAGCATCGGACGGTTCGAGTTGTAGATCTGGCCCGGGCCCAGTGGCTGGCCGGGATCGACGATTTCGTCACCGGTGCTGAGCAGGGCGACCCGAGGACGACGACGCACCGACACCGCGGTGATGCCCTGGCCGGCCAGATGACCGAGCGCCGCGGCCTCGAGCGGCACCCCGGCCGGCAATAGCTCATCTCCGGCGGTAACATCGCGACCGCGGCGGCGAATGTTATCGCCGGCTGGGATCTCCCGGGGGGTATTCACGCCCAGACCCTCGACCCTGCAGCGCTCCTGCATGACCACGCAGTCTGCACCGGGAGGAATGACTCCCCCGGTGAAGATGCGTGCACAGGTGCCCCGCGAAAGCGGCTCACCGGCGGCACCGGCGGCGATTCGCTGGCTCACCTCGAGCCAGCCCCCGGCATCGTCATGGTGCAGCGCATAGCCGTCCATGGCGCTGTTGTCGAAGGGGGGGACGTCGAGGCGGGCCGATACCGCCTGGGCAAGGATGCGCCCAGCGGCCTGATCGCAGGGCAATCGCTCTGCGGAGAGGGGCTCGACTCCCTCGAGCAGAGCCGCCAGCGCCTGCTCGACGCCTTGCAGGTCAGCCATGGTAGTGATGGAAGTTCATGACGTTAACCATGTTGGCCTCGCCCGGGATGACGAGGTTGGCCTGAATGTATAAAGAGTTACATGGCTTGTGATGGAGGTGCATGACGTTAACCATGTTGGCCTCGCCCGGGGAGAACGAGGTTGGCGAAATTACATGGCTTATGCCGGCTGTCGAGCTGCTCGGCGAGAATGCCGTCCCAGCCCGTGCGGCAGGCACCGGTAGAGCCGGGCAGGCAGAACACCACGGTGGCATTGGCCAGACCACCCAGGCATCGGCTCTGCACCGTGGAGCTGCCAACTTCCTCCCAGCTGAGCTGACGGAACAGCTCGCCGAAGCCCTCGATCTCCTTGTCGAGCAGAACCTTGACCGCCTCGGGGGTGGAATCCCGGCCGGTAAAGCCCGTGCCACCCGTGGTCAACACCACCTGGATCTGGGGATCGGCGATCCAACCCGAGACCACGGCGCGAATCCGGTAGACATCGTCGGGGACGATCTGTCTATCTGCCAGGCGGTGACCGGCGGCGGAGAGCCGTTCCACCAGCGACTGGCCGCTGCGGTCGGTCGCCTCGGTGCGGGTGTCGGAGATGGTCAGCACGGCGATGGCGAGGGGAAGCATCGGCTCGCTCATCAGGCTTGCTCCGACTTATTGGCCTGGCGGGCCTCGAGGGCGGCCAACTGTTCGGGTGTGGCATCCTGCTGGTGGTTTTTCTTCCACTCGGCGTAGGGCATGCCGTAGACATATTCGCGGGCGGTTTCGATATCGAGCGTGGCACCGCGCTCCTCGGCGGCGCCGACAAGCCACTTGGAAAGGCAGTTGCGACAGAAGTCGGCCAGTATCATCAGGTCAATGTTCTGCACCTCCTTGTGATCGTCGAGGTGCTTGACCAGGCGCCGGAAGGCGGCGGCCTCGAGTTCGGTGCGGGTGGCGTCGTCCAGATGCTCCATGGCGGACCTTCTCCTTCGCGTGGTTCAGGGGTGAGTCGATGTGTCTGTGAATATGGCTATCAGGATAACAAAAGACACCGCCCGAGGGCGGTGTCGTATGGGGAGTGAATCAACGAGACTCACCCGGGACGAGATGCCGTTTCGCTGCCGTCGCCGGAGGCGGTCTTCTCTGCCATGAGCTGATCCTCGGGCAGCGCCTGGTGCTTGACCTCCTCATACCAGAGGTTGTGGTGATCCTTCGCCCAGGTCTCATCCACATAGCCGGTGGCCATGCCCTCCAGCGAGCCTTCCGAGCCGATGGTGCCGATATAGATGTGACCCAGCGCCACGGCCGTCAGGCCAAGGGCGCCTACGGCATGGATGATGTTGGCCCACTGCATGGTGTCGCGACTCTGGCCGTAGTTGGGGAAATCGAGCACCAGGCCGCTCGCCACCACCACCAGGCCCACGGTGGCCAAAAGCCAGAACCACAGCTTCTCGCCGCCGTTGGCGAAGCCGGCGTCCGGGTGGCCCTTGCCTACCAGACCGCCACCCTGCTTGAACCAGGCCAGGTCAGTGCGGTTCGGCCAGTTGTGCTTCAGCACTCGCGCCAGCAATATCACCAGCAGAATGCCGAACAGCGGGCCCAGGTAGTTGTGGGCGATCTTGGAGGCCGAGATCATCGAACCCCAGACCGCATCGCCGAACAGCGAGCGAAACACGAACTTGCCGTACAGCAGGTTGAGGCCGGAGAGCGCCAGGATGATGAACAGCGAGGCCACCGTCCAGTGGATCGAGCGCACCACCAGTGGCCAGCGCAGCAGCTTGCGGCCGGTGCGCGGTTCGCTGAGGTCCTTGCGACCGACGATCACATAGAAAATCGCAATCACCGCAAACATGCCACCGATGGCGATCAGCCCGAAGGGCGAGACCCAGCGATTGCGCAGTTGACGCCAGGTCTCCCCACTGGCGTTGATCAGGTTGTAGTTGGAGTCAGCCCGGGTGTCGCGGAAGTTGGGGCCGACCTCACCGCTGCGAACCTCCCGCCAGGTATCGGGGGTGACACCGACCACGGCGGTGGCGGCTTCCCGTTCGGGCTCCGCCTGCGCCATCGCAGGCGGGGCGAGGAGGCAGACCAGGGCCAGCAGCAGGGCGAGGCAGGTGCCTTGCCATGATGGCGGCCAGGGATTGGTGCGGATCATGATGTGCCTCCTTACCCCTGTCGGGTGGCGTCGTAGGCCAGCGAATCGGCGGCGGCCTGGGGATTGTCCGACCAGGCGCCATCCGGATGGCCACGCTGCACGACGCGCTGGCGGAAGATGTCCGCCACCGTCTGGGCATCGCCGGCCAACAGTGCCTTGGTAGAGCACATCTCGGCGCACAGCGGCAGCTTGCCCTCGGCAATGCGGTTGGCCCCGTACTTCTCGTACTCCTCCTCCTTGCTCTCCGCCGGTCCGCCGGCACAGAAGGTGCACTTGTCCATCTTGCCGCGCTCGCCGAAGGCGTTCTGCTTCGGGAACTGAGGTGCCCCGAAGGGGCAGGCGTAGAGGCAGTAACCGCAGCCGATGCACAGATCCTTGTCGTGAAGCACGATGCCATCGTCGGTCTTGTAGAAGCAGTCGGTGGGGCAGACGGCCATGCAGGGCGCATCGTCGCAGTGCATGCAGGCCACCGAGATCGATACCTCGCTGGGTTCACCATCGTCGAGGGTCACTACGCGACGGCGCTGGATGCCCCACTCGACATCGTTGGCGTTCTTGCAGGCGGTGACGCAGCCGTTGCACTCGATGCAGCGTTCCGCGTCGCACATGAATTTCATCTGAGCCATGGGAATCTCCTTGTGGGCGAGCGCAATCAGCTGGCTTTCTCGATGCGACACAGGGTGCACTTGGTTTCCTGCATCTGCGTCACGCTGTCATAGCCGTAGGTCGTGGCGGTGTTGGCCGCCTCGCCGAGAACGTAGGGGGCCGAGCCTTCCGGGTAGCGGTCGTGCAGGTTCTCGCCCTGGAAGATGCCGCCGAAGTGGAAAGGCATGAACACCACGTCACGGGCCACACGGGGGGTCACCAGGGCCTGGACTCGAACTCGCCCGCCCTCGGCTCCCTCGACCCAGACCATGTCGCCGTCGGCCACGGCCAGGTCGTTGGCCAGTGCCGGGTTGATCTCGACAAACATCTGCTGCTGCAGCTCGGCGAGCCAGGACATGGAGCGGGTCTCCTCGCCGCCGCCCTCGAACTCCACCAGGCGACCGGAGGTCAGGATGATCGGATAGCGATCCGAATTGTCGTTGTCCTGGATGCTCTTGTAGAGCGTCGGCAGGCGGTAGTGGGAACCAACGTCGTCCCAGGTGGGGTAGTCGGCCACCAGATCGCGGCGGCTGGTGTAGAGCGGTTCGCGGTGCTTGGGAATCGGGTCGGGGAAGGTCCAGACGTTGCAGCGCGCCTTGGCATTGCCGAAGGGAGCGCACTCGTGGGCGATCGCGACTCGCTGTATGCCACCCGACAGGTCGGTCTTCCAGTTCTTGCCCTCCGCCTCGGCCTGCTCTGCCGGAGTGAGGTCGTCCCACCAGCCCAGGTCCTTGAGCATGGCATCGGTAAACTCGGGATAGCCGTCGTCGAGCTCGGAGCCCTCGCTGAAGACGCCGTCGGCCAGGATGTTCTCGCCGTTGCGCTCGATGCCGAAGCGTGCCCGGAAGGTCAGGCCGCCCTCGGAGACTCGCTTGCTGGTGTCGTAGAGGATCGGCGTGCCGGGGTGCCCCATCTCGGCGGTGCCCCAGCAGGGCCAGGGCAAGCCGTAGTAGTCTCCGTCGGCTACGCCGCCCTCTGCCTGCAGGGTGCGGAAGCTGAAGGTGTGCCAGTTCTTCTGGTGGTCCTTGAGCCGCTCGGGGCTCTGCCCGGTGTAGCCGACCGTCCACATCCCGGCGTTGAACTCGCGGGTGATGTCCTCGATCAGCGGCTCGTTGCCATTCATCTGGAAGTTCTTGACGAGTTCGTCACCGAAGCCGAGCTTCCTGGCCAGGAGATACATGATCTCGTGGTCGGGCTTGGCCTCGAACAGCGGCTCGATTACCTTGTCGCGCCACTGGATGGAACGGTTGGTGGCGGTGACGCTGCCCGTTGTCTCGAACTGGGTCGCTGCCGGCAGCAGGTAGACGCCGTCCTGGCGGCCGTGCATGACGCCAGCGACGGTGGGGTAGGGGTCGACGATGACCATCATCTCGAGCTGCTGCATCGCCTTCTGCATCTCGGGGCCGCGGGACTGGGAGTTGACCGCGTGACCCCAGTAGAACATCGCCTTGAGCCGGCTGCGCTGGGATATCGCGTCTTCCTCCTCCAGCACGCCATCGACCCAGCGCGACACGGTGATACCGTTGCTGTACATCGGCTGGCCGTCGGCGTACTCGGTCTGGTCGAAGCGGCTCTTGATCCAGTCCAGGTCGAGGTCCCAGACCCTTGCCCAGTGGGCCCAGGCCCCTTCGGCGAGGCCGTAGTAGCCGGGCAGGGAGTGGGACATCAGCCCCAGGTCCGTCGCCCCCTGGACGTTATCGTGGCCGCGGAAGATGTTGGCGCCCCCGCCGGACTTGCCGATGTTGCCCAGCGCAAGCTCCAGGATGCAGTAGGCGCGGGTGTTGTTGTTGCCGGTGGTGTGCTGGGTGCCGCCCATGCACCAGACGATGCAGCCGGGACGGTTCTCTGACAGACGGCGGGCCGTGTCGTACATCTGCGCTTCCGGGACGCCGGTGATCCGCTCCACCTCACTGGGCGGGAAGTTGACGACCTCGGCACGTACCTCGTCCATGGCATAGACGCGCTGGTTGATGTACTCCCCATCTTCCCAGCCGTTCTCGAAGATGTGCCACAGCAGGCCCCAGATGAAGGCCACGTCCGAGCCGGGGCGGATGCGCACGAAGCTGTCGGCCTTGGCGGCGGTGCGGGTAAAGCGCGGGTCGACGACGATGATCTGGGCGTTGCTGCGTTCCTTGGCCAGCAGGATGTGCTGCATCGCCACCGGGTGCGCCTCGCTCGGATTGGAGCCGATGAACATGATCGACTTGCTGTTCTGCATGTCGTTGAGCGAATTGGTCATCGCTCCGTAGCCCCAGGTGTTGGCGACCCCGGCCACGGTCGTGGAGTGGCAGATGCGCGCCTGATGGTCGGTGTTGTTGGTGCCGGCCAGGGCGGCGAACTTGCGCATCAGGTAGGCCTGTTCATTGTTGAACTTGGCCGACCCCAGCCAATAAATGCTGTCGGGACCGTGCGCCTCGGTGAGTTGAAGCACCTTGTCACCGATCTCCTCGATGGCGTCTTCCCAGCTGAGGCGCTGCCATTCGCCGCCGACCAGCTTCATGGGGTACTTGAGGCGCCGACTGGAATGGCCGTGCTGACGCAGCGAGGCGCCCTTGGCGCAGTGGGCACCGCGGTTGATGGGATGATCGAAGGCGGGCTCCTGCCGTGTCCAGATGCCTTCCTGCACCTCGGCATAGACGCCACAGCCCACCGAACAGTGGGAGCAGATCGTCCGCTTGGTCTCCACCGGCGAGTCCAGTACCGGGGTCTTCTCCGAGGCGTCGCTGCGGCGCATCATCGGGGCGCCCATGAAGCCGGCGGCGGCGAGACCGCCGGTGGCGGCACCGCTGCGCTGGAGGAACTGGCGGCGGGAAATGCCCAGCCCGGGGGTCTTGGGGACATCGCTTTTACGAGTCAGACGCATGGTGTGATCTCCTGGCTCTCGAGCCGTCAGTCCCGCAGGGTGGCGTAGAAGGTGCGGATATGGTCGGTCTCCCGGTACCCCTGGGCCTTGTCGGCCGGGGACTCGGCGCGGGGCGTTTCGGCCTGCACCAGGGTGACGTTGCCGACGGCGGCGGCGGCCCCGGCGGCAGCGGTACCGACCCCCAGGGTCTTGAGGAAGCGACGGCGCTGGGGATTGTTGGTCTTGTTCATGGAGTTTTCCTCTTTCATGCCGTGGCCGTGAGTTGGCGCTGTGTCTTATGTGTTGTTATGGGTGTCATGGTCACTCTCGCACTCCGCGTGTCGAGGTCAGGGCTCCATGAGCCTGACCGGTTCCTGCGCTGCCTCGCGGGCGAGCAGCGCCTCTTCCCTGTCGATGAAGGCCCGGCCGAGCCGGCCGACCCCTGAATAGAAGGCACTCTCCACTCCGGCCAGGTCCGTCAGACAGGTCGCGGCCCAGGGTGCCAGGTGGGTCATGAAGAAGCGGGCCTCGGAGGGCGAGCCGGCCTCGATGAGCAGGGCCATCGTCTCGCAGAGCGCCGCCAGATGGTCCTCCGGGTCGCGGGTCTGCTCGTCGCGCTCGATGCCCAGCGCCTTGAGGTCGTGACGCAGCGCGACCAGGGACTGGTCCATCAATTCGCCATTGCGGTACCAGGAGGCATAGGGGGTCACTTCGCCCTGGATGACGCCGACCAGGTGGCGGAAGTGCTCCCGGGCGAGGGGCTCCGGACGGGAGTGACTCGCCGTCTCGGCGAGCCCGCGCCAGGGGGCAGCCAACGGGCTGACGTCATCTTCCACCTCGAGATCGGCCAGCCATGCCAGCAGGTTGGCATCGGGTGGCTCGCGCAGCAGACGCGCCAGCAGACGGTAGACATCGGCCCTGAGGGCGTGGAGGTCGTCCAGCTCGGGCGCCGCCTGCTGCATGACAGTATCGCTCATCGGTTTACACCTTCAGTTGCGATTCGGGGTCCCGTGCCAGTTCCCGCCACACGTCGCGCACGCGGCAGTCCTCGCACATCTCGATCCGGGAGATTGCCTCGCCGGCAAAGTAGGGATGGTCGGCCAGCTTCGCCTTGATGGTGGCGATGGTGCTGGCCGTGGCAAACGGCTTGCCGCAGCGGATGCAGTCGAAAGCCGCCTCCGCATGGCAGACATGCCGCTGGTCACGGGCGGGGTCGGCCAGGAAGCCGGGAAGCAGGGCGATGGCATCCTCCGGGCAGGCGTCCACACAGAGGCCGCACTGCACGCAGTCGGCCTCCCGGAAGCTGAGCTCTGGGCTCTCCTCGCCGGCCGCCAGCGCGGGCGTGGGGCAGCTGGCGACACACGCCATGCAGAGCGTGCAGCGTTGAGTGTCAACGGCGAGCCCGCCATAGGCGGCTGCGTGGGGCATGGCGTGCCTAGCGCCGTCGGGCCTACCCTGCTCGGCGAGGCGGTCGAGCACGCGGTTGAGCCGGTCTCGCTTGCCCGTGCCATCCAGCATGAAACCGTCCGCGGGGAGCGGCGGTTGGGCGGGCAGGGCATCCCTGGCCGCCGTGTCGCCAATGCCCAGCACGGAAATCCTCTCGGGTGAGTGTCCCAGCGCTTCGAGCAGGGCCCGTGCCTGGGTGAGCTGATCATCGAGGAAGGCGACCAGACGCTCCGGCATGTCGGGGTGATACTGAAGACGAACCTCGGCGGCGCCGCCGGCCATGGCCGTCAGCCACTGGTCGTGACCCGCCGCGCCGAGTTCCTCGAGGGGCACATCGAGGACATGGCCGGCCGGGGATTCATCGGCCGCCAGGTGCTCGCTCGACACGAAACGTATCACCGGCTGGCCGCCGCCCGCCTCGCGATAGGCCGCCAGCCAGGCCAGCAGGGTCTCCTGCTGGCGATGGGACTCGGGCATCCGGAACTCGATGGCACCGGTGGGGCAGGCGCTACTGCAGCTGCCCACGCCATGACAGCGATAGGGGTCGATCTCGATACGCGACTCGACCCGGCTTCGCTGACTCTGAATCGCATCGGCGGGACAGACCTCCAGGCACCGGGTGCAGCCGATGTTGCCGCTGGCCGAATGGGCGCAGATCTCCTGGTGGATCTGGAAGTAGCGGGGCTTGTCGAACTCTCCCACCAGGCCGGCGAAGGCCTCGAGTCGGGAGGGTGTCTGGGGGTCGCTCCAGCGGGTAGCGACATACCCCGGTGGCGGCAGTTCCAGCGCCAGTGCCGGAGTCTCGCCAAGGTCGAGGATCTGGTCGAAGTGGTCGCGGTCGGCCAGGGCCCGCGCCAGGTCGAGAGGGCCCTCTTCATGTTGCAGGGTGACGCGGAAGCGCCCCAGGTAACCCTCGACGCGCAGGTCAGCTGCCTGCTGGCGTGTCAGGCGGTGGTGAGTCAGACCGGACGTCTCGGCCATCAACGTCTCGACATCGGCATCATCATTGCCGAAGGGAGAGGTGGTGACGGGTTCGTTGAAAAGCAGCGTAGGCGGAGATAGCCCCTGCTTCATGAGGGCCAGGGCGGCGAGACGCACATCGCGTTCATTGCCGAGGATCAGGCCATGGCCCTGGCTGAGATATCCGACACTCGCCGGGGTCAGGTTGATGGGCCAGGAGGCGCGGCGATACGCTGCCTGTCTGGCTTGACGATTGCCGCCATCGTCCACGGCAATCGTGTCGATTTGCTGATTCATGCCACCTCACGGTCAGGGTTTTATCATTATTATGTGGTAATGCTAATTTATCAGTTTGTTCTGTTTTCTTGATTCTGACTGCTCATCCTTGGTCTAAGGTCGCTCTTGGGGCCGGCGTTCCGTCCCTGGCGAAGCTGTCATCCTCGCGTCGTTCTTCGCCACTGCCGTCGCCGGCCTCCTCTGTCACTTCCGCCGCCGAGGGCTCCATCGATTCTCCGGCGTCTGCCTCTGGCTCGGTTTCCTCGACCCGGCGAGTCCACTGCCTCAGGCGCTGGGCCAGTTCACTGGTCAGGGGCTTGAGTCGCTGACGGTAGTCATCATCGTAGTCATCCAAGCCGTCACGGATCCCGTAGTGGTCGCCCGAGAACATCCGTCGCAGAGCGCGGCGTCGCAGGGCATCGCTGACCCCTGCCTGCAGGAACGCCTTGAAGTCGCTGCCGGCGGGGAGGCCGTCGGGATCGGGCAGGGTGGCATCCAGGCTGCCCGGTTCGGGCTCCGACGCGGGATCCGGCGCTTGATCGACTTGATCGTTGCGGGCGGCAGGAGGCTCGGCCGGGACATCCTCCTCGACGTCAACGCCGAGCTTGCGGCGTGACCAACGGCTCAATCGGCTCATGCTGTCTGCTCCCGGGCGCGGCCGGCTCCCTGGCGCTTCTTCTTGCGGCCCTCGTCCGGCGCCTCCCCTTGGCGGGCGAGATAGGCTTCGAGCCAGGCCTGAATGGCCAGGGGCATCTCCACCTCAAGCACCTGCTGCTCGCCATCCAGCCAGGCGGCGGCGACGTCCTGGCTGGCGGTGATTGCCGACGGCTCGGGGGTGACGCCGCTCTCGCCGCAGCGGACGAACAGGCGCGGCTTACCCGCCTCGAGGTTGAATCGATAGGCGGCGCGTTCGGTCATGAAGAGTTGGAGCCTGAGCACCCAGGGGCCGGCATCACCGGGCGAAAGGGCGGTGATACGCCACTGGGTCGAGGTGAATCCCTTTACCCGGCGGGACTCGACGTCGAGCTCGAGGCTCAGGGTGGTCTGACTGCTGGGCACTGGCATTGGCGGCGTGCTCATGAAAAATTAGTTGTTATCGTATGGCGCTATTCATTAAAGACACTGAGGGCGGGGAATGCCATCATCACTCTCAACGCTTTGCCGAGGAGCCGTCGATGCACGACATCAGCCTGAGCCAGGCTCGCCTGCCAGCCACACTGGAGATCGAGGTCTTCGACGAGTTCGGCGAGGCGCGTCGCCAGGCCATCGCCGCCGAGCGCGCCCTGACCCTCTATCTCAACAAGCGGGAGATCGTCACCCTGATGACCCTGGGCGCGGATCCCGAGGCGCTGGTGGTGGGGTACCTGCGCAATCAGGGGTTGATCGCCGCCAGGGAAGATTTGCTTGCGGTGCAGGTGGACTGGGAGGTGGAAGCGGCGGCCGTGGTGACGCGGCACGAGCCCGAAGACCTGGAGGAGCGGCTCGGCCACCGCACGGTGACCACCGGTTGCGGGCAGGGGACGGTGTTCGGACGTCTGCTGGAGGCGATCCCTCGCCAGACGCTGCCAGAGACGCCGCTGCGCCAGTCAGTGCTCTACGGACTGCTGGAAAACCTGAGCGAACACAACGAAACCTACCGTAGCGCCGGGGCGGTGCACGGCTGTGCGCTGTGCCAGCAGGCGCGGGTGCTGGATTTCGTCGAGGATGTGGGGCGCCACAACGCCGTGGATACCCTGGCAGGACGCCAGTGGCTGGCGGAGGTGGAGTCGGGGCCTGCCGATATCTTCTACACCACCGGTCGTCTGACCTCGGAGATGGTGCTCAAGGTGGCGCAGATGGGGATCGGGGTACTGGTCTCCCGCTCCGGTGTCACCCAGAAGGGGGTCGAGCTGGCCAGTCGTTTCGGGGTGATGCTGATCGCCAGAGCCAAGGGGCGGCACTTCCAGGCAATCAACGCCGCACAGCGTTTGACGCTGGATGCAGTGCCGCCGCGCCGCCCCGGGGATCGCATCGCCGGCAGCAGACGCTGAGTCAGGCGGCCTCGACTCGAGTGCAGACCGACAGTACCACGGCGTCTTCCGGGCTCATCGAGATCAGGGCGTGTCCCATGTCGCTGTCGAAGTAGATGCTGTCGCCCTGCTCAAGGCGCAGCGGCTCGTAGAACTCGGTATAGAGCAGGATCTCGCCATCGAGCACCATCAGGAACTCCTCGCCGTCGTGGCGCACCCACTCGCTGAACTCTTCGAAACTGCGCGCCCGCACGATGGTCTTGAAGGGAATCATGCGCTTCTGGGCCAGTTCGCAGCTGAGCAGTTCATGCTCGTAGGTGGGGGTGGGGTGCTGCTGGCCATGGCCGCGACGAGTCAGGTCGCGGCGGCCCATGGTGCGGCTCTGCTGGCGTGGCGGAGAGAGAAGCTGGGGCAGGTCGATGCCCAGTCCACCGATCAGCTTCTGCACGGCAGTGAACGTGGGGGAGATCTGGTTATTCTCGATCTTGGACAGGGTCGAGCGGGCGAGGCCGGTGCGCTGGCTGACATCCTCGAGGGTCCACTGGTTGGCCAGGCGGATCTCGCGCAGGCGCTCCCCAAGGCGCAGCGGTTCAACGAGGGGCTTGCGTCCCGACGCGATGCGTAGAGCGGCGTCCTGATCGGTGGTGGCGGTCATCGATGGCAGTTCACTATAGGAAACAGGTTTCTCCCAGTTTATCACAGCGAGACGACGATAATGCCTGTGCCACGCCCCCTCGACGGTGCCAGCGCCGAGGGGGCGTTTCCCGCGGTCAGGAAACATACGCACGCCGATCGACAGATCCTATGCCGAGGGAGCGGGAGCGTCGCTGAATGGCTGGCCCAGTAGCGCCTTGAGGTGGGCTTCGACGCAGCGGCCGAGGGATTCGAGGTGATAGCCCCCCTCGAGCACCGAGACCAGGCGGTTGTTCGCGTAGAGCGCCGCGATCTCCAGGGCCATGTGGGTGATCCAGTAGAAGTCCTCTTCCTCGAGACTCAGTTCGGCCATATCGTCCTCGCGGTGGGCATCGAAGCCCGAGGAGAGCAGCACGAGCTCCGGCTTGAAGCGGTGCAGGGCGGGGAGCCAGTCGTCCTCGATGGCGCGGCGGAAGGCGGCGCTGTCGGTCCCGGCCTCCAGCGGCGTGTTGACCACGTTCTGCCACTCGCTGCGCAGGTAGCGCCAGGGATAGAAGGGATACTGGAAGCTGGTGCAGACCAGGACGTCGGGATCATCCTTGAAGATATCGATGGTCCCGTTGCACTGGTGGACGTCGAAATCGAGGATCGCGATGCGTCTGGCGCCATACTTGGCGCGGGCGTGTGCGGCACCAACTGCTACATTATTGTAGAAGCAGAAGCCCATGGCATCTGTGGCCTCGGCATGGTGGCCGGGGGGGCGCACGGCGCAGAATACGTTGTCGGCCTGGTGACGAAACACCTGATCGACACCGCGGATCACCGCCCCCGCGGCCACTCGGGCTGCGCTGAGGCTATCCGGGTTCATCATGGTGTCACTGTCCAGGGTAACGATGCCCTCGCTGGGGACACACTTGTCCAGGGCACGAAGGTGTCGCAGGGGGTGTACCCGAGCCAACTGCTCCTCGGTGGCCTCGCGTGCTTCTGATTGCATGGTCTGTTGCAGCAGCCCCGAGAGGGACAGGCGGGCGCGAATCGCCTCCAGCCGCAGCGGGCTTTCGGGGTGCTCGGGCCCCATGTGGTGGAGCATGCAATGGGGATGGGTGATGTAACCGGTGATCATCGGTGCCTCCAGGCTGACTGAGATCACTTTACTTTGCCTCATCCCTTGCCAGACAGTGTCAATAGGTCTTACACAATAGACAGCCATTCCAGCCATCAGCTGTCGGGAGAGCATCTTGAGCACCCGTTTCCTGCGTCACTTCTTCGAACCCAAGACCATCGCCGTCATCGGCGCGTCGGAAAAGTCCAATTCCCTGGGTGGTCTCGTCATCCGCAATCTGCAGGAGGCCGGTTTTCCGGGCACCCTCTGGGCCGTGAACCCCAAGGGCTACGATAGCGTCTTCGGTCAGCCCGCCTTCTCGCGCATTGGCCAGCTCCCCGAAGCCCCCGACCTGGCCGTCATCTGTTCGCCGGTCGCCACGGTGCCCGGGCGAATCGCGAGGCTGGGCAGCATTGGTGTACGCGCGGCCCTGGTGCTCTCCGGCGGTTCCCATCTGGACGAGGAGCGCGATGGCAAGGCCTCGATCCGCCAACGCATGCTCGATGCGGCTCGCCAGTCGGGGATTCGCGTGCTGGGTCCGGAATGCATGGGCCTGATCGTGCCGGGACGCAAGCTCAACGCCTCCTATGCCAACCGGCCGATCAAGGCCGGCAAGGTCGCCTATCTGGGGCAGTCCGGGATGCTTGGAACGGCGATGATCGACTGGGCGGCGGGGCGCGGAGTGGGCTTTTCGCACCTGATCACGCTCGGCGACAGCGTCGACGTGATGCTTCCCGACCTGCTCGACTACATCAACCAGTTCTCACCCACCCAGGCGATACTGCTCCATCTCGAGAAGATCTTCGACGCCCAGCACTTCATGACCGCGCTTCGAGATGCCTCCCGCAACCGCCTGGTACTGGCCATCAAGAGCGGGCGTACGCCCCAGTCGGATCTCACTGGCCTGCCACCAACGCCGGGGGTTGCCAACCGTGACAAGATCTTCGACGCGGCGTTTGCCCGGGCCGGGGTGGTGCGAGTGCACGATTCCGACGATCTGTTCGATGCGCTGATGACCCTGTCGCTGATGAAGCCGCTTCGTGGTGACCGGCTGGCGATTGTCTCCAACGGGCTGGGGCCGGCCATGCTGGCCATCGACAAGCTGATCCACGCCGGTGGCAGGCTGGCCGAGTTCACCGAGGAGACGCGGGCGGCGCTTCATCGCGGCGACTTCGACATGAGCAAGCCCGGAGAGAACCCGGTGGACATGGGGGGCAATGCCACTCCCGAGAAGTTCGTGGATGTCATCGAGATCGTCGCCGCCGACCCGGGTGTCGACGCCGTACTGGTGGTGCACGCGCCGACCCGCATGGCACCTGCCAAGACCACCGCCCAGGCGGTGGTGGCCAACCGCAAGCGCTTCCGCCGCAACCTGTTGACCTGCTTCATGGGGCTGGAGGAGGCGCTTTCCGCCCGCCATGAGTTCAGCCTGGCGGCAATACCCACCTACGTGTCGCCCGAGAAGGCCATCAACGCCTTCATGCACATGGTCGACTACCAGCGGGTACAGGCGCTGCTGCAGGAGACCCCGCCCAGTCTGCCATTTACCACCACCCCGGACATCCGCGCCCGCTGCCGCACCCTGATCAAGGAGGCCAAGGCCGAGGGACGAGAATCGCTCTCACACTCGGAGACCGCCCAGGTACTCCAGGCCTACGGCATCCCGGTAGCCGAGAGCCGCTACGTGACAACCCCCGAGGAGGGTGCCGCCGCCGCGGCGGCGTTCGATGGCGCCATAGCGCTGAAGGTGGTCCATGAAGGAAACTGCCGACCTTTCCGCTATCGAAAGCACCCTCATCGGGTCTCGGCCGGGCTGCTCCAGGACCTCAGAACTCCCGAGCAGGTGGCCGAAGGGGTCACGCTCCTGGGCGAACAGGTGAGCGAGAAGTATCCCGCCTTCAAGGTCCGTGAGTACTGCATGCAGCCCATGCAGCGCGGCAAGCATTCGCTGCAGACCTGCGCCGGTATCACTCGAGACCCGGTGTTCGGCCCGGTGATCGTGTTCGGTATTGGCGGTTACAAGGTCAATATCCTGGCCGACCGTCAGGTGGCGCTGCCGCCGCTCAACATGACACTGGCCGAGGACATGGTGGATCGTACCCACGTGGCGCGCTTGATCCACGAGCATTCCGGTGACCCCAGGCGAGACATCGAACGGCTCTGCCAACTGCTGGTCAAGCTCTCGCAGATGGCCAGCGACCTGCTCGAGCTGCGGGGGATAGAGATCAATCCTCTGCTGCTCAACCGTGACGATATGGTGGCGGTGGATTTCGCCATGGACCTGGGCACACCGGCACGCTTCGCCATCATGCCCTACCCGGAAGAGCTGCGTGAGTGGGTGACCCTGAAGAACGGCTGGGATGTCGAGGTGCGCCCGATACGTGCCGAGGATGCGCCGCTGATCACCGGCTTTCATCGTCAACTCTCCGAAGAGAGCATCCGGTTTCGCTACTTCCACAACAAGTCGGACCTCTCTCAGCGGGACCTGTCGATGCTGTCGCAGATCAACTACGACCGCCAGATGGCCTTCATCGCCGAACACCTGCGCGATGACGGCACCAAGGAAATGCTCGGCGTGGCCCGGGTATGGAACGACCCCGACAATATCCGCACCGAGTTTTCGGTGATCATCCGCGATGACCTCACGGGACTCGGCCTCGGCAGCCTGCTGATGCGCAAGCTGATCGACTACTGCCGCAGCGTCGGTACCCTGGAGATGATCGGCAAGATCATGGTCGACAACCACCCGATGCGCGCATTGATGAAGCATCTCGGTTTCAAGCAGCGCTACAACATGGAGGAGCAGGTGGTGGATGCGGTGCTGCGGCTCAACGAGCCGGAGAGCGAGTGGCAGCGACATCGCCTGGAGAGCATGCCGGATTGAGCGGGACCGTGCGTGATGATTGCCCTGCAACGACAGACCCCCGCCATGGCGGGGGTCTGTCGTTGCAGGGGGGGAAGATTCGGATCGATCAGGGCGCCATGCGGAAGTGCTGCCAATGGCCGTCTCGGGATTCGTAGCGAATCCGATCGTGAAGGCGACTGGGCTGGCCCTGCCAGAACTCGATCATGGTCGGGACGACACGGTAGCCCCCCCAGTGCACCGGCCGGGGAATTTCCTGGCCCTCGTAGGCCTGCTCGAAACGACTCTGACGCTCCTCGATCCAGGTGCGACCAGGTATCACCACGCTCTGTGTAGCCACCCAGGCCCCTAGTTGGCTGGCCCGCGGGCGGCTGGCGAAGTAGGCGTTGGACTCTTCCATGCTGACCTGCTCGACGCTTCCCTCGATGCGCACCTGACGCGCCAGTGACGGCCACCAGAAGACCAGGGCGGCATAGGGGACATTGGATAGCTCGCTACCCTTGTGGCTGTGATAGTTGGTATAGAAGACAAGGCCCTGCTCATCGATTCCCTTGAGCAGGACGACGCGCGCATGGGGCAGGCCCTGGCTGTCCACGGTGGCCAATGTCATGGCGTTGCCGTCATCCCCCTCGCTCTCCAGGGCCAGCGCCATCCACTCCTCGAACAGCTCCATGGGGTGTTCGGTGGCCTGCGACTCGTCGAGTTGACCTCCCTCATAGTCGCGGCGGATATCAGCGATGTTGCGTGTCATGGAAATCTCCTCGAAGTTTGTTCCATGGTCGCCTCTCCGCGCCGACAGCTCAACACTCTTTGCCCTTGCAAGCGGGATTTGTGACATTAAATCGACGTCGGTTCGTTTTTACGGCAACCAGCCCGCCTGCCCCATGGTCATACGGGCCCCAGTGCCCCCGAAACGGCAAGGGCAGCTGGCGTCACGCCAGGCGCTGGATGGTGACAAGCGGTACACTCCACGGGCATTCCCACAACGCCCGCCATGGTCGCCGGAGGCCACAGCCTCGAGAGTTAACATAGGTTAAATCGTTTTTCGGAACGGCCAGCGTAAAGAGGGTACAACTGCAACATGCAAGGAGGCGAGATGAGACGACTGAAAGTCTGGGATATTCCGATGCGGCTCTTTCACTGGGGCCTGGTGGTGACCGTGGGACTGTCCTTCTACACCATGAAGACCGACGGTGCGCCCTTCATCTTCCCTGTCGATATCCACGCCCGGGCCGGCTATGTGCTGCTGGGCCTGCTGCTTTTTCGCTGGCTGTGGGGCCTGGTGGGCAGCTATCACGCTCGCTTCAGCGGTTTCCTCTATCCACCGGCCAGCATGTTCGACTATGCCAGGCGTCTGCTGCGTGGGCGTCCCCCCGTCTTCGCCGGCCACAACCCCCTGGGCGGCATCATGGTGGTCGTGTTGCTGCTGTCGCTCACCTTCCAGGCCGTCAGCGGTCTCTTCCTGACCGACGACATCTTCTTCAGCGCCCCCCTGCATGGCCTGGTCGACCGCAGTACCGCCCGCACCCTCGCCGGGCTGCACCACCTCAACGCTAACCTGCTGCTGCTGCTGATAGCCGGTCACCTGCTGGCCCTGGTGGTGCATCGGCTCAAGGGCGAGCGACTCGTAAAGGCTATGTTCACCGGTCGCAAGGAGCTTGCGGGCGAGCCCGAAGATGAGCCGATTGGAGGCGGCCCGGTCCGGCGGATCGCCAGCCCCTGGCTCGCGCTCGTGGTGATCGTCATTGCCGTGCTGCCGGTGCTGTGGCTATGGAACGCGTGAACGCGTTAAGCGAGACGCCGCAAGGCGGCCAGATGGCCGCCTTATTGCTCTGATCAGCGTCGGCTCAATCAGCGCGGTAGTCGTCATGGCACGCCTTGCAGCTGTTGGCAACGGCACCAACCTGGCGACGCAGGGCGTTGAACTCCTCGCCATCGTCCACCATCTGCGCCAGGGTGGCACTCTCCTGCTGGAACGTCTCCTGACGCTCCCGGAACCCATCCCATTCATCGCCGATCTTTGCCAGGGCATCGGTGTCGACGCCGTGATCATCACCCTGAAGTGAACCCTCAATGAAGGCTTCCCAGGGCAGGTGCGCCAGGGAGGCCAGGTTGTTGGCGCGCAGGGCAAACTCGTCGGCATCGTAGTCGATGTTGCCCTGGGCCATGTCACCCAGTGGGCCGATCTGGAAGGCCATCACGCGCAGTGC
>Ga0207421_10001218_pt1 | contig 33353 bp, 33 predicted proteins | sample SodLakKL_010_SED_4_FD_187542 | JGI IMG/M metagenome (GOLD analysis project Ga0207421, IMG submission 187542) | Alkaline sediment microbial communities from Lake Tanatar, Kulunda Steppe, Russia - 8KL_010_SED (SPAdes) (version 2) | ecosystem: Environmental > Aquatic > Non-marine Saline and...
GGGGGCCCTCTCGCGCATGCGGGAGAGGGGAGAAATACGTGACTTTCACGCTAAGGCGTGCGGAGGGCCGGTTCCGTGCCTGCGGGGCCGGGGTTATCATCACGGGTTGATCGTGGCCGGAGCGGCACCGCAGTCGCGAGAGGATGGAGGTCGGTATGCTGGAGATCGTAAGGGCGGGCGGCTGGTTGATGGTCCCGATCCTGCTCTGTTCGGTGATCGCGATGGCCATCGTGCTGGAGCGCCTCTGGTCGCTGCGCCGCTCGCGGGTGGTTCCCCGGGGCCTGCTGCTCAAGGTCTGGGAACAGGCGCGCGGCGGCACGCCGGGTGCCGACCTGCCGCTCCAGCAGTTGCGGGCGCGGTCCCCGCTGGGCCGGGTGCTTGCGGCCGGACTGGCGGCACAGGACCGGTCGCGGGAGGTGATGAAGGAGACCATCGAGGAGACCGGGCGGCGGGTCGCCCACGAACTGGAGCGCTTCCTGAATACCCTCGGGACGATCGCGATGATCACGCCGCTGCTGGGGCTTCTCGGCACCGTGGTGGGGATGATCGAGGTCTTCACGGTGATCACCGACATTGGCGTCGGCAGTCCGCGTGACCTTGCCGGGGGCATCTCGCAGGCCCTGGTGACCACCGCTGCGGGCATTGGCGTCGCGATCCCGACACTGATCTTCCATCGGTACTTCCGTGGACGCGTCGACGAACTCGTGCTGGAGATGGAGATGGAGGCCGTGAAGCTGGTCGAGGTGATCCACGGCGAGCGCAGTGCCTCCGGGGTGGGTCCGGTCGCATGAACTTCCGCAGGCCACGCACCGACGAGGCGGGGATCAACCTCACGCCGCTGATCGACGTGGTGTTCCTGCTGCTGATCTTTTTCATGGTCTCGACCACCTTCGAACGCCACGCGGACATCCAGTTGCAGCTTCCGGAGGCAGAACGCGAGCCCGTGGCCACGGAGCGCGCGTGGGTCGACATCCTGGTCGATGCGACGGGGCATTACTACGTCGACGGCCGTGAACTGGTGAATCGAAGCCCCGAGACCCTCGAGCGGGCGGTCGAGCAGGCGCTGACGGATCGGCCCGACGACCCGGTGCTGATCCGCGCCGATGCCGGCACGACGCATCAGTCGGTGGTCACCGCGCTCGACGTGGTGGGCCGCCTCGGCGTCACCGCGGTCTCGATTGCGACGATCGGAACCGAAAACGATGCCGAATAGCGCCCCGGTGCCGATCCGGCGCGGTCCCCGCGGATTCGCCTCCGGAACTCCATCCGTGTGGCGGCCGGGCCGGCCACTGCCGCGTCGGAGCGTGTTCCGTTGAAATCGGATCCCGGTTACCGCGCGGCCTTCGGGCCGGTGTGGCGCGCGCTACTGCGCGACTACCGCGCCGGCGAGGGCCGCCGTGCGCGCGCGCGGCTCGGGTTCCTGACACCGCCGGAGGGGCGCGGCCGCGTGGTCTGGATCAAGGCCGGCGCGGGCCCGGATTCGCTCCGGCTCGGCGTCGAGCTGCTCGGTGCGGTCCGCGACCGGCGCCGCGACGTGCGGGTGGTCCTGACTTTCGAGGAGGACGATCCGGCGCTGCTGACCCGCCTGCTGCAACCCTGGCCAAAAATCGGTATCGGGTACGGACCCTGCGACCGTCCAAGGGTGGTGACGCGGGTACTCGACCGCTTTCAGCCCTGCGGCATCATCGTCGCGGAATCGACGCCTCCGGAGAACCTGTTGCGCAGGACGCTGGCACCGGTGGCGGTCGTCGGGGATGCCGCTGCCGCACCCGTTTCGACGGCCTGGCCGCTTTCGGCGGCGGAACGGGCGGCCTGGCAGGAAACCGGCCAGGCGGGTGAACTGATGCCCGCCGCGGACCCCCAGGCCCGCTTCGCCGAGGCCCAGGCTGACGTGGTGCTCCGCAGTCTCGCGGGCGGCGGCGAACGACGCCTGTGGTGGTGGCACGGCACTGCTGCACAGTGGCCGGTGTGGCTCGAGACGTGGCAGGCATGGCCGCCATCGGGCGAGGACATCCTGATGGTGAGCCTGGAGGGCGGCGCGTCTCCGGAGGCGGCCGCGGTGACGGTCAGCGGCTGGGACCGCAGCGGCCTGCCGGGAGGGACGCTGCTGCACGTGGACGATCCGCGCTGGTATGCCGCCGCCGCGAGCGCGGCCCACGGGGTGCATCTGGCGCACCCCGGACGCGACGTGCTCTGGCAGGCCCTTGCGGCGGGTTCGGCGCTGAGTCTCGGCACGCAGGCGGATGTCGACGGCCTGCCGGTGACGATCCTTCCGGCCCCGGCGGGGGTCACCGGTCACTGGCAGGAACTTCGGGGTGACGAGGCCCTGCGACGGAAGCGGGGTGACGCGGCGCGTCGCCGCTTCTGGGAGGAACGGCGCCAGGTGGATGCCAACCTCACGGCGCTGATGGACCGGGTGTGGATGTGGTAGAGCGCTGGTTGTGGCGTCAGTGGAGCCGGCGCGGTCCGTTTGCCGCGACCATGTTTCCGCTGTCGCTGGTCTACGCCGGGGTCGCGAACTGGAAACGCAACCGGCTGGAGGAGGTCCAGCGCAGCGTCTTCCTGCCACTGAAGGCGGTGATCGTCGTTGGCAACCTCACGGTCGGCGGCAGCGGGAAGACGCCGATGACCGCCTGGCTCGCGGGACGGTTGCGGGATGCCGGCTACCGGCCGGGCATCGTCAGCCGCGGCTACGGGCGCCGCAACGCCAACGCAAGCATGCTGGTGGGTCCCGGGGCCGACCCGGTGGCGGTCGGCGATGAGCCGATCATGCTGGCGCGGCGCACCGGCGTCCCGGTCTGGGTGGACCGGGACCGCGTGCGGGCGGCGCGCGCGCTGGCCGAGGAGCAGGGCGTTGACGTGGTGATCTCCGACGATGGTCTGCAGCACCATCGGCTGCCGAGGGATATCAGCATCCTGATGGTCGATGGTCGTCGACGCTTCGGCAACGGTCTGTGCCTCCCCGCGGGCCCGCTGCGTGAGCCGCGCTCCGCGGCGGAACGGGCCGATTTCGTCGTGGTCACGGGCGGAGATCCGCAGCCCGGCGAGTACCGGATGGACCTGGTGGCGTCGGAGGTGCTGCGCCGCGTGGATCGGCCCGCCGCGACGCGCTCCTTGCAGGAGCTGGCCGGGCGGCCCGTCCACGCAGTCGCGGGCATCGCGGATCCCGAACGGTTTTTCGTTGCCCTGGAGGATGCCGGCGTCGAGGTGGTGCGACACCCCTTCCCGGATCATCACCACTTCCGGGCGCGGGACATTGCCTTCGATGATCAGGTGCCGGTACTGATGACCGAGAAGGATGCCGTAAAATGCCGGGACTTCGCCGATGAGCGGCACTGGTACTGGCCGGTCTCGGCACAGCCCGAGGCGGGCCTGGAACAGGCGCTGCTGCAACGCCTCGAGACATCCATTCGGCTCAATTACCTGGGGTAACACAAGATGGACAAGCGCCTGCTCGATATTCTCGTCTGCCCGGTCACGAAGGGCCCGTTGCACTACGACCGCGACGCAAAGGAGCTGATCTCGGTCTCCGCCGGCCTGGCGTACCCGATCCGGGACGACATCCCGGTGATGCTCGAAGACGAGGCCCGCGTGCTCTCGGAGGAGGAAAAGGAACGCTGGCGGGGGAAGTGATCTGCTTTTGGGGCCGGCACCGGAGGCCGGGTGCTGCATGCGGGACGCCGTGAATACTTCCCTGTGGGTTTGACGGCCGCATCCTTACGGCCGACACCCACCTGCAGGAATGTCCCTCCGATGCCCTGGATGGTCGGGTTTTCCGCGATTTCGGGGGGCGGCACCGGAGGGTGGGTGCTGCAGGCGGGACGCCGTGAATACTTCCCTGTAGGCTTGACGGCAGCATCCCTGCTGCCGACACCCGCCTGCAGCACCCACCCTCCGGTGCCTGAAACGATCCGGGGGGGCACGGGTTTGCAAATCTGTCCCACCGACGCGGCAGGCGGGGGAGGGAGCGATTGAAGCGACCACCAGCGACCTGGATGGCCTATGACTGAACACGGATTCGTGGTGGTGATTCCCGCGCGGATGGCTTCCAGCCGGTTGCCGGGAAAGCCGCTGATCGCGATCGCGGGAAGGCCGCTGATCGCACACGTTGTGGCGCGGGCGCAGGAGAGCGCGGCGCGGCAGGTGATCGTCGCCAGCGACGACGAGCGGGTGCTCGAGGCCGCGCGCCAGGCCGGTGCCGACGCGCGCTGGACGCCGGCCGATCTGCCTTCGGGAACCGACCGGATCGCGGCGGTCGCGGCGGAGGCGGGCTGGTCCGACGATACCTGCGTGTTGAACCTGCAGGGGGACGAACCGCTGACGCCGGGCAGTCTGCTCGATGAACTTGCGGATCTGCTGGAGCGCCATCCCGGTGCCGATATGGCGACCCTGGGCGTACCGATCCGCAACGCCGGGGATCTGAACGACCCCAACCAGGTGAAACTCGTGACCGATGCCGCCGGGCGGGCGCTGTACTTCTCCCGAGCACCCATTCCCTGGGACCGGGAGGCCTACCGGATGGCGCGCGCTCCGGACCTGTCGCTGGCCCGGCGTCACCTCGGGCTGTACGCCTATCGGGCGGGATTCCTGCGCCGGCTCACCGCCGAGCCACCCACGTCGCTGGAGCGGCTCGAGCAGCTCGAGCAGCTGCGGGCACTGGCGCTCGGTGCGTGGATTCAGGTGGGCACGGTCGATCGGCATGTACCCCCGGGCGTGGATACGCCGGAGGACGTCGAGCGCCTCGAGAGGCTCATGGGCGCAACGGCGCGGGTCTGACCAGGCCGAGCCGGACCGGAATCTGGCCCAGGCGTCCGAAGGCGAATTCCGGCCCGGGTTCGTCGTGCGGCCATGCAGTGGTGTGGGGATTGAACCAGCCGGCGCGCATGCCGGCCCTGCGGGCTCCCAGCACGTCGCAGACCGGATCGTCGCCGATGTGGAGCATGGACTCGGCCGCGACACCGGCACGCTGGGCGGCAGCACGGAAGATCGCCGGGTCGGGCTTTGCCGCGCCTGCCTCGGCGGCGGGGATCGCGAAATCGAAGTAGCGCCCGAGCGGCGTGCGGAAGACGTCGGCGTTGCCGTTGCTGATCGCGCCGAGCCGGAAGTGGCGCGACAGCATCTCCAGCACGGAGGCGGCCTCGGGGTCCGGGTCGACCTCGTTGCGGGCGATCCAGAAGACTTCGAAGCCTTCGGAGGTGATGCGCTCGGGGCAGGCGCCCGTTTCCTCGGCGATGCCGCGCAGCCAGCGCTTGCGCAGGCGGGTGAGATCGTGGCGTTCCGCGGGGGGTGCCGAGCGGATGAACGCGCCGCGGGCTGCCACCAGGGCCTCCGGGGTGTAGCGCTCGCACACCTGCGGGGCGTTCGCGCGCAGCCAATCGTAGAAGCGGGCCTCGGCACGGTGGATTGCCGGCATCACCGGCCAGAGGGTGTCGTCGAGATCGAAGGTGATGCAGCGGATCTCGGTGCTGAAGGCGACGGCCTGTGCGGGTGCTTCGTTCATGTGCCGCGATTCTACTGCCTCGTGGCGTTTCCTGGCGCAAATCCGCACCCCGCCGCGGGATGCGCAGGTCCGGTCGGCGATCGTGTGCCGGGTTGACGGCCGTGTTGATGGCCGGGGCGATGGCCAGGGCGAGACGTGCGCCGTTCCAGGGTCGATAATGCGCTTCCCTGGGTTTGTCGCATCCGGAGCCCGAGATGTCTGAAGCACTTTCCCGCATCCGCGTGATTCTCGTCGGAACCACCCATCCCGGAAACATCGGGTCGGCGGCGCGCGCGATGAAGACCATGGGGCTGGCGGACCTGTCGCTGGTCGCACCGACCCGGTTCCCGTCGGCCGAGGCCACCGCGCTGGCCGCGGGCGCCGATGACGTGCTGGCCGCGGCCCGCGTGTTGCCGCGCCTCGAGCACGCGATCGAGGACTGCGTCTGGGTCGTGGGCACCAGTGCTCGCCGGCGGGGGCACTCCGTTCCGGCGGTGGATCCGGAGGCCGCTGCGCGCGACCTGGTCGCCCGGGCCGAGCGTGGACCGGTTGCGCTGGTCTTCGGGCGCGAGAGCAGCGGTCTGAGCAACGAGGAGCTGGACTGCTGCAATGCCCTGGTGCAGATTCCGGCCAATCCCGCCTTCAGTTCCCTGAACCTTGCGGCGGCGGTGCAGGTACTCGCCTACAGCTGTCGCGTCGCCGCGCTGGAGCAGGCGCCGGCGTCCCCGCCCGAATACGACCCGGACCCGCCGGCGACCCAGGCCGAACTCGAGGCCCTGTTCGAGCATTATCTGCGGGCGTTGATCCGGATCGAGTTCCTGGACCCGGAGAAGCCGCGGCATCTGATGCGGCGCCTGCGGCATCTGTACCTGCGCGCGGGACTGAGCGCCAGCGAGGTGAGGATCCTGCGCGGCATTTTGACGCACACCGAGCGTGGCGGCGGACGTCCCTCCGGTTGGCCGTGATATCGTGGCAATCCTGAATCGCAGGCCGTAAACCCATGTTCCACAGGCTCAGAGAAGACATTCGGAGCGTGTTCGAGCGCGATCCCGCCGCGCGGAACACCTTCGAAGTGCTGACGACCTACCCCGGACTTCAGGCCGTCTGGGTACACCGGGCGGCGCACGGTCTCTGGCGCATCCGCCTGCGCTGGCTGGCCCGTGTGCTGGCCAATGTCGCCCGGCTGCTGACCGGTATCGAGATCCATCCCGGCGCGCGCATCGGCCGTCGCTTCTTCATCGATCACGGGATGGGCGTGGTGATCGGGGAAACCGCGGAGATCGGCGACGACTGCACGCTCTACCACCAGGTGACGCTCGGTGGGACCAGCTGGAACAAGGGCAAACGCCACCCTACGCTTGAGGATGGCGTGGTGGTTGGTGCGGGGGCCAAGATCCTCGGGCCGGTGCGCATCGGCCGGTGTGCGCGGGTTGGCTCCAATGCAGTGGTGCTGCGCGATGTGCCGGCCGAGGCCACCGCAGTCGGCATTCCGGCCCGGGTGCTGTCACCGCCAGCAGAGCCGGATCCGCGCTTCAAGGCCATGGCAGACCGCATGGGGTTTGACGCCTACGGCCTGAGCCGGGACATGCCCGACCCCGTGGCCAATGCGATTCACCGCATCGTCGGACACATGCACGAACTCGACGAACGTCTCGAACGCACCAGTGCTGCGCTCCGGGACGCCGGCATCGAGGTCGGTGCGGCGGAGGAGATGCACCCGATCTCGGAGTGCGATCTCGAGGGGCTGGAACCCGACGACTGCGAGATTCCCCCACGCAAGACGTCGGGAAATAGTTGATCGCCCGCGTCGGCCCCCGATAATCCGTAGAGCGGAACGATTGCATGGAGCGCCATGAAACTGACCACCCGGGGCCGTTACGCGGTCACCGCCATTCTTGACGTCGCGTTGAATGCGGGTGACGGCCCGGTGCCGCTGGGCGACGTGGCCGAGCGTCAGAACCTGTCGCTGTCCTATCTGGAGCAGCTCTTCGCCCGGTTGCGCCGGCAGGGCCTCGTGCGCAGCAGCCGCGGACCGGGCGGCGGCTACGAATTGAGCCGGCCTGCCGACGAGATCTCGGTGGCGGAGGTGATCTTCGCCGTCGACGAGCCGGTCGACATGACGCGTTGCGGGGGGTTGGTGAACTGCAACCAGGATTCCCGGTGCCTCACCCACGATCTCTGGGTCGAGCTTAGCCGGAAGATGGACGAATTCTTCAGCAGCCGCACCCTGGCTGACGTGCTTGAGCGGCGGCGCAAGGTGCGCGGGGGCGACGATATCGAAGCCAATGGCGGGGGTCCGACGTCCACCGCGAAGCGGAGGATTCCGATCGTGCCGGTGGCCGAGGCCCGGGAGGCCTGAGCAGAGGTTCGCCACCCCCGCCAGTCCGGCCGTCCCCGGGCCGGCGTCCCTGGTCCTGCACGCCACGTGCCCTGATTGCCGCGCCAGGGGGCTACCGCTAGACTACCCGGCTGTTTCAGCATGATCGGGTGCCCTGCCGGGCGGCCCAGCCCATTGCCATCTACCAGGAGACCTTCCGTGGCCGAGGAACGCACGTTGTCCATCATCAAGCCCGATGCCGTCGCGAAGAACGCGATCGGTGAGATTTACAGCCGTTTCGAGAAGGGGGGGCTGCGGATCGTGGCGGCGCGCATGCTGCATCTTTCGCGGGATCAGGCCGAGGGGTTCTACGCGGTGCATCGCGAGCGGCCCTTTTTCAACGACCTCGTCGCGTTCATGATCTCGGGACCGGTGATGGTCCAGGTGCTCGAGGGCGAGAACGCGATTGCCCGGAACCGCGAGATCATGGGTGCGACGAATCCCAAAGAGGCGGCGCCGGGAACGATCCGTGCAGATTTCGCGACCAGTATCGACGAGAATGCGGTGCACGGATCCGATGGTCCCGACACCGCACGCACCGAAATCGCTTTCTTCTTCGACGACAGCGGAATCTGCCCGCGAACCCGCTAAAGGGGCTACCGGGCCCTGGCGGTTGCCGCTGCGTCCCCGGGGCGCCGGTCGCGGGTGCGCTGGCGGATTGATGCACGGGGTTCGGTCGTGAATGCGCTTCCGAGCCCGGTGCATTAGACTAGAGGATGCGGGGCCCGAGGGCGCCAGGCAGGATGAAAAACGGTCGCGCACCGGCATGATCGCTTCTTCTCCCCATCCCGCTGCCGAAGGCCGCAGCGACGATACGGAACGCGCCGCGGGCGTTGTTCAAAACGATCATGCCGAGAGCCAGAAACCAGAAGCCATGTCAGCAACCGCCGCCAATCCGTTGAATCTTCTCGGTATGTCCCGCGAGCGACTCGCCGAGCAGTTCGAACAATGGGGCGAGCGCGGATTCCGCGCCACGCAACTGGTGAAGTGGATCCATCAGCGCGGCGTCACCGACTTCAACGCGATGACGGACCTCTCCAGGGCGCTGCGTCAGCGCCTCGCCGCGGAGACCACGGTCCAGCCACCCGGGATCGCGCTGGAACGGGGCTCGGACGACGGGACCGTGAAGTGGGTGCTCAGGCTCGCCGACGGCAACGCGATCGAGACGGTGTTCATACCGGAGGACGACCGCGGCACACTCTGCGTATCGTCCCAGGTAGGCTGCGCGCTGGACTGCACCTTCTGTTCCACCGCTCAGCAGGGCTTCAACCGCAACCTGACGGCGGCCGAGATCATCGGCCAGATCTGGCTGGCCAACCAGCGCCTGCCGGTGCCCGAGGGACGCTCGCGGGCGGTCACCAATGTGGTCTTCATGGGCATGGGCGAGCCGCTGGCGAATTTCGACGCGCTGGTCGAGGCGATCGACCTGATGCTGGACGACAACGCCTACGGGCTGAGCAAGCGCCGGGTCACGGTGAGCACCTCGGGGCTGGTGCCGGCGCTGGACCGTCTGGGCGGGGTCACCGATGTGGCGCTGGCGGTCAGCCTGCACGCCCCCAACGACGAGCTGCGCGACCGGCTCGTCCCGATCAACCGCAAGTACCCGATCCGGGAACTGCTGCAGGCCTGCCGCCGATACACCCGCGAAGGCCGGCACCACCACCGGGTCACCTTTGAGTACGTGCTGCTGGCGGGGATCAACGATCAGCCGGAGCACGCGCGACAGCTGGTCGAGCTATTGCGGGACATCCCCTGCAAGGTGAACCTGATTCCCTTCAACCCGTTTCCCGGTGCGCCGTTCGTGCGCCCCTCGATGAACGCGGTGCGTGCGTTCGAGCGGCTGCTCGCGGAAGCCGGTTTCGTGACCATCGTCCGGCGCACGCGCGGAGACGATATCGATGCGGCCTGCGGCCAGTTGATCGGTCAGGTGGCGGACCGCAGCAACCGGCCGGCACGCATGATCCGGTTGCACGCCGAGCTGCCGCTGCGGCCGGGGGCCAATGCATGACGACCGTGGCTGCCGTGTTCACCCTCGCGCCGGTCGACGCGACGCAAGCACCGCGTGCACCCTGGGCACGGCAGGGGTTGGCGCTGATCGTCTTGCTGCTCGGGGCCGCGCTGCTGGCGGGATGTGCCGGCCTGCAGCCGGGAGCCAGCCCCGACCAGCGTCGGGCCGCAGAGATCAACTCGGAACTCGGAATCAGCTATCTGCGACAGGGCGACCTTCGTCAGGCGGAGCACGCCCTGGAGCGCGCCGTCCAGTTCGACCCGCAGTTCGCGATGGCCCAATTGGGCATGGCCTCCCTGCGCGAGCGCCAGGGTTTGATCGACGATGCGCTGGAGCATTATCGCAAGGCGCTGACCCTCGACCCGAGCGACCCGTATGTGCAGACAAACCTGGGTGACCTGCTCTGCCGGGCGGGCGAGGTCGCCGAGGGCCGGGCACTCCTCGAGAAGGCGGCCGCAAACCCGTCATACCGTGCGCGTCACGTGGCGATGGTCAGTGCCGGCGTCTGTGACCTGAAGGCCGGCGAGACCGAGCGCGCCGAGCGCAGGATGCGCGAGGCGCTGCAGATCAATCCCCGATATCCGGACGCGCTGTTCGAGCTGGCGCGCCTGACCTACGCGGACGACCGGCCGTTACAGACGCGTGCCTTCCTCTCGCGGCTGAATGCGCTCGGCGTGGTGACGCCCGAATCCCTGCTGCTCTGCTACCGGGCGGAAATGCAGCTCGGAAACCGGGAGGATGCGCAGCGCTGCGCGCAGCGTTTGATGCGCGATTTCGGGGATAGCGAGGCAGCCGCCGAACTCCTGCGCCTGGAACGGGCCAGTGGCTGAGCGCAAGGACAAGGACCCGGTCTTCGGACGGCTGGACGATCTCGACGATATCTCCAGCCTGCCGCTGGGGTTGCGCAATGGCGGACCCGGCGATCGGGAGCCGGGTGCGGGCGAGGAGGCCGAACGCAGGCCGGATGGGGCGGCACGGCCGCGGCGCGATGACGCCCCCGAACCCGGGCCGCCGGTGTCGGTCGTCGGCAGCCTGACCGCCCGGACGCAGTCGTCGCCGGTGGAGATGGACGAAGCCGCGCCCGGACATCCGGGTGCCGCGATGCGCCATGCGCGGGAACGCGCGGGGATCGAGATTGCCGATCTGGCCTCGCGCACGCGGCTGTCCCGGCGGATCATCGAGGCCCTCGAGGCCAACCGCTTCGATACGATGCCACCGGCCTACGTGCGCGGCTACCTTCGGACAGTGGCCCGGGAGCTGAACAGCGACGCGGAGACCTGGATCCGCTCCTACGAGGGCCTCGGTTATGCGGAACCGGTCCTGAAGGCCACCGTGCAACGGGACGGCGCTGGGCGCTGGGGCCTGAGCCGAGGGATCTGGGGCCTGACGGTGGCGGCGATCCTGGCCTCGGCCCTGGGGCTGGGTGTCTACACCTGGACCGAGGGCAACGGAGCGGCCCCGATGGCAGGTTTTGCGGACTGGTTCGGCGAGACGGTTCAGCGCTTCGGCGGGGCTCCGGAGCCGATGCCCGAACCGGTGCCGGCGGCTGATCCGGTGCCCCGGACCGCGCCGGAGCCAGCCGACGAACTGGAATGGGTGCCCGGGCCGGAGGCCCCCGGCCCGATCGAGGAGCCGGTGTCTCCGGATCTGGCGCCGCCCCCGCCGGAGTCCCTGCCAGAGGAGCACGGAGCCGAACTCCCTGTCCTCCCCACCGAGCCGATGGCCCCCGCGGCTGAACCGGAGCCCGCATCGGAGTCCGCGCCGGCACAGCCGCAGGAACCGGTCGCGGAACCGGCGCCAGCTGCCCCGGAAGCCGCACCCGAAGTCAGAGCCCCGGCACCCGAGGCCGGGCGAGCTGCGGTACCCGCGACCGCTGCAGAGGTGAGCGAGGAACCAACGATGGATGGGCCGGTCGTTGCCGAGCCGGAACCCGGTCCGCCTGCGGACGCTGCCGCGACCGGTGCGCGGAGTACCCTGGACCTGGCCTTCGACGGGACCTCCTGGATCGAGATCCGCTCGGCAACGGATGAGGTGGTGCTGCAGGGTATCTTCCACGCGGGCGATGAGCGCAGCGTTGCGGTGGAGACGCCGGCACGGGTGATTCTGGGCAATGCGCCGGAGGTCCGGCTGAGCCGGGATGGCGGCGCGGTGGCGCTGGAGCCCCACACGCGCGAGGACCGCACCGCGCGGTTGACGCTGGGCGACGACTGATGCACTCGACGCACCGCGGCAGCACCGGCGCAGCGGGGCCGGCATGAAGGCGATTCGTTCGATCCGCGGGATGCATGACATCCTGCCTGACGCGGTGCACGTGTGGCAGGAACTCGAAGACCGCATCCGCCGGCAACTCGAGGCCTACGGTTACCAGGAGATCCGTCTGCCGTCGGTCGAGTTCACCGAGCTCTTCGCGCGGTCCATCGGCGACGTCACCGATATCGTCGAGAAGGAGATGTACACCTTCGAGGATCGCAACGGCGATCTGCTCAGCCTGCGGCCGGAAGGGACAGCCGGCTGTGTGCGCGCCGGAATCGAGCACGGTCTGCTGCACAACCAGGTGCAGCGGCTCTGGTACCTCGGGCCGATGTACCGGCACGAGCGCCCGCAGAAGGGGCGCTACCGGCAGTTCCACCAGGTCGGCATCGAGGTTTTCGGGGTGCCGGGCCCGGACGTCGATGCGGAACTGCTGGCCTTCACGGCCAGGCTCTGGAGAACGCTGGGTCTGCGCAATCTGCGCCTGGAGATCAATACCCTGGGCACGCCGGCCAGCCGTGCCCGTTACCGCGAGCGGCTGATTGCCTATTTCGAGGCCCACCAGGATGCACTGGATCCGGAGGCGCTGCGCCGCCTTTACGAGAACCCGCTGCGGTTGCTGGACAGCAAGCATCCCGATACCGCTGCCGTGGCGCGCGCTGCGCCGACCCTGCTCGACGATCTCGACGCGGAATCCCGCGCGCATTTCGACACGTTGCTGCTTCACCTCGACACCCTCGGCATCGCGTACACGCACAACCCGCGCCTCGTCCGTGGTCTCGACTACTACACTCACACGGTGTTCGAGTGGATCACCGACGAACTCGGCGCCCAGGGAACGGTCTGTGCAGGGGGGCGGTATGACGGCCTGGTCGAGCAGCTGGGCGGACGTCCGACCCCGGCCATCGGGCTCGCGATGGGCCTGGAGCGGCTGGTCAGCCTGCTAATGGCGCAAGAGGCGGCAGCCCAGCCACTGGCACCGGACATTTACCTGGTCGTGCCCGGTGGGGACGGCGCCGGCAGCGAGGCCCTGACGCTCGCCGAACGCCTGCGCGACGAGCTGCCGACGCTGCGCCTGGCGCTGAACTGTGGCGGCGGCAGCATGAAGGCGCAAATGAAAAGGGCCGACAGGACGGGCGCCCGCTATGCGGTTATTCTTGGGCCCGACGAGATCGTCGCGGGTACGGTCGTGGTGAAGCCGCTGCGCGATTCCGACGCCGGACAGCTGACGGTTGCCCAGCAGGATCTGTCGGCACTGATGCGGGCACGGCTGGGAAGACAATCCGGAGGAACGGACAGATGAGCGACCTCAGCGACGAGGAAAAAGCGGAACGAATCAAGCAATGGTGGGCCGACAACGCGGCCGCGATCATCGGGGGCCTGATCCTCGGCATCGCCGGGCTGTTTGGCTGGAACTGGTGGACCGACCGTCAGGCGGAACGGGCGGAGGCTGCATCCGAGCTCTACACCATCGTGCTGTCACACGTCGAGGCCGGGCAGTTTGCGCAGGCCTCCGCGCTGGCGACGGAACTCGCCGAGAGGGGGCGTGGCACGCCCTACGCGGCGATGGGCTGGGCGCTGATGGCCGACGTCGCGGTGCGCGAGAGCGACGCGGAACGGGCGATTCACTCGCTTGAACAGGCGCGTGCCACGGCGCAGGACCAGGGCTACCGCCAGGTCGTGTCACTGCGCCTTGCGCGGCACCTCGTCGCCGCGGAACGCCTGGATGAAGCTCAGGCAGTGCTGGCGGACGTTACGTCGGAAGCCTTCTCCGGGCTGCGTGCGGAGATTCGGGGCGACATTGCCCGCGCGCGCGGCGAGCACGACGAGGCCCGCCGCCACTACGAAGAGGCCCTCGCCGCCGGGCATGACACCGAGTTTCTGCGTCTGAAGCTCGATGAACTCGCGGCCTGACGGCGATGGCCCCGCACGTCCTTCCGAAGGCTGAACCCGGCCCGCTTCCCGCAGTGTTCACGCTGTCTCACCGTGTCTCCACCGCAAGCGCGGCAGAGGCCTTCCAGCGCATTGCGCGCGACCTTCACGTCAAGGGTCACCACTGAACATGATCGCCGTTGCGCTGCGTCTCGGTCTTTTGACTGCGCTCGTCTTCTCCCTCGCGGCCTGCGGCCTGTGGACTCGCGACACCACGGAGCCGCCGGCACCGCTTCCCGAGTTCACGGCGGTGGGGACTCCGACCACCCTCTGGTCGCGCTCCGTCGGCCGGGGCGGCGACCGCTTTCTCTGGCAGATGCAGCCCGGCGTGACCGGGGATCTGGTCATCGTGGCGGATGTTCGTGGCCGCGTGATGGCGCTGGAACAGGATTCCGGGAGCTCGCGCTGGGACACGCGCCTGCGTGACGTCCAGGTCGCTTCGGGCATGGGTGTCGGCGGCGATATCGCCGTGCTTGGAACCCTCGGCGGCCTGGCGATTGCGCTGAATCTGGACGATGGCGACGAGCTGTGGCGCACGCAGCTCTCGAGCGAGGTGGTGGCGCTTTCCCCGGTGGCAGGGGGGCAGGTGATCGCGCGGACCAACGACGGTCGCCTCCACGCCCTGGACGCGGCCTCGGGCACCACCCGCTGGACGGTGCTGCGCACCACACCCGCGCTGAGCCTTCGGGGCGCACACGTACCGCAGATGCTTCCGGGCAGGGTGCTTGCCAGTTTTGACACGGGGCGTCTGTTGATGCTCGGCGCCGGTCGCGGCAACGTGCTTTGGGAAGCGACCATCGGCATTCCCACCGGGCGCTCGGAACTGGAGCGGCTGATCGACGCCGACGGCCACATACCGGTCTACCGCGGTGCCGCCTTTGCTGCCGCCTACCAGGGACGCCTGGTCGCGGTGGCGCTGGACAGTGGCGACACGATCTGGTCCCGGGACTTCTCGTCCTACCAGGGGGGCGACATCGACACCGAATCCGGGGTGCTGGTGATGACCGCGGCGGACAGCCACGTCTGGGGGCTCGATCCGCGCAACGGCGGAGACCTCTGGCAGCAGAGCGACCTGCGTTTGCGCGGCGTCACCGCACCGGTCGCGGTCGGCGACCGGGCCGTCGTCGGTGACTACCAGGGTTACCTGCACTGGATGAACCTCGACGACGGCCGCATCGTGGCCCGCACCCGAGCCGGTTCCGGAGCGATCGTCACCCGTCCGGTTCTGCACGATGGGGTGCTCTACGCAGTCTCCGCGAACGGGCAGGTCAGCGCGATCCGGGCGCGCGTGGGCGATGACTGAAGACGGACGCCGGGGGCTCCGGCAGCGCCCGGCGCATGGCCGCCGGTCCGGGTACGCGGGATGATTCCCGTGATCGCCCTGGTCGGGCGTCCCAATGTCGGAAAATCCACGCTCTTCAACCAGCTGACGCGCTCCAGGGATGCACTGGTCGCGGACCTGCCAGGGCTGACCCGGGACCGGCAATACGGCATCGGCCGAGCCGGCGGCTTCCCGTACATGGTGGTCGACACCGGCGGGCTGTCCGGCGAGGACGAAACCATGGACGCCGCGATGGCGCGGCAGACGCGCCAGGCGATCGCCGAGGCCGACCTGGTGCTGCTGATGGTGGATGCCCGGGCCGGGCTGACCGCGCTGGACGACTCGATCGCGCGCGGATTGCGCAGCGACGGTGTGCACGCCCTGGTGGTGGCGAACAAGACCGACGGTCTCGACATCGATTCGGCCACTGCGGAATTCCACACGCTCGGACTCGGGCCGATCCTGCCGATCGCCGCCGCGCACGGGCGCGGGATCACGGTCCTGATGCAACGGGTGCGCGAGGAACTCGAGCTGCAGCGGGCGGAACCGGGCGGCGAGGGGCCGGTCCCCGAAGGCGAAGCAGAGGCACTCGACCGCTGGCCCGGAATCCGGGTCGCGGTGATCGGCCGGCCGAACGCCGGGAAGTCCACCCTGATCAACCGGCTGCTGGGCGAGGAGCGCGTGCTCGCGACCCCGATCGCCGGAACCACGCGCGACAGCATCTTCGTCCCGTTCTCCCGCGACGGACAGGACTACACGCTGATCGACACCGCCGGGGTGCGGCGGCGCGCGCGCGTGCACGACACGGTGGAAAAGTTCAGCGTGATCAAGACGCTGAAGGCCATCGAGGCGGCGCATGTGGTGATCATGGTGCTCGACGCCCAGGCCGGCATCGCGGACCAGGACGCCCACCTGCTGGGCATGGCGCTGGAGGCGGGCAGGGCGCTGGTGCTCGCGGTCAACAAGTGGGACGGCCTTGACCGGGACGCCCGCGAAATGGTGCGGCGGGATCTGGAGCGGCGGCTGGGTTTCCTGCGCTTCGCGCGCCTGCGGCTGATCTCGGCGCTGCACGGTACGAACGTCGGTCACCTGCTCGAGGACGTGCGCGAGGCCTACGCCAGCGCGTTTGTCGAGCTGTCCACCCCGCAGCTGTCCCGCCTGCTCGAGTCGGCGGTGGCGGAACACCAGCCGCCACTGGTCGGGCACCGGCGGATCAAGCTGCGTTACGCCCACCAGGGCGGGCAGAACCCGCCGGTGATCGTGATCCACGGCAACCAGACCGAAGCCCTTCCGGCCAGCTACAAGCGATTTCTGGAGAACTTTTTCCGCACGCACCTCGGGCTTGTCGGAACACCGCTGCGCCTGGAGTTCAGGACCGGGAGGAACCCCTTTGCCGGTCGCCGCAACGTGCTCACCGAGCGGCAGAGGCGCAAGCGCAAGCGCATGCTGCGCCACGTGAAGGGGCGCTGAGGATGTCGGCGCCGGGACTTTCGGACCGTGCCCGCGCGATGGAGCCGTTCCGGGTGATGCAGGTGCTGGCGCAGGCCCAGGCCCTGGAGGCCGCGGGCCGGGACGTGATTCACCTGGAGGTGGGGGAACCGGACTTCCCCACGCCGGAGCCGGTCGTTGCGGCGGCAACGCAGGCGATGGCGGCGGGCGTGGTCCGGTATACGCCGGCCCACGGCACCGGGGCATTGCGGGAGGCGATCGCCGCCGACTATCTCCGCCTGTACGGGTTGCGCATCGATCCGGAACGCGTGGTCGTCACCAGCGGTGCGTCGGCGGCGATCCTGCTCGCGCTCGCGGCCGGGACCGATGCGGGTGAGGCGGTGCTGTTGCCGGACCCGGGTTACGCCTGCAACCGCCAGTTCGTGACCGCACTGGGCGGGCGGCCGGTCCCGGTGCCCGTGCCGGCAGAATCGGGCTTTCAGCCCACCGCGGCCGGGATCGCGGCCGCCTGGCGTCCCGGAACCCGCGCGGTGATGCTGGCATCGCCGGCGAATCCCACCGGGACGATGCTTCCCCGGGAGGAACTGATCGCGATCGCCGCGGTGGTCCGTGAGCGCGCAGGGGTGCTGATCATGGACGAGATCTACGGGCGCCTGATCTTCGACCGGGCACCCGAAACCGCGCTGTCGACGGTGCCGGATGCGGTGATCGTGAACAGCTTCTCGAAATACTACGCGATGACCGGCTGGCGCCTGGGCTGGATGGTGGTCCCGGAGGGCTGGATCGAGCCGGTGCGCCGGCTGGCGCAGAATCTCTTCGTCGCCCCGCCGACCGCGGCCCAGGTGGCCGCGCTGGCCGCTTTCGAGCCCGGGACCGAGGCCCTGTTGCAGGCGCGGGTCCGGGAACTGCAGGCCCGGCGCGACTTCCTGCTCGCGGCGCTTCCGGGGCTCGGTCTCGAGCTGCACGCCCGCCCCGAAGGCGCGTTCTACATCTATGCCGACAGCCGCGCCCACGGATCCGATTCGGAGGCCCTGTGCGCCCGGATCCTCGACCAGGCCGGCGTCGCCCTGACCCCCGGGACGGACTTCAGCCCCGGCTCCGGACGCGACCACATCCGCATTGCCTACACCCAGCCACGCGAGCGTCTCGAGGAGGCCGTCGCACGCTTGCGGCCGGTGCTCGCGGGGCACACCTGAAGGGGTCAGGGGGAGTCGCCGAGAGGGCTCGCCTCCTACAGGGGGGCCGGGTCAATCGGCGTTTCGTCAGATATCTGCGTAGTCCGCGTAGGCGGCCTCGATCTCGTCGCGGAAGGTGTCCGCAATGCGTTCGCGCTTCATTTTCAGCGTGGGGGTCAGCAGACCATGGTCCACCGTCCACGGCTCGCGCAGCGGGATCAGACGCCGGATCCGCGCGTAGCCCGGGAAGCCGGTGAGCTGGCGGTTCGCCCGTGCCGCCAGGCTGCGTTCGACGAAGCGGCTTCGCAGGTCTTCGTCATTCGCGGGATCCACGTCGAGTTGCGCGGCAACCTCGCGCCACGCGTCCGGATTCAGCACCACGAGCGCCGACAGGAAGGGCCGGCCCTCACCGACGATCATCACCTGGTCGAACAGGCTGTCGAGCTGGATCGCCATCTCCATGTCGGCCGGCGGGAGCTTTTCGCCGTTGCCGAGCACGATGATGTCCTTGATCCGCCCGGTGATGAAGATATGACCCTGTTCGTCGAAGCGGGCCTTGTCGCCGGTGTGCAGCCAACCGTCCTCGTCGATCGCGGCCTTCGTCGCCTCGTCGTTCTTCCAGTAGCCGAGCATCACCGAGGGACTGCGGGTCAGCAGCTCGTCATTGGGTCCTACGCGTGTTTCCACCCCCGGCAGGGGCAGGCCGATCGAGGCGGGCAGGTTGTCGTCCGGCCGGTTGGCGCTGACCACGGGACTGGATTCGGTCAGCCCGTAACCGTGATAGACGGGCAGGCCGAGGCCGATGAAGAAGCGGGCGATCGGGGGCGGCAGGGGGGCGCCGCCACAGACCGCGTACTGCATGCGACCGCCGAGCCGCGCGCGGACCTTGCGGGCCACGAGCCGGTCGAGCAGGGGCCAGAGCAGCGAGCGCGGGGACCAGCCGGCGCGTCCCTGCTCGTGCTCGAACCGGGCCCAGCCGGTGTCGACGGTAAGCCGGAACAACGCCCGCGCAAAGCCCGACTTCTGTTTCAGACCGGCCTGGATCTTCGCGTACACGCTTTCGTAGATGCGGGGCACGGAGATCAGCACGGTGGGCCGGACCACCGTCAGGTCCTCTCCGAGCTGCGGGATCGAGCGGGCGAAGGCCACCTCCGCGCCGATCATCATCGGCAGGTAGCAGCCGGCGGTGCGCTCGAGCGTGTGCGAGAGCGGCAGGAAGGAGAGAAAGATGTCATCCTGGTTCAGCGGTCCGCACTGCGACGCGGCGTGGGCATTGAACAGGATGTTGCGATGCGACAGCATCACGCCCTTCGGCCGGCCGGTGGTGCCGGAGGTGTAGACGATGCTCGCCAGTGCATCCGCTTCGACCGAGCGGGTGATCAGCTCGCCGTCCAGCCCGAACAGCCAGTCGGGCGCCATCTTCAGGCGCGGATCGCCGGGCAGGTCCTCGTCGTCGATGCTGTGGAGCGAGATGATGCTCTTCACCGTGGGCATGCGGTCCCGCGCCGGGGTCAGGCGGCGCCACTGGATCTTGCCCTCCACCAGCAGCAGCTTCACGCCCGCCTGTTCCAGGATATAGGCGATGTTGTCGGCGCGGTCGTCGGTATACAGCGGGATGGTGATCAGTCCCAGACCCAGCGCCGCCTGATCGAAGGTGACCCACTCCCGGCAGTTGCGCAGCATCATCGCAACGCGGTCTCCCGGCTCAAGCCCCTCGCGCCGCAGCGCGAACTGCCAGCGTCCGACTTCCGCCGCCATGTCGGCCCAGGTGCATTGGACCCAGTCACCGCGGGCGTGATCGTACTGTCGGTAGGCGGTCTTCGTGGGGTTCGCATGCACCCGCTCGCGGAAGAGGCCGGCGAGGCTCTCGGCCCTTTCCGGGGTGATCACGGATGTGGTCATGGTGCTCCTGAGACGACGCGGCGCCCACGCGGGCGGTGTCCGGTTTTTACCGGTTGGTGCGCTGGAGTGCAACCGCGGAGTCTTCGGGGACAGATTTATCCATCTGTCAGAAAACTCCCTCCCCCGCGTGCGGGGGAGGGTTGGGGAGGGGGAAGGTTGGGGTAAGCCGCACCGCCCCTAAAGCCCCAGCGGGTGCCGCACCGGCGCCACCGCGAGGGTGCCCTGAAAGAGAGTCCAGCCAACGAAGAAGATCACACCCCCTCCCGCAATCCCCACAGCCGGGCCGGCGTAGCGCAGTCCGCTCAGCGGCGTGGGCCGCAGCAGGCTTCGGGTCCAGTCGCGGGCCTGCACCGCGAGGATCGCGAGCACGGAGACAGTGATCGCGGTGCCCAGCGACATCGCCAGCACCGCCGCGATACCCGCGAGCCAGATGCCCAGCAGATAGGAGACCGCCATCACCAGCACCGCACCGGAACACGGGCGGATACCCACCGCAAGCACGGTCGCATACCAGGGTCCGCGCTGGTTGGGATTCACGTGGTGCGGCGTGCCGCAGCCGCAGTCTGGCCCGTGCGAGTGGTTGCCGGTTGCCGGCTGTGGCCCGCGGATCGCCGGGTGGTTCCCGGTTTCGACCGGAGTAAAGGTACCGGGAGCCATCAGCGTGCCGCTCGCGGTAGCGGGCGGCGCAGCGGCTGAATCGGCGCCGCGCCGTTCCGCGTCGACGGCCTGCCGGCGCAGCCGCCAGATCGATCGCAGGCCCCGCCAGACGAGCCACAATCCGAGTAGCGCGACCAGCAGGAAGCTCGCGAGCTCGAGGTGGCGGACCTGGCCCATCGTGTCCCTGGCCAGCCACCCGAGCACCCCGATCAAAATCAGCACGGCGGCAATCGCGGTGATGCCTTGCATCAGCGAGGCGGCGGTGGACAGCCAGATTCCCCTTCCCAGACTCTGGCGGTGAGTCAACAGGTAGGTGCTGATCACAGCCTTGCCATGGCCGGGCCCGGCCGCGTGGAAGATGCCGTAGAGGAAGCTCGCGATGATCAGGGCCGCGGCGGTGCGCGCGGTCGGTGTCTCGTCGAGCTCGTGCAGGACGGTGGTCAGTTGTCGGTGCAGGTCCCTTTGTGTCTGCACGATCCAGGCCGACGCGCGGTCCATCAGGCCTGGCTCGGCGGCCTCGTCGGCGGGTGCCGGGGCAAAGGGGCTGGAGGTTGCCGTCGTCGGCGCGAGCAGCAGCGCCAGCAGTGCCACCAGTGCCAGCACGACGACGGAGCGAAGCAGGGTCGGCCGGTTGCTCGCCCGGAACCTTCGCAATGGATGCAGGAGGTTTCCCATGAATTTCCCGGTCACCTATCGCGGATTGCATTCAACGAAAACGACCTCGGCGAAACGCCTGCCGAGATCCTCGATGGGCGCGCGCTGGTCGCGATCGAGCGTGGCCGCATAGGCCACCAGCCACGGTTCGGGCCTCGCGGGCTGGACATGCGCCGTGCAGCCGCCGCCGCCCGCAAGATGAATCACGTCTTCCGCGTCGTGCAGGATCTCGATCCAGTAAGTCGGGTCGTAGACGCGGTAGTTCAGCGGTTGCGCGGGTTCCGGTCGCGCCGCCTCCAGCGGCAGGTCGAACTTCAGATGCAGCCGCCGCTGGCGCAGGTGCAGTGAGCCATTGCGCGCGGGCGCCGGCACGAGGCGACGCTCGCCAAGCTCGATTTCCGTGAAATAGTCGTATTCGCGCAGGTTTCCGAGCATGCGTTCGGTCATTAACTCCAGGGCCTCCTCGAGGTCCAGGTCGGGTTGGTCGACGGCCAGGTCCTCCAGCAGCAGGTGGCTGTAGGTCGGGTCGAAGACCCACTCCTGCCGCAGGGCCTTCACGTCGCCCTCCGCGGTGAAAAGTACGCTGACGCGCAGGTCGATCCACGCGTGCGGATGGGCGCCGAGCGTTCCGCAGAAGAGCAGCAAAGCCAGGATCGGTAGAACACGGTTCATCGTCCGTCTGTCGGGGCCGTGTCCGCCCGTTGCCACCGCGTGCCTTCGGGCGTGTCCTCGAGCAGGATTCCGGCGGCGGCCAGCTCGTCGCGAATCGCATCGGAGCGCTGGAAGTCGCGGGCCTTGCGAGCCGCCTGGCGCTCGGCGATGCGCGCCTCGATCCATTCCGCGGACGCGGCGTCTGTCGCCCCGGCCTGGAACCAGTCCACCGGATCCTGCTGCAGCACGCCAAGCACCTCCCCGGCGGCCAGCAGTTCCGCCTTGCGCGCTGCGGCCTCTTCCGGTGAACGCGCTGCGGCAAGCCGGTCGGCCAGCTGGTGCAGGCTGGCGATCGCGCCCGGTGTATTGAGATCGTCGAGCAGCGCATCGAAGACCGCGGTGTCCAGTGGATCGGCCGCGCCGGCCGGTACGTCGGCATGTTCGCGAAGGACGCGGTAGATGCCGTTCAGGCTGTTGCGCGCCTGTTCCAGGCCGCGCTCGGAGAAGTTCAGCGGTGCGCGGTAGTGGCGGGCCAGCAGCGCGAGCCGCAGAACCTCGCCGGGATAGACCTCGAGCAGATCCCGCAGCAGCCGGAAATTGCCCAGCGACTTGGACATCTTCTCGCCATCGACCGTGACGTGGCCGTTGTGCACCCAGAAGCGGGCGTATTCGGCACCGTGTGCCGCGCAGCTCTGGGCGATCTCGTTCTCGTGGTGTGGAAAGACCAGGTCATGACCGCCGCCGTGGATGTCAATGGTGTCCCCGAGGTGGGCCTCGGTCATCGCCGAGCACTCGAGGTGCCAGCCGGGCCGGCCGGGGCCCCAGGGGCTGTCCCAGGCCGGTTCTCCCGGCCTTGACGGCTTCCACAGCACGAAGTCGGCGGGGTCGCGCTTGTAGTCCGCGACCTCGACCCGCGCGCCGGCGCGCATGTCGTCCAGGCTGCGCCGGGAGAGGCGACCGTATTGGGGGAAGGAACGCACGTCGTAGAGCACGTGTCCGCCGGCGACATAGGCGTGGCCGGTGGCGATCAGGTGCTCGATCATCGCGATCATTTCGTCAAGGTGGGCGGTGGCGCGCGGCTCCAGGGTCGGGGGCAGGGCGCCCAGGCGGGCAACGTCCTCGTGGAAGGCCTCGGTGAAGCGCGCGGTCAGCGTGCCGATCGCCTCGCCGTTGGCGGCCGCGGCCTGGTTGATCTTGTCGTCGACGTCGGTGATGTTGCGCGCATAGACCACGTGTTCGGGCCCGTACAATGCCCGCAGCACCCGGAACAGCACGTCGAACACGACCACCGGGCGCCCGTTGCCGATGTGCACGTAGTTGTACACGGTGGGTCCGCAGACATACATGGTCACGCGGTCCGGGTCGGCCGGGGCAAAGGGCGCGGTCTCGCCCCCGAGGGTGTTGTGCAGGAACAGGGTCTTCATCGCGGATCTTTCGGTGACTGGGTGCCGGCGCCGCCGGTTGCGCGGTGAACGCCGTACAGGGTCTCGGGGTCGATCAGCGGGTTCGCGGTGATCACCACCTCGTTACCGTCCACCCGGAAGAAGAAGCAACCGGAGCGGCCGGTGTGGCAGGCGGGCCCTGTCTGGTCCACGCGCAGCAGCAGGGTGTCCCCGTCGCAGTCGATGTACAGCCCCTTCAGGTGCTGCACCTGGCCCGAGCTCTCGCCCTTTCTCCAGAGACGGCCGCGGGAACGGGAGTAGTAGCACACGCGCCCGGTCGCGAGGGTCTCGTTAAGGGCCTCCTCGTTCATCCAGGCCATCATCAGGACCTCTCCCGTGTCGTGCTGCTGGGCGATCGCGGGAATCAGGCCATCGGCGTTCAGCCGCAGCCCGGCAAGGACCTCCGAGCGCGGAAGACGGCTCCCTCGCGGCAGATTTTCGATATCCTTCAGCATGTGCGGGCCTCCTGTCCGGCCACTGGTTTCGGGTCGGGACGCCAGCTGTTACACAGTAACATTAACGGGTCCGGACGCGCCGGATGCCCCGGCCGGATGACGCACGCGCAGTGTACTTCCTGTGCGGCGTCGAAGCATGTCGGGGGACTTCGGGGATGGTCTTCGCGGACCGTCCCCGGGGCGGCCGCGCCACGGGCATCCGGCAACCGGTCACGGAGTCTCTGCATGTCTTCCAGCCCCATCCCAGGCGAACTCCCCACGTCACTGCGCAGCATCACCTTCCACGGGCTGGAGCCCGGTCCCGGTCTGATCGTGCTCGGCGCGGTGCATGGGAACGAGACCTGCGGCACCGAGGCCATCCTGCGCCTCGCCGGCGAGCTGGAGCGTGCCGAGCGGCGGCTGCTCCGGGGCACGCTGACCCTGGTACCGATCACGAACCCGCTCGCCTTTCAGCGCGTGCAACGCATGGGCGAGCGCAACCTGAACCGCAATTTCCGGATCACGGATGCGCCGCAGGACTTCGAGGACCGGCTGGCCAACCGTCTCTGTCCGCTGCTCGCGGCCCACGACGTGCTGCTCGACCTGCATTCCTTTCACACGCCCGGAGAGCCCTTCGTGATGCTGGGGCCGGAGAACAACGACGGCGGTCTGGAGCCCTTTCAAAGGGCGCCGGAGGAGGAGGCGCTGGCGCGCCGCCTGGGGCCGCGTCGGATCGTTGAAGGCTGGCTGGATACCTACGCGGTCGGCGTCGCGCGACGGCTGCGCAATCCCAACGCGACGCTGCGTGCGCAGATGCTCAGCACCGATCCCGGCTACGGCATCGGCACCACCGAGTACATGCGCAGCCAGGGCGGCTACAGCGTCACGCTCGAGTGCGGTCAGCACGACGACCCGGAGGCACCGGAGGTCGGGTATCGAGCGATCCTGAACACCCTGGGGCATCTGGGGCTGATGGAACTGCCGCCTCCACCTCCGCGCAGCGACCTGGAAGTGCTGCGTCTGGTGGAAGTCGTCGATCGCGACGATCCGCTGGATGCCTTCTCCCGGCCCTGGCAGAGCTTCGACCGGATCCGCGCCGGCGAGGAAATCGGGGTGCGGGCGAACGGCGTGTCGGTACGTGCGCCGGCGGACGGTTTTGTCGTCTTTCCCAATCCCAATGCGCTGCCGGGAAACGAGTGGTTCTACCGGGCGGAGATCAGTCCCCGCGCCGTGGACGGCCTGAAATCGCGGGAGCTGCCATCCTGAATGCGTGGCGGCCGGCCCGGGCGGGCGCGGCCGGTGATCACGCCCTCAGTCGTCGCACTGCGTGGTGACGAAGGCCTGCTCGACGGTGAAGTTGCCGACACCCTTGTAGTTGGTCATGGTCCAGCCCTGTTCCTTCAGGTAGGCCGTCATCTCCTTGTTCATTTCCGGATTGCCGCAGAGCATCACCCGGTCCAGTTCGGGGTCCGGTTCCGGGAGTTCGAGCATGCGCGAGAGCTCGCCGCTCCGGAACAGGTCGGAACCGCGTCCGGTGATGTCGTGGGGTTCCCGCGTGACAGTCGGCACGTAGCGCAGTCGCCCACCGGCCCGTGCCTCGATCTCTTCCCGGTAGCTGAGCTCGGGGGCGGTGCGCACGCTGTGGACCAGGATCACGGTCTGGAAGCGCTCGAATACCGCCTCGCCCCGGATCAGCGAGATGAAGGGGGCGATTCCGGTGCCGGTGGCGAGCAGGTAGAGGTTGCGGCCCGGCTGTACGTGTTCAAGCGTCAGCGAACCGGTGACCTTGCTGTTGATCCAGATCGTGTCGCCGACGCTGGCCTCCGCGAGCTGGCTGGTCAGCGAACCGTCCGGCACGTGGATGCTGAGGAACTCGAGATCCGGCTCTTCGGGGTCGGAGACGATCGAGTACGCGCGCGGCACCAGCTTGCCGCCGCAGCGCAGACCCAGCGTGACGAACTGCCCGTTCTTGAACCGGAATCCCTCGGGCCGTGTCGCGGTGAAACTGAAGGTCTTCGGCGACCACCGGCGGATCGAGGTGATGTTCTGTTGGTTGTATGGCAAGGCTTCCCTCCAGTTTTGTGCCGTGAAACGGTAGCAGCTTTGCTGCGGGCGTTGCAGCAACGGCTCCCACCGGTGTGGATTTGTCGAAGAGCCACAAGGCAACGGGCCTGCGAACGAAGGTCGCGGATCAAACCGAGTGAAAGCCCTGCGGGCTCCCTGCAGCGCATCCGCTGCGGTACCCTTGCGCCGATGGATTCCTTTGGGTAACTGCGCAATGCGGGCTGATCCGGGAGGTGGCCGGTACCGAGTTACACCTGTGCCGATGGCCTGACGCAGCCATTGAGGAATCCAGTGGTGTTCAACCGGACGGAGTGCACGATGACCCGGTCTTTTCGCGACTGCGTGGAACACTTCCCGCTGTCGATCTTCGCCATGGTAATGGGGGTTGCCGGGCTCGGCCTGGGGTTGCGCATATGGGGCGAATACGGCGCGCCGGCATGGATCGGCGAGCCGGTACTGATGCTTGCATGGATGATGTTCTTCCTGCTTGGGATGCTGTTCATTTTCAAGGCGGTGCGCTATCCGGCGGAGACGATCATCGACCTGCGTCACCCGGTGCGGCTGAACTACCTCGCGGCGATCTCGATCTCGATCGTGCTGATGAGCATGGTGCTGCATCCGCACGAGCCGCTTCCGGCCAGGGGTATCTTCGCGCTCGGAGCGAGCTTTCACCTGATCGTGACCATCCTGGTCGTGAACTTCTGGATGCACCACGCGCGCTTCGCGATCACGCAGGTGAATCCGGCGTGGTTTATTCCTGCAGTGGGCAACGTGCTCGTCGCGATCCCGGCCGTCGCCTTCGGCTACGAGGAGATCGGCTGGTTCTTCTTCAGCGCGGGGCTGTTGTTCTGGGCGATGCTGATGACCATTGTCTTCTACCGGATCCTGTTCCACGAGCCGCTGCCAACCCGCGCGTTGCCGACGCTGTTCATCCTGATCGCGCCCCCGGCCGTGGGCTTCATCGCCTACGTGGAACTGACCGGCGAACTCGATGCCTTCGCCCGCATCCTGTTCTTCATCGCGCTGTTCCTGACCATCCTCCTGTTCACGCGAATCCGCGGTCAGGCGCAGATTCCGTTCTCCCTGGCGTCCTGGTCCTACACTTTCCCGCTGGCCGCGATGAGCATCGCGCTGATGGAGATGGCGCATCTGTCCGATGTCCGCTTCTATTTCTGGGCCGGGGTCGGCCTGCTGCTCTTCGTCGCCGTGCTGGTGCTGGTGTTTCTGGCGATGACGGTACGGGCCGGTTTCCGCGGCAGCTTCTGCCGCGCGGAGGATCCCTGACGCCGGTGTTCCGCCGGCATCCTGCCGTAGGTGGGCCAGGCACGGCGGGCCCACCGCTCCGGGTGTGTCGCTGGCTGGTGACACATTTCGTTTTGCCCACCCTGCGCCTCATTTCATCGTCTGCCGTGGCACCGGTGCGCAATGGTGCGCGTGCAACCCCCTGATTGCTCGTTCCTTATTTACAACACATGTTGTATTTTAATCAAAAGTTCATCCAGACGTGACCCCGCTGTAACGTCTGTTCTCCAGTCTGTGCGCCTGATGTGAAGCACATCGACGGGTTTTTTGCCCACGCACCTACAGACTGGAGAAGCAAGAATGAACCGCAAGAAGATCCTTATCGGGATGATGGCCGCAGGCCTGACCATTCCAACCGTCGTGGCTGCCGACTGGACCATCTACGGCCGTGCGAACGTGTCGATCGATTACCTCGATGACGGCAACGACTTCAGCGAAGTCGACGTCGTAAGCCGCTCCAGCCGACTCGGTTTCAAGGGCGAGCGCGAGTGGAATGACCAGCTCGTTGGCATCTTTCAGATCGAGCAGCAGATCGACTTCGATTCCAGCGAGGGGGAAACCTTCACCACCCGCGATACCTTCGTCGGCTTCAAGGGTTCCGACTGGGGCATGTTGCGGGTTGGCCGATTCGACACGCCATTCAAGCGCGCCCGAGGGCCGGTCAACTACTTCGGCGATCAGGTGGGCGATCTGCGGAACGCCACGCGTACGCGCCAGCATGGTCGTTTCGACGAGCGTTTCCGCAACAGCATCCACTACCGGACCCCGAGCTTTGGCGGTCTGACCTGGGATGCCCAGTATTCCACCGACCGTGGCCAGCAGGATACGCGTGCTGATGCCGACGACGGATTCAGCACGGCGCTCACGTTCAGACAGGGCGGCTTCACGGGTGCGCTGGCCTACGAGCAACAGCGCAACGATGGCGGCGACAACGTCGACGGCGTGCGTCTCGTGGCCGCTTACAAGCTCACCCCGATGCTCGAGGTCGGTGCGCTTTATCAGAACACCGAGGCGGACGGTCGTGACGAGGCCGATACGTTTGGCGTAGCGGCCCAATACCAGTTCGCACCCAACTGGTATGCCCGCGGCCACGTCTTCCTGCTCGACTCCGACGCAGACGATTCCGACGCGACGCTGTTTGCCGTTGGCCTCGAGCGCCGCATCGACCGGGATCTCCGGATCCAGGTGAACCTGGGCGTGATGGACAACGACGACAACTCGGCCCTTACGCCGTGGGCTCAGGGCGGAGGTCCGGGTGAGGGCGATGCGACCGGCGAGACCGCAACGGCGCTCCAGGTCGGCATCCGCTACGACTTCTAGAGTTCTTTCTCCTCCTCACCGACCGCAACAAGTCTCCCAGGGCTTCGCATCGGTGTCTTGCGGGCGCATCTGCGCCCGTTTTTTTTCGGCGTATTCGCCGGTAGTGCATGCGCGTCCGAAGGCCTGGCGCAGGGCCCTGGCGGTAAATGCCCTCCGTTGACATCGACGGTCAGGGGGGCTGTCAAATTCATGTAACATCACTGTTATCTAATGCCGGCATTGGAACGACCGGAAATGCCTGATGAGTCTTCATATCCTCCTGGTCGAGGATGACGCCGCGGTTCGCGAGGTGCTGGCCCTGCCGCTACAGAAGGCGGGCTTTACCGTCTCCGAGGCGGCGGATGTGCGGCAGGCCCGCGAGTCAATGCTGGTGCGCGAACCCGACCTGATTCTGCTGGACTGGATGCTGCCGGATGTCAGCGGCGTCGAGTGGGCGCGGACGCTGAAGAACGCCCCGCAGACTCGCCAGCTGCCGATCATCATGTTGACCGCCCGGGGCGAAGAGGAGGATCGGGTCCGCGGTCTCGAAGTCGGGGCGGATGACTACGTGACCAAGCCGTTCTCCCCACGCGAGCTGATTGCCCGGATTCGGGCAGTGCTGAGGCGGACCACGCCGACGAGCAGCGACGAACCGGTCGAAGTCGACGGATTGCGGCTGGATCCGGTCAGTCACCGGGTGACCGCAAAGGGCAGGACCCTGGAGATGGGTCCGACCGAATATCGGCTTCTGCACTTTTTCATGACCCACGAGGATCGAGTGTTCACGCGCGGTCAGTTACTCGATAACGTATGGGGCACCAACGTCTATGTGGAGGAGCGAACGGTCGATGTGCACATACGCCGCCTCCGCATGGCCCTCGCGGATTCCGGTCACGACAACCTGGTGCAGACCATCCGTGGCGCCGGTTACCGGTTCTCACGGCAGAACTGAGGCCGGAGCTGGTCCGACACGCCGGTTGGCCGCGTGCCGTGATCGGCTGCCCGGCATCAGGGGACAGATTTACAAATCTGTCCCCATTGTCTCTGGAAGATGGCGATAAGACCTGAAAACCCCTGGCCGATGTTCTACGCCCGGGTTGCGCTGGCGTTGCTCGGGTTGCTCGCGTTGGGGCTGCTCACGGGGCAGTGGCTCTTGGTCTTGCTGTTGGGTGCGTTGGCCGCTCTGGCATGGGACTGGATCAATCTCCGGCGCCTCGAGCGCTGGTTGCGCTTCGGGCGCAAGCTCGATCCGCCGAAATCGGTCGGCTTCTGGGGAGACATCTTTGACGGGCTTTACCGCATGCGCAAACGCAGCCGGGAACGGGACCGGCGACGTCGCAAGCTGGTGCGCAACTACCGCGATTCGATCAAGGCGATGCCCGATGCGACCGTGGTGCTATCCGATGATTACCGGATCGAGTGGTGCAACCAGGCGGCGCTTGAGCTCCTCGGGCTGCGATGGCCGCGCGACGAGGGCCAGCGCATCAGCAATATTTTGCGGCACCCCGAGTTTGTCGTCTTCCTCTCCCTTTACCAGCGCGACGCACGTACCATCTCCGTTCCGTCACCGGTGGACGGGCGAAGCTGGCTGGAAGTGCGGCTGGTGCCCCACGCGAAAAAACGCCACCTGCTGCTTGCGCGCGATATCACTGCGTTCCGTCGGCTCGAGACCATGCGCAGCGATTTCGTCGCCAATGTCTCGCACGAACTGCGGACCCCGCTGACGGTGATCTATGGCGTCAGCGAGACGCTGGGCCAGGAATTGGGTGAGGACCCCGAATACGCGCGTTCGGTGCAGCTCCTGCGGGAGCAGGCGGAGCGCATGAAAATCCTTGTGGATGACCTGCTGCTGCTGGCCCGGCTCGAGACCGGCGCCAAAACCGGCGACGGCGGCTGGGTCGACGTACCGGCGCTCTTGTCGGGCCTCACGGAGGAGGGACGCCTGCTGTCGGGGTCGCGCGGCCACGAGATCACGCTGGAGGCCGAGCAGGATCTGGCGATCCGCGGCAACGAGAAGGAACTGCGAAGCGCCTTCGCGAACCTGCTGGCGAACGCGGTCAACTACACCCCGGACGGCGGGCAGATCGATCTGCGCTGGTTTGCCGATGCTTCGGGCGCGCACCTTCAGGTGCGGGATACGGGAATCGGGATCGCGGAGCAGCACATCGACCGGCTGACCGAGCGTTTCTACCGGGTGGACCCCGGCCGGTCGAAGAGTCGGGGCGGCACGGGTCTTGGGCTCGCGATCGTGAAACACGTGCTGATGCGTCACGGGGCCCGTTTGAACATCGAAAGCGAGCCGGGCCAGGGCAGCACATTCACCTGTTCGTTTCCGCTCTCCAGCGTGCGCCGCTCCGGCGTGGATCGACGGCGGGCCATCGCGTGAGTGCGGCGGTATGGGTCTCGATGTCCGCCCCCAGGCGGATGCGCATTCCATTGTCCGGGGAACCGGGGACCGGCATCAGCGTCAAGACCACCTGCAGCGACTTGAGGGATGACTGAACCGTGTGCAATGCGATCATCGTCAGGACCGGAATGAGCATTCGAATGCAGTGCCGAGCACTTCTCGCGCTGTTGCTTCTGGCCCTTTTCGCCGGCCCGCTCGCGGCCGAGCCCGACGCGACGCTTCAGGGCGCCACACCCGAGGCGCGTGCCCATGCCTACATGGCGCTCGATCCGCCGGACTGGGAAGCAGCCCGGGAGGCGTTCAGAGAGGCCGCTGAGGCGGGTTCATCGACCGCGATGAGCCATATCGGCTGGATGTACGAGGAGGGGCACGGCGTCGAGCCTGACGGCAGTGAGGCTGTGCGCTGGTACGGCCGCGCCGCGCGCGCGGGTGCGGACGAATTTGCGGTGAAGGTCGCCTGGATGTACCTGTCCGGAGATGGCGTGGCTCGTGATCGCGAGCAGGCAGAGTACTGGTTCAGCCACGCCATGGATTCCGGGCATGTCCCTGCGAAGACGGCCTGGGCGTCGGTACTGATCGCAGACGCCCTGGGGGGTCGAAACACGGAGGGTGTGCTCGAGGCCCGGTCACTCCTGGAGGAGGCCCTGGAAGCCGGGCAGGTGCTGGCCGCCTACTTTCTGGCCCGCCTCTATATCGAGGGGATTGGCGGCCATCCGGTCGACGATGTGCTGGCCGCGCACTACACCCGCATCGGGGCCGAGGATGGTCATGAACAGATGCAGGGCTGGCTCGCATTCATGTATTACAACGGACAGGGCGTGGATGCGGACCGGGTTGCGGCGGCCAAATGGGCCAATCTCGCGGCTGCAGAGGGTGATGTCCTGGGGAACGAACTGCGTCAGGTTCTGGAGGAAGAGCTTGGGCCTGACGAGATCCAGCAGGCCCGCCACCTTGCGGTAGAGTGGGCGCTTGGACGGCCCTGAGAGAGACGGATGCTCAAGGTGATCTTCTTCAGCCTGTTCGCGCTCGTGGTGGTGTTTCTGGGTGCGCGCTCCTGCGGGCTGACGCCCGAGCAGATCGAGGACCGGATCCTGCTCGCCGAAATGAATGCGGAGGAGGGCCGCGCCTACCGGACGACCCACGGACAACGGGCGGGTGTGCTGACCTTCGACAACGGGCTTCAGGTCGAGTTGATCGCCGACGGCGATGGCCCGGTGCCGAGGGAGACGAGTTGGGTGCAGGTCCATTATCGTGGCTGGCATATCGACGGCCGCGAATTCGACAACTCGTGGCGCCGGGACGAGCCGGCAACCGTGCCTGTCGAGCGCACGATTCCCGGCTGGCGTGAAGTGCTGACGGAAATCCCGGTGGGTACGCGGCTGAAGCTGGTGCTTCCACCGGAGCTGGCCTACGGTCGTTCCGGGGCGGGCCGGATCGGTCCTGAAGAAACGCTGGTTTTCGAGCTGGAGCTGCTGGCAATCGTCGAGCCCGACGAACCCGTGGAACCCGAGGAATGGGAGCGCCGGGTGCCGGGGCTGCGATGAACGCACGCGCTGGCCAGTGAAGAGATGAGCGGCAGCGTCCTGTCCCTGTCGGGAATCGCGGTTCTGCTGCTGATGGCTGCCCTCCTCGCGTCCGCGTTGCTGATCCCGCTTTGGCTGCGTCTGCGTCGGATTCGCCTGCAGATCGAGGGCCGTTACCTCGCCGGCGTTGCGGAGTATCAGGGCCAGCGGACGCCGCCGGCAGCGTCCGAAGTGCTTGCGCGGACCCACGGCGAGGCCGCCCGACAGCTCCTGCGTGGCATGGTCGCGAATGGGCGTCCGCTCGGGCCGGCTTCCTGGCCGGCACGCGGCTCGTTGCGCTACGACCAGGACGAGCGGGCACGACGGGTGGAAGCCGACAGCTTTTGCATCCCCGGCGTGTGGTGGGCCCAGATCCGCCGGGTCCGGTTGCGGTTCGGGGGCTGGATTGACGAGATGCACGAGGTCGAGGGTGGCGTGGTCACCAGCGGTTACTGGTGGCTGGGTCTTTACCGTCTGCGGCATCCGGCGGCGCGGTCTTCGGAGTTCGCCGTAAGGGCGCAGGCACTGGGCGAGTCGGTGATGACGCCCTGGACATGGTTCGACGGGCAGCGCATCGAATGGGACGACCAGCCGGACGATCGCGCCTGGATTGGCCGAACCCGCCCCGAAGGCGCGACCGTTCGTCTGCAACTCGACAAGCTGGGCCGACCGCTGCACCTGGAACTGCGGGCGTCGGGTGGCGACACAAGCGTGCGGGTCGAGTACTCGGACTGGAGTTGGTCGGGCCAGGGTCTTTGCCCCAGACAGGTCCGCTTGATCGAGGCTCCCGGCAGCGTGAACGAGTTCGAGCGCCTCCATCTGCAGCTGGGGCCCGTTCGGCAGGCTCCGCGCCCGGAAGAGTTAGCGTGAAAGTCGCGCATTGCTCCCCTCTCCCGCTTGCCTGTCACCAAAATGTCACATTGACGTCATACTGTTGTGATCGGGAGATCTGATACTCCTCGCCGCGAATCAATGGCACCGGCTCGAA
>Ga0207421_10001219_pt1 | contig 33353 bp, 32 predicted proteins | sample SodLakKL_010_SED_4_FD_187542 | JGI IMG/M metagenome (GOLD analysis project Ga0207421, IMG submission 187542) | Alkaline sediment microbial communities from Lake Tanatar, Kulunda Steppe, Russia - 8KL_010_SED (SPAdes) (version 2) | ecosystem: Environmental > Aquatic > Non-marine Saline and...
CCCGAAGCGCGGCGTCGAGAGGCAATTCCCCGAGTTCATCGGACTGGCCGCCCCGTACCCTGAGGACGACAGTACGGTCGGTGATCGTGCGGAGTCCCCGCTCGTAGGGATTAACCGTCCGGCCGCTGGTCGTGCGTCGCCATTCGAGGCCATCGGCTGTTTGCCGGCGGGTCAGTTCGCCGTCGTCGGTGAGCGTACTGACGATGTCTGGAAACGTCGGACCGAAATACCTTTGGTCAACGGTTCGGAGCGGTCGTTCGATGGCTGCCGCGTGAGTGTGCAGTCGAAGGAGATGTGGGTTCGACGGGTTAGCGACGGCGCGTTCCGGGGTTCCTTCGAACAGCTCGCTGGGGTGGTTGATAACGTACTGGTCGAGTTGGTCTTCGCTGGCGACAAGGGCGACGAGACTTGGGTCGGTCCCACGCCCGGCGCGGCCGGCCCGCTGGAACGTCGACATTTGCGTGCCCGGGTAGCCGTCCAACAGCACAGCGTCGAGACTCCCGATATCGACGCCTAGTTCGAGTGCACTGGTACTCCAGACACCGGCACACTCGTCGGTGTGTAACGCCGTCTCGATAGCCCCACGCCGATCATCGCGTAAACCCGCATGGTACGCTGTAACATTCTCTGCGAGGTCGCCCTTGCCCCGCTCGGCGAGGGTGTCACTGCTGATAGTCGCATAACGTTCTGCAGTCTGTCTGGCGCGCGTAAACGCCACCGTCTGGTAGCCGCGCTGGACGAGGTCTACGAACAGACGCATCGTTTCCCCATGGTGGGAGCGACGCTGACCCGCTCCGGCAGGTGCGTCTCCCTCGTCGTATTTCGGCGGTTGCCAGAACAGCCAATGGGTCGGGCCGGTCTCACTGGTATCCGTGTCGACGAGGGCAAACGAATCCGTGGGTTGGCCAGTAATCGTCGCCGCGTGCTCTCGGGGGTTACCGATTGTCGCCGAACAGCACGCAAACTGGGGGGTCGCATCAAACCGCTCACAAAGTCGCGTGAGTCGACGAAGGACGAGACCGACGTGGCTTCCAAACACCCCACGATACTCGTGGACCTCGTCAACGATCACGAGGTCAAGTGACTCGAAGAACGCCCGCCAGATATCATCGGCGTGACTGAGCAGACCACAGTGGAGCATATCAGGGGTCGTCAACACGAGTGACGGGTCCTCGTCACGAGCCTGCTGGCGCTCAGACGAGGAGAGAGCGCCCGTATACTGGGTGACGGAGATATCATCGAACGGTGCGGCAAACTCAGATAGTGTCGCTTCCTGGTCGTTGATCAGCGCGACCTGTGGGCCGATATACAGCGTGCGACCATCATGGTCGCGTGCACGCTCAAGTGCTGGAATCGTGTACGTGAGACTCTTGCCGCTCGCTGTTGGCGTTGCCAGCACGACATTCTGGCCCCGACGGATTGCCTCAATAGCGTCGGCTTGGTGCGCATAGAGTTCGTCGATACCCCGGTCAGCGAGTTGTCCGGTAACCGCAGAATCCATCTCACAGGGCCGTGTCTCTGGGCTGCGGGCAGATGCCGCTCGCTGGAACTGTATCTGGTCGGTGTAGTACTCGCGGTTCCGGACCCAGTCGACGAACTCGTCCACTATGGCCTACTACGTAGGCAATCGCATATAGTGATATAGACTCGTGTCCTGACCATTTTATCCGAAGCCATCGTACTGCCTCCCATGCCATTCAGTGTCAGTTGGCACACGCTACTCGACGAACTTGACGATCTCTCCGAGGGGACAGAACTCATTACGCCACTCTCTCACGACCGATTCCGCATTGCCGACGTGCAGGAACAGCGTGTCGTCATCTCCTTCGATGATTCAGGTGAGCGACAACCACTCCAGCGCGAGCAGTTCGAGACGCTCTACCGACGGATTCAAGATTCGGACGACGGGTTCGCACTTGACCGGCTTCCGGCCGACGCTGACCCGTATCCCGCAGTTATGAGCCTGCACCCACGGTTCGAGATTGACGGTGACCGAGGAGTCATCATCGAAACAGAGGGACCGACAGACACACAACTGGTTGACGATGACACGTCTCCCGACGAAAGTGACCGTATCGAACCCGATGGACTGGACGTCTACTCCGATGCTTTACTCCTCATCGATGCACTGGAGCGACACAACGTGTCAGATCTCACCGAGCTAGAGACGAATGCTCTCGTGAACATCTACACGCTCTGTTCGGATGTGCAACGGAACGCAAACGAGTTCCGACAGGATGTCGCCGACGTGCTCCTCGACCGGCTCCATCACGACCAACCGGTCCACGGACAATACGGGTCGGTCCAGCGAACATCACGCCGAAATCGCTCACTCAAAGACGAGGACGACGTGCTGGATCTGCTGGAAGATGCTGGGATTGTGCGTGAACGTGTCATGAGCGTCGATTCGAACAAAGTGGCCGAAGCCCTGGACGTGACTAAGATAGCCGAGTCGGATATCTATGAGATATCTGAAAGCGAGTATGTCCGGAAAGCCGAAGTCGATGAAGATGTCAAGGAGTCACGTCTACAGGGTCTGAAGGACCGATTAGCTGCCAGCGACGATGCGGAGTCCGACGAACTACGTCAAGAAATCGAAGCGCTTGAAGAGCGTATCGACGACCTCACCAGTTTCAGCAAAGGGACTCAAATGAAAGGGTAGTTGGCTACTCCAGCAGACGACGCTCAACAGCAGTGAGCGATACAAATAGTATTTAAAAGAACCGGCTAGAATGCTGGGAGGCGGCATACCACCTTTTTCATCGTCGGGTCGCCGACGGCGACCGCTCCTCGAAAAACGTGGGCGAAAACTGCCGGACGCTTCCTCCGGTCGCGTCCGGTGAAACCGCGGCTCGCTCCCCTCGCCGCGGTATGCTCAGCTTTTGACCGAACTTCGATCCCGGCCAGTACTGCAACCCGAGAGTGGGCAGTGGTCAGCGGCTAAGGCTCGCTTCGAGCAGGTTAGGGAACCGACCACGTTAGAGAGGATCGCTGTCGGCTCCACGGAAGGACGATCGCACCTGTCTCAGTCAGTCGTCCGTGATTTTCTGGCCCCAGAAGCCCGGATGTTTCGTTACTGTGACGTTACCCTCGATGCGCGTCTGGCAGGATAGTCGGAGGCCGCCATCGGGATCGTGCGGCGGGAACGAGAGGCGTCGTGCCTCTCGATCGGTCGGCTCGCTGATCTCACCGTCTACCTCGACGGCACAGGTGCCACAGGTTCCCATCCCGCGACAGTTCGCGGTGTCGGAGAACCCGTTGTGAGGACTCTCGCCGGCCGCCAGTAGCACCTCACGAAGGATTGTACCCGTTTCGCACTCGATCTGGCGATCGCGAAATTGAACCGTTGGCATACCGACGTGTATGTATGCCGTCTCCGTATGCGTTGTTGAAGCCAGCTGAACTGTCTCCGGAGTGGTCGGTCTCTCACGGACGGCCTGGAACCGGTTTCGGTCCGAACTCCGTCTCTCGTTGCCAGCCGATTCGCAGGCGAGTGTCGGGGGCGTCTCCCTGATCGGTCAGCTGATTCGCACGCGATCGGTCGGCCTCCCTCGATGCACGTGTCCGGAATCCTGGCGGCTGACCGGTCAACCGTTATCTGGCGCTGGTCTGTACACGTCGTGTGAGCAACGAGACGATCGTAAACGAGAGCGAGACGTTCGGTATCGGCGAACAGACCGTCCACAGGCTCGGGTTCGGTGCGATGCGACTCTGCGGCAGCGGCATTATCGGGCCGCCAGACGACGAGGACGGGGCCCGGGAGGTCCTCCGGCAGGCGACCGATCTCGGCGTCGACTTCATCGATACGGCCGACTCCTATGGCCCCGGTGTGAGCGAACGCCTCATCGGCGAGGCGATTGGCGATCCGGAGGACGTGTTGATCGCGACGAAAGCCGGCCTCTTGCGCAATCAGGACAGCGAGTGGCTCGCCAACGGCGACCCCGACTACATCCGCAATCAGGTACTCACCTCCCTCGATCGACTCCGGACCGATACGATCGACCTCTACCAGTTCCATCAACCTGACCCCGAGACGCCGTTCGAGGAGTCCGTCCAGACGTTTGCCGACCTCAAAGACGACGGCCTCGTCCGGAACGTCGGTCTCAGTAATGTCTCCGTCGAGCAACTCGAGACGGCTCGCGAGTACGTCGACGTCGCAACCGTTCAGAACCGGTACAACGTGGCCGACCGATCGAGCGCCGCCGTTCTCGACGTCTGTGGCGAGCACGGCATTGGGTTCATGCCCTGGGCACCGATCGACGGCGACGACCTCGACGCTCATGGCGACCTCCTCGATGAAATCGCTGCTGACCACGACGCGACGCGGCGACAGGTTGCGCTTGCCTGGCACCTCGCCCGATCGGACGTCGTACTCCCGATTCCGGGAACGTCGGATCCGGATCACCTCGAATCCAACGTCGCCGCCTCACAGCTGTCGTTGAGCGACGACGAGGTAAAGCGGCTCACCGGGGCTGCAGACTGAGTTACATCAGATCGTCGCTGGTCGATTCGAGCAATCGACTCCCATCAGATCGTCGCTGGTCGATTCGAGCAATCGACTCCCATCAGATCGTCGCTGGTCAATTCGTGTGACCGACTTCCAGTAGTCGGTCTCTCCGTCCCTGTCGGCATGTCAGCTACACGTCCCGCCAGGATATCGCCGTTTCTTCGACCGGATTGATGTAGCCGTCGATCGCGTCGGCGGGCTCACAGCCGTAGACGGTCTCACAGATCTCCGTGAAGACGGTGTACGTCTCGTCGACGCTCGCCAGCTCCCCCTGTGCAGCGGCGATCGATGAACCGCTCGTCGTCTCCTGTTCGTGGATAATATCGAGATCGTAGGTCTCGACGAGTTCGGTCATCGACGCGGCCATCTCCTCGTCCAGCCCGGTGACGTTGTGCCAGCCGTTCATGAACTGATAGGTTGGCGCCGTCTCTCCGAACTCGACGTTCATGAACTCGATGCCGCCGTCGAGCGTTTTGGCCGTCTCAAACAGCCGTCGAAGCTGCGTCTCCGTCTCGTCGTCGCTCCACGCTGTCGCGTCTGTCATCGTGTAGTCGATTCGGAGCGAGCCCCTTCAGCGTTCCTTCCTCCTCTCATCGAGCGATCGGCGTGGCCCACTACTCGCCGACGTACACCGTCTTCAGCCGCGTCCCACAGTTCGGACAGCAAAGCGTTTGCCACGACGTCGGATCGAGCCCACCCATCGTTTTTGCCCGACGTGCGTCACCAGCGTCGACGACGGCTCCACAGCCCTCACAGTCGAACGTGTCGTCGTCAGCCATCACGATCGGTTACGCGTCGGGCGAGAATAATGCTGGTGTCGCCCCTGGGAGTCCACGGCGCCTCTCGTCTTGTGGGTGCTGTCACCGACAGCCGACCGCGGTCAGGTGACTCCCCCGTTGAACATGGGGGCCAGATGCTCGTCCCAGAGACACGGTCGAAAGCCCACGTCGTAACCGGTCGTCTCCCGAACGTTCGAGAGCCCCTCGCGGAGGCGGTCCCACTCGTGGTCCATCAGGTCGAGTTCCTCGCCTGTCCCCATCGACCCCGTGTTCTCCGGGTCGTCGTCGTGACAGAGTGCCAGATGTGTCAGTTCGTGGAACACGAGCCGCGCTTCCGATTCGTGATTCTCCCGGTTCGCGACGACTGCACGGTTGCCGACACTAAACCCGTTGACGTAGCCGTCGGTCCCGCCGCCGGTCGTCTCCATCCACCGACTGTAGAGCCGTCCCGCATGCGGCGGGGCCGTCTCGCCCGGCACCACTAGCAACTGAAGTGCAACGTTCTCCAGTTCGGCTTCGATCTCTCCGTCGTAAAAACTGCGCCGCCCCCACAGCAGGTCTTCGACCGTCGATCCGTACTGTTCGTCGACCAGGTCGGCGTCGTATCGGCCCGGGTAATCGAGCCACTGGGCGTAGATCCCGTGACGACGAAAGCGGTCTACGATCGCCCGTTTCGTCGCCGGAAAGACTCCCGTCGGTCCGACGTACCGGACGTCGATGAGCAGATCCTGACGTCCGACCGCGACGCCCTCGAACTGCTCCGGACCGAACGTCTCCTCCAGTTGGCGATGAAACGTTCCGGATCGCTTCGTACTGTCGGGAATCCCGTCACCGTCGGTATCCTCGTCCCGGCCGTGGACGTACGCGCTTGCGGTGTTGACCGTCGCTGCGCCACTGCCGATACCAACCGCACACAGAAGCGATCGCCGGCTGAGCCGGCTCTCATTGCTGTCGCGCTGTGGGGCCATTACGATGACTGTGCTGGTACGTTGATATTGTCGCGTGCCTGTATTTGGGCACCTTTTAAATTAGAACGGATATCTGCGGCGGAGCATCTTTCATTGGCGGGCAGTCTCGGCGGTGCCGACGCGCTAAGATCTCACACCTGAACGCGTCTACGGCTTCGGTTCCTCAGACTGCGATCGAGTGCTGCCATCACGCCGGTGGGAGACCTGGACCCAACCGTCCTCGGGCCGGAGGCAGGCGACGGTGTCGGAAGCTACAACCGGTCCGTCTCTGCCAGATCGATCACCGTTCGCTGTAGCTGCCGGCTCTGGCGAACGCAATGGCGGAGGCGAACACCACGAGCGAGAGCACCACTGCAAGGAGGGGACCGGACGGAAGGACGGGGACGACGCCAAGCCAGGACAGGACGCTGATCGCTACCGAACCGGCACCGAGTCCGAGCCAGTAAACACACCAGGTTGGATCGGCCTTCGGAACGAACCCGAGATAGGTCTCGAACGTCGTCGCGATCGGGGTCAGTACGATAGTCCCTCGCGGCCGATCGTATTCGATGATGCCGTCCCGGTGGAGCGCTGGCAAGTGAGACTGATACAGCGAGGTATAGACCCGTTTTCGCTGTTTGTACGTCACCTCCTCGATCGGAACGTCGTTCTCTGCAGCGGCAATCCATTCGGCGAGATCCCGAAGCCGAACCGCGTCCCCGTCAACACTGCTCTCGGATAAATATCGAAGCACGAGACGACGTCGTCGATTCGAGAGAGTCCTGAATATCGTATCCCTCGACAACTCTCCGTCGTCCGTCGACCCGGAGCCCGTCGGTGACTCCGTTTCGGTCACTACTTTGCTTGTTTCTCGCGGCCCCTCCATACGTGCTCCTAATGGTTGCTTGGCTTATATATTATCCCGTTCACATCAGATTGCCATATGTATAATTTATAGGATATGTATTCGGGGAGTAGTAACGCAGGTGACGACCGTTCTGGCCCGCTCGTCTTAAATTGCTGTAATCGGCACGCACACAGTCCACTGCTCCGACACGTCGGATGCGTATCGATCGCGTTGCCCTGGTGGGAACGCAACGTACCCTCGATCGTCGTTCGCCATCGATCACCCCGGACAGCTACGGCGGGACGCGAGTGACCAGTTTTCGAATAGCGTTTCACCGGCGGTCGAGGCGAAAGCCCTAGGGCTCGATCCCGAGGCGATTCACGAGGTAGGGAGACTACAACTACGCTCGTTTAGACCAACAGTCCCCTATGACACCCGTTCAGCGCGTACTGGCGTCGCTCTCGACATTGAAAAACCCTGCATACACGGGCGAGAACCGATGCACGCCCTGTACGCTTCTCAATCTCGCAATTGCGGCTGCAACTGCGGCTGTAATCGTGACTGCCACGTCGACTGTCGACACCACGGTTGCGCTCGGTGCTGGCCTGGCGACCCTCTGCGGTGCCGTCGCGATCATCTACTTCCGTGGGTACCTGATCCCTGGCACACCGACGGTGACGAAACGATACTTCCCTCCCTCGTTTCTTGCACTGTTCGACAAGGCCCCGGACCGAACCGAGTCAACGGGAGCGGATCCGCAGGTGATCCTGCTCGATATCGGCGTCGTCGTCGACGATCCAGTGGCCGAGGACCTGCAACTTGAGCCCACGTTCGTCGAGGCGTGGGATCAGTCGATCGCCACCCACTGGGATGACGACACGACAATCAGACGGAATCTCGGACGAACTGTCGACGCTGATCCGACGACGCTCGAGTTCGACGAGCGTCCGCACTCGTTCGTCGTGCGTGCAGACGGCGTTCACCTCGGGAGTTGGCCCTCACGAGCCGCGTGTGTCGCCGACGCAGCCGCTGGGCCAGCGTTCGCAGAACGCGATCCCGACTGGGATCGCCGCCCGCTCTCGCTCAAAGCGGACCTGCTCGGCGTGTTACGGTTGTTTCTCGAACGCTGTCCCGGCTGCGACGGATCGGTGATCCTCTCTCTCGACGTCGTCGAGTCCTGCTGTCGAACCCGTGACGTCGTCGCCGCAACGTGCACCGACTGTGACGCCCGGCTGTTCGAGATGGACGTCGATCACGACGCGCTCGCAACCAACTGAGGCCGACGAGCGAACCAGATCGGCGACGCGAATACCGTAGTCTTCCGATCGGAACCGGCGACAGCTGACCGGGGCCGACGGACTCGACTGACGATTGTTCGACACACTCGTCTTGAGGACTGAAACTGAACCGGACGCGGCGGCACTGAGTTTTCGACGTGAGGATCCGGGGAGTGATTCAGGGGCGAGAGTGATTCAGGCGCGTGGACGTCGATTTGACGCTTCGAGAATTGAACACACGCTCGGTCCTCGGCCGCCGGCCGACGTGATGGCTCTCGAATTTGACGGCACTTTCAGAACAAGCCCACGTAGATTCAGTCAGAAAAACTCAGCTTCGAATCGCCCGCAGCACGTCCCAGCGGTTCGACCAGAGCTGGGTCGCGGTCGCCGCGGCGAACGCTGCAAGCGAGCCGCTGGCCAGCAGTAGCGGATCGATCGCGCCGACGAGAGGGGCCTCGAGGAGTGCCGCGAGGATGCCCAGCAGCGAGCCGACGCCGAGGGTCCGGTAGAGCTCACTCCAGGTAATTCCGTACGGGGTGACGACCTCCATGTAGCGGTCTACATCCCGCGCGTGGTCACACAGCGTTACCGTCCGGGTGTCACGATCGTAGCTGACGATCCCGAGTTCGTCGAGTTTTGGCAAGTGCGTCTGGTGGAGCGAGCTCCGGACGCTCTCGCAGGCCGCCCGCGGTGCCGGCGACTGGCCTGTTTCGGTCGCCGCGATGGCGACCGACAGCTCCCGAAGCGCGATCGATCGGTTGCGGTCCTCGGACAGATGCCGAAGCGTTTCGCGCCGGCGGCTGTTCGCGAGAACGTCGTATATCTCCCCCTCGGAGAGTGCGGTCGTTCGGAACATTCTGTTGGCGAACAGTTTGCTCCGGAGACACGTCAGCATGTATTGCATACCGTTGCCGGTCCCGCTGGCCTGCCACGCCGTAGGGGAGCCTACCCACTCGCTTCGCGGGCGGTAGGGGGCTCGGGCCGCTGCTCTGCCGGGGCGGTAGTCCAGCCATGCCGTCGTTCTCGTCAGTATGTCGGACCCCGGCTTGGCGTCCCTACGATCGTCGAATGGATGGTTCGATCTGACCCGTCGGAACCGATCGTGTCGTTCGACGACGACGTGTCTGCTCGTAACTACGGTGGATCCTCGCCCCTGGAGCAGTAACTGAACGACCACAATGGCCCTCGCGGCCTGCGTCGGTCGCTCAGGAGTAAACACATGACCGACGACAACACCAACATTGGACTGTCCCGCCGACGCGTGCTCGGTGGCATTGGCGCGATCGGTATCGCCTCCGCGGGGGCGGGACTGGGAACGACAGCGTACTTCAGCGATCAGGAGAGCTTCGAGGGCAACACGATCACGGCGGGCTCGTTCGCGCTCACTGTCGAGCAGCAGGTTCACGTAATCAACCAGGGCGAAATTGGACCGGACGAGGTGGACTTCGAGAGCGTCTACGAGCAGGCGGACCTCGAGTTCGATTCGGATGGCGACGGGCTCTACGCTACTGACAACATCTTCATTTCCGACGCCAAACCAGGTGACGAGTACAAGTTCTGCTGGGATATCACAGTCCACGACAACCCCGGCTACGTCGTGGTCGTGGGCGACTTCGAGGATCAAAACGGTGTCGACGCGGGGAACGTCGACCTGGATTCCCTCTGGGACATCGACGACGTGGACAACCTCTCGACGGTCGGCGAGTCGGCGACGGCGACGCTCACGACGACCGTCAACGGTGTCGAACACGAACAGCCCTACGACTCGCTGGCCGAACTGCTCTCGAGCCTCGAGAGCGGCATCATCGTCTCCGACGACGACGGACCAGTCACCTTCGACCCCGACGAGATGGTCGTGAGCGTCTGTCTGGCGGTCACGATCCCGAGCGATGTCGGCAACGAGATCCAGGGGGCAACCCTGACCTCGAGCATGATGTTCTACGCCGAGCAGGCGCGCCACAACGACGCCAATGACGTTCTGGCTGCGGCAAGTGGCGTGGCTGGGAACGGCTCAGCCTGATCGACTTCCAACCAAAATCCACCCAGGTATCGGGCGCTCGAGCGCCCGTGGGCCTCACACTCCAGCGACTGCGGTCACGATTTCGTGACGGAGTGGCGGTTCGACTCCGCCAGTGGGACTCCCCGGAGGGGGACCTCATCATGACGAACACAAACGGCAAACTAGGCCTCTCGCGACGCAAGATTCTCGGGAGCATCGGCGCGATCGGCGTCGCGTCGGTCGGTGCAGGGCTCGGGACGAGCGCGTACTTCAGCGACCGAGAATCGTTCAGTGGAAACACGATCACGGCGGGGACCGTAGCAATCAACGTCGACTGGCAACAGCGCTACTGGGGTGCCGCGCCGGACGTCCGCCCGCAGGATTACGCGACGAGAGACGGGGAGCCAAACTACCCCTACGTGAACGCCTTCCCCGACGACACCGGCGACGGCGAACAGGACCTCGGGGGCGTCGTCTACGCTGGCGAGAACGCCGTGTTCAGCGCCGCTGACGTTCCCACGTGCTGTGACTGTGCGGGCGGCGAGTACTACGTCACCTACGAGGGGCAGTCGTACTGTATCGCACCGGTCGTCGACGAGCGCACGCCCGAAGAGTTCTACGACGACGATCGTAGTTCGGTTTCCTCGCGGTTCCTCGACATTCAACGAGAGAACGCGGCCGTGCTCTTCCTCTACCGCCAGGATAAAGGCGGCGGCGAGCTGGGTGATCCCCGGCTGTTCTTCGTCCTCGACAGGTTTGGGAACGAGGACGGCGGCGGCTACGCCTCTTTCGAGGTCGAGGGCGACCTCACGGACGTCGACTGGGAGAGCCTCGACTGGGAAGTCGAGGACGACCCCGGAGACGATAGTGACGACGAGTACTCGATCACCAACACCGAGGCGACTGCCGACTGGATTTGGGGTGACAAGCGCACCGACGGTGGCGTGCTTGGATCGCTTACCGAGAACTTCGCACTCCGAATCAACCCCACCCTCAACGGGGCGGCAGCCCTCAGCGGCGGTGGACCGAACTTCGGTCCCGACTTCGATACCGGCGTCACAAGCCTCGTTATCCTCGATGGCGACGCATCCGGGGACATCGTACTCGAGTCAGATCTTGGCGGTCCTCAGGCCGACGATGATCTCTCGGACATCGTGATTCACAGCGAGTGCGGGCTGGACATGGAAGCGGCGAGTGCTTCTTTCGGTCCAAACGAGAACGCGCTGATCGAACTCGATGATGTGAAACCGGGAGATAGCGGCGAGGTTACGTTCTCGCTCCATGTCTGTGACAACCCAGCATACATCTGGGTTGGTGCAGCAGGCTTCCCGCGGGAGAGCGTACTCGGTGAGTTCGTTCGTGCGAGGGTCCGACTCGTGCCCGGCTGCCTGAACGAGGTCGACGGGTTCGACGACATCGACGGCTTTGACGGACAAGTCGTCGTCGACGGAACGCTTAACGACGTGCTCGCAGCTATCAGCGACGGTAGTTTCCAGGGAATTCCACTCACCAACGAAGAGGAGAATGCCTGCTTCTACCCAGTCGCAGATTCGACCTGTGTTGCGTTCGAGTGGTGGTTCCCAACCGGCCAGGACGACGTCAACGACGCCCAAGGCGAGAGCATCTCGTTCGATGTCGGCTTCTACGCCGAACAGTGCCGCCACAACGACGACCCAACGGTTACCGCCTGAATCGCACGAAAACACGGCCACGTCTATGCAAACAGACATGGCACCATCCCACGTGGCTCACGTTTCTTCGAGTCGCTCGAAAAGCGCGACGCGAACGCAGTTCGTGAAACGGCGGTTCGACTCCGCCAGTGGGATTCCCTACAAGGGACATATCATGACAGAACACACGACAGAAATCGGACTCTCCCGCCGACGCGTGCTCGCCGGCCTCGGTGCCGTCGGTATCGCCTCGGCGGGTGCAGGACTCGGGACGACCGCCTATTTCAGCGACCAGGAGTCCTTCGAGGGGAACACGCTCACCGCGGGACAACTCGACCTCAGCGTCACCTGGCAACAGCTGTACTACGGTGCACCGCAGTCGGTGCGTCCAGGCGACTACGGCGATGCAGAGCGCCCGTTCGTGAACGCCTACCCGGATCACGACGGGAACGGCCTCCAGTCGTTCGAGCGTAACGACGGCGTCGACGAGTATGTGGATCTCACCGCGGATTCCGACCCCGTCGAGGCGGCGAAGGAGGGGACGAACCTCGAGTTCGCCTGTGCAGAGATCGCGACCTTCGACGACCCGTCGTTCGCCCCGAACGAAAATGCACTCATCGAACTCGACGACGTGAAACCGGGCGACTCCGGCGAGGTAACGTTCGGGCTCAAACTCTGTGACAACCCGGGCTACATCTGGCTCCACGGCACTCTCGACGACGAAACCGACGGCGGACACCCCGAAAGCAGCGGCCCGGAACTCGCTGACATGATGACCGCCCGTGCCTGGTACGATCTGAACGGGAACAACGTGTTCGATCCGGGAGAGCCGGCGATCGTCTCCGGCTCGCTCCGTGAGGTCCTCGAGGGGCTGAACGAGGGCGTCATGCTCGCGTACGATCCCGATTCGGATCTCGGTGTGCCAGACAGTGACGAAAACGTCTCGGGAGACGGCGAGACGCTCGAATCCGGCGACGAAGAACGCATACAGGGCAATCCGACGTGCGAAGATTTCGGGCTGTTCCGGGCGATCAAGATCGAATCGGAAGAGCTGCCGGAAACCGTCGGCGACTCCGAGACCTACACGACCCCGGTCGGTGAGGTCACGATCACGGTGGCCGCCGTCTCCGACGACGACGTCCGCGAGTTCGACTTCGAACTCGATGGGTTCGAAGTGACTGCCGTCATCGTCAAAGGCGGTCCAGTGGCGAACGTGTACCGAAAGCCCGACGGAGATGACTTCCTCACCGCGGATTCGGGCGAGGGACTCGGCGCACCGTTCCGAACTGACGAGCAGCGACACGGCGTGAGCCACATCAGCTTCTGCTACGATGTCGTGCCACCAGAAGTGCCACCGACGGAGGACACGCCGTGCTTCCAGCCGTCGAACACCCGGTTCATCGCCTTCGAGTGGACCCTTCCCACCTTCGTCGGCAACGAAGTGCAGGGTGACAGCGTCGCATTCGACCTGTCGTTCTACACTGAGCAGTGCCGGCACAACCCCGATCCGACGAACCCCTTCGCGGCGTGATCGTCGGAATCAACTCTCCGGCCCGGTTCCGATCGACGACCGATCGTCCGTCCCGATCCGGGCCTTTCTGTGGTGGATGCCACAGTTCCAGAAGCCACGGTAGGCGTGCGACGATCGACGGTAGGTCCGTCCTGCCGCGGCGGAGACGGGTGGTAGCGTGGACGTGCCGGAACCACTCTACGACGGTATGACTGTCATTCATATCCGTCTCAGCGGAGTAGTTCTGCCCCGAACACCGCAATCATCGCGGGAGACGAACACGGCCGACTCGGTACGAGCGGTCGACGAACCTGAGGAACGACAGTGACACAATCTACTCCGACTATCACCCGGCGAAAACTACTCGGTAGCACTGGCGCTGCCGGGATCGTGGCCCTCGGATTCCGAGGTTCGACGGTCACGGCCGACACGCCGTCCTACACTGATTACACGTATGCACAGCCGGACGGAGACGACGGCCCCCGACTCCGCGTCGCCTGGTACAGCACCTACAACGATCGCGTGACGAACCTAAAGCCGACGACGAACGGAACTGAGGAGGCTACGGGAGACGAACCCAACGACGTCTCCGGCGACGGCTACGACGTGGAGACGTACGGCCCACTGGTCGCCGAGTCGAACGTCCTCCCTGGCGATTCAGGGACGATCGCGCTCGGCCTGTTTGCGGAGGAGAAGGACGCGCGGGTGACGATATTTCCGAGCGTCTCGGGTTCTCTCGGCGAGATCGTCGATCTCGTGTTGTGGTATGACACCGGGCTGTTCGGTATCGGCGGCTGTAACGGGACGGGAGCAATACCCGACGATCCCGACGTTGAGTTAACTCTCGCTGAGTTCGGCCGGCGGTACGGATCCAACGGCTTCCGACTTCGAAACGGGTTCGGCGACTGTCTCTCAGAGGGCGACCGACTCTGCCTGGGGATCGCCTGGAAGATCGACGAGTCCGTCACGAACGAGTGGCAGGACCGATCGGTCGAGTTCGAGTTGAACGTCGCCGCGGAGTCGTGTGGAGGGAGCCAATGAGCCAGGATTCGGTGCGGTTGAGCCGCCGGCAGGTACTCGCCGCGGTCGGCGGTATCGGAACCGCCGGCGCTGTCGCCGGTGTCGGCACCGGAGCCTACTTGAGCGATCGCAAGCGCGTCACAACCGCGATCGATACCGGCGCGGTCGCCATCGACGTCGACTGTCGCGCGTGTTCGATCGTCGACGACCGACTCTCGTTCGCGTTCGACGGGATCGACCGCGGAGAGAGCGATACCATCGCGATCGCGTTCACCGTCGAGACGAATCCCGCACGACTCTGGCTCCGGACCACCTGCCCACCCGTCAGCGATCCGCTTGGAGACGCGCTCGCGGTGGAACTCGATGTCGATGGTGACACGATCGCGGCAGGGAGTCTTTCCGCCGTGGCACGGTCACTCGCAACGGGCATTCAGCTCGACGACTGCACCGAGCCGGGACGGCCGATCGACCTCGAACTTTCCTGGGAGCTTCCGGCCCACGTTCCGGACTCGCTGGCAGGTAAGACGACGGCGTTCACCGCCGAACTGGCCGCCGAACAGTGTCGTCACGTCGACGGAGGAACCGCGAGCAATCCCTTTGCTGACGCGGTTCCGTGCGACGAGCCGATCGACTGTGTCACCTGTCCCGGTCAGGACGGTGACCGCATTGCGGAGGCCCTGTTCGAGTACGACGGGCCAGACGGCGAGGCCCACCTGGAACTGGTCCGTGGTGGGGGGACAGCCGAACCCGGCCGAACCGTCGAACCTGGCGAGATCGTTACTGCGATCTTCCACGACCCGCCGCAAATCAAGGGTACCAGCGATTTCGACGTCATCGTTGACGGGACGACGGTCGGCGACTTCCATCTTCGCTGCTCCGAACCGTTCGGGCCGGGGCTCGTGATCTCCGACGGCACGTACAGCCTGACCGTCCTCGAAGCGTTCGACACCGACGGCCGCTCCCTCTGTGAGGTGACTAGCTAAATGAACTACAAACAAATCCTAAACGTCCTGAGTCTGGTACTGTTGATCGCTCTCGTCGTCCCGTTCGTCATCTACGGGGCTCCGGGTGTGATCGGAGCGGAGTACAGCTTCGTCGTACTCACTGGGAGCATGGCCCCGGCGATCGATCCCGGCGATGTCGTCGTGGTCGCCGACCGCGATCCGGCGACGATAGAGCGGGGTGACGTGATCACCTTCGTCCGGGGGACCGAGGAGACGCCGGTGACCCATCGGGTCGTCGGTGTCGACGAAACGGATGCTGGCGTCTCGTTCGAGACGAAAGGCGACGCAAATAGCGATGTGGATGCGAGTCCAGTCCCGGCAGCGAACGTCCTCGGCGTCGTGATTATGACGATTCCCTTCCTCGGCTACGCGGTTCAGGCCGTGAGCGCGCCGATCGGGTTCGTCCTGCTCGTCGTCATCCCCCTTGGCCTGCTCGTGGTGACCGAACTGTGGTCGATACTGAAAGCCATGCAATCCGACGAGACCGAGGCGACCGACGACAACGGGACAGCCGACGAGACGGAACCACCTGTGGCGACGGAGGGGACGCCCGGAGAGATCACCGTTTCCATCACCGAGTTACGACTGTCGGCGGGCGTACTGGCTCTTGGAACCCCGTATACGATCTACGTCGCCCTCACGCTCCAGACTGCGCTGTCGATCTCTGTCGCGTTTGCTACGACGCTTTCGGTGCTCGCGATCAGCGGCATGTTGCTGTCGACGCGAGCTAGCGGGCCAACCGCTGATCGATCGCCGATGGAACCGACTGCCGCGCCCACAGCAGTGGCCGACGATGCGGTCCCGACGACCGACGGGGGGTCGGACCCGACAGCGGTCGAGACGGCCGCCGAGGACGAAGGTGACGTTGAACCCGCCTTCGAGTGGCCGGACCCGCCAGCAACCGAAACGACCGAGACGGAACCGACGGCGAACCACCCAGCGGATCCGACGGCGGATGGCACGGAGGCGCGTGACTGAATGTGCTCGATTCGCGGTATCAGTATCGTCCTCTGTACCCTCGTCGCAACGGCCGGATTTGCCGGTGGAGCGGTCACGGTTGCGCTGTTTACCGACACCGAATCCGTTTCGGGGACGTTCGCCACCAGCGACTCGTTCGAGGCGATCGACGACATCGCTCTAGATCCGGACGGCTCCGAACCGGGTCAGGATCGCGACCACGAAACCGACCACCACCGGGACGGGGACCCCGGTGACACACCGTCGGAATCGATCGACGCCGGTGACTTCGAGACAGCGTCCGGGAACTCGACGGGAGTTGGTCCCGGCACGACCGGAGCAGATCTCGAGACGACTGCCGGTGAGCCGTCGAGAGACAACCCGGGGTCGTCTTCCTCGCCACCATCCGATCGATCGCCGACCGAAGACGACGAACCCACGTCGCCGGAAGATCCTGCAGCGACACTGACGGAGGACGACGATCTGGAAGCGTCTGCGAACAATGACGAAGCTGTAGAAGGTACCGCACCGGCGGACGACTCCGAAGAGGCCGCGACAGACGGCGACGGTTCGGAAGGTACCAGCTTGACGGAAGACCCTGCAGAAATCGCGAGTGAAGACGAAACTGCAGAAAATACTGCGTCGCCGGATGACTCTGCAGAGGCCGAAGCAAACGGTGACGATTTGCAAGAGGCCACCTCGCCAGAGGAACCACAAGAGGCGACGACAGATACCGAAGCTATAGAAGAGACCGCGGTGGACGACGGAACCGTGACGGACGACGGTTCCGACTCTGCAGGCGGTGACGACGGCTCCGACTCTGCAGGCGGTGACGACGGCTCCGACTCTGCAGGCGGTGACGACGATTCCGACTCTGCAGGCGGTGACGACGGCTCCGACTCTGGCTCAGTTCGATCGCAATCGTCCGGCTGATTCGTTTCCCATCTCCCCTCGCACGCGGTTGCAAGTCAAAACGCGAGAGCTGCGACGAGGACACCGGGCGAGATGAACCAACTGCTACTCTCGTTTGCGGGACTGCGTCCGCCCGAGACGACGTGTGACCGAATGCTCCGTTGGTGCCCAACAGGTAGTTACCCCGCGATCGCTCGTTGTGACCGGCACGATACACAGATTGGATTGTTAACAAAATTTGTGGCTTGCGATACTGTTCGCCGGAACGGTGACGCTGCTCCGAACGATCGTTCACGCCGTCCACGATGACCTCGAAAAAAGTCCGGGTGCGAGAATCGAACCCGACTGCAAGACTCGCTGGCGCTCGTCTCGCGTGGTTCGAACTCGCCTTCCGGCTTTTCCGCTCCTCGTGTTCCTCGTCGCGAAAAAGTCCGGGTGCGAGAATCGAACCCGCGTCTCAGCCTCCACAAGGCTGAAGGATAACCACTACCCCAACCCGGACACGCTGTAACTCACTCTACAGGCGGATGGCCTGAAATACGTTACGACTCGGGGATCGGAGTGTGCGATGCTGTCACGCGGGATTCTGGCCACTGGCCCGACCCGATCGAGACGTTTTTTGACTGCGAGCCCATACAGCCGCTAACGCGTGGCTATCACCGACAAAATCTACGTCAAGAACCACCGCCAGCTCAGCTCCCAACTCGAGACGAACATCCCCAAGGGGGCGTTCAAAGGGGCGACGCTGGATATGCTCTTTCGGGGCGACGGCCTCGAAAAACTCGACGAGACGACCCGCGATCGGGTCCTCGACTTCGCTGAGGATTTCCTCGACTGTGACTGTGATAGCAACCCCTACTGTGGCTGTGCGGAACGGAAGTTCATGCAGTACCTCCTTGAGTTGCGCGCTCAGGGCCTCGGCCCGGACGCGATCGTCGACGTGATGACCGACGACTACATGGTCTATGCCTACTCCGGCGACGTCCTCTCCTTTCTCGACCAAGGGGTTCGGACGCTCGAAGCAGCCGAATCACTCGCCCGCGTCGACGGCGAACGGAACGCGGCCAACGAAATCCGCCAGGCAAAACAGGATCTCACGCGGTAGCCAGCCGTCGTAGATGGTGGTTAGGAGTCGATCGGCCTCCTCGATTGTTGAGGCCCCACACAGCGTACAGAGATTGCCGTCGCGACAGAAAAGCTGTGTGCGCCGCTACCGGAACTGTGTCGCGCCGTCGGCGTCGTCTAAATCGTCGAGCAGGAGTACCTCGTCCTCTTCGTCCTCGAGTCGATCCTGGAGTTCGGTTACGTAGCTTTTGTACTCATCGAGCTGTTCTCGGAGATGGTCGGCTTCGAGTTCGAGGCGTTCGTGTTCCCGGATGAAGCTCTTCGAGACTTCGACGGTGGGTGGGAACGTCAGTTCGTCGTCGTCTTCGCCCGCTGTCGAGCCCAGTTCGTTCTCGGGAACGACTGCGACCTGTCCATCGTGGTCGACGAGCAGGTCGACGTAATCCCGGAAGACCGCGGACAACGAGATGTCGCGTTTGTCGGCGATATCCTGGAGCGCCTCGAACGCGTCCTCGTTTACGCGAAACGAGATCGTCTTGTTCTTGTTGCCCATTGATACGTCTAGTCGACGGTCATTGTATTTAATAGTTCGTCGGACGCCCGCGTTCGATCGCTGTCCCCGGATCCACGGGCGAGTGCTCTCGAAAAACCGCATGAACCGGGGTGATGTGTCAGACGGTCTGTTACAATTCGGCACCGCCCCGGTTGGACGATCGCCGGGAACACGGTCCAACGGATCCGTCCTACCCCGTGTGCGCTACTCGCTGCTCGCCTACGGTGTCGCTTCGGTCTCGATTTCCTCTAAGCTCTCCAGTGCCTGAATCACGGTTCGGCGGTAGTTCTCGACGGGCGAGTCGTACTGCTCGCGGGCCATCTGGGCGTATTCGTTCGTCGGTGCCGTCGAGGCGCTTTCGGGCGCCTCCTGGTCGGCTTCCCACTCGCGGAACGCCTCGATCCGATGGAGCGTGCGCTCTGCGGTTTCGACGACCCAGCGATCGCGGGTGTCATCGTCGACGACGGAGATTGTCTCGGGTCGTACGGAGACGTTGACGGTACCGTCGTCGGTCTCGTAGGTGCGTGGCTTCCCGACGATCGAGACGTAGGCTGGTGGTTCGGTGTCCCGGAGGACGGAGGCGGCCTCGGGCTGGTACTGTCCGGCGTAGACGAAGAACGTCCCTGTCGGATCGACGACGCGGCCACGCCAGTACTCGCTGTCTTCGCCGACGTCTTCAGTCTCGGTGAGGGTGCCGACGAGGAAGATCCGGTTTGCGCGATCGCCCGTCGGGAGGAGGGCGTAGTTGGGTGCGCGTTCGTCGTCGCTCTCTTTAAATGCGTACGTCGAGTCGTTGAATTCGGCGGCGAAGACGCGGCGGGCGACTTCGCGGGTAAGTTCTGACTGGCTCATGTTACATCGACCTCGCTTTGATCAGCAGTTCCTCGGGATCCGCTGGCCCGTCCAGTTCGGTAACGTCGTCGGCGAGCACGTAGCGGCCGAACGTTGGCCCCTCGATACGGTAGTAGGTACCGACGACTTTCTCGCGAATTTCGTCGGCGACGACGGTCGTATCGAGTGCGTCCATCGCCATGTCCTTGGCTTCTTCTAAGCTGATCCCGGTCAGCTCCTCGGTTGCGTCCTTGTCGAAAATGACCTCGTGGGCGTCGATCCCGTCGTCGACGACGGTCTTGATCCGAAGGTCGAACTCGCCTTCGACCTCGCCGTGTTCGTTACAGCGGCCGTTCTGGAGGACTCGCGTGCAGTCGTCTTTCGGGCAGCGTTTGATCAGGCCACTGCCGCTTTGCATGTCCACGAGAGCGCCCTCGATTTCGCTCGTATCGTCGCCGACCTCGAGTTCCTCGTCGAGTGCTTCGATGACAGTCGTCGAGTTGAGTTTGACCGAGTACCGGCCCTGGTACTCGTCGGTGACGACGTTGTCGAGTTCGTAGACGCCACCCTCTTCGAGTGCAGGGAGGTCGGATTTCGCCCACTTGGTGAACTTGATCGTCCCCGTCGGATCGCCGAGCAGTCCGACCTGGGCGACCGAATCGCTGCGGGGATCCCAGAGCTCGATTACTTTCGCCGTAACGTCGACCCACTGTTCGGGCTCGTCGATCTCCTCGATCTCGACAACCTCGCTCGACCCACTCGAGAGGTCCTCACGATCGAGCCCTGACTCGTCGAGGTAGTGGTTGGTGACGCTCCGGCGAGCCTCGTCGATCGGAACCTTGTACTCGTCGACGAGCGTGCGAAGGCGGCCTTCGACGTCGTCGACGCTGACGTCTACGTGGTCAGAAAACTGGTCGTGTATATCATCCGCGTGCTGTCGTACGTCGCTCATTGTGTCACGCCTCCTCTTTGGTTTCACTGGGAGGCATACGCTCGTTCGCTCCCGATCGTATTTAAACTGCCGCCACCGGAGCGAAAGTGAACGCCGTGGCGAGCCGTCGACGCAAATGGGTCGATCGTCGGTGCCAGTACAGCCTCAACTCGTCGAGCGTCTCTCACTCGAGTGAGACACAACAGCCCGTCGTCGCGGATTCGTACGCTGCCTCGATCGCGTCCAGATCGGTCACGCCGTCCTCGCCGTCGGGTTCCGGGTGGGTATCGGTGAGTACGCAGTAGCCAAAATAATCGAACTCCTCGCGGACTTCGTCCACCAGTGGCCCCGTGTACTCCATGCGCACATCGGCGCTTTCGACGACCATCTCCTGTGGGACGACGCCGCCAAAGGGTGACGCGATCGAGATCGTCCCATCGGTCCCGATCAGTTCGAGGCTACTGCTGGCGTGGGCGTCGAAACTCGCCGTACAGGAAGCCGTCACACCGGTCGAAAACTCGAGTTGGAACGCGACGTGCTCGTCGACGGCTGCGAAGGGGCCACCACTGGAACGGGTCGTCGCGTACACGTCCGCAGGATCGCAGTCGAGAATGTATCGAATCGTGTTCAGCGGATAAATGCCGAGATCGACCAGTGCGCCACCACCTGCGAGTTCCGGGTCAAGCCGCCACGTGTCCGGGCCGGCATGTTCGAGCAGTGGATGCGAGAAGGCACCGTGGACCTGGACAACCTCGCCGATCACGCCGTCGCGGACGAGTTCACGGGTCCGGCGCACCGTCGGCTCGGTTTGCAGCCGGTAGGCAGTCATCACTGTCACCCCTGCGTCGTCGCAGGCGTCGACGACCGCCCGAGCATCCTCGACCGACGTCTCGAGGGGTTTCTCGCAGATGACGTGTTTGCCGTGCTCGGCAGCAGCGATCGTGTACTCGCTGTGGGTAGCGTTCGGCGTTGCGACGTACACAGCGTCGTAGACGGCCGTGTGGTTTCCCGCGAGAAAGCCGTCATAGTCGACGACGTGGTTGATGTCGAACGCCGAAGCGATCGACCGGGACCGATCGGGAGATCCCGTCACCAGCACGGTCGGTTCACAGTAGCTGCCCTCGTCGATCGCGGGGAGAGCGCGGTTACGGGCGAAATCACCGGTGCCGACGATAGCGAGCCGAACCGTTCCATCGGGTGCGTCTCGATCCCAGTCCCGGCGTGTAAACTCAGTGAACGTGTCTTCGAGTGCCATACCAGAGTTAGGGACTGAAACGGAAAGAACTCAATTCACGAACAGCAGACAGTCGCCAGTGTATACGTGCTCTCCGAAGACTGTCGGAGAATCGGGGTTCGATTCTCGTATTGCTCGGTGGGAACCGTTCGACTTCCGTATTACCTGGCGGCGACCGTTCCAATTCCTGTACACCAGGTGATACCCGATTCGGTACCCGTATTTCTCGGTGGTAATAGACCAGTACCGACTTTCGAAGGAAAAACTTCTTCAATAGGGAAGCCTGAACTCCTGGCACTCACAGGTGACGCGAATGGTAAAAATGGAAACTACAGAGCTGGACACTGATCTGAGTCTGTTCAAATACGACAACCTCGAACAGCTCCCGCCGCGCTATCGAGAGCTTGAAGAGGCCGAACGGACCGATCGCATCGAGGCGGCGCTCGACGAGCTCGGCGACGACGTCGTCATCCTCGGACACAACTATCAGCGACGAGAGATCGTCGAACACGCCGATTTCATCGGCGACTCCTATCAGCTCTCGAAAGAGGCCGCAAACGCGGACGCAACGTACGTGATCTTCGGTGGCGTCACGTTCATGGCCGAGAGCGCGGACATCATCACTGACGACGATCAGACCGTCATTTTGCCGAGTATGGAGGCGTCGTGTCCGATGGCCGGGATGGCCGAGGCCTTACAGGTCGACAGCGCCTGGGCTGAGATCACCGCGGCCGCACCCGACGCAGACATCATTCCGATCACCTACATGAACTCGTATGCGGATCTGAAGGCGTTCTGTGCGAGCCAGGGCGGGCTCGTCTGTACGTCCTCGAACGCTCACAAGGCCTTCGAGTACGCCTTCGATCGGGGCGACAAAGTCCTCTTTTTGCCCGACAAACACCTCGGCGAGAACACGGCCTACCGGCTGGGCATGGAAGACGCGATCGCCGAATGGGATCCCTGGGATCCCGAGGGGAAAGACGCCGAGGAAGTCGCCGAAAGCGACGTTATCCTCTGGGATGGCTACTGCCAGGTCCACGAACGGTTCCGCATCGAGCACATCGAGCAGGTTCGTGCCGACCACGAGGACGCAAACGTCATCGTCCACCCCGAATGTCGTCGCGAAGTCGTCGAGGCCGCCGACAACGCCGGCTCGACGGCGGCGATCTGTGAGACGATCGAAACGGCCGATCCCGGGGACACCTGGGCGATCGGCACCGAGATCCACCTCACCGAGCACCTCCAGCGCTGGCATCCCGAGGTGAACGTCCTGCCGCTGTGTGGCGATGCCTGCATGGACTGTAATGCGATGCGCCAGATCGACCCAAACTACCTGACGTGGGTCCTGGAGGAACTCGTCGAGGGCCGCGAACGCAACGTCATCGAGGTCGCCCCCGAGGAGAAAGAGCTCGCGGGACTGGCGCTCGATCGAATGCTGGAGATCTAAGCCATGACCGACACAGAAGACACAGCAACAGACGGAACTGCGGCCGCAGATCCATCCGATGTGGACACTGCAGATGTACTCGTCATTGGCAGCGGGATCGCCGGCTGTGCAGCGGCGCTTGGGGCCGCCCGGAAGGGAGCCGAGGTCTGTCTGCTGACCAAAGCCGAGCGACCGGACGGTGCAAGCACCGACTGGGCACAGGGCGGGATTTCGACGACGGGTGGCAATCCCGAGAGCCTGAAGCAGGATATGCTGGATGCCAGTGACGGGACGGCCGACCCCGATGCGATCGACGTGCTCGTCGACCACGCCGACGAGGCGGTCGAAGACGTCTTGCTCGACACCCTGGATATCGAGTTCGACGTGACCGCCGACGGTGAGTTCGACTACACACGCGAGGCGGCCCACTCCGACTACCGCATTCTCCACGTCGATGCGGCGACGGGAACGCACATTTTGCGCCCCTTCCTGCACCACATCGACAACCACGATCGGACCGAGGTGCGTCAGGACACCGCCGCACTCGAACTGCTCACCCACGAGGGGCGGGTCCACGGCGTCGTCAGCGATCGGGATCCACGCGGCGCGACCGTCCCCAACGGTCACCCGATCTTCGCCGGCACGACGATTCTCGCAACCGGCGGCATCGGCGCATTATACACTCGATCGACCAACCCAGACGACGCGACCGGCGACGGGATCGCACTGGCCGCGCTCGCGGGTGCGGACGTCGAGGATCTCGAATATGTCCAGTTCCACCCGACCGCGTACGACGGCGACGATCCCTTCTTGCTCTCTGAAGCCCTTCGCGGCGAGGGTGCCGTCCTCCGCAACGGCGATGGCGATCGGTTCATGGACGACTACCACCCACAGGGCGATCTCGCACCGCGGGACGTCGTTGCCCGCGCTGTCGATACAGAGCGTGAGGCGACTGGCGAGGTCGTTCTCGACGTCAGCCCGCTCGACTTCGAGGGAGAGTACCCCGCGATCGCCGAAAAGTGCCGTGACCGCGGCATTGAGGGCGACGAAATTCCCGTCGCCCCCTGCGAACACTTCTGCTGTGGCGGGATCGATGTCGACGATCGCGGCCGAACGAGTCTCGATCGGCTTTACGCCGTCGGCGAGTGCGCTCGAACGGGCGTCCACGGCGCGAACCGACTCGCGAGTACGAGTCTGCTCGAGGGGCTGGTCTGGGGGCTGCGGGCGGGTGAAGATGCTGTTCGTGTCGATGCTGACCCCGAACCCGTCCAGGCTCCAGATCTCCGCAACAGCGATCCGGCGCTTCCCGATCGGTTCGCCGCCGAGAAATCGGTCCGGCTGAAACGGACGATGGACGAGTATCTCGGTCTCGAACGAGACCCCGAGGAGATTGCGCGTGCGAGTGGTGTGCTCCGGCGACTCAAAGGAGAGGTCGACGCTTACATCCGGACCCGGACGGCACGAGACCTCTACGAGCTTCGGAACGCGAGCGTCGTGGCGCTGCTTATTGCACGGGCAGCGAGTGAGAACCCCGAGTCGATCGGGTGTCACTATCTTGTTGAGTCGACACTGGAACAACCGGCCGACGACTGACGATCAGTTGCGGGTGGTTCGGCTCGGAGAAACGGGCGCACTGGCGAGTACCGTTCTACGTGCCGATCAGAGGCTTTTGTGCCGTGCTTGAAGCCGATCCTGGACTTCGCCTGCTGGTCAGTACCTGGTAGTCCTGCACGCTCGGTGGCCGATCAAGCTAACCGTATTAGTTAAAGATCGAATTCCTGGTCGATTACCTCGAAGAGACCGTCGACGCGTACGATACCCTGGTTGGGGATGATGCCAGGAACGGGCGTGGCAACGGCGGCAACGGCCGTGGTAACGGTAGCGGTGACGGCGGCCGTTCACAGCTCTCAGCTGCTCTGTCGAGCGCCGAGCGCGCGCGTTCTCACGCGATGGACGATCGAGAGACGCAAGCCGACAATCAGCTCGAAACGGTCCAGAATCAGCTCGGTGCCGCGGCTAACCATTTCGAGGCTCAGAAAGGGAGGGGCTACACGGAGGCGACCGTCCGTATGCTCGATCGGCGAATCGAGGAGGCGACGGCGACAGCCGACGAGGCGATCGACCTCCCGCTGTAGCTCGATCGACGGCCGTCTGAATCGCGACATCCGGATCGAAACGCGTGTTCGGTTGCGATCGGGAGGCGCGACTCGACGCCACTCCCGAACTCTCGTTTCCCACGCCCGGATATCAAATACTGTTTGTTGATTAATAGAAACAATATTGTGGATGCGTATAAAAAACACACAGCTACGTATGACACCGTTCTCGACCGCGGCTCCCTGCCGTCGATCGCTACTGGTGCAGTGTGGTGTCGCGGTCGGCAGTGTGGGCCTGGCAGGCTGTCTCTTCGCCGATGATGGGGAGTCCGATCGGGGCGACCCGCTCGACGGGACGGTGCCGAGCACCCAGTACGACGTGGCGAACACCGGTTCGACTCGCGCTCACGGCCCGTCGGACCCTACGCTCCGGTGGACAGCCGACGTGGACGTTCAGACCGGACAGCCGCTGCTAGTCGAAGAGACGTTCGTGTGCCGGTCATCGGATGCTCGTGGCGACCCACTGTACGGTGTCGACACTGCGACCGGTACGATTCGCTGGGAGACGAACGACGACGGATTCTACGACGGTACCGGCGTCCTCGTCGACGAAACCCTGATTGCACACCGCTACAGCCCTGGCAGCGACGAACACGAACTCGTCGCGCTCGACCGCTCGCGGCTGCAGCCGGACGACGCTACCGATTCGACGATCGGAACGGACGCGATCCAGTGGCGAACCGAGAACGACCATCGGCTCCGTGGCGATCCCGTCTCGGTCGATGAGCTCGTCTACGTCGCGACCGAGGGTGACCTGTACGCCCTGGACGCAGACACGGGCGACGTCGAGTGGCGCACAGACCACCGACCATCGACGCCGGTCGCCGCGGACTCAACGGGCGTCTACGTCGGAACGCTCGACGGCGAGTTCGTCGGCGTTCGGGACAGCGGTGAGATCCTGTTTGTCGTCGACCTCGGTCACGAACCGACTACAGCCCCGACAGTCGCTGGAGACACGCTCCTGATCGGCGACGTTGGGGGAACGCTCACTGCGGTCGACCACGACGGCTCGAAGCGCTGGCACGCCGAGGGAACCGGTCCACTGTACGGCTCTCCTGGCGTCGCAGGTGGTGTCGTCTACAGTCCTCGCTTCGATGGCACTATCTTGGCTCGATCGCTCGACGATGGTGGCGAGCGGTGGCGCTTCGACGCCGGTGGTGACCACCGCCGATCATTCGTGACCGACGTCACTCGGGGCCAGGAGTCGCTCTACGCGGCAAGCGACGATGGACAGCTCTTCGCCATCGACGGGGGCGAGACTCGCTGGAGCGTCGAGCTCGGTGGTGCCCCAGTCGGCGCGCCACTGGTTGCTGATGGTGCTGTCGCCATCGTCACCGACGATCACGAGCTTCGCGTCTACGACGACGGTGATTCATCGTGAGTCTTCATCGACGTCGATTTCTCGCGCTCGCTGCCGTCGGCACCACGACCAGTCTTGCTGGCTGCGAGGAGTTCGATCCACTCGTCTACTGGTTGCGGTTCCATCTGGACACATGGGTCGGTCCGGTCCCGGAGGACGACGGCTGGCTCGTCGACGGGCGCGTCGAAGCCAGGCTCCACGATCCGGACGAGATCGACGACCGCGATGACTCCTACGTCGACGGCTTCTCCGACGTCACTGTGTTCGTCGTTGGGTCCGATGGCTCCGTCCTCGAACGAGCCGATCTCGGCGAGTACACCGCCGGGCACGCAGACGCCACCGAGGAAGCTGGGGGATACGTCATCGAGGATTCGTTCACCGTCGAGACCGCCGATCCCCCCGTAGAACTCGTGCTCGACTGTGCGGAGTTCGAGGACCTGTGTGAGGCCGGACACCAGGTCCACCGCTACTTCCTCCCGGATGAACACGAGCCGGGACACGCGGGACGACTGGCCACCGACCCATGGCAGGGTCGTGACCGTGCCTGCGACGACGAGAGTCCCGACGTATCGCCCTGAACGCGTCCTGCCCGTCGCGCGGCCGGACGAACACGGAGTCGATCGGGTGTCACTACCCCGTCGCGGACGAGCAGCCTGCCAGACCCTGATATCGATCGCCGTCAGCAACGATGCGCTGGACGAACGGATGCCCTGCCTGCAACTTTGCCGTGAACGACGCGGCGGACATCGTGTGCACCTCAACTACTGGTCCGTATTCGAGCATGATATCGTACGCGAGTTCGCGAACGTCGTCTTCGAGTTCCGGGTCGAGGTCACTGGCAAAGACGACGAGCACATCGACATCGCTCGAAAGCCCCGCCGCCTCACCCCGGGCTGTCGATCCGAAAACGTAGATCGACTCGATATCTGGGATCGATCGGTCTTTGATCCGATCGACGAACGCGGCTGCCGCTGCCTCGTGGCTGCGTTCCGAGTCGATACCCGTGTGCATACGAGACTGTTGGACCACATCGGTGAGACGTCTTCCCCCGACAGTCCGGGGCAATATCGTAGTTCTGCAGCCCCTGGCACGGCGATACCGCAGTCCGTTTATTCGAGTGCAGCAGTAGTGTCGTCTATGATTACCAACGCACAGATCGATCGCTGGCTCCGCGAGGACATCGGTCACCACGACGTGACGAATCAGGTTCCCGGCGAGACGATCGGCCGACTCGTCTCGAAAGAGCCCGGTGTCGCTGCTGGGATCGACGCTGCACGTGCCGTGTTCGACTATCTCAACGTCGACGTCCGGGAGCCGATTGACGACGGCACTGCGATCGAAGCCGGCGACGAACTCCTCTCTGTCGAGGGTGCTGCACGCGACGTCCTCCGTGGCGAACGGGTCGCGGTCAACCTCGCTGGCCACGCCTCGGGGATCGCGACACGGACCCGCCGAGTGGTCGAGGAAGCACGGACCGAGTCCGCCGACGTTCGGATCGCCGCGACCCGCAAGACGACGCCCGGCCTCCGGGGACTCGAGAAACGCGCCGTCGTCGCGGGCGGTGGCGACAGCCACCGGCTCGATCTCTCGCATATGGTGATGGTCAAGGACAACCATATCGTCGAGATGGGACTCGAAGGCGCGATTTCTCACTTCCAGGAGCGAACGTCGTTCGCGACGAAGATCGACGTCGAAGTCGAGACTGTCGCCGATGCGCCACGAGCCGCCGCTGCCGGGGCGGATATCGTCCTGCTCGATAACATGACTCCCGCCGAAACGCGCGAGGCCGTCGATCGGCTCCACGAGGCGGGTCACGACGACGTGCTCGCGGAAGCGAGTGGCGGGATCACGATCGAGACCGTCGCCGACTACGCCGCGACCGGCGTAGATATTATCTCTATGGGGTCGCTCACCCACTCCGCGCCGAGTCTGGATCTCTCGTTTCGAACTGGGATATAACGAGGCTCCGTCGACCCGAATATGATCGTCTTGGGTGAACGGGACGAATCCCGGCGTCCAGATCCGGACCGAACGAGTTTTTCCGATCGATCGACCAGGTGCTGTCGTGACGGACCTGATCCGTAGCTGTGACGATCACGGCCCCTTCGACGGCGAGAGGGGGCGCTGTCCAGCCTGTGGTGACCGCGGCAGTAAGCTGGTGTCCGGCTCGCGACGGCGTCGCCTCTCGAAGTTCATGAGCGGCGCACTCAGACACTTTCCCGACGACGTCGGACTCTCACTCGACGATCGCGGCTGGACGACGGCCGACGCAGTCGTCGAGGCGGTCGAGCGAAACTACGAGTGGGCACGGCCGGCCCACGTCATAGCGGTGATCGCCACGGACCCGAACGGGCGGTTCGAACGCACCGGTGGCAGCGACACCGCAGCCGATCGCATCCGGGCCGCCTACGGTCACTCGATCGACGTCGATCTCGAACCGACGGATGCGCCGGTCCCCGACGAACTGTACCACGGCACCGCTCCCGAGAACCTCGACGCGATTCGGACGGAGGGCCTTCGCCCGATGTCTCGCCAGCAGGTCCATCTTTCGGGGAGCGACGAGGAAGCGCTTCGCGTCGGGCGTCGCCACGCAGCCGAGCCGATCGTCTTCGTTGTCGACGCCGCCGGGATGCTCGCTGATGGCCACCGGATCACGAAACGCGGCGTAGACACGTACACGACCGATCGGGTGCCGGCGGCGTTTCTGTCTTCAGAGTCCGGATCGGCGTGAGCCGTTCGACGCTGTTGCGTCGTATGGACACGGCATTCAGCCCGGGTGTCAACCGCCGGGCTGCCGTCTCCGGTCGTCCGCTGAGAGCGGCTTCGATCCTGTTTCGTAACCACCCCAGGTTACGCAGTCGGCTCTCGGCTCGCAGATCGCCAGCATCGAAACCGATCAGGGTTACCCCCGATGCAAACCTATTTCCCGTCGGCTCCTGACGTAGTATCTATGGCGATACAACGAAGGCCGTTGCTCGCTGCGATCGGAAGCGGTGTTGCGGTGGGGCTTTCGGGGTGTGCCGCCCTCGGTGCCGACGGCGGTAGTGGTCCGGAGAGCAGCGGCGAGACCGTGACGCTTGCGACGACGACAAGTACGTACGATACTGGCCTTCTCGACGCACTCAACGCACCGTTCGAGGAACGATACGGGGTCACCGTCAACACCATCTCGGACGGAACGGGTGCCGCGATCGAGACGGGGCGTCGCGGCGATTCCGACGTCGTGATCGTCCACGCTCGGTCGCAAGAAGACGCGTTGATCGAATCGGGGGATGCGATCAACCGCCGCGATCTCATGGTCAACGACTACGTGATCCTCGGCCCCTCTGACGATCCCGCCGGGATCGCTGGCGATGATGATGCCGTCGCGGCGTTCGAGGCGATTGTCGACTCGGAGTCGACGTTCGTTTCTCGGGGAGACAACTCGGGGACGCACACACGAGAACGCGACATCTGGGAGGCTGCCGGCCTCGAAACCGCCGAGTTCGGTGGCTGGTATCGAGACGCCGGACAGGGGATGGGAGCAGTAATCGTTCAGGCAGACCGGACCGACGGCTACACCCTCGCCGATCGCGGGACCGCCCGCTCGATGGCTACCGAAACCGACCTCGAGGTCCACGTCGACGGGCCGATCGACGGCGGGCCAGCACTGCTCGCGAATCCGTACGGAATCGCCGCGGTCAACCCCGCTGTCCACGACAGCGTACACTACGACCTCGCGATGGCGTACATCGGGTTCGTCACGGGGACCGACGGCCAGGCGATTATCGAGGACTACACCGTCGAGGGAACCCAGCTGTTCGTCCCGGCAGCACTCACCGAGGACCCGGAGTTCGGACAGTACGTGCCCGAAACGTGGGACGGCTCCGATGGTGACGAGTAAGCCCGATCGACGATGTCCTTGGATCCAACGATGCTCTCGCCGCTGGTCGTCGACGCTCCCTTCGAGTGGCACTACATCCGGAGTATCATCCGCGTCTCGCTGTACGTGAGTCTCACGGCTGTCGTGTTGAGTACGCTGTTCAGCCTGCCGATCGCGCTCGTTCTCGGATTCACGGAGTTTCGTGGTAAGACGCTGCTCACGTCGCTTATCAACACGGGAATGGGGTTTCCAAGCGTCGTCGTCGGACTGATCGTGTTGTTTGCGCTCTCCAACGATGGGCCGCTCGGATCATGGGATCTCGTCTTTACGCCCGAAGCGATGATTATCTCGCAGTTCGTTCTCGCCGCACCCGTCATCACGGGTGTCAGCCTCGCTGCAGTCGGGGGCGTCGAGCAAAACGTCCGCGATGCAGCGTACGCGATGGGCGGGACGACCGTCGATGTCGCGCTTGTCACGATCAAAGAGGCCCGGTATGGCATCGCGACGGCAGTCCTTGCGGGCTTTGGACGGGCGATCAGCGAAGTCGGCTCGGTTCTTATCGTCGGTGGTAACATTGCCGGCTCGGACGGAACCTCCGTCACCCGAACGCTCACGACTGCCATACAGCTCGAAGCTCGCCAGGGGCGGTTCGAGACCGCGATGCTCCTCGGGGCGATTCTCGTCGTTCTCGTGTTGCTCGTCAACGCGATCGTCGTCCGACTCGGCAACGGCGGTGGTCGGTACCGATGACACTCGAAGCGATCGACGTCCATCACGGATACGGGAATGAAACGGTGTTCGACGGCGTCTCCCTGTCAGTTCCGCCTGGCGAAATCGTCGCGATTATCGGCCCATCCGGGGTGGGAAAATCGACGCTGCTTCGATTGCTCGCCCTCTTTGATGCCCCAGACCAGGGATCGATTGCGTACGATAGCGAGGATGTCTGGGAACTGCCCGACCAACGGCGGCTCGAACACCGCCGACGGATCGGGATGGTGTTCCAGGAGGCGAGTCTCTTCGACGCGAGCGTCCGTCGCAACGTCGAGTACGGCCTCCGGGTTCGCCAGTCGTGGCCCGACCGGATCCGCCACGAACTCTCGCGTCTCATCGGGACGGCGAACGGAACGCACAGCGCGATCGACGCCATCGAGACTGTCGGCCTTGGCGATCGGATCGACCAGGACGCCACGTCGCTGTCGGGCGGTGAAGCCCAGCGGGTCGCCTTCGCTCGTGCGCTGGCCTACGAGCCGGACGTGTTGCTCCTCGACGAACCGACGTCGGATCTCGACCCGCGAAATACGGCAGAGATCGAAGCCGCAATCCGCGAGGCAAAACAGCGCGATATCGGCGTCGCGATCGCAACGCACGATATGCATCAGGCAAAGCGAATTGCCGACAGCGTCGCCGTTCTCCTCGAAACCGACATTATCGAGGTTGGAGAGACGGAGGCAATCTTCGAGACGCCGACGGACGACCGCACCCGGAAATTTATTCAGGGTGAACTGATATATTGAGCACCGATCTACGGATGAGCAAGGCGGTTCACATGTCGTCGCTCCCACCAGACCGAGGCCACCGAAGATGACGATCGAACGGGACTACAGCCCACAACTCGCCATCGATGGCGTCACGATCGATCAGCGCGATATCGACATGCTCGACGCGATCGACCGGCACGGCTCGATGCACAAGGCAGCCGACGCGCTGGGACGGTCGTACGCACGGCTACAAAACCGCGTCGTCGAGATCGAAAACGCAGCCGGCCCGATCACGGACCGCCAGCGGGGCGGGAGCGGTGGCGGCGGCACCGAACTGACAGCCACTGCCCGGGAGCTGTGCCGCCAGTTCGATCGCCACGACACAGCGCTCGACGGCGTCGCACAGGTGACGGAGTCGGTCTTTTCGGGCCCCATCCGGGATCGACGCGGGGAGCTCGCGACCGTCGACACCCAGATCGGTCCGATCCTTGCGCTGGTCCCAGCCGATGCGAGTGTTGCCCAGGTCGCCGTTCGCTCCGATGCAGTCGTGCTGACAGATCCCGACGAAGCGCCGCGATCGCACGACACGAGCCTCCGAAACCAGTTTACGGGCCCGATCGATCGGCTCGAACCCGGCGACGCGATCACCAGGGTAACGGTCCAACTCGCCACGGACAGTCCGCTTCAGGCGCTCGTGACGAACGCCAGTGTCGATCGGCTGGGTCTCGAACCGGCTCAGCCGATCACCGCCTCGTTCAAAGCGACGGCTGCCAGAGCGATCGCGATCGATCCCGATCGATGCGAGTAGCGCCCGCCGCCCGATCGCCGCCACCGCTTGCAGTCTTCCGGTCTCCTCTGGGACAGCGATCGATAGTGGGCGATCGGTGGGTGGGTATCACAGAACTGCAAGGAGAAAGCCCACGACTTCGGTCCTGTCTCTTACCCACAAGTTCTAACTCTGCGGCTGACGTATTGAGACGGAAAATGGGACGGGGTTCGCGGAGTTGGCGGCCTGACTTGGACGATGA
>Ga0207421_10001220_pt1 | contig 33318 bp, 28 predicted proteins | sample SodLakKL_010_SED_4_FD_187542 | JGI IMG/M metagenome (GOLD analysis project Ga0207421, IMG submission 187542) | Alkaline sediment microbial communities from Lake Tanatar, Kulunda Steppe, Russia - 8KL_010_SED (SPAdes) (version 2) | ecosystem: Environmental > Aquatic > Non-marine Saline and...
AAAACCCTGGAATATATGGGAGCATTTAATGGGCTGTCAATCGACCAGATGGTTAGAATCGGTGGAGCGCCATTTAATATGACCGTTGCCGGCTTAAGATTATCTTCAGTAGCCAATGGAGTTGCCCAACTTCATGGTGAGACAGCCAATAAAATGTGGGAAGATGTTGATGATAGGGCTCCAATTAAAGCCATAACCAATGGTGTTCATTTAAATACCTGGGTCGATCAAAGAATGATTGATGCTTATAAAGATAAAGGCGATCTGTGGTCAACTCATCAGGAAATAAAATCAGAGCTTATTGATTTTGTTGCTGATAAAACTGGAACTGAGCTTGATGAAGATAAATTATTAATCGGTTTTGCCAGAAGAGCCGCTCCATATAAGAGAGCTGATCTGATCTTCTCAGATTTGGAAAAAATAAGACCATATTTTGAAAAAGGTGAAATTCAGATTATCTTTTCAGGAAAAGCTCATCCACTGGATGATACTGGGAAAGAACTGGTTGAGATATTAGTAGAAATGACAAAAGAATTTCCTGATAGTGTTGTCTTTTTAGAAGATTATGACATGGAAATAGGCAGAATGTTAACAAGAGGAGTCGATGTCTGGTTGAATAATCCTCGGCGCCCAAAGGAAGCCAGTGGCACTTCTGGAATGAAGGCAGCAATGAATGGTATTCTTAATGTAAGTATCTTAGATGGCTGGTGGCCAGAGGCCTGCGAACATGGAGTTAATGGCTGGCAGTTTGGAGATGCTTTTGAAAGTGAAGATGTCGAGGAACAGGATAAGCATGATCTTGAAGCTCTGTATGAAGTTCTATTAGAAGAAGTATTACCAACCTATTATGATAAAAAAGATAAGTGGAAAAAGATGATGAGAGAGAGCATTGCTTCAACTTTAGAAAGATTTAATGCAAAGGTAATGATAGAAAATTACTATCAAATGATGTATAGCAAAAAAGTCAGAAAAAATGCAGACAGGAAATATTAATTAAATAGCTTAAATTAAGGTCAGGAGTTAGTCTCCTGGCCTTTTAATAAGCTAAATTATATTACGAAATTAATAAATACTTGAAATTTTCTGCCTGTATTTGGAGGGAATAAGAGATTATATCTAGAATATATATTATTAGGGTGAAAATTAATGTCTAATACAATTTTAAAAACAAGATTTATACCTCCATATTTGCAAAGGGAAACCTGGATAAAATCAAATTTAAAAAGAGAATTTGATAGGATATCATTATTTCCCTTAACAGTAATTAAAGCAGGCCCAGGTTATGGCAAAAGTACAATGCTTGCCGATTACTTTAGGACCTTTCATTTAGAAGATAATTATGCCTGGTATAGTATTGATGAATTTGATAGGGACCCCAGTATTTTTATCCAAAACTTTATTTCAGCAATTAATTATGTTGACCAGGAGGTAGGTAAAACAGCGCTTAATTTTTTAGATAATAATCTTGAACAGCAATTTAATTTAAAAAGTAGTCTGGAAATATTAATAAATGAAATTTTAGACAGTGTTGATCAGGAGTTTTATTATATTCTAGATGATATTCATCTCCTGGAAAGTAATGATCAAATAATAAATTTGTTAAATTATTTCATAAAGCATATGCCCCCAAATATTCACCTTGTTTTATCCGGAAGAACAGGAATAAAATTACCAGACTTTATTAACTGGCAATTAAAAAATCAGGTTCATATTATAAATTCTGAAGAATTTAGTCTTGAGAAACCAGAGATCGATAAATTTTTACAAAACCAGTATGATTTAGATTTACAAAAAAATGAAATTAATCAGATCTATAAAAGGTCAGAGGGCTGGATTATTGCAATTGACCTTATTGGTAGGAGTCTTAAAACTGGACAGTCAATTAAGAAAATAATTGATTTGGATACACCATCATCAAAACTTTTATTTCAATATTTAACTAAAGAAGTCCTTGAAGATTTAAAAAAAGAGAAATTAGACTTTTTATATAAAACTTCAGTCTTGCAGGTTTTAGATTTAGATATAATTAATCAAATGATTAGCGGGAATTATCGACAGAGCTTTTTAAAAGAGCTTGAAGAAAATAGTATATTCATTAGTAAATATGGAAGCAAACAGTATAGATACCATAGCTTATTCCAGGATTTTTTACAGGAGGAGGCTAAGAAAGAATATGACCTTAAAGACTTGCATGAAAAAGCTGCTGAAATTACTGAAACAAAAGGATTAATAGGTCATGCAATATTTCATAGTCTCAATGCTAAAAAATATGATAAATCTGCAGAATTGATTCTTGAATCAGCAGACAAATTATTAGAAAAGGGGAGAATAGAAACCCTCCAGCAGTCATTAGATGCCTTACCAGATAAGTATTTAAATCAGAATCCTGAACTTTATTTATATCAGGGGGATATTTATAGATTAAAGAGTGATTTTAATGGCGCCTTAAACTCCTATCATGAAGCAGAAAAGCTATTTAATGAAAAAGGAGATAAGAGGGACATAATTAGAGTATTAGAAAAATTGGCGATGATTTACCTTGATACTGTTCAACCAAATGAAGCTGATAAGTATTTAAAAGCAGCATTAGAATTAAAAGATGAAGATAATCCGTGGCAGGAAGCAAATCTACTTTATCTAATGGCTGAAAATAAAATTAATGAAGGTAATTATCAAAAGGCCGAAGAATATAGGGAAATGGCTGAAAAGGTATCTGCAACATCCAGAAATGACAGCAATTTTAATGCCCGGGTCAAATTGAGAACTGGTAGATTAAATGAAGCACTAGCTGGCCTTGAAAGACAGCTTGAGACAAATAAAGATAAGTCTAATTTGATTCCAAGATCCCATAGAGAAACGGTATTATTATTATCATTGATAAATTCTTTTCTAGGAAGAAAAGATCCTGCTTTAGAAAATGCTATGTCAGGCAAAGAGCTAGTCGATAATTTTCCATCAACATTTACATCTGCAGTTGTACAGATGCGTTTAGGCCATGCCTATCAACTTAATGGTGAAAGAAAGATAAATAAAGCAAGAGAGGCATATGAAAAATCAATAGAATTAATAGAAGAGATAGGTGTCAAAAGAGGTTTGAGTGAGCCCTTAATGGGTAAAGCTCTTCTAGAAGCCTTCTATGGCAATCCAGTTAAGGGTGAAGAGTTGGCTGAAAATGCACTTGATATCACACTTGAATCAGGAGATAAATGGCTTGGAAGTCTGATTTATATTGCTCTAGGAATCAATCAGTATAAACAGGATTCATTTAAAGAAGCAAGAAAAAGCTTCCAATCGGCTCTGGATTTTAGTTATGACCTCTATGATATTTATGGCCAGATTATTTCTAATTACTGGCTTGCAATAGTTTATAAAGAATTAGGTTTTAAAGAGGAGAAATTAACTAGAACAAAGGAATTAATAGAACTGGTAGAAAAATTTGATTTCATAGATCTTTTGAAAAAGCCGACAATGTTTACTTCCAGGGATCCTGATATTATAATCCCGGTTCTTTTGTCATTGAAGAATTCAGATAAGGAATCCGCCTATGTAAGACTTATTTTAGCAGAATTAGGTTATGCAAAACTTGAACATCATCCAGGATATACTTTAAAGATAAAAGCTCTAGGGAGATTAAAATTATTTAGAGGTTACGAAGAAATTACCAAGGATGAGTGGAAAAGAGAAAAAGCTCGAGAATTATTTTTATTATTTATTGTCAATTGGCAGGATATGCTTTCAAGAGATTATATTTGTGATAAATTATGGCCTGAATCTGATCTTGAAAGTGCAGAACAAAGTTTTAAAGTTGTATTAAATTCTTTAAAAAACACCCTTGAACCAGAGAGAAAGCCAAGACAAAAGCCATTTTTCATAAATCGCAGGAATACACATTATGGATTGAACCCAGAAGCCGGTTATTTTTATGATGTTGAAGAGTTTGAAAACCTGCTGTCTAAAGGTCAGAATGCTTTAAATACAGATGAGGAAATAGATTATTACCTTGAAGCTAAAGATCTTTATAGAGGTGATTTCTTAGAGAAAGAAGATTATTATTTATTTGCTGTTGATGAAAGGGAGCGGCTTAAAAATTTATATTTAAATACAATGGATAGAGTTATAAGCTATTATTATAAAAAGGAAAAGTATGAGGAATGTATTAGTTATTGCAATGAAGCCTTACAGATAGATCTCGCCTGGGAGAAAGCATATTACTATTTAATGCGTTCCTATTTAAAATTAAACCGACGTTCAATGGCAATAAAAACCTATAAAAGATGTGAAAGAGTTTTAGCAGATGAATTATCAGTTAAGCCAGGTGAAAATATACAACAGATATATAACGAGCTTATATAAAATAAGCTGCCGTTTAACACGGCAGCTTTTAGACTTTACAAAAATTTTGTAATAGCGTCAACTAGCTGATCAATATCATCTATTAAAGGGGAATGGCCACAATTTTCAAGTATTTGGATTTCTGCGTTATTGCCGATATCTTCTTTGATAGCTTTAGCCATACTCATTGGAACAACTTTATCCTGGTCCCCCTGGAGGATTAAGGTTTGAGCAGTTATTTTTTCTGCCTTATTATTTCCAGATTGCAAACCATTATGTTGATCACTTATATTAAAATGAGCTAGAGCATAATCTACATCAATTAAATTTCTCTGTGTCATCATATCATCAAGGTATTCCTCATATTTTTCTTCTTCTGGTTGATTATCAGTATAGATTAAAGAATTCCAGATCTGACGCATTGTTTCCTTATCGTTATTTTTTTGAGCATTTAAAACAGGTAATACCTGGACTGGATCACTAGCAATTTCTTCTTTAGTTTCTAATAATTCACCTGGGATTGGTTGGCCACCTTCATCTTTCTTTAAGATAGGATATCCTCTAGTACTAACAGATTCAAGTAGAATTAATTTATTAACTTCAGTAGGTCTTTTTGCAGCTATTTCCATAGCTACCCCGCCACCAGTTGACCAGCCAATAAGATTATAGTTTTTGAAATTTTTTTGATCTAATAAATTTATTAGATCCTGGGCTAATTCTTCAAGTGAATCAAAGCGGTTATTATAACTTGATTTCCCAAAACCTCTCATATCAGGGGCGAGCAAATGATAATTTTCTGGTAAACTATCCATTAACACATCCCAGTGTTTTGAAGAAGTCATATTACCATGGATTAGTACTAGCTTATCACCAGAACCTTCTCGTTCTCTATAAGCAATTTCTTCACCGGTTTTAACTTTAATTTTATTCATTGAAATCCCCCTTTTTTAATTTAATATCCTCTATTTACATTATAACAGACTCAGTTACAAATCTGTTACGAAAAATTTCCTGATTTAAGTAACTATTTTGTAACTGGTTTGAAACTTAAATGATATATACTGTTATCAAAGATGATTGATAGGAGGTTTTTTATGCACTGGCAAATATTTTTACAAAATGTTTTTGGTGGTATTGAAACTGGAAGTTTATATGCCCTGGCTGCTTTAGGTGTTGTTTTAATATATAGAGTATCAGATGTGACTAACTTTGCCCAGGGGGAGATGGCAATGTTTAGTACCTTTGTTACGTATACTATCTGGGTATATAGTGCAAATGCCGGATTTCCTTATCCTTATGTCGCAGCTTTTATTGGGGCTTTGATTTTTTCTGCAATATTTGGATTTCTTGTTGAAAGAGTTTTTATTAGACCAACAAGCGATAGCTCTTTACTTGGTAAAATGATAGTTACTTTAGGACTCATCTTAATAGTTAATGGATCAGCAGGAGCAATTTTTGGTACAGACTCATATTATATGAGGAGAGCTATTTCTGGTCATATAAGAGTAGGTAATATGATTATTAGACCTCATTCGTTTTTTGTTATAGGACTTGCTATTGTAATCATGCTTGTATTATTTTATATGATTAAGTTTACGATGTTTGGAGTGGCTATTCGGGCAACCGCCCAAAATGATAAAGTTGCAAAATTAATGGGAGTTCCGACAAAGAAAGTGACAGCTTTTACCTGGATAATGGCTACAATGATGGGAGCAATTGCAGGTTTAATGATTGCACCAGCAACTAATGTATATACTGGAATGATGGCAGATGTTCATCTTAAATCCTTTATTGCTGCGGTTTTAGGGGGATTTACATCTTTTGTAGGTCCAGTTGTAGGAGGACTAATGATTGGGATCCTGGATAACCTTGTAGGTTATTATATATCAACTAACTGGCAAACAGTAATTGTATATGGCTTTTTAATTATAATTCTTATTTTTAAACCCTATGGTCTCTTTGGTGAAATACCAAAAAAGAAGGTGTAAGTATGGCAATTATGAAATTATTCAATAATAATCCTTATTTTAAATATATTTTAGGAACAATAATATTTATGATAATTGTTTTTATAGATCTACAAATAGGATTATTTGCAAGTAGAACAGTTAATCTATTAATAAGAGTAGTTTATTTTAGTATTGTGGCAATAGGATTTAATATTTTACTTGGTTATGCAGGTCAGATCTCTTTAGGTCATGCTGCTTTTATGGGCTTTGGAGCTTACTTAACTGCATTTATAAGTAACAATTTTGGCTTAGGATTTTTGCCTACAATAATTTTATCAGGTTTAATACCTATGATATTTGGAATTGTTCTTGGTCTAGTAGCTTTAAGGCTAGAGAGATTATATTTAGCAATAGCAACACTTGGAATTGGTGTAACTATTGAATTTGTTTTCAGGGAATGGGTCTGGTTCACAAATGGATTTTCAGGAGCCCGACTTAGTAGACCTGAGATATTTGGTTTTGCTTTTAATAATTCAAGACATTTTCTTTTACTAGCAACCTTTATTTTATTTTTAGTTGTATTATTTACGTATAACTTAATAAGATCTAAAACAGGAAGAGCTCTTTCAGCTATGCGAGATAGTAATCATGCTGCCCAGGCAATGGGAATTAGTTTATTAAAATATAAGTTAATTGCATTTGCATTAAGTGCATTTTATGTTGGGCTGGCAGGCTCTTTATATGCTTATGCAGAAAGATATGTACATCCCTCAACCTGGGGGGCAGAACTTTCGCTGGATATGTTGGCCATGGTTGTAATAGGTGGATTAGCATCAATTGGTGGTTCAATTACTGGAGCAGGTTTTCTAGTATTAGTACCGAGATTAGTTCAAGATTTGCCTGTAATCGGAGGAATTACAAATATAAATTTTATTTTAACCGGACTTGCAATGATACTGGTTATTAGATTTATGCCAATTGGAATTTATAATTGGTTTGATTATAAAGTTATTCAACCATTTTATTATAAGATGCTTAATTTTGATGATCCAGGCGGGGATGATTAATTATGAAAATATTAGAAATTAAGAATATGACTAAAAGGTTCGGAGGATTAGTTGCAGTAGATGATTTAAGTTTTCAAGTTGAAAAGGGAAGCATTTTTGGATTGATTGGACCGAATGGTGCTGGAAAGACAACTGTTTTTAATTCAATTACAAGGTTTTATGATCCCGAAGAAGGAGAAGTAATTTTAAGAACTCAAGATGATGAGATAAACTTATTAAATTATAAATCTCACCAAATAGCCAATTTTGGTCTGGCCAGAACATTTCAGAATGTTGAGTTGTTTGGCAATATGTCTGTTTTAGATAATATGCTAGTAGGAGCTCATACTAATATTAAAACTAATTTTTTAATAGAAGGTTTTAGATTGCCTGGTTTTAGAAATAAAGAAAATGAAGCAAAAGAAAAGGCCATGGATATTTTAGGTTTTCTTGGCTTAAAAAAATTAGCCAATCAATTTGCAAAATCTCAACCATATGGCGTTCAAAAATTATTAGAACTTGGCAGAGTTTTGATGACGGAACCCAGAATTATATTATTAGATGAACCAGCTGCTGGAATGAATGATTCAGAGACAGATAAATTATCAGAACTTCTTATGAAAATTAGAGATGAATATAATCTTACTATATTTCTGGTAGAACATGATATGGGTCTGGTAATGGATATTTGTGATGAAATAGTTGCAATTAACTTTGGTAAATCTATTATGCAGGGAACCCCACAAGAGATCCAGGCAAGTCCTGAAGTTCAGGAGGCATATTTAGGAGGGGACGATGAATTATAATGCTTAAATTAGATAATATTTCAGCTTATTATGGGAATATAAATGCTCTTAGTAATATTAATCTGGAAGTAGAAAAAGGAGAGATTGTTTCTTTATTAGGGGCCAATGGAGCAGGAAAATCATCAACATTGAAAGTAATTTCAGGATTGTTAGAACCTCGTGATGGCGATGTTTATTTTAAGGATGATAAAATAACTGGTATGGAACCTGAAAAGATTGTAGATCATGGGATTATCCATATCCCTGAAGGGAGACAGATATTTCCAACATTAACTGTTGCAGAAAACTTAAAAATTGGTGCTTATAGAATTAGAAAGTCAACTAACTGGCAAAATAAACTTGATGATATATTTGAATATTTTCCTGTTTTATCTGATAGAAAAGAGCAGCAAGGTGGGACTCTTTCAGGTGGTGAACAACAAATGCTTGCTATAGCAAGGGGTTTGATGGCTGAACCAGAACTGCTAATGCTAGATGAACCATCACTGGGACTTGCCCCTTTAATAGTAAAGGATATATTTAAAATAATTAAGAAAATCAATTCTGAAGGAGTAACTATTTTATTAGTGGAACAGAACGCTAATATGGCCTTAAAAATAGCTAATAGGGCTTATATATTAGAAACAGGAGAGATTGTTCATTCTGGTAATGCAGAAGATTTAGCCAGTGATGAAAAAGTAAAAGAGGCTTATCTAGGCAGCAAGCATTAAAATATATAGATAAGAGATATTAACTAAATTTAAGGAGGAGTTAAAATGTTAAAGAGGTTAAGTAAAATTGGAGTTATGGCTTTGGTGGCAGCATTATTATTACCTGGTCTAGTTATGGCATCATCTCAGGGTGTTGATGATAACACAATTACTATTGGTTCAGTAGGTGTTACATCAGGCCCAGCAGCTTTTATAGGGCAGCCTTATTATGAAGGTATGAGAGCTTATTTCAGTACAGTTAATGATGAAGGCGGGGTTTTAGGTAGAGAGATTGAATTAATTCAAAGGGATGATGAGTTCGATCCAGCTCAGGCAAGGGATCATGTTGAGGAATTAATTTATGATGAAGAAGTTTTTGCTATTGTTGGTCAGTTAGGAACGCCTGGTGTTATTTCTTCTGCTCAATTAGTAAGAGATGCCGGGATTCCTTCTGTCTATTTCGGTTCAGGGGCGACTGAACTAACAGAACTTGGAGAGAATTTCTTCCCGGTTCAGCCAAATTATGTTTATGAGGGTAAACTAATGGCTAAGTATGCAGTAGAACATTTTGAAGCAGAAAATATTGCTGTTTTATATCAGAACGATGATGTAGGTCGTGATGGTATTCAGGGTATTAGAGAAGGTTTAGCTGAAATGGGTATGGAAGAACATTTAAATGAAGATGCAGTTATTTCTCATAACCCAAATGAATCAGATTTTACAGCTCAAATGCAGCGGGTTTTGGTTCAGGATCCTGATATGGTAATAGTTTTTAGTCTTTCTCAGGCTGCTTCATTAATTGTTAGAGCAGCAGAAGATTTTGGCTTAGAAGTTCCTATGTTAACAACTTACTCAAATGCTGATGCTAGCTTCCTTGCTACAATTGAACCATCTGAGACAGCTCCAAATGCAATTCATAATTTACATGTAATGGGCTGGTTAGATGTAGATGAAGAAGGGCTTGCTCCTCTTAATAATGCGATGGAAGAATATTATCCAGATAGTGTTATAAATGCTTACACAATGGCAGGCTGGGTTGCTGGTGAAACATTTGTAGCAGGTTTAAGAAATCTAGAAGGAGATATAACCTGGGACAATTATATTGAGTCTATGAATAATTTAGAGTTTACCGATGGTTTGGCTGCTGAAATTTCATTTGAACCTGGCGTCAGACAGGGAGTAACTCATATGGCAGTTAGTAAAGTAGTCGAGGAAGATGGAGAGTATTTCTTTGAACAATTAACAGACTTCATGGAATTTTAATATTGACTACTCCTGGCAAGGGCCCGGTTTGCCGGGCCCTTTTTCTTTATAACTTAAGGAGGTTTATAATATTATGATAAAAGATCAAGAACATGTTGGAATAATAGGTGTCGGAATTTATTTGCCCTCTGAAAGAATGACGGCAAAAGAAATTTCTAAAAAAACTAATGGTAACTGGGAAGAGTGGGCTATTAGAGAAAAATTAGGTATTAATCAAAAGGTAGTTCCTGGTGAAAAAGATGGTACTCAGGCTATGGGTGTTTCTGCAGCCAAAGATGCCATTAAGAGCGCAGAAATTGATCCTGCTGACATTGATATTGTCTTAGGAATAGGTGAAGAATGGAAGGAGTATCCCTTAACGACTTCCAGCATTTATATACAGGAACAGGTTGGAGCCAAAAGTGCCTGGGCTATTGATGTTCAGCAAAGGTGTGGAACTACTGTAGCAGCATTACAGATGGCTAAAGATTTATTATTAGGTAATAAAGAATATGATACGGTATTAATTGCAGGTGGCTATAGAAATATTGATTTACTTGATTATGAAGATCCCAAACTATCAATGATGTATAATCTAGGCGCTGCTGGTGGGGCACTAATATTAAAGAAAAATGCAGAAAGAAATATAGTAGAAGGTAGCCATTTGATTTCAGATGGATCACTGGCTAGAGATGCAGGAGTTAGAATTGGTGGTGTAACTAACCCTGTCACAAAAAAAAACATTGATGATGCTTTCAAACTGGAAATATTTGATGTTGATCATATGAAAGAAAGGCTAAATGAAGTTTCAATGAGTAATTGGTTAACCTGTATTGATAAGGCATTTGAAAAATCAGGTAGAAATAAATCAGAGATGGATTACCTGGCTGTATTACATTTTAAACCATCAATGCATGAATATCTTTTGGATCAATTAAATTTAGATAAAAACCAGACTACTTATTTGTCTGATTATGGTCATATTGGCCAGATAGATCAAATTTTATCATTAAAATTGGGACTTGAATCAGGCAAAATTAAATCTGGTTCAGTTATATCCATGATATCTGCTGGTATAGGATATGCCTGGGCAGCAAATGTTATTAAATGGGGAAGTATTAAATAAATATTACTGGGGGTAGAAAAATGAACGTAAAAAATAAAATAGTAGTTATTACTGGTGGAGCTAGAGGAATAGGTAAACAAACTGCAGAAGTTTTTAAGGCTAAAGATGCAAAAGTAATAATTGCAGATTATGATGAGGAAAACGGTGAAAAAACTGCCTCTGATCTAAATATTGAATTTATAAGAGTGGATGTTTCGGATCAGAATTCAGTTAAAAATTTATTTTCTAAGATAGATGAAAAATATGGTCAGCTAGATGTTTTAATAAATAATGCAGGTACTACAGCAGATGGATTTTTAGTTAAAATGGATGAAGATGCCTGGGATAAAGTTATTGATGTTAACTTAAAAGGTGTTTTTAATTGTGGTAAAGAAGCTGCAAAAAGAATGATGAATAAAGGTGAAGGAGTTATAATTAATACAGCTTCAGTTGTTGGATTATATGGAAATGTTGGTCAAACTAATTACGCTGCCAGTAAATTTGGAGTTATAGGTTTAACAAAAACCTGGTCTAAGGAGCTTGCTCCTAAAGGGGTAAGAGTTAATGCTGTAGCTCCTGGTTTTGTTGAAACTGAGATGTTAGATTCAGTACCTGATAAAATACTAGACGATATAAGGAACAAGACTCCTTTAAAAAGGCTTGGTAAGACTGAAGATATTGCCAATGCTTATCTTTATCTTGCATCAGAAGAAGCTTCCTTTGTTAATGGAAATGTCTTAAGTGTAGATGGAGGGCTGGTTTTAGGCTAAATAAATATTTTGAGGTGATATAAGATGAATCAATTTCAAAAAAAATATAAAAATAATTTAATAACTTTAGGTGACGCAGTTGAAATGGTTAGTGATGGTGATAAAATTACTGTAGCAATGGCAGGTTCAGAACCTCAAGGTTTACTGGGGGAACTTGCTAAAAAAGCAAATGAGCTAAATGATGTAACTCTTGTTTCCTGTTTGATGATGGGCGATTATGGATTTCATTCTCCAGAAATGATTGGGCATATAAAAAATGAAACATGGTTTTATGGTCAATCTGATAGAAAAAATCATCATCATGGTAATATTAGCTATATACCAAATAATTTACATGAAGCCGGCGAAAAAAAGTTAGAAAATGATAATATAAATATATTCTGGGGAACTGCAACTCCGATGGATGAAAGAGGATATTTTTCATTGTCTTTAGGTGTAACTTATGAGAAGATGATGATAGAAGAAGTAGATTTAGTTGTTTTAGAGATTAATGAAAACCTGCCGTGGACTTTAGGTGATACCCAAGTTCATATTTCAGATATAGATCATGTAGTTGAAAATACAGCTGATTTAATAGAATTGCCAAATATTGTGCCTGGAGAAACAGAAAATAAAATTGGGCAATATATTGCAGAGATGATAGAGGATGGATCAACATTACAGTTAGGTATCGGTGGTATACCAAATGCAATCACTAAATATCTGACTGATAAAAATAATTTAGGAATTCACACTGAAATGTTTACAGATGGTATGGTTGATTTATTTTATTCAGGGGCAATAACAGGTAGTAAAAAATCTATCTGGAAAGGGAAGATGGTTACAACTTTTGCTTTAGGTACACAAAAACTCTATGATTTTATAGATGAAAATATTGCAGTTGAATTTCAACAGGGTAATGTTACTAATGATCCTTCTGTAATTGGTCAAAATTATAAAATGGTTAGTGTTAATACTGCACTTCAAGTTGATTTATCAGGTCAGGTCTGCTCCGAGGCTATAGGTAATAAGCAATATAGTGGAACTGGAGGCCAGGCAGATACCCATAGAGGCGCTCAAAGATCTGAAGGAGGTAAGGGTATAATTGCTTTAAGATCAACTGCAAAGGGTGGAGATCTTTCAACTGTGGTTTCACAATTACCTGCTGGATCTAAAGTAACATTAGGAAGAAATGATATAGATTATATAGTTACAGAATATGGAATAGCTCATTTAAAAGGTAAATCAATGAGTAAAAGAGTTAAAGCAATGATAAATATTGCTCACCCTGATTTTAGGGATAAACTTAGAGAGGAAGCTGAAGAATTAAAACTTTGGTAAATTAGTGCCAGCAGATATCTGCTGGCTATTTTTATCTATCTTTTTATTGCAAATGATAAGTATATTAAGATATAATATAATTATCATGGTATTTAAAGGAGAGATATAAATGGCTGAGATAAAAAGGTTATATAGGTCCAGACAAAACAGAATATTAGCAGGTGTCTGTGGAGGTATAGCTGATTATTTTAAAATCGATCCTTTAATAATCAGGCTTTTTTTCGTTTTTTCATTCTTTTTAAATGGAGCAGGAATTTTAGCTTATATTATCGGCTGGATAATTATTCCTGAAAGGCCCTATGATTATAATGGTGAACAATACAATGAGAAATTTGATGAAGAGAGTTATTATGAAAATGAATCATCAGGCTTTAATAGAACTAATCAAAGATTTATAGGTATAATTTTAATTATTATAGGTGCCTTTATAATATTTAGTAGAGTAATTCCTTTAATAGTCTGGAGGAATTTTTGGGCAATAATATTAATTGTATTAGGTATTTCAATTCTAGTGAAAGGGGTTTCTGGGAGTGACTAAAAAAAATAATGATATTACCTTAGGAATTATTTTAATTTTTATTGGCGGTTTATTCCTTTTAAATACCCTTGATATTATAAGATATAATATTTGGAATTTGTTGTTTAGGTACTGGCCAGTTTTTTTAATAATTATTGGAATAAATATTTTATTTAAAAGCACAAAATTGTGGTGGCTAAGCCCCTTGTTAATAATAGTTCTTTTAGTGCTTTTATTTGTTCCAGGTGATTATATGCCTTCTTATATTCAAAATTTTAGGCAAGATAGTGGAACTCATATGAGGCCTAGTACAGAGCCTTTTGAATCAGAACATGAATATTTGGATAATCATCATTATTTTGATGTGTATTTATCAATAGACTCAGGCAGAATAGATATAGGAAGTCTAGCTAATGATAATTATTTATATAAGCTTTTATATAATTATCATAATGAAAAGCCTAATTTGGATTTTGATTTTGACTTGGAAACTAATAGAGCTCAATTAAATATTAGTCACATGCAAAGCTTTGAATTTGATCAAGTTGATGTGGTAAATAATTCAAAGCTTAATCTTAATAAAGAAGCTATTCATAATATAAATATAGAATCAGGAATCGGAAGATATAATCTAGAACTTAAAGATTTAGATATAGAAGAATTAATTATTAACACAGGAATAAGTGAAATATATGTTAGCTATAATGATTTTCCTAATGAAACAATTATAAACTCTGGGGCTTCTAATATTGAATTTGAATTTCCAGATAATATTGGTATTCAAATTGAAACAAGAAATATTACTAATAAACAAGATTTTATTGAAAAAGGTTTTATTGAAATAGAAGAAAATATTTTTCAGAATGAAAAATATGATGAAGCTGAAAACAGAATTATGATTAGTCTTTCAAGCCCTGCTACAAATATAGAAGTTTCATTTAGAGATAATTGATATTTATTAATCTTTTATTGATTATAAGTAATAATATTACTTTAATAGCATCACCTGGAATAAAAGGTAATACACCTGCTGATAAGGCTGATATAATATTAAAATCCCAGCCTATAATCATGAAAACAACTCCAGAAAAATATATTATAAATTTAGCAGATATCAGTTTCAGTATGAGTAAATTTGTGGATGTTGTTTGTTTACTTATACCAGAAATAAAGGCCGCGATTGGAAATGCAATTAAAAAACCTCCAGTTGGTGAAAATAAAATTCCGATACCACCTAAACCGCCAGCAAATACTGGAATACCTATAAATCCAATTAGTAAGTATATTAATTGACTTAATAACCCTACAAATTTTCCGCCTATTAATCCTGACATTAAAACAAAAAACGTTTGTAAAGTTATTGGTACAGGGCTTATAGGTAGAGGTATAATTAAATAACTTCCTATTACTGTTAAACTTGTAAATAAAGCTGCAAACAAAAATTCTTTTAAAGATAAATACTTCATTAAATCAATCCTTTCATTAAATCGAGATGATTATAACATATTAATAGTTTAATGAAAAGTGTTTTAATTAGGTTTAACCTGTGATATAATTTCACATAGATAGATATAACTAGAGTAGTCGAGAAGTATCAATAAAATACAGGAGGGAAAATTATGGAGGGCAGTATGAAAGCTGTTGTAAAGACCCAACCTGGACCAGGTGCTGAAATGAAAGAAGTTGAAATACCAAAACCTGGACCTAATCAAGTTTTAGTTAAAGTAAAGACTACTTCAATTTGTGGTAGTGATTATCACATCTATAGCTGGAACAAATGGGCAGAAAATAATGTTAATATTCCTCAAATAATGGGGCATGAATTGGCTGGAGATGTTGTGGAAGTTGGCGAAAATGTAAGTTCAGTAAAGGTCGGAGACTTTGTTTCTGCAGAGACTCATATTATTTGTGGGCATTGTTATCAGTGTAAAACTGGACAATATCACATATGTGTAAATACTAAAATATTAGGTGTTCATACAGATGGAGTATTTGCAGATTATGCAGTAGTGGACGCTTCCAATATTTGGAAAAACGATTCTTCTATTTTACCTGAATATGCTTCAATTCAAGAACCATTAGGAAATGCAATTGATACAATTAGAGCTGGTAATGTAAGTGCAAAAAATATATTGATTACAGGTGCAGGTCCAGCAGGGTTATTATCTATACCTGTTGCCAAAGCATTTGGAGCAAGTCAAGTTATAGTAAGTGAACCAAATGATTATAGAAGAGAACTTTCAAAAGAAATTGGAGCAGATCATGTAATAAATCCTATTGAAGAAAGTTTAGAAGATTTAGTAAATGATACTACAGGAGGTATTGGAGTTGATTTCGTGGCAGAAATGTCAGGGAATCCAACTGCAATTAGTCAAGGTTTAAAGCAAATTACTCCTGGTGGCAGTATGGCAATATTAGGTTTGCCTGCTGAAGAGGTTAAATTAGATCTAACTGAAGATTTAATATTCAAAGGGGTTAATTTAATAGGTATTACAGGTAGAGAGATGTTTAAAACCTGGTATATAGCTAGAAGGTTATTGAAAGAAAATATGATAGATTTAGAGCCGATAATAACTCATAGGTTTCCACTAGAAGATTTTAATAAAGGTATGGAGTTAATGAAAAGTGGTAATTGTGGAAAAATAATTTTACTTCCATAAAGGAGGATTTTATGAATAAAGAATTTCAAGAATATATGCAAAAAGAGTTGGTAGAATTAAAAGAAAGTGGGAATTTTAATTCAATAAGAACTTTAGAAAGTCCGCAAGGAGCCTGGGTTGAAATTGAAGGAAAAGAAAAATTGAATTTCAGCTCTAATAACTATTTAGGCCTGGCAAATCATTCAGAGTTATCTAAAGCTGCTCAGAAAGCAATTGATGAATTTGGTGTTGGACCAGGAGCAGTTAGAACTATTGCTGGTACAATGAGCCTTCATGATGATTTAGAAGAAAAGCTCGCTAATTTTAAAAAAGTTGAATCAACATTAACCTTCCAGTCGGGTTTCAATGCTAACCTGGCTGTTATTCCAGCAATTATGAGTAAAGGTGATGTTATAGTTAGTGATGAACTAAATCATGCCAGTATTATAGATGGATGTAGGCTTTCAAAAGCTGAAATAAAAGTATATAAACATGGAGATATGGAATCTTTGAGAGAAGTATTATCTGGAATTGATGCTAATAGAATTTTAATTGCTACTGATGGAGTTTTTAGCATGGATGGAGATATAGCACCATTACCAGAAATAGTTAAATTGGCTAAAGAATATAATGCAATGGTTCTAGTTGATGATGCTCATGGTGAAGGTGTATTAGGAAGTCATGGGAGAGGTATAGTAGACCATTTTGAGCTTCATGGTGAAGTTGATATTGAAGTTGGGACTTTCTCTAAAGCTTTTGGTACTGTTGGAGGTTGTATTGCAGGTAGCGAGATTTTAATTGATTATTTAAAACAAAAAGCAAGACCGTTTTTATTTAGTTCAGCAGTAACACCAGCAGATATTGCAGCAACGATAGCTGCAGTAGAGCTTTTAGAAAAGGATGATAATCTTGTTCAACAACTCTGGAATAATGCACAATTTTTCCAAGATAGCATGAAAGATTTAGGTTTTGATGTTGGTAAAACTGAGACTCCAATAACTCCAGTAATGATTGGTGATGCAGGTGAAGCAAGGAAATTTAGTGATCGATTATTTGAAGAAGGCATTTTTGCTCAGGCTCTCGGCTTTCCAACTGTTCCAAGAGGGAAGGCAAGAATAAGAGTTATGATTTCTGCAACACATGAAAAAGATGATTTGGAATTTGCTATTGATAAATTTAAAAAAATAGGGAAAGAGTTAGAAATTATATAAAAAAAGGCCCATCTGGGCCTTTTTTATATTTAAATTGAAATTTTATCACCAGCTTCTGAGAATGGCAATATATTATTTTCTTTTTCAAGATTATTATATCTATTAATAACATCATAATTGTTTTTAAAATGTAATGGAACTATATATTTAGGTTTTACAATGGAATTAAAGTAAGCCAAACCTAAATAAAAACTATCTTCTAGTCTAGGATCAAGTGCTATACAGGCAATCTCAATATTTTCTTTCTTTATTTTATTTACAGCTTCTTTAAAATCCTTTTCTTCTTTTAACTTTTCTTCTTTATTAAAACTATTCCAGTCCCACCAGTTTAAATCTCCACCATGAAAAATTCTACTATCTCCTTCTTTGACATAAATAGAGATTCCTAAATCAGTGCTTGGATAAGCTTTAATATGAAGATCGTTAGTTTTTAATTCTTCCCCATTTTTAATAAAATGAATATTATTATTTTCTTTTGTTTTATTAGAAATTTTATTTTTAAGATCTAAACTCATTATGAAATTTGTTTGATAATTGCTCAAATCCCATTGGAATATTTCCTGGTTATAATGATCTTGATGTCCGTGGCTACAATAAATATTTATATTCTTAAGTTCTTTTATATTATAAATGATGTCTGGTATGATTCCTCCAGGGTCTTTATAGTAATCAAAGATATGCATAGTTAAAGATTTTTTATTATAGATGGCTATACCACTATGGAATATATGCCATATTATATAATTTGTCTTCATTTATATCACCTCATAATAATTATAGCAATTTTAAGGTATATTCTCTAGTATAAATAATTTTATTTCTTAACTTTTTATTTGATTGATGTTATAATTATTTTTATGAGTAATGCTAGAGGAGGATGGGAATTGAAAATAATTGAATCAGCTCAAGCAAAAATAAATTTATCTTTAGCTATTGAAGGTAGATTTGATGATGGTTATCATGATTTAAATATGATAATGCAGACTGTTTCTTTAGCAGATATCCTGGAAATCGAAGAGCTTTCTGAAGGTATCTCATTAGAGATTGATCCAGATGTAGAGTTACCAGATAATCAAGATAATATTATTTGGGAAACAGCTAATAAGTTAATAGAAAAGTACCCTAAAAAAATTAAAGGCTTAAAAATTAAGTTAAAAAAAAATATTCCTATAGCGGCCGGATTGGCAGGAGGCAGTAGTAATGCAGCAGCTCTTATTAGAGGAGCTAATAGATTATTTAAACTAAAACTTAATTGGGCAGAAATGCGTAATATTGGAGCTGAAATTGGTTCTGACGTTCCTTTTTGTATAAAAGGAGGTACTGCTCATGTTAAAGGTAAGGGCGATCAAATTAAAGATTTAAATCCTCTAAAAAACTATAAAGCATTATTAATAAATCCTGGTTTTAAAGTGAGTACTGCCAAAATTTTTAATGAGTTTTCTAATGGTGATTATGAAAAATTAAACATTCCCACAGCTAAACTAGTTGAAATAATAGAATTAAATAAAAAGATTGATTGGAAAGAAGGATGGGGAAATCAATTAGAGCCAGTAACCTTTCAATTATTTCCTGAATTGAAAGAAATCAAAGAATGGTTGATTGAAAATGGAGCGGCTCATTCACAATTGTCAGGTAGTGGACCAACTATGATAGGTTTTTTTAATAAAGAAAAAAATTTAGTAAGTTTAGCGAAATCCTGGAATAGAAAAGGAAAGAGCTTTGTTGTTGATTTTACTAAAGGTTATTAATAATAAAATAAAGGGAAGGTGTTAATTTAAATGACATCAAATAAGAAGAAGAGAATATTAGAGAAGGCAGAAGCCAATGGTGTCAAGTTTGTTAGACTTCAATTTGTTGATATTTTAGGAATTATAAAGAATGTTGCTATTCCTATTGAACAACTATCAAATGCGCTTGATGGGGAAATTATGTTTGATGGTTCTTCAATAGAGGGTTTTAGTAGGATTCAAGAATCTGATATGTACTTGAGACCTGATCCTAAAACTTTTGCTATATTCCCATGGAAGTCAGGTGAGGGTTCAATAGCTCGTTTAATGTGCGATATTTATACTCCAGCAGGGAATCCATATATAGGATGTCCTAGAACCGCACTGAAAAAAGTTGAGGAAGAAGCTGAAGAGATGGGATTTTCAATGTGTGCCGGACCAGAGCCAGAGTTCTTTTTATTTAAGAAAGATGAAAATGGAAATCCTACAACTAACACAAATGATAAAGGAGGATATTTTGATTTATCTCCTGTAGATTTAGGAGAAGAAGCCAGGAGAGATATTGTTTTAGCTTTACAGAAAATGGGGTTTGAAGTCGAAGCATCTCACCATGAAGTTGCTTCAGGGCAACATGAAATTGACTTTAAATATGAACCAGCTTTACATACTGCTGATAATATAGCTACTTTTAAATTTGTAACTAAAACTATCGCCATGCAGCATGATTTACATGCTACTTTTATGCCTAAACCTATTTATGGAATAAATGGTTCAGGAATGCATATTCATCAGTCATTATTTAGAAATGGGGAAAATGCATTTTATGATCCTGAAGATCAATTAGGCTTAAGTGATATAGCTTATTATTATATAGGTGGTCTTTTAAAATATGCACCAGAATATACTGCAATAACAAATCCAACTATTAATTCTTATAAAAGATTAGTGGCGGGTTATGAAGCGCCAGTATATATATCATGGTCAGCTACTAATAGAAGTGCTCTGGCTCGAGTACCTTCTAGCCGTGGTGTGTCTACAAGGGTTGAACTAAGAAGCCCTGACCCTTCTGCTAATCCGTATTTAGCTATGGCAGTCACATTAAAAGCAGGGATTCAGGGTATAAAAGATAAGATAGATCCTGGGAGTCAAACTTTAAAAAATATATATAAAATGACTTCAGAAGAAAGAGATGAATTGGGAATAAAAAGTTTACCAGAAAATATTATGGATGCAGTTAATAGTTTAAGAGGTAGTCAGTTAATGAAAGAAACTTTAGGAAATCATATATTTGATAGATTTATCAGGGCTAAAGAAATGGAGTGGTCTGAATATAATATTCAGGTCCACGACTGGGAACTAAATAGGTATTTATTAAATTATTAATTATTGATTATTTGGGAGTGAATACTGCAATAATGGAGATTGGAAAATTATCAAGCCATAGATTAAAAGAAACTGTATTAAGTAAAATTACTAGTCATAGAGATGATATTTTAGTTGATTCAGCTATTGGCGAAGATAGTGCAATTGTAGATTTTGGAGATCAAATTTTAGCCATATCATCTGATCCTATAACTGGAGCAGGTAAAAGGGCAGGTTACCTTGCTGTTCATATTGCTTGTAATGATATAGTTGCAACAGGAGCTAAACCGATTGGATTACAGGTTGTTTTATTATTACCAGAAAAAATAACTGATAATGAAATAAAAGAAATTATGACAGAGATAGATCAAACATCAAAGGAAATAAATGTCCAGATTTTAGGAGGGCATACAGAAGTATTAAGTCATGTTGATAAGCCAATTATCATTATAACAGCAATTGGTAAAGCTGATAAGAATAATTATGTGCCAACCAGCGGAGCAAAACTTAATGATGATATTATCATCACAAAAGGTTTGGGTATTGAAGGTGCTTTTATATTAGCAAATGACTATTCAAAGGTTTTAATAGAAAAAGGTGTTAGTCAGGAAACTATTAATAAAGCCAGGTCTTATGATAAATATTTAAGTGTATTAAAAGAGGGGCTTAAATCTGCTGAAATAGGAGTAAATTCTATGCATGATATTACAGAAGGAGGCTTGATCGGGGCTTTAGATGAGGTGAGTAGAGCTTCAGGATTAGGCTTTCAGATTAATATCAATAAGGGGGCTATACCAGATGTTGTATCTGAAATAACTGGCAAATTAAATATAGATCCATACTCATTAATATCGTCTGGAAGTTTACTAATAACTACAAATAAATCTGATGAATTAATAGAAGCATTAAATGATATTGGCATAGAATCATATAAAATAGGAAAAATGATTAAGAACCGGAGGATCATTAATAATGGTAAAGAATTAAAAGATATAAATTGGGATGGTAAGGACTCCCTCTGGAAATTTATTGAACAAAATAAAAAATAATACTTGACTCCCTCTTTAAATCAGTGTATAATATTGTTATTAATTTACAAAAAAATCAAAGGAGGGGGCAAAATGGAAATTACTGATGTTAGGATTTATCCTGTTAAAGCAGATGGGAAGTTTAAAGCCTTTGCTTCAATAACTTTAGAGGATAAATTAGTTATCAGAGGGTTAAGGGTTGTTGAAGGCAGGAATGGTTTTTTTGTTGCAATGCCCAGCAGGAAGTTTAAAGATGAATACTATGATGTTTGCTTTCCAATTACCAGTGAATTAAAAGATGATATTTCTAAAAAAGTTATGAATAAGTATGAAGATTCATTAAAAGACGCAGTATAGTTTATTTTATAATTATTTGTAATAATAGGCCGGTTTTTTTACCGGCCTGTTATTATTTATATTAAAATTTGACAAATGTTAATTCTTCTGTTATACTTCATACGATTAAGAGTTGAGATTTATATATAGGGGGATTATGATGGAGGATACTTTAATAATAATTTTAGCTGCTGGAATGGGAACAAGAATGAACTCTGATAAAATTAAAGTTTTACATAAAATAGCTGGTAAGCCAATGATTAATTATGTTTTAGATGAAGCATATAAAATATCAAATAAAGTTGTTTGTGTAATTGGGCATCAATCAGATAGAGTTAAAAAAGAATTGAGCTCTTATAAAAAGTTGAACTTTGTATATCAAAAAGACCAATTAGGAACTGGTCATGCTGTCATGCAGGCAAAAAAATATATTGAAAAACATAATGGTCCTGTCTTAATTCTTTATGGAGATACACCTCTATTGAGAAATGAAACTTTAGAGTCTTTAATAAATAAACATATTAAATACTCTGCAGGTATGACAGTTCTAACGTCTTATTTAGAAAACCCCACAGGATATGGTAGGATAATAAAAGATGAAGAAGGACAATTGATTGATATTGTTGAAGAACAGGATGCTGATTTACAAATAAAAAGAATTAATGAAATTAATACTGGTTTATATTGTTTTTCACCTAATTTATTAGCAGATGCTCTTGAAAATTTAGATAATGATAATAATCAGGGAGAATATTATCTTCCTGACGTAATGGAACATATAAAAAATAGCAATAAAATAATTACAGAATCTGCAAATTCTGAAGAAATATTAGGTGTAAATACTCGAGAAGATTTAGCAGCTGCGGCAGGAATTATTCGGCAGAGAATAAATAATAAACATATGGAAAATGGAGTAACTTTATTAGATCCTGAATCGACTTATATTGAGGAAAATGTTGAAATAGATAAAGATGTTGTTATATATCCTAATACTCATATAAAATCTGGAACTGTAATAAAAAAAGATGTAATAATTGAATCAAATTGTTTTATAGAAAAATCAAGTATTTCAAATCATGTTAAAGTAAAGCATGGTAGTGTGATTTTAGAATCTTCAATTGACAAAAATACTAATATTGGACCATATGCTTATTTACGTCCTCAAACAAAAATTGGTTCAGATTGTAGAATAGGAAATTTTGTAGAGTTAAAGAAATCATCGGTAGATGATGAAAGTAAAGTTCCACATTTAAGTTATGTTGGAAATGCAACAATAGGAAAAAAATGTAATATTGGTGCCGGGACTATATTTGCTAATTATGACGGAGTTAATAAGCATGAAACTGTTTTAGGTGATAATGTTTTTATCGGGAGCAATACAACTTTAGTAGCTCCTGTTAAATTAGAAGATAGAGCTAAAACAGGAGCTGGATCTGTTGTTACAAGAAATGTTGAAAGTGATTCTATAGTTTTAGGAGTTCCTGCTCGTTTATATAAAAAAGATAGTTAAGATCATGCAATAAGGAGATGAAGTTATGGCTGCATATGGTGACAAAATGAAAATATTTACCGGGAATTGCCACCCTGAATTGGCAAAAGATATTTGTAGTTATCTTGGTACTGAGTTAGTTTCATCAGAAATAGGGCGATTTAAAGACGGTGAGATATCAGTGAAAATTGAAGAAACTGTAAGAGGTGCTGACGTCTTTGTCATACAGCCGACCAGTCCGCCTGTTAATGAAAACATAATGGAACTTTTAGTTATGATTGATGCTTTAAGAAGAGCTTCAGCTAGAAGAATTACAACTGTTATACCATATTATGGTTATGCGCGTCAGGACCGTAAGGCTCAACCAAGGGATCCAATTACAGCAAAATTAGTTGCAAACTTACTTCATACTGCTGGGGCCCGGAGGATTTTATCAATTGATTTACATGCCCCTCAGATACAAGGTTTTTTTGATATTCCAGTTGATCACTTATATGCTTCGCCTATAATGATTGATTATTTTAAAACAAAAAACTTAGATAATTTTACTGCTGTTGCCCCTGACGTTGGTTCAGTTAAGAGGGTTAGAACATTTGCAAAACAGTTAGATATTCCAATGGCTATTATTGATAAAAGAAGACCTAAAGCAAATGTTGCAGAGGTCATGAATATAATTGGAGATATAGAAGGTCAAAATGTTATACTATTTGATGATATTATTGATACTGCTGGTACAATGACAGCAGCGGCTTCTGCTTTAAAAGAAAAAGGAGCAAATGATGTATTTGCTTGTGGCACGCATGCTCTGTTTTCTGGACCTGCAATGAATAGATTGGCCAAAGCTCCTTTTGAAGAGATAGTTGTTACTAATTCTATTCCACAGGATAACCACAAGAAATTAGAAAATCTTAAAGTTTTATCAATCGCTCCATTACTTGGTGAGGCAATTGATAGAATATTCAAAGATGTTTCAGTAAGTGTTTTATTTAAGTAACTATTGCTCATATGTTAGATTAATGTTATAATATTATATGGTTTGAATTGGCAAGCTAAAAATTATATATAGAATATATCAAGGAGAGGATATTTTATGGAAAGGTTTCAGCTAGAGGCAGAAGCCAGAGAAAAAACTGGAAAAAGTATTGCACGTAAATTAAGAAGAGAAGGTAAAATACCTGGAGTTGTTTATGGAAGAGAGCGTAATCCCCAACCTTTAATTGTTGATCCGTTAAAGTTAAAAGGAAAATTAGACGCTAATGCTATTGTTGATCTAACAATTAAAGATGATGGAGAGAAATCAACTGAAACAGTAATGATTAAAGATTATCAAAAACATGTTATTAAAAATGAATTATTACATGTTGATTTTCATCATATTTCAATGGATGAAACAATCACTGTCACTATTCCTATTGAAACTGTTGGTAAAGCTTATGGAGTACAAGAAGGTGGAGTCTTACAACAGTTAATGCGTGAGGTGGAAATTGAATGTCTTCCAACTGATATTCCAGATAAATTTGAGCTGGATATCACTGAGTTAGATGTTGGAGATTCTTTACAGGTTAGTGATTTAGAAGTTGGAGATGAAATTGATTTGGTCAGTGCATTAGATGACGTTATTGTAACTGTTGTTACTCCAAGTGAAGAGATTACAGAAGAAGTCGAAGAAGAACTTCTTGATGTTGAGGGACTAGAGCCTGAAGTCATTGGTGAAGAAACAGAAGAAGTTGAAGAAGAATTAGAGGGCGAAGAAGAGGAAGAAAAGTCTGAGTAAAGTATAAAGCGTAATCCTATTCTGGATTGCGCTTTCAATATTTTATTTTTTGGATGGTGCATCAAATGAAATTGATTGTTGGTTTAGGTAATCCAGGTTCTAAATACAAAGGTACCCGACATAATATAGGATTTAATATTATTAAAAAGTTAGCTGATATGCATGACTTTTTTTCAACACAAAGATGTGATTCAATTATTGGTGAAGGAAAGATCCGAGGTCAAGAAGTTGTTTTAGCACAACCTTTAACTTATATGAATAGAAGCGGTAAAGCTGTTAATTGTCTGGTGCGTAAATATAATTTAGATTTAAAAGACTTATTAATCGTTTATGATGACTTGAATTTAGATGTTGGAAGAATTAGATTAAAAACTTCTGGAAGCAGTGGAGGCCATAATGGTTTAAAATCAATAATAAATCATTTGTCTAGCAACCAATTTCCAAGATTGAAAATTGGTATAGGAAGGCCTGAACCTGGTTTTAATATAGCTGAATATGTTTTAGATAGATTTAAACCAGAGGAAAGAGAAGTAATAGAAGAAGCAATTGAAGTTGCTGTTAAAGCAGTAATGATATATATAGAATCTGGACCAGAGGCGGCAATGAATAAATTTAATTAATTATTAAATGGCCCGTACTAATTAGTAGGGGTCTTTTTACTATTTGTTTAAGATATAACTTATTGGAGGAATAGATGTGGAGATTTTATATGACCCAAATAATGAAAAAATAAGCAATCTAAAAGAGCTTATTATGAATAAGAAAAATATTAAAGTAGCAGGATTGAAAGGTGCTAAGTTATCTCTAGTTATTTCCTCAATAGTGGATAATATTAAAAGTGATTTATTGATTATTACTAAGAGTAATTATAGGGCGAATGAAATATATGAAGATTTATTAAGGTTATTACCAACAGATAAAGTTTTATATTTTCCTGAAAAAGATATATTACCTCATGAAGATATTGAAATTCCAAGCTGGCAAAGGAAAAAAAGATTGCAGGTTTTAAATTCTTCCCATAATAAAAAGTCCCAGATAATCGTTATACCTATACAGGCTGTTTTTGAAGCACATGTTCCTTACTGGCGCTGGAATGAATTTGTGATTGAACTGAGCTTAGGAGAAACTTTTGAATTGGAGAGTTTAACATCTTTATTAATAGAGGCTAGTTATAATAGAACGGATAGAGTAGAAAATATTGGAGAATTCAGTTTAAGGGGAGGAATCTTAGATGTTTTCCCTCCAGGAGAAAAATCACCATTTAGAGTAGAATTTTTCGGGGATGAAATAGATTCTATAAGAAAGTTTTCAATAAATGATCAAAAATCTTTAGAAAAAGTAAACAGTTTTAATATTTCGCCTGCCTCAGAAGTTATTTTACCGGAAGATTTTGATAGTAGGTCTAAGAGTATTTTAGCAAGTTTTAAAAAGAAGATCACAAGCCTAAATAGTAGGAATTCTGATGAGATCAAAAATAAAATAGAAGCTAAAAGAGATGGGTTTTTAAGGGCAAAAGAAAATAAAAATTTAGTATCTCTTAAAGAATATATGCCATTTCTTTATAACAAGCTTTCAACTGTATTTGATTACTTTAAGGATAACTCTTCTATCATTTTGGAAGATATTGGTCAAATTGAAAAAATCATAAAAAGATATCATGAGAATATAAAAGAGGAATATATAGATTTATTGAATAAGGGAGAGGTTTTAGACTACTATTATGAAAATTTTTGGTCGCCTAATGATATAAATAGACAAATATGGTCATATCATCATATTGATTTGCAAAATGATTATGGTCCAACTGATAAAATAGACATTGAGTTTACCTATGAAGGTATTGAAAGCTTTCAATCTAGATTGAATTTATTCAAGAAAAAAGTAAAAGCATTACTAGAAGAGGATTATAATATTCTTATAACTGTTTCCAGTAATAAGAATAGAGATACAATAAGAAATTTATTTTCAGAGGATGAATTTATTTTAATAAAAGAAAACAAAAATCTTATATTAGAGTCTGGGGTAAATATTTTAATTGGTGATTTATCTTTTGGCTTTAAATCGAAAGACTTAAAAATGGTCTTATTTACTGAAAGTGAAATTTTTGGTCATAAAAAGAGAAAGAAATTAAAACTTGAAGATATACAACCAGGTGAGAAAATAAATACTTTTACAGACTTAGATAAAGGAGATTATATAGTTCATGAGAATCATGGAATCGGAAAATTTTTAGGCATTAAAACTCTCGAAATTCAAAATTCAAAACAGGATTATTTATTACTCAAATATGCTGGTAATGATAAATTATATGTACCTACAGAAAAAATCGATCTAGTTCAAAAGTATATTGGTGGAGAAAATACACAACCTAAATTGTATAAGTTAGGTGGGAATGATTGGCAAAAGACCAAGGAAAAAGTCAAAGCATCAGTAAAAGAATTGGCTGTAGACTTAATAGATTTATATGCTAAAAGAGAAAAAATAACAGGTTATGCTTTTAGCGAAGATACAACCTGGCAAAAAGAATTTGAAGATAGATTTCCTTATGAGGAAACTCCTGACCAAGCAAAAGCAATTCATGAAGTTAAAAAGGATATGGAAAGCCCTTACCCTATGGATAGATTATTATGTGGTGATGTTGGGTATGGGAAAACTGAAGTAGCAATAAGAGCAGCTTTTAAAGCTGGAATAGATGGAAAACAAACTGCTGTGCTTGTACCTACTACGATTCTTGCTCAGCAACATTTTAAAACTTTTCAAGAAAGAATAGCAGACTTTCCTATAAATATTGCGATGATTAGTAGATTTAGGAGTAAAGCTGAACAAAAAATAATTAAACAAAAATTAAAAAGTGGTAGAGTTGATATAGTTATTGGAACACATAGGTTATTGTCTAAGGATATTAAATTTAATGATCTAGGCTTATTAATAATTGATGAAGAACAAAGATTTGGGGTCAATCATAAAGAAAAATTAAAAGATATGAAGAAGAAAATTGATGTTCTGGCTATGACAGCAACACCAATTCCTAGAACTTTGCATATGTCTCTTTCTGGTGTTAGAGATATGAGTTTAATTGAAACCCCTCCGGAAAATCGTTACCCGGTTAAAACATATATTAAAGAATTTAGTAGAAGTTTGATTAGAGATGCTATTAAAAGGGAAATAAATAGATCTGGTCAAGTATATTTCGTTCATAACAGAATTGAGGATATAGAAAAATATGCAAATATAATTAGAGAAGAGGTTCCTGAAGCCAAAGTTGCTATTGGACATGGACAAATGTCAGAAAATAATCTTGAAAATTTAATGTATGATTTTTATGAACACAATTATGATGTTTTAGTTTGCACCACTATTATAGAAAATGGTCTTGATATACCAAATGTAAATTCAATAATAGTGAATCAAGCAGAAAATTTCGGGTTAGCACAACTTTATCAGATTAGGGGGAGAGTCGGTCGTTCAGACAAAGTTGCATATGCTTATATGCTATATGAAAAAGATAGGATTCTACCTGAACTCGCCGATAAGAGGTTGCAGGCTATAAAAGAATTTTCTAGTTTAGGATCTGGCTTTAAAATCGCTATGAGAGACATGGAAATTAGAGGTACTGGGAATCTGTTAGGTGCTGAACAACATGGTCATATTGCAAGTATTGGTTACTCTTTATATTGTAAATTACTTGATAAAGCTGTGCAGGAATTAAAGGGTGGTACAGAGAATGATATTATAGAACCAGAAATCAAATTGGATATTAACGCTTTTATACCAGATAAATATATTAACTCAGAAAATTTAAAAATAGAATTTTATCAAAGAATAAAGAAATTAAAATCTGAAGAGGAATATTCAGAATTGCTAGAAGAACTCATTGATAGGTTTGGTGATGTACCTGATTCATTATTGAATTTATTATATATAAATAAACTCAAAAATATTGCTAGTAATCTAAATATAATTAAAATAATAGAAGAAAGTAAAAGCATTAACTTTGTTTTTAAAGATAAAACTTCTATTGAAAGAGATGCAATTTTAAAATTGATTAAAGATTATTCTAGACAGATTAATATTAATTCAAGAGAAAAACCTATAATTAAATTGAAAAAATCAAAACAATTTAAACAAAATGATTACAAAATAGTAAAAAGTTTAATTAATTTTTTAAGAGATTTAGAAAGGTACCAAACTTATTTAAATTCTAGCTTTAAGGAATAGGTGGTTGTTTTGTCTAGTAAAAAAAAGAATAATTTTGTTATTGGAGCAGCTATATTAAGCGGAGCTGGTATTCTTTCTAGGGTAATGGGATTAGGATATAGAGTAGTATTGATTAGGTTGATAGGCGCAGAGGGTATGGGGATTTATCAAATGGCATATCCTCTGTATACTATAATGCTAGTTGTTTCTAGATCAGGTATTCCTGTTGCTTTGGCAAAAATGGTTGCAGGACGTTTGGCAAAAGGGAAAAATAAAGACGCCTATAGAATTTTTACTATAGCCAGGGTATTGAGTGTGATAATTGGCCTTTTATCCTCTATTACTATGGCTCTACTAGCAGGACCATTAATCTCAATACTGAAATTAGATCCTAGAGCTTATCATGCTATTCTGGCAATTTCTCCTGCTGTTTTTATAGTCTCTGTTATGGCTAGTTACAGAGGATTTTTTCAAGGGATGCAGGATATGAAGCCAACGGCTTTTTCTCAATTACTGGAACAATTTATTAGAACTATCACTATGATTTTGCTAGCTTACTTGTTACTACCAATTGGATTAAATTATGCTGCTGCAGGTGCTTCTTTTGGAGCAGTTACTGGTGCAATAGCTGGACTAATAGCACTAATATATATATACTTTAAAAGAAGAAGTTTAATTTTTGATTTTTTTAATGAAGGCAATGAGTTAACTGAATATAAAGCAAAACCTATCGCTATAGAATTAACTAAATTAGCTATACCGATCACAATTGGGGCTTTAGTGCAACCTTTAATGTCACTGGTTGACTGGATATTTGTCCCACAGAGGTTACAATCTGCAGGTTTCATAATGGGAGAAGTGACAACTTTATATGGAAGATTGACTACTGTTGCCATGCCTTTAGTTCAATTTCCAACAGTTATTACTGTTTCACTTGCGACAAGTTTGGTGCCTGCTATTTCTGAAGCATTTGAACTTGAAAATCAAAGGTTAATTTATCATAGAACAACTACAGCAATAAGGCTTACATATATGCTAGGTTTGCCAGCTGCTATTGGAATGTTTGTTCTTTCAGGGCAATTGACTGATATTATTTATAATGAACCACAGGCTGCAAGTATATTAGCTGTAGTAAGTTGGGGTGTTTTGTTTATTACTCTCCAACAAACATCTTCTGCAATTTTACAAGGAGTTGGCAGAACAGATTTGCCGGCTAAAAACCTATTTATTGGAGCAGGATTTAATGCTATAATAAACTATACATTAACTGGCCTTCCAGCATTTAATATTCATGGGGCAGCATTAGGTACAGTTATTGGTTTTGCAGTTGCTGCCTTTTTGAACTTAAGATCTGTATATAGTGAGTTGGGATTTTTGTTTGGAGATAAAAGAAGGTTCATTTATCCATCTATTGTCGCTTTATTGATGGGAGTTATAACTTATATATCAAAGGGAATATTAGTAAATGTATTTTTAATAGAAGGCTTTGTAATGGAATTCGCTTTTTTAATTTTATTAGTTTTAATTGGGATATTAAGTTATTTTATTCTATTAATATACGCAGGAGAGATAGGCTACGATGAATTAAAATTCATTCCTAAAATCGGAACAAAAATAGCTATAAAGCTAAAAGAATGGGGAGTGATCGATTATTAATAAGAACGAATTAGGTGAACAAATTTTAAAATCGATAAATATTTTTGCAGATTTAAGAGGGGAAGAGGGATGCCCCTGGGATAAAAAGCAGAGCCTTAAGTCATTAAAAAAATATTTAATTGAAGAAACATATGAAGTTATAGAAGCGATTGATGAAGATGATTATGATTCTTTGAAAAAAGAATTAGGAGATTTATTATTACAGGTCATTTTTCAATCTAGAATTATGGAAGAACAGGGGGAATTCGATTTTTTGGATGTTATAAAGAATTTAAATGATAAGCTGATCAGGAGACATCCCCACGTTTTTGGAGAAGACAGTGTTGAAAATTCTAATGATGTTAAAATAATTTGGGATAAAATCAAAAAAGAAGAAGGTGAACTAAATAATCAAAGTAAAATAGAAGTTTTGAATTATAATAGAAGTCAACCTGCTTTATTACAAGCGCATGAATTGCAAACAAATGCTTCAGAAGTTGGTTTTGACTGGGAAAAGATTGATCCAGTTTTTGAAAAGATTGAAGAAGAATTATCAGAAATTAAAGAGGCATTAAAGTTAAAAGATAATGAAGCTGCATCTGATGAATTAGGAGATTTGCTCTTTGCGGTTGTTAATCTTTCAAGATTTATTGATTCAAATCCAGAAGAGGCTTTACTTGGAACAATTAATCGATTTATTAAGAGGTTTAAGTATATTGAAAAGAAAGCTGTTGAGAGTGAACTAGATATAGAAAATATGGGAATAACAGAATTAGAAAAGTTATGGCAAGAAGCTAAACTTAAAATGAGGAGATGACAGAACTTGAAAAGAAAATCAACAATAATATTGTTTTTAGTTTTAACTATGGTATTTTCATTGAACCTAGCAAATGTTTATGGTTTTGATCTTGGGGCTTATTCTGCTATATTAATTGAAGCTGAAACTGGTCAGGTATTATATGAGCATAATGCAGATGAAGAATTACCCCCAGCAAGCATAACTAAAACTATGGCTATGCTTATTGCAATGGAGGCAATTGAATCAGGGGAGGTTTCACTTGAAGATACTGTAACAGTTAGTAGGTATGCTGAATCTATGGGAGGCTCTCAAATTTTCCTAGACGCGGGCACAGAATTAACTATTGAGGATTTATTAAAAGCAGTTACAGTTGCTTCAGCTAATGATGCAAGTGTGGCTTTGGCTGAAGGAATTTCAGGCTCATATTATTCATTTGTAGATAAAATGAATGAGAGAGCCAAAGAATTAAAAATGGAAAATACAAATTTTCGAAATACAACAGGATTGCCTGAGGCAGAGCATTATACAACTGCTAGAGATATAACAAAAATGTCGCAAAAAGTTATTAAATACCCTGAAATAAGAGAATGGGGCCAGATTTGGGTTGATTATATAGATCTTCCAAATAGGCAGGCTATGTTAACTAATACAAATAGGCTTATTTTGAATTATCAAGGTATGGATGGTATCAAAACAGGCCATACTTCTGAAGCAGGTTATGGATTAGCATCTTCAGCTGTTCGAGATGATATGAGATTGATTTCTGTAGTGTTAAAAGCAGAATCAGAATCTGAAAGACAGGAGCTTACGACCAGACTTTTAGATTATGGATTTAATAATTTTCGCCAACATACTTTGATATCAGATGATGAGGCCATCCATAATGTTGAGATTCCAGGAAGTAGAAATGGAACAGCTTCTGTTAGGGTTGCCCAAGATTTGAATGTTGTTATTCCTAGGAATGATGACTATGAAACAGAATTGAATTATTATATAGAAGAAGAATATGATTTTCCAATTTTAGAAGGAGAAACTGTTGGAGAAGTCGGTGTTAAAATGAATGGGCAAGAAATTTCAAGAAAAGAAATAGTTGCTGCAGAAGAAATTAATAGAGCAAATATATTTACTAGATTATTTAGAGGTGCAGCAAATACAGTTAGAGATTTTATTAATAGATAAACATTAATTATTTTTTAGTTTACTATATTAAAAGTAGAGCCAGATTTCTGGCTCTACTTAATACTAAAAAATTCGAGAAAAGTCTTGACAGAGAAGCAGGCAGATGTTAGTATAATACTTGTCGCGTGAAAAAAGAGTAATTGAGTTGAAAAAGTTTTAAAAAAGA
>Ga0207421_10001222_pt1 | contig 33255 bp, 29 predicted proteins | sample SodLakKL_010_SED_4_FD_187542 | JGI IMG/M metagenome (GOLD analysis project Ga0207421, IMG submission 187542) | Alkaline sediment microbial communities from Lake Tanatar, Kulunda Steppe, Russia - 8KL_010_SED (SPAdes) (version 2) | ecosystem: Environmental > Aquatic > Non-marine Saline and...
GCACGACGACCACGGGCACGACGACCACAGCCATGGCCAGGACCATGATCACGATCACGATCACGTGCATGGCGAGTACGATCCGCATGTCTGGCAAAGTGTGGCGAACGCGATCGTGATGGTGGAGAACATCAGAGATGCGCTGGTAGACGCCGATCCGGCGAACGCCGAGCTCTACGAGGACAACGCCGCCGCCTATATCACCGAGCTCGAGGAGCTCGACGACTACATCTTTGAGCTCGCCGATATGATCCCGCACGAGCGACGCATCCTGGTTACCGGGCACCTCGCGTACCAGTACTTCGCGGATCGCTACGGGTTTCGGCAGTTGGGCGCTACGCTTGGGGCGATCACGACCGAGGGAGCCGACCCGTCGGCCGGGGAGATCGCGGCGCTGATAGACGAGATTCAAGAGACCGGGGCTCCGGCGGTGTTCGCCGAGAACATCATGAATCCGGCGCTCGCGCAGCGAGTAGCCGAGGAGGCCGGTGTGGAGTTTGTGTCACCGATCTATAGCGGCGCGGTAGACGAAGCGGGCAGCGGTGTAGAGACTTACGTCGCAATGATGCGGCACAATATCGAGATAATGGTTGACGCGCTGGCCGATTAACGCGTTCAATGGTAGGCAATGGTAATACCGTACAGCCTGCGCCGGGATCGTGCCGCGGTCGCCGGCGCGCCTGCTATTGAAACCCGCCATCTGCGGTTGCGGTACCCCGGCGCCGAGCAAGATGCCCTTAGGGGGGTCTCGATCTCGGTGCCGCAAGGGAGCTGCGCAGCCTTAATCGGCTCAAACGGCTCCGGTAAATCTACCCTCATGAAGGCGGTCTGCGGCATACTGCGCGCGCATCAGGGAACGATCCGGATCGCCGGCCTCCCGGTCGGCGGCTGTCATCACCGTGTGGCGTATCTGCCGCAGCGTGGCGAGATCAACTGGCGCTTCCCGGTGACGGTGCGCCGACTCGTGATGGCCGGCCGCTTCGTGCACCTCGGCTGGATCCGCCGCCCCGGGCCGCACGATTACGAGATAGTCGACCGCGCGCTTGATCAGCTTAAGATGTGCGAACTCGCCGGTCGTCAGATCGGAATGCTCTCGGGGGGGCAGCAGCAGCGCGCGCTGCTTGCCCGCGCATTGGCGCAGGACGCGGAGGTGCTGCTGCTCGATGAGCCGCTCACCGGCGTAGACCAGTCGACGCGGCACGTGTTTGAGCGCGTTATCAACGAGCTGATCCGGCGCCGGCGGACGGTGCTGGCCGCGACGCACGACACCTCGGTACGCGAAGCCGGCTACGACGTCATCTTTCAGCTCGAAGAGGGCGAGCTTCAGGAGAGCGAGCTTCAGGAGGGCGAGCATGCTCGAGATCATTTTTGAACCGTTGCGCTTCGGGTTTATGCGCACCGGCTTCCTGGTCGCAATCCTGGTCTCGATCGCGTGCTCCACAATCGGCGTATACGTGGTGTACCGGCGCATGGCGTTCATCGGTGACGCGCTTGCGCACACGGTGTTGCCGGGGCTCGTGGTGGCGTACTTGATCGGCATGAGTATGTTCGGCGGTGCGCTGGTTGCGGGGCTCGCGTCGTCGCTGGCTATCGGGCGAATTACGCAGAACAAATCGGTAAGCGAGGACACCGCGATCGGCATTGTGTTCGCCGGGATGTTCGCGCTCGGGATCTTCCTGATGAGCCGCACCGGGAGTTTCCGTGAGCTCGCGCATATGTTGTTCGGGAACATTCTCGGGATTCCGCAGTCGCTTCTGGTCTGGATCGCGATGATTGCGTTCGCGATTCCGGTGTTGTTGTTCTTGTTTCACAAGGAGCTCGAGCTCACCTCCTACGACCCGAGTCACGCCGAGGTGATTGGGCTGCGCGTCGATACCGTTCGGTATATCTTGCTCGTTCTGCTGGCCTTCACGATCGTGACCGCGATCTCGGCGGTGGGGGTGGTGCTGACGTCGGCCTTGATCATCACGCCGGCCGCGGCGGCGTCGCTACTGACGCGACGGCTTGTGCCGATGATGGCGCTCTCAACCGTTTTTGGGGCGCTCTCGGGGGTGATTGGGCTGTACGCCTCGTACTACTTTAACGCCGCCTCGGGCGCCGCGATTGTGCTCACCTGCACCGCGATCTTCGCGATCTGCGCGGTACTCGAGTGGGCGATGCGAAATCGGGTGTACCGAGACGCGCCGCCGCCGGCCGATTCGGCGGGGACAGATTTGAAGCCGCTATGAGCCGTTCAAGGGGCTTCACGCATATCAGGCATATCACGCATATCACTCGTAAGATCGCGACCCTCCCGATTCTCGCGTATCGCCACATCGTCTCACCTTGGCTCGGAGCAAACTGCATCTATCATCCTACCTGTTCGCAGTACGCCGAGCAGGCGGTGCTGCGCCACGGGGTGCTCAAAGGTGTGGTGATGGCGCTCGCTCGCGTTACCCGCTGTGCGGGCGGCTTGTTCACCGGCGGGGAGGACGCGGTGCCCGAGCGCTTTGACCTGCGCGAGCTCGGGCGCAACTACCGACGGTTCCGTCGCCGCGGCGAGTAAGCCGGTGCGCGCCGCGGTCGCTCCGGCGGCTTACACCTCGCAGCTGCGCAACGCAGCGCCGAGCGCAGCGCGGTCGAGTCCGGTCCCCACAAACAAGAGCGTGGTTTCGTCCTGATCGAAGCGGGAGCGCGGACAGGGGTAGAGCTGTACTCTGCCCGCGCTGTACTGCACGATGTAGGTGATATGCGCGTGTTCAGGCCCGGCCGGACGGAGCAAACCTTTGGCGCGGATCACCGAGTCGGGCAGCTGCGCTAAGGTCTGCTCGAGTTCGGCGCGGTCAACCGGGCGTTCGGCCTGGAACAAGAAGCTTTCGAGCTCGAAGTGGCTGCCGCGGGCAGCATCGCCGGGGGGAGCATCACCGGGGGGAGCACCGCCGGGCGTCCCGCGCGCGGCGCTAAAGCGCGCGTAATCGCCGTCGCCGAGTTCGGCCGGCTCCGGTTCGTCGGGGTCGATGATTGTGCGTAGATCGGTGTGCGGCGCGAGCGCGTGAATCGGTGTGTGGGGTACGAGCTGCTTGAGCTCGGCGTAACGCTTGGCGTGGTGCTCCGTCGGCAGCAGATCGAGCTTCGTGAGTACTATGCTGTCTGCCTGCCGCACCTGGCGCACCACCACGGCGTGATCGTGATGGTCGCGCCCGAACCCCACCGCGTCTACCACGCAGATACAGCCGTGGTAACGCGTGCGCGCACTCGGGTTATGGCCGAGGAAGGTTTGCACCACCGGCTCAGGGTCGGAGCCTCCGGAGGCTTCTACCACTATCTGGGTAATCGCGGGACGCCGCTCGAGCAGACGCGCAACGCCGCCGAGCAAGTCGTCCCGTCGCACGCAGCACATACACCCGTTCCCGAGCTCTATGATCCCGTCTTCGGGCGCTCCGATAATCTCGCTCTCGAGCCCGATCTCGCCGTACTCGTTGGTCACAACCCCGAACACGCCGTGGGGAAAGGCCTGCAGCAGGCGGTTGATGAGGGTGCTTTTGCCGGAGCCGAGAAACCCGGTAATCAGTGTGATCGGAACGTGTATCATGCTCAGCCTGCGATAATCCCGTGATAACCCGTTGCTACCCCCCTGCGGTACAAACTCTGAAACACAGGTTGTTCGACGGGGCCGGTTGGGCTATTATAGGGAACATGCAGCTATCTAAGGAATACCGCCCCAGCGCAGTCGCGGGAGCGCTATATATTCTCGTAACGGTTGTTGTGGCCGCGCTCGCGTTCTTCGGCCCAATTCCGCTCGAAGACCCCGGTATCGGCGATATGCCGTATTTCCTCGTCCTCATCATGCATTTCGCGTTCGGTGTTGTGTTGTTGGTAGCGGCACGGCGCGCGACGGTATGGACCCTCGGGCGCGCGAAGCCGAAACGCGCCGGGATCGGCGGCAAGCGGCGCGAGCGTCGAAGCGAGCCGCGCACCAAGTCGGTGGTGGAGCGCGACCCGCTGCGGCGCTTGATGGTGGTCCCCGAGGTCCTGATGGTCTGTACGCTGCTGCTGTTCCTGTTTATCTATGTGTTCGCGGTGAACGCGAATATGGACTACGTACAGCGCTTCATCGAAAGCGGCGGCAACCTACGCCTCGCGGTCGACAGCACCACCGAGCGCCTCATCGCCTCGGCGCGCTATCTCCCGCTGCTCGCGGTTAGTCTCGGCGTGTACCTCTACACCCGCGTGTTTCGCCCGCAGGCGGTTCGCGGAACGCGGGGCGGGCCGTACGCGATCACCGGGTTTGCGCTGCTATGGGTGCTGCTCGCGGTGTTTCTGAGCGTCGTCGCGCTACCGTCCTTTCTGCGCCTGGAAGGGCTTCCCGTTCTGGCCTGGGTGGCGATGGTTCCGCTGTTTCTGGTGTTCTCGACGGTGCGCTACTCCTTGGGCGTGTTCTACGGCATTAGCTACGGCGTGTTTTCCACGCTGGTGATAAACTACTGGCTCGGCACCTTCAGCCTGGTCTCGCTTCAGGTGGTGGTCATCATCTACCTGTTCCATTACTCGGTCTTTATCCCGCTCATGCTGCTGGCATATCACTCGATCCGGAACACCGAGTTCCCGCGGTTCTTGCTCCTCCCGGTAGCCTGGACGGCGTTCGAGCTCGCACGCTCGAGCGGTTTTGTGGGCTACCCGTGGGGGCTGGTGGGGCATTCGCAGTACGCGATGCTGCCGTTGATTCAAATCGCGGAGCTCACCGGTATCTGGGGGGTGAGCTTCGTGGTGGTGTTGGTGAACGCGGCGCTCGCTGAGACGATCTCGAGAATGATAGCGAACGCACAGGCAGGGATCACGCCGCGTCTGCCGGTCTTTCGCCCAACGGTGGTAGCCGGGGCGGTGCTGGCTTCGGTATTGGTCTACGGCGGCGCCCGCCTCGCGGTCGAAGGCGCGGCCGGGCCGGAGCCGTACGACTCGGTGCGCGTTTCGCTAATACAGCAGAACTCCGACCCGCGCAAACACGAGTACGATCGCACGCTTGACTCGCTCAAGCGCCTCACCGACGAATCGTTACGCGAGAATCCCGATATCGTGGTGTGGTCCGAGACCGCGTTCGTGCCGAACATCCGCCGCTGGGGCGAGGAAGACCCGGTGCGGTATCGCCTCGCGCGGCTTGTGCGCGAGATGCGCGAGTACCAGGAATCGATCGAAACCTACCTGGTGACCGGAAACGACGACTACGAGCGCGTGTTTGACGACGACGGTAACGAGATAGACCGGCACAGCTTCAACGCAGCGGTGATGTTCTCCGACACCGGCGAACGCATGCGCACCTACCACAAGATTAGGCTCGTTCCGTTTACCGAGCACTTCCCCTACGAGGATCAGCTCCCGTTCATCTACAATACTTTGCAGGACTTCGACGTGCATTTCTGGAAGGCGGGCGAGGAACGCACCGTGTTCGAGCACCCGAAGTTCCGTTTCTCAACGCCGATCTGCTTCGAGGATATGTTCCCGGGCGAGGTGCGCGCGTTTGTGCTGGAAGAGATCGACATGATCGTCAACCTCACCAACGACTACTGGTCGCTGACGCCGGTGCAGGCGAAACAGCATTTCGCAGGCGGCATGTTCCGCTCGGTTGAACACCGGCTCCCGCTGGTGCGGAGCACCGCGAGCGGGCTCACGAGCTATGTCGACGAGTTCGGCCGCGTCCACGAGACGCTTCCGTACTATGAGGAGGCGCAGATGGTGGTCGATGTGCCGTTGTCGCAACGTCGGCGCACGCTCTACACTTTGCTCGGCGACTGGTTTGCGTACGCCGCGTTCGCGATCTCAGGGGTGTTGCTCGTGATCTCGGTGCACAAGCGCGTCTCGCGTCATACCTAGCCCGCCCTTAGCCGGCCGATACGATATACCCCGGGGGAGCGTTACTCTACCGTTATCTCAACGCGCCGGTTGCGGTGCTGCTTCTCGGGGTCGTGCGTTACCGGCGAGCCGCTTCCATAACCACGAATATCGAGCTCCTCGAGTTCGTGCTCCGCTACCGGAAGCTCAAGGCTCACCAGCACGTCGTGAACGTTTTCGGCGCGTTGCTCCGAGAGCCTCAGGCGACCACGCTCCGGGCCGGCGATCGCGGTATGTCCGTGAAGGCGCAGCACCTCCATCTCGGCGCCGTCACGGAGGAACTCGTTTAGCTCCTCGGCAAGCTCGCGTAGCGAAGCGCGCGTCTCCGAGGTGATGCGCGCGCTGTCGGCGGTGAAGTAAACGGTCCGCTCTTGGGGTTCGATCGCCGGTGAAACGGGCGGTTCGGGGGCCTCCGGTTCTTCCGGGGTCTCATCTTCCTCTGCTGCGATCTGCGTCTCCCGCTCGTCCTCGACCTCAAGCGCTATCTCGGGTTCGTCCGCCGGCGCGTCCCGCTCGGGTTCCTCGGCGACCGACGGCGCAAATACGCTGCGGGCGAGCCCCAGCCCTCCCCACAGCAGGAGCGCGAGCGCCGCCGCCGCGAGCGCCGCGACGAGCAGCGGTCTTTTGTCGCGTGGTACGCGCACGGTCTGGTCGCCTGTTAGGCGGTTGTTTACGTAGATGCGAAAGCGCATGCGCGAGCCTCGGCCGCGCTGCGCGGCAAGCGTTATCAGCGGCTTCTCGCCCCCGCGAGGAAGCTCTTGTAGGTCGAAACTCGTCAGTAGCCGTCGAGATTCGCCGCGAAAAAGAAACAGGCGTACCACGGCGCGCTTCTGGTTCGGCTCGATCGTAGTGAGCTCAATGCTTCGCTGCTCGCGATCGCCGGGGTTGGCGAACGTGGCATATCGGGTGTGATCGACCTCTACCGCGATCCTCTGTTCAGCCATACTCGAATTATGCGTTGCCCGCGCCGTTTCTGCAACACCGAGGAGACACCGAGGAGACACTTGTGGGCTTGGGCGCCTTCTTGGTATCGTTCGGGGTGATGACCGACCAGTTTCGTATCGCGTTTGTAAGCGGTAAGCTCGGCGATGTCGACGGTGTTTCGCTTGAAGTCGACAAATGGATCGACGTCCTCTCTCGAGCCGGGCATGATATCTACACGATAGCCGGACGCTACGGCAGCCCGGTCGCGGGTGTGCGCGAGGATCGGCAACTGCGGCTCGAGAAGATCGCGTTCGATTCCGAGGAGCAACAGTACACCGAGCGCCTGGTGTTCCCGCATCTCTCGCGGCGTGCGCCGCATCTGACGCCCAGTAAGCTCAACGCCATCCTTGAAGAAATCGCGGTAACCGGCGCCGATCTCGCCGAGCAGATCTACGACTATGTGCAGGAGAACGCGATCGATGTGCTGGTAGCTCAGAACACAAACGCGATGCCGATGACGATACTCGGCGGCGCGGCGATGCATCGGCTTGCCGGCGACCGCCGAATCGCGACGATATTTCACCACCACGACTTCTGGTGGGAGCGGAGCCGCTTCAGCCAAAACCGTATCGAGTCTCTACTGCACAAGATCATGCCGCCCACCGACCCCGGGTTCGAGCACGTCGTGATCTCGTCGTACGCCGCGCATATCCTCAGCTCAATTAAACGCGTCGACCCCTGGATTATCCCCAACTGCGAGGACTTTGAGCATGCGGTGGGGCTCGACGACTACAACAGCGATTTTCGCTCCGAGTTGGGCTTCCGAGAGCGAGATATTCTGGTGGTTCAGCCGACGCGGATCATTCCGCGGAAGCGCATCGAGGACTCGATCGAGTTGCTCGGCGCGTTTTTGCGGCGCTATCCGGAGCTCGAGGGACGGCTGCAGTTCATCGTTTCCCTCTATCAGGGCGACGAGCCCGACGACGACTACGTCACCGAGATTCGCCGCTGCGCCGAGCGAAACGGTGTGCCGCTACACCTGATAGCGGACCGTGTTGCCTCGGTGCGCGGGAGCGGCCCAAACGGAGAGAAACGCTACACCAACCGCGACGTGCTCGCGAACGCCGACCTCGTTACTTACCTCCCGATCTGGGAAGGCTTCGGCAATGCCTTGCTAGAGGCAATCGCCGCGCGTGTTCCGGTGGTGGTCAGTACGTACCTCGTGTACAAGACCGATATCATGCCGTTGGGGTTGCGCAACATCGAGGTTCGTGATCGCTACGATCAAGAGAGCGGTCGCTTACAGATACCCGAATCGGTGCTCGATGAGATCCATTACGTTTTGAACCACCCCGCCGAACGCAGCGAGCGCGTGGCGCACAACTTTGAGCTCGCGAGACAGGAGTTTGGGTTTCACGTGCTCGAGAAGAAACTCCAAACAGTCTTTGCGGAGTACGCGAACGAGATTCGCGCCTCGCGTCGGCGCCTGCGCAAAAGCCTCAAGCGCTACTCGGTGTAAGCGCCCCTTATCACCGCGTCCACCGCGTCGCCCCCACCGGACCGCGCCTGCGGCACCGCGCCTGCGGCACTGCGCCTGCGGCACCGCGCCTGCGGCACTGCGCCTGCGGCACTGCGCCTGCGGCACTGCGCCTGCGGCACCGCGTCGCGCCGGGACGGTGGTGTGGCGAGCGTTCGCTCGGTGCTACTTGTGACGCTTGCCTTTGCGGCGTTTACGCTTCGGCTTGCTCGGCGGCACGGCCTCGAAGGTTTGAACCTTCGGCGCGTTCTGCCGGCGGTACCACAACACCGCCAACATCAAGGCGCCGGCGATCACCATCAAACTGCTGAGGATCTGGCCGGTGGTGATGTTCAGCGGCGAGACGAACAGCTCAGGCGGGTTTGGACGACCGGAGAGCTGAAGCGGGAACTCGAGCCCTTCGTCGGGTTCGCGGAAGTACTCGGCGATGAACCGCAGCACCCCGTAGCCGATTAGGTACGACGCGAGTACGAACCCGTGAAACGGCTTTCGCTTGCGCACAAAGAACCACAAAATCGCCCACAGCGCGAAGCCCTCGAGGAAGGCTTGATAGAGCTGAGACGGATGGCGCGGCAGGTTGATGAGCTCGCCGGCGGTGTACTCGATACCGTGCGCCTCGGCGATCTCGGCGACCCAGGGGTTGCGCGTGTCTAGTCTGCGGGCATGCGGGAACATCATCCCGATCGCGGAAGTGGTGACCCGACCGTAGAGCTCCCCATTGATGAAGTTACCGATGCGGCCGAACATGAATCCGAGCGGTATGCCTGCGACGATCATGTCGCCCCACTCGAGCACACTGAGCTTATGGCGCTTGAGGTAGAGCACGCCCGCGATCACGGCTCCCAGCAGCCCGCCGTGGTAACTCATCCCTTGTAAGCCGGTGAACTCGCCCTGCGAGTCGAACGGCCAGAAGATCAACCAAGGCGCGGTCAAGTAACGCCCCGAGGGGTCGTACACCAGCGCAGCGAACACACGGGCTCCGAGCAGCAGCCCAATAATGCCCCAGAAGAACAGATTCAACACCGTGTCTTGATCTACCTCGATTTTCTGCTCGCGTAGTTGGTAGCGGAGCAATAGGTAGGCAACCGTGAAAGCAACGAGGTACATCAGGCCGTACCAGCGGATCGGGAGTCCGGGGATTACTACCGGAGATAACCACTCTGGGTATTGTAGATATGCAGGCATAGGTCATCCTTTGCGTTCGTACAGTTCAATATGACCACTCTCGCGGTCAAAGGCAACCGTAACATTCTTGCGTTCCTTTGTGATCTCGCGGGTCCGTCCGTGGCTTTCGAACACGACGCCGGGGTAGAGCGTGCCGCGCACCGTGATCTCGGCCGGGTAATGCTCCTCGAAGCGCTCGCGGAGCGTAAACAGCCGCACGCTGCGTTTCTCGACCTCTTTGAGCACCTGGCGTTTGCGTTTGCGATTGCGCGTAAGCGTTTCGTCGTCTGCGTCTTTCTCGTTCTGGCGCATCTCGAAATCAAGGTCCGCGACCTGCTTCTTGAGTTTCTCGAGTTCGAGCTCCTCGCGTTCGATGCGGTCACCGATGAGATAGTCTTGGCCGAACACGACCACGGTTCTAATGCCGCGATCGTTGCCGAGGTTGAAGGTCGCGAGTCCACCGCGCGTTCGCACGGTGCCGCCGATCACCGAGCCTTTGTCTGCGCTGATCGTAACGCTGTCGTTGCACTTGAGATCGCAGCGCATGAGGTAGTTCTTGATCGTAACCGGGCCGATAGCGAGCACCGTAGCGTGTTCGATAAAGGTGGCGGTGATGCCGGCCTTGGTCCTCAGTACGCCTTTGCTGCGCCCGTGCACCCCGTGAGCAATATTGATATCGCCTTCGGCCGAGAGGAGCGCGGCCTCGACACCTTCGGCGACGCGAATTTCGCCCTCGGCGATTACGTGGAAGCCGCTGCGAACGGTGCCCGAGACCGTCACCATGCCCGGAAACTTGATGTTGCCGCTCTGTAGCCCGACGTCGCCCTGCACGGTGTAGACCGGCTGCACCTCTATCTTGGAGCCGGTGTAGATCAGCTGTCCGGTTGTGGTTGCGAGCAAAGTTGCGCGTCCATCGCTGTCCTTGCGCTCTTGGACGTTGGCGCCGATCTCAAGGTTGAGCTTCTTGATCTGACCGGCGTTGATTGTTGCCCCGGTGACGTCCCAGCCCGGCTCCGGCTCGGCGTCGGCCGGAACTAAGCGCGCGAGCTCATCGCCCTTTCGCACCGTGGTTATCTGGCCACGGTTCTTGTAGTCGGCACGCCCGTCGTCTCTGATAACGACGCCGGAGTCCTGCGACGGGGTTACCAACAGCTCGAGCTCCTCGCGACCGCCTTCGACCGGCGGCTTGCCGCGCGCCACCGGCACATCCTTGAGCGGTTTCCCGCTGTTCAGCGACTCCAGAACCTTGGACACGACCTGGTCGCTAACCCCGTGCGTGACACGTGCACCTTGCACAGCGTTTTCGATAACGGTGCGGTCCACAGGCCGGCCGCTTCCTTCATGGGGCCTGACCGTGAGATACGCGGTGAGTTTGTCGGAGGCGAGTTGGACCTTGATCTCGCCGTCACGGTGCGGGCGGACGCGTAGGTATACCGTCTCCTCGATCACCGCGTAATCGAGCGCTCCCGGGGCCTGCGAGACGATGAGGTTGCCTTTCTGCTCGAGCTTCTCGAACAGGCGCAGCTTGGGCTCCTCGCCGGGCAGCCCTGCGGTGCTCTTGCCGTACACATCGGTACCGGGGTTGCCGTAGGTCGGCGGCGGGATCGAAGCAATGCGTTGGTCCTTGATCACCATACTGATCTGTTCGATCTTCTCGACCGGAAAGACCTCGAACGAAGGCGCACGCTGTAACTCCGGGGAGTTCTTGAGCCGCTCGATCTGATTGAGCCGCTCCTTCTCGGCCACGAACTGAAGCGCATGCTCGAGTTCGCGCGGCGGCCCTTCGGTAGGCGCGGTCCCTTGCGCGAGGCAGTACCCGGTGAGCTCGATATCGGTGCTGCGGTAGAACGACAGGATATCTTCCTGTATCGTCTCGTACTGCAGGCCCTTGAGCTTGCTCTCCTTGATCGCGCGTCCGAGTTCTTTTAGCGAGAGGGCCTTCCCGCGTCCGCTTCCTTTGCTGACCGAGAGTTGTGCTCGTAACCGGTCTTCGGACACAAAGATCTCGAACCACGCATCCTTGCTGTAACAGATCGGGATCTGCGTGAAGCCTTCCCCTCGCTCGCGAGCGGTCGCAAGCAGGCGCTCGATCTCGTCGCTCGACTGCAGCAGATTCTCGCGGTATCCGTGCTCCGCCGCCTCGGCGCGAATAGCGGCGGCGTCGGGAGGTTGGTGCTCGGTATCCCCCGGGGTGTAGCTCAGCAGGCAGGTAGCGCCGTCCTTGGTGAGCTCGATTGTGTGCTTGTGCGGGCGCGACGCGACGATATCCACCCAGTTTGCGCCTACTCGTACAAAGCCGGTGCTTTCCGCGACAAACTCACCGCGGGCCTTCTTGACCCCGTCGCCGGCGTAGATCAGCGGGTCCGCGAGCTGTTTCGGCGGTATCGGCCGGCCGTACAGGTCCTTCCCGGGACGTCCGGGCTGCTGTGCCTCCACGGTGCCGAGCGTCTCACCCGCGGCGGCGTAGCCGGTGCTTCGAACCGTGCCGTCGAGGTACACGCGCTGCTGCACGGTGCGAGTCTTGGGTTTCGGCGGCTGCGGCTTGCCGCCCAAGAGCCCCAACCCCGCCTTCTTCTCCGGCGCGCTCGCCTCTTGTACGCGTTCGGTTTTCTCGATAACGATGCGCGGGGCGCCGGCGGCGGCGAGGCGGCGTTCGGCGATCTCCGCGAGCTCGGGCGGAATCTCGTGGAAGCTCCAGTCGGCGCGCTCCGGCAACGGCGGCTCCGGCGCCCGGGCTCGCGCGATCACGGAGCGCACCGGCTCACTCGGCCCGCGCGTAAGCTCGATCAAGGCATCGCGAATCTCGTAGGTGTCGATGCCTTCGGTCACGCCCTCGCGCTTGAGCTGCGTGGTAACCGCATCGATGCTGAGCGGATCGTGTTCGTCGTCGGCGGTGAATACAGCGGTGGCGGTTGTCGCGGTCTCGTCAACCTCGATCGAGACCGTTCCTTTCGGCGTTGGGTTCGGCTTCGCCATGACTGTCTAAGGCTTGAACCCCTGGTTCATCGCGCGTACGAGCTTGGATTTGTACAGCATGTTTTGTTTTCTTAACTGGGTAATCTCGAGTTGCTGATTCTTGATCGTCTCAATCAGATCGCCGGTGCTCAGCGTGCCGGAGTGTAGCAACTCTGAGACGTACTCGAGTTTGGCGTTGAAATCCGCCTCGGCTTCGGCCTCGGCCTCGGCGAAGCCGTCGTCGGTTCCGTCGTACAGCAGCGGCCCGCTGTCCTCATCCTGCAGCTGAATGAGTTTGTCGGCGATTCGGTAAATTGCCTGAGCAAGGACCGACCCGGGCTTGTAGTGAATCAGCGGTATTCTCGACGCGAGCGCGCGGTCCTGCAGGTCGTCACGGTAGATAACCCCGAGGTGCTCGGGGTCGAGAGTAAGATACTCGAGACAGGAGCTGCGTAATCGCCCGACCTTGTCGGCGTCCTTGGGGTCCTCGAGCATGTTGAGAATAATGCGAGGGCGAAAATGGCGCGTCTTCTCCTGGAACGCTCGGTGCCCTTCGGGGTCAACGTTCTTGAGCTGTTGCAGTAGTTCCGGGACCGAAAGCCGGCGCAGCGAGCCGGCGTCCTTGCGCAGGTTGTTGAGAAGCTCGGCTCCGGCGCTCTTGGCGGGAAACGCACTATGGAGAAGGCGATATACCGCGTTCTTGAGAAACAGGTAGGCGTTCACGATTGCGGTTGGGGAGGGAGTTGTAACGACGATACCGTGGGGGGCGAGCAGGAAAAAATCGACGGTGTTGAAGCTGGTGCCCGCGCCGAGGTCTACGACCACAAAATCGGCATCGATCTTCGTGATCCGGTTGATTAGTTTGCGCTTCTGTCCGGCGCCGAGGTTTGCCAGCCCCGGAATCTCGGCGTCACCCGGGATGAAGCGGAGGTTCGGATACTCGGTCGTGAAGATCGCGTCCTCGAACTTCGCCCGGCGCCCGGAGAGAAACGGACCGATGCCGCCTTCCGGGCTGCGAACTCCGAGAATGAGGTGGAGGTTAGAGCCACCCAGATCGAGATCAACCAGTACAGTGCGTTTTCCGGCCTGGCCGAGCGCGATCGCGAGGTTTGCGGCAATGAGCGACTTGCCGACACCGCCTTTTCCACTGGCAATCGGGATGATCTGCATCTATTCCGGCTGCTCCTCGTTACGCAATGATACTAGAAAGACGAGCAGGAGCGCATCGATCGCGAGCACCCCAAGACCGGCAATCATGCGTGTGCCGAACGCCGCTCCTACAAGCTCACCGCCCACCGCCGCAAAAACCTGCATCGTTAATGCCGGAACGGCGGCCGCGGTGGCTAAGAGCTTCGCAAGGCGCAGCAAGTTCATGAACGCCGCATAGCGCTGGGGATAGAGCGCCATGAAGAGGAATCCGGCCGCGAGTGCCAATTGTGGTGCCCCGAACCACAGCGTGATAAAATGATCTACAGAAGCACCGCCGCCGGCGGTGACCCGGGTTGCGAACAAAAGGTATAAAACCGCGAAGCGGAGCAACTCCCAGACCGCGGCAATGAATAGCAGAGTCTTCACCAGTGGCATGATAGCTGCGAGTGTACGACCCTGTTCCGGTACCGTCAATAGAAGGCCCGCGTCGAAGCGTGCCGAAAGTTGTATAATTGAACGTGAGGATCATGATTACGTCAGGCGCCGGAGGCGCCGAGATTCTTTTTTAGTGGGAGTGATTTCTATGGCAAACAAGTTCGGTCGCAGTACAAGACGCGAACGTGTTCTCTGGATGGGCGTGAGCACGGTGTTGCTCGCGGCCTTGCTCGTTTTTATAGTTTCGCCGAACGTGCTCGCGCAAAATCAGCGCTCCGAGAGCGAGCGCTACATGCGCATGTTCAAGCAGGTGTACGAGTTTATTGAAAGTAACTATGTCGACGAGGTTGATGCCGAGAAGCTGATCGAGGGCGCGCTCGAAGGTATGTTCGACGCGCTCGATGATCCGCATTCGGCTTATCTCACCGAACGAGATATGCGAGGGCTCGGCGACACTACCGCAGGCGAGTTCGGCGGGGTAGGGCTGAATATCTCAAAGCAGCCCGGACAAGACGGTAAGGGCTATATCGAGGTGGTCTCGCCGATCGAGGACACCCCGGCGCACCGTGCCGGCATTCAAAGCGGCGATCTGATCGTTGAGGTCGAGGGCGAGAGCACCAGTGGTCTCAGAATAGACGAGGTCGTCGATCGTCTGCGAGGGGAGATCGGGACCGAGGTAGAGGTGAAGATTCAGCGCGGTGAGAACTATCGCTTCGACGTGACAATTGAGCGCGACAACATTGAGGTTCCAACCGTCCGTCGCGACATGATTCCCGACGATATCGGATTTCTGCGCATCATTCAGTTCACCCCGTATACCGCAGATCGAGTAGCCGACGCGATCGAGTATTTTGAAGAGAACGACTACCGATCGATGATCATCGACGTACGCAGTAATCCCGGCGGAGTGCTGAACGGCGTGATCAACACCGCGAATCTGTTCTTTTCCGACGGCGAGATCGTCGGCACCAGCGGCCGCAATCCGCGCGAAAACCAAGTCTTCAACGCTCGCTCGGGCCAAAAGGTGCCGGACGACATTCCGATCATCGTGTTGATCGACGGCGGTTCGGCCTCGGCCTCCGAGATACTCGCCGGAGCGTTGCGCGACCGCGATCGGGCGCTCGTAATAGGTGAAACGACCTACGGCAAGGGCTCGGTGCAGCAGGTGCGGCGCATCGGCGACGGCGGTTTCCGGTTGACGATGTCGCGTTACTACACTCCTGCTGGGGTGTACATTGACAAAGAGGGGATCGTCCCGGACCGAACGGTATCGGAAGCGGCGCTATCCGACGAGGAGCTCGACCATTATGCGCGCTTACGTAACGAGGGGCTCATCCGGGAGTTCCTGCAGGACACCGACGACCCCGGTGATGACGAAGTATCCGCTTTCATCGCCGAGCTGCAGGACGACGGGTTCGACCTGCCCGAACGTCTATTACAGCGCTTGATTCGAGATGAGCGGAACCGGCTCGAAGGCGTGACGCATGTCTACGATCTCGAGTATGATCTTGTCTTGCAAGAGGCTGTCGATATCCTGCGCGACGGCGTGTTCGAGGAGGAGCTCAAGGCGGCGCATCGCTGAGAAAACTACGAGGCTCGGCGGCGCGGCGCCCCGGCCCGCGGCGCGGCCGGTGGCGGGCCCGCGGCGGGCTCTTGCACAACGCTTCACACAACGCTAACGTATAGACGCAAAACGCACACCTCGTGATGCGGGGTGTGCGCAACGCCGAAAACCGTGACGGAGAGTAAGGTCTTGGACGCTGTAACCCCTCCCGAGGCGCAAGAATCGCTGCATCTCGGGCGCATTCGAGTCGCCGGTGTGCCGGTGCATATACTGGTGCCGAACGAGCTCGAGGCGATAATCGCCGGTGCTCTGCGTAGTGACGAGCCGTTTCAGATCGTGTTCTTGCGGCTCTGGGACTTGATGCGGGCAAAATGGAACGGCGAGTACAAGCGCATGCTCGAGCAGGCGGGCCTGGTACTACCGGTAAGCCGCGCGATTCTCTTTGGCGCTCGGTTTCAGGAAAAACGTGCTCCTGTGCGCTACTCGCCGTTTGAGTTCGTGATTCGGGTCTTCGGCATGTTGGAGCGTCGCAATCACTCGCTGTATCTCCTGGGCGGCCGCCCGGCGGAGCTCAAGCGTGTGGACGGGAACCTGCGTCGAACCTTCCCCGGCCTTCGCTTGCTCGGGCGTTATGTCGGAACGTACCCCAAAACGCATCACGACGCGATCCTCACGGCGCTTCGCAAGGCGGCACCGGACTTCACGCTCATCGGCCCCGGCCCGGCCGCTCGTGAGCGCTGGGTTGCGCGCAACCGTGCCTTCCTGGCGCCCGGCATCTATCTGTGGTCGGCCGAGGTGTTCGATATTCTTGCCGAGAAGCGCAGTCGCGTGCCGCGCGAGGCCTTCGACCGCGGCACCGATTTCCTGCACGACGGGCTGCGGCGGCCCTGGCGGCTTCTTCGGTTGCCGGTGTACGCGTGGTACCTACTGCTATTGCTGTACCATCGCGTTCGGCATCTGTAAGCTCCGATAGCCGGCCGAAGCAACTCGCCTACTCGAACTCGTCGAGCTTGATGTACTCGTAGACCTGTTTGAGGTGTGGCCCGAGGCGGCGTGCGATCATCCACCCGAGCGCGTTGCGCATCGGGCAGATAAACGCCACAAGGCCGAGGCAGTCGGTGAAGAAGCCCGGTATAAGCCAGAGAAACCCGGACAGCAGCACGCCGAAGAGACTCGTGTATTCCCAGGCGGGGTACTCCCCATCTCGAACTCTTCGCCTGATACGGCCGAGGATTGTGTCGACCGAGTTGAGGATCACGAACAACGCCGGGATCGCGGTGGCGCCGGCGGCCGCCAAAACGATGAACACGCCGTAGCGGTCCGCGAGTCTCACCAGTACGTACCCGTCGGCGATGATCAAGATCGCAACCAGCATCTGCAGGAAGAAGAACTTGAGAATCGAGTCCCGCCGAAAAAGCTGCAGCAGGTAGCTCATGCAGGGCCACTGTAGCGTAGTTTTTGCTTTTTTTCCAGCTACGCGGTGTCATATGCTTGTCACATACGTAATTACCGTATTAAAACAGTTATCTGTGATGTAGTAAAGAGCAATGAAAGTTTTGTTTGTGTGCGATGATCTAAAAGATCGCCAAACATTAAAAGTAATACTGCAAGATCGGTGCTTACTGCAGTACTGCGCCTTCTCGGAACGGGTGATCGAACAGATTCGCAGCAGAGGGCCCGACGCCGTTCTGCTCGATATCTCATCGGGACTCGAGGCGGTCTCGGCGCTGCTCGCCGAGTTGCGGGGCGAGCCCCGCGCTCCCGGCATCATCGTGTTCGGTAGCGTCTGCGACCCTGAGCTCGTGACCACGCTCATCAAGCGAGGCGCCGACTACTACGTGCTCAAACCCTACACCGCCGCACTGCTTCTCGAGAAACTCGCCGCCATCAATCAAGAACGCATCTCGCACCCCGTTGCGGTTGTCGCCGAGACCCCCGACGGCCAGGGGTTGTATGAGCTCATCGGCGATAGCGGCCCCATTAGGGAACTGCGAGGGAGTCTCCCGCGGCTTGCCGAGACCGATCTCCCGCTGCTGCTCGAGGGCGAAACCGGAACCGGCAAGGAGCTCGTAGCACGCGCGCTACACCGTCTCTCGCCGCGGGCGGACGGCCCGTTACTTCCGGTAAACTGCGGCGCTATCCCGGAAAACTTGTTCGAAAGCGAGTTGTTCGGTGTGGTACGCGGAGCATATACCGGGGCCGAGTCCCGAGCGGGGTACTTTGAAAGCGCCCACCGCGGCACCTTGTTCCTCGATGAGGTCGGCGAGTTGTCGCTCTCGGCGCAGGTTACGCTTCTGCGAGCAATCGAGACACAGGAGATCAGGCGCGTCGGCAGCACGCGGAGTCGAAAAGTCGATGTGCGGATACTGGTAGCGACCAACCGGAACTTAGCGACCGAGGTCGCGAACGGACGGTTCAGAGCGGACCTATACTACCGGCTGCGCGTGCTGCACTACCGGATTCCGCCGCTGCGCGAGCGCGCGGCCGATATCCCGATCCTCGCGGCGTGGTTTCTCCAGCAACTCGCGATCAAGCCACCGTTGGATCCTTATCCGCGTGGGTTCGCTCCCGGGGCGGTGACCAAACTGATGAATCACCCGTGGCCGGGTAACGTGCGCGAGTTACGGAATGTGGTGCAGCGCGCGGTGGTAGCGTGTGACGAGCCTCAGATTCAGGTCAGGCATATTGAGTTTGGGTAACGGGGCGGCGGGCGGAGAATCCGTTGCAGGGTGTGATATAGTCGAGCATCAGCATGACGCATTCGGGCGGTCTTACAGATCTTCGTGCTCTCGTGATCGGAGGTAGCGGCGGAATCGGCAGAGCCGTCTCGAAACGCCTGGCGGCAGCCGGTATGCGCGTCTGTGTGCACGGTGGCCGCTCGCGTGAACGGCTGGAGGCCACGCTGAACGAAATTACGGATGCCGGCGGACAGGCCGAGGGGTTTCTCGCCGAGATCGAGCGTGTCGAGGATCTGGTGGAGCCGATAACCGCGCGGCTTCCGTTCAGCGTTGTGGTGCTTGCGTTTGGCCCGTATCTCGAGGCATCGCTGCTCGAGACAAGCGCGCGCGACTGGGTCCGGATGGCGGAGCTCAATCTCGCGCTTCCGGGTACCGTGTTGTCGCTATGCGCGCCGGCGATGCAAGCCGCCGGGTGGGGCCGTTTCGTGCTTTTTGGCGGTCCGCGTACCGACGGAATAGAGTCTTTCAGAACCATAGCCGCGTACGGCGCCGCCAAGACCGGCGTCTCGAGCTTGGTTCGCTCGGCGGCTCGTCAACTCGGGCGCTACGGAATCACGGTTAACGCCGTCTGTCCCGGCTATATCGCTACCGAGTATTATCAAGACGGCGATCTTGAGCGACTCTCGGCGCGCATGCCCGACCGCGAGTTGATTACGACCGCGGAAGTAGCGCAGCTCGTGGAGCGTTTAGTGACGCCCGAGTCGAACGCACTAAACGGGGCCGTGATTCGTATCGACAAGGGGGTATGAACAGGATATGAACCGCGTCAATCAAGGTTTGACAAATTTGAGCAGCGTCACTAAGATACAGTGCAAGCTGGACTCGTTCTAAGTAAAAAAGGCTCGCAGGTAGGCTGAGAAGGGGAATTATGAGCAACAACGATATCGTGCCTGGCTTCGACGAAGAAAAAGACGAAAGCCTCAAGATACGCCTTCAGAAGATAGATTCCACTCCCGGTTGTCTCGTCCTCTATTTGACCGGCTACATCGATACCTACAACTCCAACTTCTTCCAGAAACGCGTTTCGCGGGCGGTAGAGTCCGGCTATATCAAGCTGATCTTCAACTGTTCGGGCTTGAACTACGTTTCCAGTACCGGCATTGGGTCGTTCACCGCCTTTCTCAAGTCGGTTAAACCGCGCGGTGGTGATCTGGTCTTGCTCGAGATTCAACCCAAGGTGTACGAGGTGTTCCAGCTCCTCGGGTTCTCTCAGTTCTTCAACATCAAAGACAATCTTGACGACGCGATCGAGTTCTTCAACAGCGGCGGTCCGACGGTGCAGTCGGATGTCTTCCCGAAAGTGTTCAAGTGCCCGATCTGTTCTAAGAAGCTCAAGGCAACCAAGTCGGGTCGCTTCCGTTGCTCGGAATGCAAAACCATCCTTGCGATCGACAAGAGCGGGCAGGTGTTTTTGGGCTAGAAGCCGCCGCTTCGCCGAATACATCGGGCTCTCGAATCGTACTCACCAAAGGGGGCTACAATGACGGTTGCCGAGAGGATCGAGAGTTATCTCATCAACCTATCGCTGACCTATGAGCAGGTAGATGAGCAACTCTGGGTCATAACCGACGAAGACAACACGGTCGGAAGTCTCGTCGTGTTTGTGGACGACAGCCTGGTTACGGTGCGCACCAAGGTGATGGAGCTTCCGGGCGCGCGACAGCGTGAGCTGTTTGAGGATCTGCTGCGGCTCAACCTCGAGATGGTTCACGGCGCGTACGCGCTCGAGCAGGATCATGTGGTGCTGATCGAGACGCTGGAGGCGGCGGGGCTCGATCTTGCGCAGTTTCAGGCGGTCATCGACGCGATCGGACTTACGCTTGCCGAGCACTATCCCCGGCTGGCGACCTACCGCGAGAGGTAAGGAGGCTGCTTGTGGGCATTTTTGACCGTTTCAAGCGCATGGTGAAATCCAATCTCAACGACTTGATCAGCAAGTCGGAGAATCCCGAGAAGATGCTGAACCAGCTGATCTCGGATATGAATCAGCAACTCATCGAGTCTAAGAAGAGCGTTGCATCGTCGATCGCCGACGAGAAAAAGCTCGAGCGACAGCTGCAGGACGCCAAGGCCCAGGCCGAGGAGTGGGAACGTAAGGCCATGGTTGCGTTGCGCGCCGGCAAAGAAGACCTCGCACGCGAAGCGCTCGAGCGCAAGCAAGAGATGGAGAAGTACGCCGAGCAGTACGAGGAGCAGTGGCAGCAGCAGCATGACTCCGTCGAGAAGCTCAAGGCTTCGTTGCGTGGGTTGCAGCAGAAGATCGAAGAAGCGCATCGCAAGAAAAACCTGTTGATCGCGCGCTCTCGGCGCGCCGAAGCACAGAAGCGCATTCAAGAGAGCGTGAGCGGCACGTCGGACACCTCGGCGTTTGAAGCCTTCGAGAAGATGACCGAGCGCATGGACCGGCTGGAGGCCGAAAACGCCGCTATGGAGGAGATCTCGGACTGGGAGAAGGAAGACGCCTCACTCGAAGATCAGTTCAAGCAGCTCGAGGGCGGCGGTGGTGGAACCGACTCCATGCTCGACGACCTTCGCCGGAAGATGGCGATCGAGGACCGCAGCGGCGAGGGTAAGAACTCCGGTGGGGATGCGGCCGAGTCGCGCACGGGACAGCAAGCGCAGGGCGACGAGGGCGCGGCGAAGGAGGCCGACGGTGACGAGCACTCGGGCTCCGGCGGCTCGGGCGGTGACGCCGAGCGCCCGCAGACCGACCCCGACGAACTGGAAGCGACCCTCGATGAGCTCAAGAAACGCATGCAGGACGAGGACGGCTGATCCGCGCGACCGGCGCGACGGCGCCACCAGAGTTGCGGTAGTCGATGCGCCTCCGGTGATGCAGGAGCGGATTCGGCAGCAGTTCAACGACGCTCCCGACTGGCGCGTTCGCTTCCTCGAAAGCTCGGCGCCGGAGCCCAAGCGCCTAAAGCGCAGCGTCGACATCATGGTGCTCCCGTCCGAGCTTCTCCTTGCACGCCCCGAGCCGTTTCAGGCGCTTGAGCTGCCGTTGGTGGCGTACGGCCCTGCCTCGCAGCTGAGCGCCTGTTTTCTTGCCGGCTGCTCCGATTATCTACGAACCGATTTCGCAATGGACGAGCTTTTTCATCGCGTTGCCGCGCTCGCACCCGCGCCGGTGCTGGTGTGGCGTGGGTGTGTTGTCACGATAGAGCCGCGCACGATCCGGCTCGGGCGAGCCGAGCTACCGCTGCGTTACGCCGAGTACTGTATTCTGCGCACCTTACTACGCAACTGCGGTGAGGTGGTCGCGCGCGCTGCGTTGTATAGATCGTTCGCGGTGCGCAGTCTTGGGCGTTCGCGCGCGGTCGACATGCATGTCGCCAACGTGAGGCGTAAACTCGATCGGCTGGTGGAGCATCCGCCGATGAGCGCCGCGCGGTCGCCGCTCGAGACGGTACGCGGGATTGGATACCGGTTGATCAGTTGTGAATAGTCTGTGGAGAAATTCGCGTCTCTGAGCGCCGAGTGCGCGGCGGCCGCGTCGCGACCGCCGGAACGTCGCCGTGCCTGTGTATTATACCGACACCGAGGCCGCCTGCACTACATAACTATATACAGAGAGAGGAGTTAAGAAAATGCACGTCTGTTTGCTATACAGATTTGTAGTAGAATGTGACCCAGAAGCGACCGGTTCGTTCACGATGCGGAACCGTTTTGTGAATGCAGTGTGGATAACTTGGGGAAAAGCCGTGGTGAACGCGGGAAAGATCCCGCCTGTATACCCGAGCGGTTTCACCGAGCGGGTTTCAGCTTGAATAAGCAGGGGCCGCGTGCTACAGTTCTGCCGTGAAGTACGCGCTGTTGGTTCCGTTGCGCTATCTCGTCGCGGTGCTTCTCTTTACCGCTTTGTTCCTGGTGCTTTCGGCCGCGGTGAGCTTCACGTCTGTCGGCGAGTTTCGCCTCGCCCTCGTGCTCTCCTCCATCCTCCCTGTCGCGCTGACCGCGGCGGCGATAATATCGGCATATCTGCGGTTGTTCTCGATCGTCCGGGCTCCCGTCCCGGCGTTTCGGGCGCTCGCGGCGCTCTTCTTCGTTACCGCGCTCGTGCTCGCGGGCGTTGCCGCACTCGAGCACGTAACTGTTCTCCGACAGCCTGAGCATCCGCCTTCGCGGGACGCTGTTCTCCGGCTCCCCACCGCACTCGAGCAGCGCCTACTTGAGTACCCACGGTTTCGGGTGTATCTCGGGTCGGTAGACGACGGCACGGCGCACGGAGCGCTGGTACTGCGACTAGAAGACACCCCGCGGTTTCAACTCTACCGCGAGGCGCGGGCGCTGACGCCGGTACCGATGGGGCCCTCGTCCGGGCGCGGCGGGCGATTTGAGATCGAGGCGGATCGCGCCCGGCTGGATCCCGGCGCCGCCCAAAACCTCCACGGACGTTATTTCGCGCGTCCCGCGGTCCTGGACCGCGTCGTTTGGGGATTCGTGACGGTTTCGAGTGGGCTTGTGCAGCGCGCAGTTCCGTTTGGGCTTATCGACAGCCTCGCGCTTGCGTTCGCGGTTGTTTCGGCAGTTAGCTTGGCGCGCATGACGCGGTGGCCTCCGTTGAATCTGATCCTGACCGCGCTCTCGGCGACGGTGGTGCTCAGCATCTATGCGTTTGCACAGCAACCCTACCCGCGCGAACTGCTCGCGGTGTTTGAGTTAGAAGGGTACACCGCGTTTGTCGGGCCGATCGCGCTTGTGCTGTTCGCGGTGGTGCAGCTTGTCCTGTTGATTCCTCAGAGCCCACTCGGCGCTTGGCGGCAGGAGCTCGGGTATGCGTAACCGGGTTACCGCCCGCGTCCTTGGGGTGACGGCGCTCGCGTATGGTGTGGGTTTCGGCCTGCTTGTGGTGCACGCGATCTTCACGTTTCCGACGCGAGAGGTGATGCCGGCGTTTCAGTGGCGCTGGATTCTGAACAGCGCCGGCGCCCGTCTGCTCGAGAATCTTGTTCCGTTACAGGTTGTAGCGATCATACTCGTGTTCTCGCTGCTGCTCGGAACCGGCGTCTCGCGCCGCTCGGTCGGCCGTTCCGGCAGAGGTAGCGGCGACGGCAAAGCGCACGGCGCAACCGGGCTGGCTACCATCCGGGGGGTGCTGTCTATACTGGTGGCGCAAACTGCGGTGGTCGCGGTTCTGGTGGCGGTAGTGCTGCCGTTTTGGCGCGACGGGGCCGATTCTGCGATTCGTCAAACCACTACCGCGCGTGAGTTGCGCGCGCGAGCCGAAAGCGCGGAGCGTGCCGGCGAGTACGCGGTTGCGATCGAGGCGTACCGGCGCTACCTGCGGATCGACCCTTCGGATGAACACGTAGAACAGGCGCTTGCCGAGGCACAGACGAGAAGGGCGGCGCGTCCGTCGCAGGTGCTGCAGCCCGATCGCGCTCCGGATCGCCGTACCGAGTTGCGCGAGCTCACCGGGTCCGAGCTCTTGCGGCGTAGTCGCGAGGCATACGAGGACGAGGAGTTCTTCAGCGCGCACTACTTCGCGCAACTTGCGCTTGAATCGGGGGAGGTCTCGCGCCCCGAGGCCGAGCGGCTAATCTCGCAGGCTTGGGATCGCATCCGGCGGATAGAGGGCGACCGAACCGAACAGCGCGAGCGCGAGTTCTTTCGGGGCAAGCGCGCCGCGTATCAGGACCTGCTCGCCGGACGCGCGGTTGAGGCGTACTACGCTTTTGATGCGATCGCCGAGGAGTACGGTGCCGACCAGGACGTCAGGCGCTACCTTCGCGAGGCGGAACAGCTAGCGCGCGAAACGGCGTTCTTTCTCGATGAGATCGAGGATGTTGCCGGCTTTCCCGGATACCGGGAACTGGTATTCCGAAACGAGCTCGAGCCGCTCCAAACCGACGGTGAAGCGGAGTTAGGGCTCGATATCGGTGAGGCTTCTCGGTTCCACGAGCTGTTTTTCTTTGAGAACCTCGTTCCGACCTACGGTGGGTTGTACGCCACCGGAGTAGAGGTGATTCGCTTTCGCGAACCGGGTGAGATCGAGTACCATCTGCGCTCCGATTACGCTAAGCTGCGCGATCAACACCTCATTCTGCGTGCACTCGACCGCGACGACCCCGAGCTCGTGTTCGAGCCCGAGGTGCTGCACGGAACTCTGCCGGGCGAGTTTCGACACGTTCTGCCGGTTGCGGCGCCGCCCGAGCTCATTGTTGAGCTCGCGCGCGCGCGTTCCGATATGTCCGCCGGCTCGCTCACCGGGCTGCTGCAGCTCCTGCGCAGCGAACACCGGTTCGGATACGACCGCTCCGAGCTGCGGTTTGAGCTACTGATGAGGCTGCTCGTACCGTTCAGCTTTATCGTGCTCTCGGTCGCCGCTCTCGCGGCCGGCAGGCGCCTCAGCGGCAGATATCTCAGCGTGCCGCCGATGCTGACAGCGGTCGGGATCGTGCTGTTGCCGCCGGCCGCGATTGTAGCGTATCAGGTGTATCGATATGCGTGGCAGCTTGTGGTTGGGGTTCTCGCGCTGCAGATGCCGCTCGCGGCCGCTGCGGCGGTGCTGTCGTTGCTGCAGACCGTAATGCTGTTTGCGGTGCTGATCTGGGCGGCCTTGGAAGCGGGGCCCGAGTCATGATTCTCGGTCGGGTAGCCGGTTCGTTACTCGGCGCGGCGGCCGGGCCGTTCGGGCTGGCGTTCGGTTTTCTTTCGGGCTTTCTCATCGATCGCGTGATAGATCGGGTGCGCTTCCAAGAGCAGATCACCAAGACCTTGCGAGGCGAACTACCGGCCGACCGCGATCTCAAGCGGAACTTGATTCGCCTTATCGGGCTGGGAGTAGCGGTCTCGGTGTCGGACGGCTTTGCAACCGACTCCGAGACCGGGGCGATCGTCGGATTCGTGCGAGGGCGGTACGGTGCTTCGAGCTCGCAAGCCGAGCAGATCCGTCGCATCCTCGAAGAGGCGCTGGTGCTCGGGTCGCGAATCAAAGCCGAAGCGGTGGCTGCGGCCCTGGATCTCGAGGTGTTGAACCTCTCACCGGCGGAACTCACCGAGTACTTGTTGCAGGTTGCCAAGGGCCGAGACGGCGAGATCGGGGACCGCCGCCGGCGCGTGCTCGAGGAGATCACTACCGCGGCCGGCGCGCCTGCGATTGCGCGCGCCCTCGATCCGCACGCTTGCGCCGTGCTCGGCATCCACCACGGCGCCGATCTGCTGGAGGTTCGTAGCGTTTACCGGCGGTTGGTACAGCAGTTTCACCCCGACGGCGCAGCGCCGCTCACCGATGAACAACGCCGACAGAGTAACGAGGCGCTGGTCCGCATAAACCAGGCGTACGAACGCCTGAGCCGGCAGCTTCAAGGGCGCGAGGAACAGATCGAGTCGTAGTGTGCCCGCGTGGTCAGTGTAACTCGCCGTTGCGGGTGATCTGCACGCCGAGCGCTTGAAGTCTCGGCACGAGATTCTCGTAGCCGCGCTCGATCTGGTAGACGTTATGGATGCGGCTCGTTCCGCGGGCGCAGAGCGCGGCAATCACCATGGCCATGCCGGCGCGCACATCCGGCGAGACGAGCTCCGATCCGGTGAGTCGACACGGCCCGGTGACCACCGCGCGGTGCGGGTCGCACAATACGATGCGGGCTCCCATCCCGATGAGCTTGTCGACAAAGAACATTCGCGACTCAAACATCTTCTCGTGAATCAGGATAGTGCCCTCTACCTGGGTGGCGACGACGGTCATGATGCTTGTAAGGTCGGGCGGGAAGCCGGGCCAAGGGGCGTCGTCTATCTTTGGGACCATTCCTCCGAGATCGGGTCGCACTGTAAGGCTTTGCCCGGCCGGAACGAAGATATCGTCGCCGGACACCTCCCAATGAATCCCAAGGCGAGCAAACACGATGCGGACCATCTTGAGGTGGCGGGGCTCCGCTTTACGAATCAGAAGTTCACCACGCGTTACGGCCGCGAGCCCGATAAACGACCCGACCTCCATGAAATCCGAGCCGATCGCGAACTCGGTTCCGTGCAGGGTATCGACGCCGTTAATCCGCAGAATGTTCGAGCCGATGCCGGTTATCTTGGCCCCCATCGCGTTCAACATGTGACAGAGATCCTGGATGTGCGGCTCGGATGCGGCGTTCTCGATCAAGGTGGACCCGTCGGCGAGCACCGCGGCCATGATCGCGTTTTCGGTGGCGGTTACCGAAGCCTCGTCGAGGAATAGCTCGGAACCGGTGAGCTTATCCGCGCGCACGCGATAGACATCGTTGGTTTCGACCCGGGCGCCGAGCGCCTCAAACGCGAGAAAATGCGTGTCTAATCTACGTCGTCCGATGACGTCGCCCCCCGGTGGAGGCAACTCTACCGAGCCGGTGCGGGCCAAGAGCGGCCCGGCAAGCAGGATCGAGGCACGGATGCGTTGCGCCTGCTCGGGCGGTACGATGCTGTCGCGTAACGCTGCGCTTTCGATGCGCCACTCGCCTTTAGCGTCGCCGCGCTCAACCGAAACGCCGAGGTGTTTCAGTACCTCAAACATTACCTGAACGTCTTCGATCTCCGGGATGTTCTTCAACAGCACCGGATCGGGGGTCAGCAGAGTTGCCGCGATGCACGGCAACGCGGCGTTCTTGTTACCACTGGCGGTGATCTCTCCTGATACCGGAGCGCCACCTTCGATGATGTATTCGCGCATAGCTTCTACTCACTCGCGTATTGATTGTAGCTCTATATAGAACTGTTGTTGTTCGAACGGATTATACGCCATCGTGACGGTCGTATGATAGAACCCGCTGACGCCGTCGCAGCACTCGATGCGAACAACCGGGGTGAAACTCGTTGCACCGGCAACGTTTGGAAACGGGTTGGCCCCGAGTACCGGGAACACCACACGCTCCAGCTCCTCCGCGGTGAGTACGCTGTCATAGTCCTCGATGCCATAGTCCTCGATTGACTCAACGGCGGTGGGCCTGAAAATTGCCTGCAACGTCTCCTCGAACGAGAGCTCCCGGTTCTCGACTCGCCGCCGATCCTCGCGGGTGAGCGCATGATCCAGGAAGGCTTGGCGGTCGCCGTGTTCGAGGTACGTGCGCGAGGTATACAGGAAGCGGTTGAGGTTACGCACGATATCACGCGTTCGGTGTAAGCGGAACTCGGTGCCGTCCCACCGATACCAGCTGATAAGCGTTTCCCGCCCGACTCCTTCCTCAAATCCGGACTGAAAGCTGAGAAGATCGATCGTCCCGCTGCCGTCGACGTCGTAGCGATGCCAGCGTCGGTCTATGGTGTGCTGCATCGTGAAGCGGCCGTAACGATCCGACGGGCCGGTAAAGGTAATCCAGTTATCGAGTATGCCTTCGGTGGTGCGGAACTGCACCGATGCCGCCAACGGAAGCGCCTCGTCGGTGATCCGAAGCGTTTCAAACCCCTCGAGTACGAGATGTCGATCGAGGTAGATCTCGTGCAGCGGCTCGAACTCGAGCTCCCGAGACGCGCGCGCGAATTCCTCCGCACCCTCTTCGGGATCTCGAATGGTTAGCACAAAAAGGTAGAACGGTATCGGATCGCGATGCGGCTCGAACAGGCGGCCGTAGCGCGCAAGCTCGCCGAGCTCCAACGCGTCCTCGACACCCGCGTCGGCGGCGAGCATCAGCACCTCGAGGGTACCGTCGCCGGTAAGGTCGTGCACGCGCAGCACGGGGTCACCGCCGGAAAGCACCGGCTCAACGGCGCCGGGCAGCGCTTCAAGGGCAGCCTCGGAAATCTCGATCAAGCGCTGTGGACCGAGGTCTTCATGCTCGGCGGAGACCACCGGGATCGCCGGCTCGCGCGTGGCGTTGGGGTCGCGCTGATCGTCGAGGACAACCGGCTCTTCGGGCGGCGGATCGGTTCCGGCACACCCCCAAAGCAGCAATGCCGGCCAGGCGAGCACCGCGAGAGCGGCCGATGCGGTGAAACGGCCGGCGATCAGGCGTTTCGGCGTGAGGCTGTCTCGAATCAGCATCGTCTTCATCATACCCCTCTTGGCCATTTTCTGCTACAATTTCGCCGCTACACGCTGGTCCGGAGGTAGACGGTTTGAGGTACACAAGCACCCGCGACAGAGGCGGGACCGAGATTGATTTTCAAAGCGCGGTTTTTCAAGGTCTGGCGCCGGACGGAGGGCTTTTTCACCCAGTCGGTGAGCCGAGTGTCTGTGCGGTTCTCGAGGCTTTGCCGCGAAACGCCCCGTTCGCCGAGATCGCCGCCGCTGCTCTTCGGCCCTTGTTGGCCGATGAGTTCTCCCCCGATCGCATCACGCGGCTCGCGCACGAGGCGTTCCCGTTCGCACCGAAGCTAACTTCGCTGCACGCCGGGCATCATCTGCTAGAGTTGTTTCACGGTCCTTCGTGCGCGTTCAAGGACTTCGGGGCGTCGTTTCTGGCCCATGTCATGGAAGATTCGCTCGTTGAGCACGATCAGCGTGCGATCATTCTTACCGCTACATCCGGCGACACCGGAAGCGCGGTCGCGCGTGCGTTTTTCCGCCGCCGCAACATCGAGGTCGTTATTCTCTACCCGTCGGGACGGGTGAGCCCACTGCAGGAGCAACAGCTCACGACCCTCGGCGAGAACGTAGTTGCGCTCGAGGTCAGCGGTTCGTTCGACGACTGTCAGCGAATGGTAAAAGAAGCGTTCCGCGACCCGACTTTGAACAATCGCTTCAGGTTGACCTCCGCAAACTCAATCAACCTCGGCCGGCTGCTGCCGCAAGCTTTGTACTACATCGCGGCCTCGGTTTGGTTCGGCCTCGAGCCGCTCAGTTTCTGCGTTCCGAGCGGCAACTTCGGTAACCTCACTGCCGGCGTACTGGCGTGGCGTTGGGGCCTGGCGGTTGAGCGCTTCATCGCGGCAACAAACGTGAACGACGTGGTGCCCGTGTACCTCGAGACCGGCGAGTATCGACCGCGCCCCTCAACACAAACCTACGCAAACGCCATGGACGTCGGCGATCCGAGCAATTTCGAACGCCTGCGGCTTCTGTTTGAAGAGTCCGGCGAGGATATCACCGCAAAGCTCATCGGCGAGCGCGTAGACGATGCCGAAACGCTTGCCGCGATGCAGCGGGTTCGCCGTGAGTACGGTGTGTTTCTCGACCCCCACACCGCGATCGGATTTCTTGCGGCCGAGCGCTACCTCGAGCGCTGTTCGCACTCGGCGGCGCCGGTGGTAACGCTCGCAACGGCTCATCCGGCGAAGTTTCTCGAGGTAGTGGAGCAGGCGACCGGGGAGCGTCCCGAGATCCCGGAGCGTCTTGCGCGGGCGCTGGAGTTGCCGAAGCAGGCAATCATGGTCGAGAACAGCCTCGCGGCGCTCGCCGAGGTTCTGAACGCGCGCTACTCCAGGTAGGCGTGACGCCACGTCGATCCTACTCCACGTAAAGCTGTACGAGTTTGCGCCCTTCCGGCGTCCTGAACGGGTTCTCGGTGTTCTTGAGAAACGCCCGGTAGGTACGACATGCCCGATAGTAACCGTCGGGCCCGCGATAGGTGGAGGACAGGTCGCAGCGATAGAGCTCAAGCAAGAGAGGAAAGAGTCTGGAGCGCATTACGTGCTGGGTTCTGAAGACCGGAAGCTGCGACACGAGGCCCGGAAGCATGTGGTGGCGAATCAGAAACCAGACGTCCTCGGTAAACTCCCGCGGAAACCCGAGTCCGGCGAGGAAATCGCGGGCTATGGCTGCGCCGATCTCGGCGTGGCTGTCGAAGGCTCGTTGCGCGGTGCGCTCCGCGAACGGTTTGCCGCAGTCGTGCAGTAGCAGTGCACTCGACAGCAGCGCACCGTACGCCTTGCGGTAGCGCAGCGTTTCTAGCGAGTGTTGCCAGACGTTTCCCTCGGGGTGGTACTCCTTTGCGTGCGGCGTGGCGTTCATCTGGGCGAGTTTTGGCCAGTAATGCTCTATGAAACCGCTCTCCATCAACAGCTGCAACCCCAGCCACGGGGCGGCACCGGTCACGATATCGATCCAGAGCATCCGTGCGTGCTCCGCTGTGAGCTGGAGGCGCCAGCTGCGCTCGGCGTGGAGCGATCGCGGAACGTGATAGCCGTGGCGCGCTGCGAGCACCGCCGCGTCGAGGATCGTTGAGTCGGTGACCTCGGCGCGCTCGGGTAGGTCCGACGGGGCGAGAGCGCTGTCGCGAAGCTTCCGATACACGCCGAAGCGGTCGACAAAGCTGCGCTCGTGCGCGTTGTACAAGAAGTTCATAACCGGTAACGGGTGCCAAGGCACCGTTTCTATCGAATCTACGCAGCGCAGGTACAGCGAGCCCGAGCCGGTGTGTATTGCCGCATCCCAGTCGTCGAGCCCAGGGTAGGTAACGGCGGATGCGCCGCGCGCAAGCTCGACGAGGTCGCCGACCACGAGCGCGTACTGGTTCCGGCCGGGTGTTCGGCGAAAGTAGCGATCGAGGGCTGACGAACCGATTAGATAATGCGGCAGAGTGATGTGGTCCAACGAGTTCATATGAGCCGCCTTGCAGTTGGAACTATAGCGCGCGATCTCGTCGCTGTCCACCGACCACCGACCACCGACCACCGACCGCCGAGACCACCGACCACGGTCTGCCGACCGCCGAGACCATGTGTGCGCGGAACGGAGCGCGCGTGGAGTCTAGTGCGTCGAAGATCCGCGTAGCGCGCCCACCGCCCGGCGGGCATCCTCCGCGAGCTCGCGCGCCGCGCGCACCACCTCGTCGTCCTCGGGGGCGGGATGCGAGTCCGCGTAGTCGGGTATGGTTCGGGTGCCGCGCCGGTAGTCGCGACGAACCGAGTCGTACACCTCGGCGGCGAACGTATCTATCAGCGTCACGTACTCCTCGAGCTCTTCATCGCTCAGCGGTTGTTGCACGTGCGCCTCTGCGCCCGACCCCGGCCCTGCGCCCGACTCTGCGTCCGCGTCCGGCCCTGCGTCCGCGTCCGGCCCCGGCCCTGCGCCCAACCCCGTAGTCCCGTAGCGGGCCGCGGGTGCCGCCTCCAGTCGCGCGCGGAGCTCCTCACGCCGCAGCAGCCGATCGTAGGCCTCGATCGCGGCGACGCGATCATGCTCGTACAGCACGTTCTTGCCGATCCCGTGTAGCTCACCCGGGCCATAGCACGCCCGCGGCGCGGCCTCCGACTCGCCGTTGCTCGTGCCGTCGCAATGACCGCCCGGCTCGGCCGCCGCCAGAAATGCTCGCGCGCGCCGCACCGCCGCAAGTACCGCCGGACTGAACGGATCGTGCGTGAAGTGATGGCGAGTTGAGCGATCGCGGCGGGCGAACTTGATGCGACTGCGCATCAGCATGTAGGCGTTACGGTACAGTACCCAGCCGGGGACCACCCGTGTGGGAGCGCTCGGCGCGGCGGCCCCGCCCGCCCCGCGGTCGCCGGCTTGCTCGGGGTCGTGCTCAATCAGCAGCGAGAACGGGTAGGCAAGTGTTTGCGGTAACGTCGTTACCGCCGAGGCGATGATACTGTAGGGGGCCTCCGAGAAGTCGGCCGGAAACTTCACCGCCGCGCTGAGCCCAAAGAACATCCCCTCGCCGATGCGGATCTCTTGGTCGGCACGGCGCGAGGTGTGGTTCGATCCGACGTTGGCGCCGTACCCGATATTGCCGCGTCCTTCCGGCCAGCGAGCCGATATCAAGAGCGACTGATGGTGAAACGATACGAACGGTCCGATCAACGCCGCGTGCGCTTCCCCGTGCGCGAGCTTTGAGTTTGGGCCGAGCACGCAGTGCTCGAGGGTTGCGCCGTCCGAGACCGACGAATGCTCAAGCATCAACGCCTCGAGCACGCGAGCGCCGTTACAGACGCGACAGCCTTCTTGCAGCAGCGCGCCTTCGAGCACCGCGCCGTTCGTGATGGACGTTGGAGCGGCGGCCGTTGAAAGTACGGTGGCACGCTGCAGCGCCGCGGCGCCGTGGACAACCGCGTACGGGCCGATGAATGCGCCGCCCCTCACCGTGGTGTTCCGCAAGGTCACCCGCTCGGCGATAATAGTCGGCCGTCGGTAGTCCGCCGGTCTCGGGAAGGTCTGCAGTGCGAGCCGGATCGCTGCACGGTACTCGGCGAACGCGCGGGCGACCTTCTCGCCGCCGAGCCAGGCCGCGTCGGCGCTCAAGCACGCGCAGAGCTGCATCGAGGCATCGATCACTACCGGAACGCTCCGTAGACCGTCCTCCAGCCCGAGCGGGAGCTCGAGCGTATTTGAGAAAAGATCATCGCGGTCGTCATCGGTATCGTCGTGGGCGCCGTCGTAGGGATCGGCGGAGTCGGGCACGACGCTGCAGCCTTCGAGAAGCGCGCCGGAACCGATATACGCATTCTCTACTCGGAATGCTCGATGGAGGCAGCAGTTTTCGAGTAGGCTGGAGGCGATCACGGTAGAGGAGTAGATGCCGGGAGGTAGCGACGGGGTGCGTGAACGGGGTTGATTGGGTTCGGTCCGGGGCCGGCCCGCGAGAAGACACGGGCCGATGAAGATCGAGTCGAACACTCGGTCGGCGCGGAACCCCTCGCCGACTTGGATTAGGCTCCAGTTATCGCAGCGGTTGTTGTTGTGCTCGAGCCGTGTGATCTCGGCCGCCGTTAAGCCGCGGGCTGCGGCCTGTGCCGCGGCATGCTCGTCGGCTATCTCGGCCAGCTGTCTCGGAAACGCTCGGGCGTTGAGGTCTCGGAGCTCATCGGTGTTGTCCGCCATCTCTCTGCTCCCTTCTTTCTTACTGTTTGCTCCGGTATCTCGCGCTCATAGGCACTTGGCCCAGACCGTGCGTTGAGATGCGTGTTGCGCGCGTGAAGCGCCGCGCGTCCCATACAGTACCGGTAGTGTAGCAGGACACCGCCGCCGCGAGAAGCGCAGCTGGGTTAGCCGTGACTACTGACACGAGTTTTGTGGGTGAGTGCTCAGCAGAGCATATGCAGCGGCGGACGCAACGCACCCGGCACGCGCTTGGTGCTCA
>Ga0207421_10001223_pt1 | contig 33255 bp, 27 predicted proteins | sample SodLakKL_010_SED_4_FD_187542 | JGI IMG/M metagenome (GOLD analysis project Ga0207421, IMG submission 187542) | Alkaline sediment microbial communities from Lake Tanatar, Kulunda Steppe, Russia - 8KL_010_SED (SPAdes) (version 2) | ecosystem: Environmental > Aquatic > Non-marine Saline and...
GTTGAGGCTTTCAGCCTCGGGGTTTTGAGATATTTAAAATTCAATCCGCCTAAAAACATTCAGAAACAATTGTTATCCTAAATAACTGAAGTTTTTAATTTAAAAGCTTTACACCGGCGATGACTCCACTACCAAACTCATTAATTAGCCTGATTCTCATTCTGTTTCTCATTTCCTGCGGGCAAACAGAAGAAGGCGGGGCTGATGAATTCCGTACCGAAGTAGAGCGGGTTGGTGAACTTCGATTAATGAACACCTCAGACGGAATCTGGTCAATGGTGAGAGGAACCGTTTCTGATGAGGAAAATGAGAAGATATTTGGCATCGATTACCGTTCGCGCCGGCTGTACCTTATTGATGTTGCCACAGAAACAATTTCGTTCATCTCTGATGTGGGAAGCGGACCCGGAGAGTTCGACCGGCCTAATCAGATAGCGCTGGGTAAGAATGGACTTATCGTAAATGACCTCACCAGCGACCGCATATCCATGCTTGACCGGGAAGGTGAGTTAATTTCTGATATTGAGGGCACCTTGTCGCACGGCGTATGGATAAGAGGCACCTACTCCATTTATCACGCAGGGACTTTGATATCATCCATGAAAGATCCCCAACACGTGCAGCTGCTCGATTTTGAAGCTGCACGCGCCATATCACTTTTTGACCTTGATTCCGGTGACCTTACCAAAGCGGGAAAGTTTCCTGAAAACATCGACAGGCTTGATGCTTTTCAGAAGTTCCCGCTCATAGCGATTGACGAAAAAGGGAGCAGCTTTATTATGTATTCTCCACGCTTCCCGATATAATGAAACTCGACCTGAATTCTCTGGAGAGTGAGTTGGTATCAGACTACACCCCTTCGTTCATCAGAACCAGAACGATTGAAGTTGATTACAGAGATCCACGGATTCAGGAAGTCGCATTTATGAGAAAGCTTGGTGCCGACAGGTCCGAACTGCTGGGAGTTTTTGTTCTTGATGATTCCTTCATAAGCACATGGACAAATACTACGGATCATTATTTCACCAGCTTAGATCCCGCAGACAAAGAATATTTCGGGGTGATGTATTCCCTGCCGGAATTCGAAGATCCCAGAGAATTCACGCTGCCCGGCAAACCTCTTGGCACCTATGATGGCAAACTGCTCATTCTTGAAAATGATGATCCGCTTAATTTTGTCATCGGAAAGTATGTTATTAAGTGAAGCCTGGTGAGGTATGAGGGATTTCCGTTTTTTTAGCGAAGTTTCTGATCCTCTTTATAATTTCAGGCGAATATGGATGTTGATTACGTGCAAATAATCAGACATTGCCCTTGCGGGCGAGAATTACATTTTTGAACGGTTCTGGCCTGTTCTCCATGACACCCCGAATCGCGATTTGGGTTTCGGATTTTAATTAAATTCCTTTGCAGGTGCTGGATTCATAGACCGAGACGCGACCGAGACGCGAAGCATCGCGTCTCTACCACCCCATGGCCTGAATCGCATTAAAATAATTTGCACCACCCATATCCCAACAACCTACCTGCCACCTGAAACCTGTTACCTGAACTTCCAACTGATTACTGTTTTACTGATCACTGTACACTGTCCCAATCCATTGTTTATTCCTTATTGTTAATTGTTAATTATCGTTTTCCCGGATACTTGCAATGAATCTTTGTGCTTCATTCATTATACTAATCTAAATACTACTAACTATTTAGCATCTAAACCGGACTACTACAGGAGCTTTTATGGCACAGAATCTTACCCGAAAAATCATCCAGTCTCATCTTATGGAGGGTGAAATGACGCCCGGAACCGAGATTGCTCTGAAAATTGATCAGACGTTAACCCAGGATGCCACCGGAACCATGGTGATGCTCGAGCTTGAGGCCATGGGGCTCGACCGGGTGAAAACCGAGGTTTCCGCGCAGTATGTGGATCATAACCTGCTTCAGGCGGATTTCAAAAATGCCGATGACCATCTTTTCCTCAAATCTGCCTGCGAGCGCTTTGGCGTCTGGTACAGCCGCCCGGGTAACGGGGTGAGTCACCCCGTGCACATGGAGCGCTTCGGAATTCCGGGCAAAACGCTGATTGGCTCCGACAGCCACACGCCTGCTGCAGGCGGACTCGGCATGCTCTCGTTCGGAGCCGGCGGAATCGACGTGGCGCTGGCCATGGCGGGTGAACCCATGCGCATTAAAATGCCGAAGGTGATGGGCATCAAACTGACCGGTGAGCTGCCGGACTGGGTGAGCGCCAAAGAGGTGATTCTGGAAATGCTGAGGCGTCATGATGTGGACGGCTGCCGCGGCATGGTGCTCGAATACTACGGACCCGGCGTGGGCAAACTTTCAGCTATGGACCGGCACGTGATTGCAAACATGGGTACCGAAACCGGCGCCACCTCCACCGTTTTTCCGGCCGATGATGCCGTTCGCTTTTTCCTCAAACAGCACGGACGTGAAAACGACTTCGTCGAAATGCTTCCCGATGAAGGCTGTGAATACGATGTGCATGAAGAAATCAATATGTCTGAACTGGAGCCGCTCATTGCCTGCCCGAGCTCGCCGGGCAACGTGGTGCCTGTACGTGAAGTTGCCGGCAGGAAGGTGAGTCAGGTTGTTATTGGCTCCTCGGCAAATCCAGGCCTGCGCGACTTTGGTATCGTTAGCCGTATTTTGAAAAATCAGACCACCAGCCCGGACGTCTCTTTCGACGTGAATCCATCATCCCGCACGGTTATTCAGAACCTGGCCAGGATGGACGACATGCTGCCGCTTATTCAGGCGGGGGCTCGTTTTCATCAGGCGGGCTGTCTTGGATGTATCGGAATGGGTCAGGCGCCGGCTTCAAATAAAATCAGTCTGCGAACCATGCCGCGCAACTTTAAAGGGCGCTCCGGCACGGCCGATGATCAGGTTTACTTATGCAGTCCGGAAACGGCAGCGGCCGCGGCGCTCACGGGTGAAATCACCGATCCGCGGGATCTTGAAAAGCTATTTGACATCAGCTACCCGAATTTTGAAGAGCCTGAAACCATGGAGGTCAGCCGGGATTTGCTCGTCGCTCCATCCGAAAACGGCAGCGGAATAAAGCTGGTTAAAGGGCCGAATATTGCCTCTTTTCCAGAATTCGGACCGCTTGAGAACGAGGCCAGAATGCCGGTCATCTTCAAAGTTTCGGATAATATTTCAACGGATGAAATCATGCCGGCGGGTGCGAAGGTGCTGCCATACCGCAGTAACATTCCGGGCATCAGCCAGTTTGTGTACTACCAGATGGATTCCAGCTTCAGTGAACGCGCACTTGCAGCGAAAGAAGAGTTTGGCGGGCATCTGATTGTCGGCGGACACAACTACGCACAGGGCTCAAGCCGGGAACATGCCGCGATTGCGCCCCGCTATTTGGGTCAGTTTGCCGTTATTGCAAAAAGCTACGCGCGCATTGGCTGGCAGAACCTGGTCAACTTTGGTATCATCCCGCTTGAGTTCATAAAAGAAGCCGATTTCAACACCATTGTACAGAGCGACATTCTGGAGCTTAAAGGAGTGCGAAATGCGCTTGAGAAGGGTGAAAACATCCGGGTGAAAAACATCACCCAGGAAACGGAATTTGAAGTCACGCACCAGATGAGCCCAAGGCAGGTAGAGATAATGCTGGCAGGAGGAGTTATTAATTTTACGAGGGAGAAGAAGATTTAGCTCGCGTAGCTCGCAATTGTGAATTGTGAATTGTGAATTTTTTGGACGCGGATTCACGGGGATTACGACGCAGGTTTTCGCAGAATATGTTTGTTTGATTCAAATATTAGAATCTAACAGACCTTCGACCTTCGACCTTTGACCTTGGACCTGCGACCATTCATTTCTGCGCTCCTCTGCTTTATAATCCGCGCTCCTCTGCGTCCCACCCTGTACAGTCGTTGAATATCTGCATTTGTGTTTTTGTCTTCCTACCTTGTTGTCAATACCTATCCCAAATGCACCTTTTGGCATGAAAATCTTCGAATCCAGATTACTGAATAACAAATACATTTCCATTTACCGCGACTCGGAGCTGAAGGCTTTTTACGATGTTCCTCCGCCCATACAACGAAAGGTAATCTATGCCCACCTGATTATCCATTCGGTTGTACTGATTGCGCTTTTCAGCTTTCTGTACCTGTTTACCGAAGGAATCCTTTTTGTTTCCGGTGCTCTGCTCGGACTGTTACTTTATGGCTTTATTGGCATTGAAACAGCATCCTATATGAATGAGAGAACCCGGCATCTGCTAAAGAAGTATTATTGGGTTTCGGTTCTTTTGCTGTCTGTTCTTGCCGGATTACTGGGTGCTCAAATTGGGGCTGCTGCATTCCAGCCCGACACCTCTTTCCTCTCCTTTTTTCTGCCTTTTATGGGCGCGATTTTTACAGCCATACTTGTATTCATCTGGGCTCAATTCGGGGTTAGCAAACTGCTCGAAGCTTCAGGCGTGCTCCACAGTAATATGGCGCGGATTGAGTCCGACGTTCGCTTTGCCTCTGAGGTTCAAAAGCGACTGCTGAAGAAAGAGGAAATCAAAAATGATGCAACCGGGCTTCAAGCCTCTGCCAGTAGTCTGCCGGCAAGTGAACTGGGCGGTGATTTTTTTGAGCTGAGCAAATCAGAAAACCAGCTTTTTGCGGCCGTGGGCGATATTTCGGGTCATAGCTTCGGAGCAGGGCTTCTTATGAGCATGACCAAAAGCGCGCTTCAAACGCACCTGAGCTACACCGGTGATCCTGCAAGGGTGATGGACTCCCTCAACCATATGCTGCTCAAACAATCCGACCGCAGCATGTTTGCCACCATGGTTTTGATGCGACTCGACCTCATCACCAGAAAAGCAGCGTTATGTAATGCGGGTCATGTGCCGGTATTTCACTATGTGAATGAAACCAAAACGCTTGAGACACGCTACCGGAAAGGCGTTGCCCTTGGGATGTCGAGCAGAGCCAGCTACGAAAACCTGGCGTTCGAAACCAGCCCGGGTGACCTCATCATACTGTACTCCGACGGGCTTGTGGAAACGCGCGATGAGGCGGGGCAGATTCGGGATGCCGGGTTCTTTGAGGAACTGGTGGTGAAACTGCTCAGAGAGCATCACCCTGCAAAAACACCGGACGAGATTGCTGATTTGCTGCTTCAGGAAGTAATCAAAACCGACCATGCTTCGGAGAGGGAAGACGACATCACCCTGGTAGTGGTCGGCGTCTAGAACAACCAGACCTACCTTGGCTGAATGCTGTCCAGTTCGGTGATTTTGAGCTCCCCTGAAATGAAGTCGCCTTCGCTGTAGCTGGCCACCCAAATATCGAAGCGGCCGGAACCATAGGCGGAGAGTGAAAGCATCGGATTTAGCGTGCCCGCGTACGCATCGTCGTTGCAAATCCACTGTCCGCTGGGTGTATTTATGATGAGCACCGTATCGTCGGATGAATCACTGGCCTCGTAAAATATGCGGAGGTCTGAAGTGTCTCCATCCCAGACCAGGCTCAGGTCGGGGGCGATTGCTGCGTAACCGCGACAGCCGACTCCAAGATTAAGTGAAAACACGTCCACGCTCCCGCCCGAAACCACGCTCACCGTATGCGGATCCGGAAGAAACCCACTCCCTAGCTCGATTCTGCCGTAGGTCGGGGGTTCGGTGAAGTCCAGACTTAATCCAGCCGAGGATGAGTTTGATGCTATTCCAGCCGTACCGCTTCCCGGCCCCATCGAGCTAAGCTCAGAAATAAACAGCGTGCCATCATAGTATTCCCCTTCATCGTAGCTTGCGATCCAGATGTCGTACTGACCCTCAGCAGGGTTCTGAATTTCAACGAGCGGGTTTACGGTATTGAGATCAATATCGGCATCGTCGTTACATACCCAGCTGCCGTCCGGGAGGTTGATGAGCAACACGGTATCATCACCCGGAGTATCCGCTTCGAAATACAGCCTCAGGGCCGGACTGCTTCCGCTCCACTGCAGCCTGTAGTCCGGACTGGCAGATGCGAAGCCACGGCAGTCATCACCCTGCAGATACGAAGCGTTTATTTCACCGCCGGAAATCACGGAAACGCTGAAAGGATCGGGGGTAAATCCCGCGTTCAGATTAGCCGAGCCAAAAGTAGAGTCGAGTCTGAAGTCAAGCTGCTCACCACCCGGCATTCCGGCCATCCTCCCCGTTGCTGAGTCAGTCCAGCGCTCCAATAGCGCATTTTCTTCCAGAATTTTATTAACCACCTGCATGGATAACAGGCTGCCCAGACGACCACCCGTAACCGACTCGGTTCGGACGTAGGTTGGAATTCCAATCATTTCGCCCCGCATGTTGGTTGCCACGCCACCGCTGTTTCCGGGCGACATTTCGGCGTTCGTTCTGAGCCAAACCGGCATGCGCTCACCATAAACCTCATCGTACTGAACCGACGAAATAATGCCGGTGGTAATTACGAGCTCGTTATCGCCAATTCCCGGATAACCAAAAACGGCCATTTGATCGCCGCGCCCTGAAACCTGACTCAGCGGAGCGGTTCTCAGCTGAGGAAACAGGCCTTTTTCAGATATGGCATCCAGGTAAGAATGAGGGTTTGAAACCGGATTTCCGCTCATATCCCCGGTGATGCGCAGCACGGCAAAGTCATACTCATCGGAATAACCAACCAGCTCGGCGCGAAACACCGGGCGGGCCGTTTCTGTGAGATCGGTGAGGGCATGAATTTCGAACTCATAATACCCCTCGGCCACGTGGCGGTTGGTGTAAATGAGGTTGGTACCCTCAACCAGACTGCCTGATCCCGCAGAAACTGGCGTCTGCACCTGAACAATCGCCATGGAAACCTGATCAATCTGTTCACGGTCCATCTGAAGCTGAGCCTGCGTGTCTTGCGGAAGGGTGATGAGGGCTGCAAAAGCCATCACAATTAAAAAAAAGACACAGCTATATCCCGGCTGCGAAAGAGAGTATTTGCCCATTATGCTAAATATGTGGAGTTGAAAGATCTGTTAGAGTTACAGTCCGGAAGACCCGCATCCCCCGCTGGTCTTCAGTATCCGGGCAGGACATCACCCGCATCACATATTACACATAAATGCTTGTTAAATCACCAGCAGATTCTGTTGGCTCTGTTCAGGCTTAAGCTGAAGACACCAGGACCGAAACTGCTTAATACTTTAATCCCGGAACTCGTTTCGCTTCAGGAAGTTGGGCATTTTTACTACGTTATTCTGCTCTTCATGGAAAACCGGACAGGCGCTTGCCGAAACCGGCGGCACCAGCCAGGACCAGTCGCCGGTAACCTCACGCTGCTGCTTCTTTTCGAGCTCGCTAAAGGTCATATACTGATCAGAGGCCGTATGGTGATCCACAATTTTAACCCCGTCTTCCTTAAATGAATGCAGCACCGCAAGGTTCAGCTCGACCATGGCACGGTCTTTCCAAAGAGTGGCCTCACGGGAGGTATCCAGGCCCATCAGACGGGCAACTTCCGGCAGTTTATTATACCGAAAAGCATCACCGAAATTTCGCGCTCCAATTTCTGTACCCATATAAAATCCGTTAAAAGGTGCGGTATGATAGCGAAGTCCGCCGAACGCCAGATCCATATCGCTGATAACCGGCAGCGCGTGCCACTTAAGCCCTAATGATGAAAAATCCATTTCCGGATGACGTATTTCCACTTCCAGAACTACCTTCGGATCACGGGGAAGCTCATATAGCACCGGCTCGTTATCATCCAGCTGGAGAATGAGCGGAAGCAGAACAAACGGGCCTTTTTCGCGCGGATTCCAGCCCAGACCGAGCGCATAGCGGGTGAAATCTTCCAAAAGCGGATCACCGGTAAAACTGCCATCAGCTTCACGGAAACCTGCATAGCGAATAAGCTGCGGATTATGGATGCGAATCCGATTACTAAATACAGACATAGCCGACCGGATACGCCCGCCATTAGTGGCAAAGACAAGATGTTCAGTCAGGGCCTCAAAAGCCGCATCTGTTGAGACTATTTCGCGCCGGTCGAAGGTGTGCAGCGAGCGCCAGTGGAGCCGGCCAATACAGCGGTTGCTGTTACGCCAGGCCAGACGTCCTGCTTCACTAAGCTCCCCTGAGGTTGGGATCCATGGCATTTCACCAGGCGGGTAATTGGCTGGCTGATTCAGCTCTTTCAGGATTTCATCATAACGGGCGCGGGCCTGCTTCGGTGAGTATAAAGCCGTGGATTCCTCATAAAGCTGATGCAGGAACTGAATAATTTTACCGTTAAGGGAATCCGTTTCGGCCTGATATTCCTGGTTTAACTGAGTACTGCAGGAATCGTTCTCATCAGCATCGTATAGTGACGAATGCTTTGTTGTCATCTTCATTATCGTCGTTATTTCCTGAACTTGCGATCAATAACTTTCCGGTCGGAAAATCAGGTTAAAGTTATGGTAAACGGCGGTACAATCTGGTTGAATATACCTTTACCGATGGCTGCTGTCTATTTCATACGTTTCAAACAAAGACACTAACGGGAAACGATCCCGGAGCGTACAAGTTTACTGATTATGACCCGGGTATACCTTCAAACAGCACTTTTTCCGGAATTGACCAGAACCCGTTTTCCGACAGCTTAAAACAACAAGAGCCCGACCAAGGGAAGGGCTCATGCTGGCATTAAGCCAGATCGTGGCTTATGCTTTAACCGTTAAGAGGTACTCAGTTTTTATTTATGATGGAATATTTTTGGGATCGAAACTTTGAAGCACGCGAATATAATTAGCTCTTTCGAATGATCCCGGATCAGCGACAGATGCCGAGCTCATGGCTCCTTTCATTTCTTCCACGGATTCGTACCCTTTTTCTTCCATCCATTCGGTCATCTCCGAAAGCATCTGCGACAAAGCGTCCGGGCCTTTGAAAAGGAGAACGGAGGCCATCATAACCGCATCGGCACCGGCAAGAATCATTTTGATGGCATCTTTGGCGTCGTGTATACCCGTAGTTGCAGCAAGGCTTCCCTTGAGATGGGGTCGCAGTAATCCAATCCAGCGAAGCGGCAGTCTTTTTTCGAATGAGCTGCTTAGCTGCAGGCTGGGCTCTACGTCCATCTCATCCAGATTAATATCCGGCTGATAGAAACGATTAAACAGCACAAGTCCATCGGCTCCGGCACCCTCAATTCGAGTGGCCATGTTGGCAAAAGCGCTGAAGTACGGGCTCAGCTTTACAGATACAGGAATATTAACCGCTTCCTTCACCGACCTGATATCATCCAGATACATTTGCTCAACTCTGTCGGATGTTAAGGTCGGATCGGCAGCAATGTAGTAGATATTCAGCTCGAGAGCATCGGCGCCGGCTTCCTCCATCTGACTTGCAAACGACATCCACCCTCCTTTTGAAATACCGTTCAGGCTGGCAATAACCGGAATATCCACCGTTTTTTTGATTTTATGAATTTGGTCGAGATAATCTTCGGCATGCAGGTTATGGTATTCCTGAGGCTGCGGAAAGTAGCTAAGCGCTTCGGAATAGCTTTCCCCTGTTGTATTGAGAAAGTGATCCAGTGCCTGATTTTCTTTTTTGATCTGTTCCTCAAAAAGAGAGTACATCACAATTCCCGCGGCGCCTGCATCCTCAAGCTGCTTAACTCTGTCGATATCAGTTGAAAGTGGTGAAGCCGAAGGAACCAGCGGATTCTTCAACCGGAGGCCCAGATAGGTGGATTCGAGATTCATGGTGATATAAATTTGATGTTAAAAAAGATGGTAATGATCAGGATCAGGATTAGGAGTCGGTATCGGATGAAGCATCGGGCTCATAGAGCTTTTCCGTTTGCTCGTATACTTTCCACTGATTCTGGATTTCCTCTTTGGCCTGCGCCATAAGCTCGCGTGCTATTTTAGGCTGGGTTTTGGCCAGCAGCAGATAGCGCATTTCGTTGTAGGCATAATCCTTGAAATCTACCTTCGGTGGTTTGGAATCCAGCTTAAACGGGTTTTTACCCTCGGAACGCTTGGACGGGTCGAATCTGAATAACGGCCAGTAGCCTGATTCGACGGCCAGTTTCTGCTGATTCAATCCGTACTTCATATCGTAACCATGCGCGATACAGTGGCTGTATGCAATAATAATTGAAGGCCCGGGGTAGCGCTCTGCCTCTATAATGGCCCGCAGCGACTGCGCATCGTTTGCTCCCATCGCTATGCGTGCCACATAAGCGTGGCCACCGGCAACTGCAATCATTCCGAGATCCTTTTTACCGGTTCGTTTACCTGCAGCGGCAAATTTTGCAATAGCTCCAAGAGGAGTTGCTTTCGAGCACTGCCCACCCGTGTTAGAATAAACCTCGGTGTCCATCACCAGAATATTCACATTACGGCCGCTAGCCAGAACGTGGTCGAGACCGCCGTATCCGATATCATAAGCCCAGCCGTCGCCGCCGAACATCCACACGCTTTTAACCACCAGGTAATCGGCTACGCTAAGCAGCGTTTTAGCTTTTGGATGGCCGGATGTTTCAAGTTCCTTCTTGAGAACGGCAACCCGCTCGCGCTGTTCAAAGATTCCAGGTTCATCGGACTGATCGGCGTTCAGAATCTGATCAACCAGATCGCCGTTTAAAGTATCCCGCATGCCTTTCAGCATTTCCAGGGCATAATCTCTGATTTTATCGATCGTTACCCGGTAGCCCAAGCCGAATTCGGCATTATCTTCAAACAGGGAGTTCGACCATGCCGGGCCCAGACCCTGTGCGTTCTTGGTGTACGGCGTAGTTGGCAGGTTACCGCCATAAATGGATGAACAGCCCGTGGCATTGGCAATCACCATGCGGTCGCCGAACAGCTGGGTAACCACCTTGATATACGGCGTTTCTCCACAGCCCGTACACGCGCCTGAAAATTCGAAAAGGGGCTGCAGGAATTGAGATCCTTTAACCGTTTCGGTTTTGAGCAGGGAACGGTCGTATTCCGGGATATTCAGGAAGAAGTCCCAGTTTTCAATTTCCTGCTCTTTTATCGGCTCAACGGCTGCCATATTCAGGGCTTTGCGGCCTACTTCCTTACGGTCTTTAGCCGGACATACTTCCACACAAAGGTCGCAGCCGGTACAATCTTCAGGGGATACCTGAATGCTTATTTTGGTGTTATCCGGCCATTCGCGCCCTTTGGCATCCATGTATTTGAAGGTCTCCGGCGCATCGGCCAGAAGATCGCCATCGAAGGCTTTCATCCGTATTACCGCATGCGGGCAGACCATCATACATTTACCGCACTGAATACAAATATCAGGCTCAAGTACAGGTATTTCCTGGGTGATGTTCCGCTTTTCCCAGCATGTTGTTCCGGTCGGGAAAGTTCCGTCTTCAGAAAAAGCACTCACGGGGAGGTTATCACCATTACCGGCAATAATTTCCGCTATTACATCCTGAACGAAATCAGGGGCTTTTTCAGATACCGGGCGGCGCATGTGAATCTCCGACTCTGCCATGGCCGGAACATCAATCTGATACAGATTTTCTATGGTGTTATCAACAGCCTTGTAGTTGCTCTGCAGAATGTCTTCACCCTTATTACCATAGGCTTTGTAAATGGCTTCCTTGATCAGCTCTACGGCTCTTTCTTTAGGAAGAATCTCCGATATTGCGAAGAAGCAGGTTTGCATTACGGTATTTATACGATTGCCCATTCCGTTGTCTTTGGCAACCTTGTAGGCATCAATACCATACACTTTCAGCTCTTTTTCGATAATTTGCTGCTGAACCTCATTTGGCAGGTTTTTCCAGATTTCCTCCGGAGCAAAAGGCGCATTAATCAGAAATGTAGCACCCTTTCTGGCGTGTCTTAGAATATTCAGCTGGCGCAGAAACTGAAACTGATGGCAGGCTATGAATTTGGCCTTATCAATTAAATATGCAGACCGGATTGGCTTCGGTCCAAAGCGCAGATGAGATACGGTTGTGGCTCCGGACTTCTTGGAATCGTATACAAAATAGCCCTGCGCATAATTCTCTGTGTTATCACCAATAATCTTGATGGAGTTTTTGTTCGCGCTAACGGTTCCGTCGGCTCCCAAACCAAAGAATAAACCTTCGAATGTTTCAGGATCGGCCTCCCAGCCGTTTGAATGAAGTTCGAGGCTCCTGCCGGTTACGTCATCATTAATACCAATTGTGAAGTGATTTTTGGGCTTTACTTCATTCAGCTCGTCAAATACCCTTTTAACCATTACCGGGGTAAACTCTTTAGATGAGAGACCGTACCGGCCGGCTATAATTCTTGGAATCTTTCCGAAGGGTTTCCACTCTTCCGTTTCGTTTTCCATGAATGCAGTTACAACATCCAGATAAAGCGGGTCGCCTGTACTTCCGGGCTCTTTAGTTCTGTCGAGTACAGCCACAGCCTTAACCGATGCCGGAATTGCTTCAATCAAATCCTGCATACTGAACGGGCGATACAGGCGCACTTTTAACACACCGGTCTTTTCACCCTTTTTATTGAGCTGGTCTACCGTTTCGTGAACGGTTTCTGCGCCTGAACCCATCAGAATAATGATTCTGTCGGCATCTTCGGGCCCGTGGTACTCAAACAGCTGGTACGCCCTGCCGGTTAACTCCTCAAATTCTCTCATCTTTTGTTTTACGATTCCCGGGCAGGCATCATAGTATTTATTAGATGATTCCCTTGCCTGGAAGAATACGTCAGGGTTCTGCGCTGTACCGCGAATAACCGGGTTATCGGGCGAAAGTGCACGCTTACGATGTTCGATGATTTTATCATCATTCATCATTTTTTTGAGCACTTCATCGGTTACGGGCGTTATTTTCTGAACTTCGTGTGAGGTTCTGAAGCCATCAAAAAAGTGAATAAACGGGATGCGGGATTCAAGTGAGGCGGCATGCGTAATAGCGGCCAGGTCCATCGCTTCCTGAACGCTGTTGGAGCTTAACATACCCACGCCGGTCATTCTCATGGCCATCACATCGCTATGATCGCCAAATATCGAGAGCGCATGAGAGGCAACCGTTCTGGCTGCCACATGCACAACGGCCGGTGTTAATTCCCCTGCAATTTTGAACAGATTCGGCATTTTGAGCAGAAGCCCCTGCGAAGCGGTAAATGTCGTACCAAGAGCACCGGTCTGAAGCGCACCGTGAAGCGTACCGGCCGCTCCTCCTTCACTCTGAAGCTCAATAACTTCCGGAACGGTACCCCAGATATTCTTTCTGCCGGCCATACTCCATTCATCTGACCATTCCCCCATTCCCGAGGACGGCGTTATGGGATAGATAGCTATCACTTCGCTTAATTTATGAGCTACGTGCGCGGTAGCCTCATTTGCATCAAGGGTAATTTGTTTTTCTTGCATTATGCAGTCTCCGCTATGTTTGTTCAAAAATTCTTTATGATCGTAGTCAATTCATTGCAGTCGCATTCATCAATCATGGATTTATAGGTGTTCACCTTTGCATCCTTATAAAGCTGTCTGATGTCTTCCATGCTCTTTCGGTAGTGCTCATGGATACTGCACTGGTGTTTTTCATTGCAGGCGCCATTAAATATCCCGCACTTACTGAATGCATCAAGACCGTCTATTACTTCAATTACATCGAGAAGCGTAATTGAATCTGCTTCTCTGGCTAACTGATAGCCCCCCGTTGGTCCCTTCATGGAAATCAGCAGCTTTTGCCTCACAAGCAACTGAAGGATTTTGCTCAGATAGTGGCTCGGAATCTGCTGGGTTGATGCAATGCTCTTCAGATCCACATTTTTATTATGGTTTGAATTACAGGCTATATGAAGCATAGCCTGCAAACCGTAATGACAAGAAGCTGATAACATTATTTTCTTAAATCAGGACAGGTACAGGACCGTAATAAAAAACAAGTTGTGTGTGAACCGAATTTTCTGCCCGTCTGCTGCGTGTAGCCGCTACCTCTCAGCAGCGATTTCCAAAGCAATTGTTAACAACACCATACGGGTATTATAGATAATTGGACAAAAAACTCTAAATAATAGTACTGAAAAAAGCTTCACTGCACAAACAGGCTTGCTTATTTTTATACGGTCTAAAGAATGAGGATCATAATCGCTGAGTTTGCAGCTGACATATAACCATAAGTACCCGGCATATTCGGGTCACCGTCTGCGGTGCTTTTTCCAAACGAACAGACATATTGCTTTTCATTTTTCATAATCCAAGCCCCTGAAGCAAGCGGTCGGCATTGTCTTCAACTGATAAACATTAACCCGGCTAAGAGCCTACTGTTTTTTGATAAATCTCCATCCGGAATGGCCGCAAATCCCCGCTTCCCCAAGCGCACAAAATTGATATAAAAAACTAATTTTGCTCATTTTAGGCATTGGTATTTTTACAGGGCACAAATATTTTGGATAAATAGGTATAGAACTCGTATTATATATTCAAATCCCAATATAACTTCAGTTACTATGCTATCAGATTTCGGGAATGTTCTGCTTTTCATGCTTTATGGTTCACTTTTCGTGGCCGTGGCATTATTTGTTGCCAAACTGGTACGGCCTCACAGACCCAATGCGGATAAGCTTTCCACTTATGAATGCGGTGAAGAACCCATTGGTGATGCCCGCATACAGTTCAACAACCGGTTCTATATAATCGGGCTGATGTTTTTGATTTTTGAGGTGGAAATTCTGCTGCTGTTCCCATGGGTGATGGTCTTTCAGGATCTGGGCTGGTATGCTTTTTCGGCCATGCTGGTTTTCGTATCCCTGATTTTTATCGGCTTTATTTACGAGCTCGGCAAGGGACATTTGAAATGGGATTTACCTTCGCCTGCTGTTCCGGAGTATCAGGAGGGAGTTGGGGTGGTAGAAAAAGACATTTATATAGATGAAGAATCCTACGAGACAGACAGCGACCAGACATTTAAATGATTAATCGGATTTCCTATGGGACTGCTGGATAAAAAATACCATGACAGTAACATCATTATTGTTAACCTCGAAAGTGCCCTCAACTGGGCACGGAAATCATCGCTTTGGTACGAGCAGTTTGGGTTAGCCTGCTGTGCCATTGAAATGATGGCTACAGCTGCCTCAAGATATGATTTCGACCGGTTTGGCATCATCCCGCGCTCTTCCCCCAGGCAGGCCGACGTAATGATTGTTGCAGGTACGGTTACCATGAAAATGGCCTCCCGCATACACAAGCTGTACGAGCAAATGTCGGAGCCGCGCTATGTAATAAGCATGGGCTCCTGCTCCAACTGCGGCGGCCCATACTGGGAACACGGGTATCATGTGCTTAAAGGTGTAGACAAAGTAATTCCTGTGGATGTCTACGTGCCCGGCTGCCCTCCGCGACCTGAAGCCCTGCTTGAAGGCTTTCTTAAGCTTCAGGAGAAAATCATGAATGAAACTCTTGTCGAAAAGAAGGATCCCGCCATAGAAAAGGAATAATCCGAACACGTAAAGTAACGCTTCAGCATACGTACTATGTCTAAAACAACTCAGGAACTATTTGATTATCTGAACGCTGCTTTCCCTGAAGCAGAACTTCTGCACGAGTCAGCCGCACTAGGAGATTCGTGGGTTAGCATTCCCGCGGACGCCTGGAAAGAAATTGCCAAATTTTTGAGGGACGATCAGCAGATGCGCTTCGATACGATGATGTGCCTTAGCGGTATACACTACCCGGATCAAAACCTTTTGGCCATAGCATGCCATCTTAACGCCTCCGAAAAAGGGTATAAACTGGCGATAAAAGTAAAGGTCCCTGAAGACAATCCCGTTATCGATTCCGTAGAGTCTGTTTGGAAAACGGCCGACTGGCACGAACGGGAAGCTTACGATATGTTCGGGATTGAGTTTAAAGGACATCCGGATATGCGCCGGATTTTGTGCCCCGACGACTGGGAGGGCTATCCGCTGCGTAAAGATTATGTGCCTCAGGATAGTTATCAGGGCATTACTACCAAATATACTGAGGTGGAAGAATCCCATGATTGAAGTCGTTCGCAAAGGCAATTCCCGCCCGGAAATGGTTATTAACATGGGGCCTCAGCACCCGTCTACACACGGCGTACTCAGGCTGGAAGTAACCCTCGACGGTGAACTCGTTACTCATGTAAGGCCGCACATCGGCTACCTGCACCGCTGCTTCGAAAAGTACGCAGAAAAGATGGACGACTACTCTAAAGTGACGCCCTACACCGATCGTATGGACTACGTATCGGCTATCAATCAGGAGCATGGATACGCCATTGCTATGGAAAAGCTCCTGAGTATTGAAGTGCCCGATCGTGTTGAGCACATCCGTGTGATTATGGCTGAACTTCAGCGGATTGCAAGTCACCTGCTTGCCGTTGGTACCTTCGGCCTCGATTTAGGCGCGTTCACTCCCTTTTTATACGTCTTTACCGAGCGCGAGAAAATCCTGGATATATTTGAAAAAACATCTGGTGCGCGACTGCTTTACAACTATATCTGTGTGGGCGGCCTGATGCGCGATGTGGATGAGGATTTCAAAAAGGATACCGCTGAATTCGTACGCACTTTCCGTCCGAAAATCACAGAGCTGCAGGATCTGCTCAGCTACAATTCAATTTTTATTAAAAGGACCGCTAACGTCGGCATTCTGCCGGAAAAAGTAGCGCTTAACTTTGCATCATCCGGCCCCGTTTTACGCGGCTCCGGGGTGAAATGGGATCTTCGCAAAAACGACCCCTACTCCATTTACGACCGCTTTGATTTTGATATCCCTGTGGGTAAAGGCGAAGTAGGAACACTGGGTGACTGCTGGGATCGCTATATCGTAAGAGTGCATGAGATGGAGGAAAGCTGCAAAATTATCGAACAGGCCCTTGAATCCATGCCCGATGAAGGCGATGTACAACAAAACGTACCGAAGAAAATTCGTACCAAGCCAGGCGAGATCTATTCCCGCACAGAAAGCCCGCGCGGTGAGCTTGGCTACTACATAATCAGCGACCAATCTTCCAAACCGTTCCGGCTAAAAGCCAGAACTCCCAGCTTCGTAAACCTGAGCGTACTTCCTGCTATTTCCCGCGGCAGCCTGATGTCGGACCTGGTTGCCATTATCGGTAGTATAGATATCGTATTAGGGGAGGTTGACCGATGAATTCAGGAAATCGTACAGTCTATCAAAAGAAATCACTTCGCTTATGACTTCGCTTGAAACCATTCCTGTAGCTTTACTGGCGCTTTTTCCGCTTACCGTCATTTTGATTTATGCACTTTTTGCCATTTGGATGGAGCGTAAAGTTGCCGGTTTTATCCAGGATCGTCTCGGCCCCATGCGGGTTGGCGGATGGCACGGCTGGGCGCAGTCGTTTGCCGATCTGCTTAAACTCATTCAGAAAGAAGACATCATCCCGACCGATACCAGCAAGTTTTTATTCAAATTCGCCCCCTTCCTTATGTTTGCAGCTTCCTATGCTGCTTTCGCCGTTATACCATTCAGCAGCGCCTACATGGGCAGCAATATCGATATAGGGGTGTTTTATATACTGGCCATTACCTCACTGCTTACCATCAGCGTGATTATGGCAGGATGGGCATCAAACAATAAATGGTCTCTTTTGGGGGCCATGCGCAGCGCGGCGCAGATGGTAAGTTATGAAGTGCCCACCATTATGGCAGTGCTTTCGGTGATCGTTGTGGCCGGCTCGCTTAACCTGATGACCGTAACTGAAATGCAGTCCGGCAACGACATCCTTGGTTTCATACCGAACTGGCTGATTTTCCAGAATCCGTTTCTGCTGGTAGCCTTTGTCATTTTCTTTATCTCCATCCTGGCTGAATCTCACAGGGTGCCCTTCGACCTTCCAGAATCCGAATCGGAACTCGTAGCCGGATTTCAGACCGAATATTCCGGCATGCGCTGGGCCATGTTTATGCTGGCCGAGTATGCTGATATGCTCCTGCTATCACTGCTTGGTGCGGTACTCTTTTTCGGCGGATGGAACAGCCCGTTTGGAGAATTCATGGGAGGTCCGGTCTGGGGCTTTATATGGTTTATGCTTAAAGGCATGATTCTCGTTTTCGTGATGATGTGGATCCGATGGACCCTGCCCCGCTACCGTGTGGATCAGCTCATGCACTTGTGCTGGAGCGTGCTCATTCCAATATCCTTTGTCAATTTTGTACTCATAGCGCTGTGGGAGATGCTTTTCTAAGCGAAAGGTGATTTCGATATGGTAAAAAACTTCAAACAAGGCGTGAAGACGTTTAAAACAATCTTTAAAGGAATGGGGATTACGATTCGCCATTTTTTCGGGCCGTCGGTAACCCTTCAGTACCCGGATGAACGCGATATCCTGCCCAAGCGCGCCCGCAGCAGACTTTTTGTGAATATTGATGACTGCATTGGCTGCAACCTCTGCGCAAGAGCCTGCCCGGTAAATTGTATTGATATTGAAACGGTGAAAGCCGGCGCAGATGAGGATTTAGGCACAACCTCCAACGGAAAACAAAAGCGTCTGTGGATCTCCCAGTTTGATATCGACATGGCGAAATGCATGTACTGCGACCTGTGCGTGTACCCATGCCCTACCGAATGTATTTATATGGTCCAGGAGTATGAGTTTTCCGAATTCGACCGGAGTAACCTTCTCTACAAATTCAGCGACCTTTCGCCTGAAAGAGTTGCCGAAGTAAAAGAAACGGCCAAAACCGAAGCCGAAGAGGCAGAGAAAAAGAAGGCCGAAGCCGCTGCAGCCAAAACCGCTAAAGCTCCCGATGATAAGCCTGCCCGGGTTCCAGGTCGTGTACCAGGAAAAGTGCCGGGTGGAGCAACACGGGTTCCCGGCAGTGTACCGGGCGGTGGCAAAGCGCAAGTTCCGGGTGGAGGAGCAGCCCGGATCCCCGGTGGTGGTTCTAAGAAAGTCCCCGGAAGTGGCGCAGCTCAAATACCCGGCGGCGGAGCTAAGAAAGTACCCGGAACTGGCGCAGCTCAAGTCCCCGGCGGAGGTGCTAAGAAAGTCCCCGGAACTGGCGCAGCGCAGGTGCCCGGAGGCGGAGCTAAGAAAGTCCCAGGAGCTGGTGCAGCGCAGGTCCCCGGTGGAGGAGCTAAGAAAGTCCCTGGAACTGGCGCAGCTCAGGTGCCCGGCGGAGGTGCTAAGAAAGTGCCCGGAGCTGGTGCAGCGCAGGTGCCCGGAGGAGGTGCTAAGAAAGTACCCGGAAGCGGCTCAGCTCAGGTACCCGGCGGAGGAGCCAAGAAAGTCCCCGGAGCTGGCGCAGCGCAGGTGCCCGGGGGCGGAGCTAAGAAAGTACCCGGAGGAGGTGCTCCTAAAGTCCCGGGTAAGTCAACCGGAAAACCAGAAGAAAATAAAAACAATACGTCTGCCAATAAGCCGGACAAAGAGGAAAATTGATGGAATTTACAGCAATCCTTTTCTACGTTTTTTCAATAACGACGCTCGGCAGCGCCCTGTTTATGGTGTTCTGCAAAAATATCGTTCATGCCGCCTTTGCCCTGATGTTCACCCTGCTTGGCGTGGCTGCGCTCTATGTGCTTTTGTTCGCCGATTTTCTGGCGGCAACTCAGGTGCTTGTTTATGTGGGCGGCATTCTGATTCTCATTTTATTCGGAGTGATGCTCACCACGCAGGGATTTTCATCAAATCTGAAGGCACTCACCACAAATTTACTGCCGGTTTCTGTTGTGATGGCATTTGTGGCGGCCGGAATGATGTACGTCTTCTACACATCCTCCTGGCCTGTTGTAGTGATGGACGAGCCCGACAGCACCATTACCGGTCTGGGCATGCTTTTGCTTCATGAATACATGCTTCCCTTTCAAATAACCGGAGTACTGCTGCTAATAGCGATTATTGGCGCCTTACTTATGGCAACCCGAATTAAACACCCTAACTGAGAACCCCTCAATCATGGAAAACTCATTTCTCCAATGGCTTGCACAACCTGAGTTAACCCACTATCTGATGCTGGGGGCAATGCTTTTTTGTATAGGTATCACGCTTGTGCTCACGCGCAGAAACGTCATAATGGTTCTTATGGGAATCGAGCTGATTCTCAATTCGGCAAACATCAATTTCATAGCCTTTTCCCGCTACAGCGTCATTACGCTCGACGGTCATCTGACCGCTCTTTTCCTGATAATTCTGGCCGCCGCTGAAGCCGCCGTTGCGCTTGCCATTGTGCTCAATATCTACAATCGCTTTAAAACGATCGATATTGATGAAATTAGCTTACTGAAAGGGTAATAAAGTATGGAACAAACCATGTTGCAACTATCTCTGCTGATTCTTCTGATTCCTTTCGCGGGGTTTCTGATTCTCATTTTTTTCGGTAAACGACTGCCGCGGCAGGGCGACTGGCTCGGGACCTCGTTTCTTGGCATCACCCTTTTGATGTCGGTTTTCCTGCTGATCTCCAAAATTGCATCCATCCCCGGAGATACCCTCAGCTATTCGTTTTCCTGGGTAATTATTGGCAATCCGGACGCCGGTGGCTTCTCTGTCGATTTGGGAGTTATGATCGACAACCTCACGGTCGTAATGCTCGTCGTGGTGATGCTCGTGAGCTTTCTGGTGCACCTGTTCTCGATTGGCTACATGAAGGATGATCCCCGGTACTCCCGGTATTTCTCCTATCTGGGTCTTTTTACCTTTTCCATGACGGGCATCGTGCTTACCGACAACCTGCTGATGATGTACATCTTCTGGGAACTCGTGGGTATCAGCTCCTATCTGCTGATCGGATTTTGGTATGAGAAAAAATCGGCTTCCAATGCAGCAAACAAAGCGTTTATCGTAAACCGTATAGGTGATGCGGGGATGTTTATCGGGATCATGATTCTCTTCATTCATTTTTCCACCTTCTCTTTCGACGCCATTTTTAGCGGTATTCAGGCCGGTGATCTTCCGTTCCAGAGTACTGCATGGCTTACCGCTGCCGGTATTCTGATTTTCTGCGGAGCTGTTGGTAAATCGGCTCAGTTTCCACTACACGTCTGGCTTCCCGACGCCATGGAAGGCCCCACGCCGGTGAGTGCGCTTATCCATGCGGCCACGATGGTTGCCGCCGGGGTCTACCTGATTGCGCGCATGTTCCCGATTCTCACCGCCGAAGCGCTGCTGGTGATTGCCTATATAGGCGCCATCACTGCGCTCATAGCCGCAACCATTGCCCTCACCCAGCACGACATTAAGAAAATACTGGCGTATTCCACGATTAGTCAACTAGGCTATATGGTGATGGCGCTGGGCGTTGGCGCGTTCACGGCCGGTTTTATGCATCTTGTAACACACGCGGCTTTCAAAGCCGGTCTCTTCCTGGGAGCCGGCAGCGTGATTTTTGCCATGCACCATGCGCTTCACCAAAAGCATGATCATAAGACCGACGCTCAGGATTTACGCAATATGGGCGGATTAAAAAGCCGGATGCCTTTAACCTACTGGACTTTCCTCATTTTCACGCTGGCCATTTCGGGCGTGCCGCTTACCTCCGGTTTCCTCAGCAAGGATGAAATTCTGGCCGGAACGCTGGCATTCAGCTCGCTTAACGGACATTACCTGCTGCCAGTTATCGGGTTTGTGGTTGCAGGTTTAACCGCATTCTACATGTTCCGACTGTTCATCCTCACCTTCCATGGAAAACATGCCGACGAAAGCCGGGTTTCCGACCTGAAGGAATCACCCTTCACCATGACCATACCGCTGATGATTCTAGCGGGATTGTCCACCTTCGTTTTTTACAGCTTCAATCCTTTTGCGGCATCCGGGGGCTGGTTCTTCAGCGCCATTGAGCGTCCGCTTAGCTTGGTACCCGAGGCGCTGCAGCCGGCGAGTGCGGAGGTATTTGCTCAGGCCGTTTCAGCACTTCACACTCCGGCCCTTATCCTTTCCATCATTATAGCCGGCGCCGGCATTTTCGGCGCTGTATGGGTGTACCAATGGAAAAAAACCAGCGCGGTACAGATTTCCGAAAAGTTCGGAGCGCTCTATCGCGGCTCTTTCAACAAATGGTATTTCGACGAAATGTATCAGGCTGTTTTTATAAACGGCACTTTCATCATTACAAAAGTACTCCGCTGGTTCGATGAAACCATTGTAGACGGTATTGTGAACGGCGCAGCTTATGTATTCGAGCGGTTCTCGGTAGTAAACCGATGGTTCGACGAACACATTATCGACGGTCTGGTAAACCTGACCGCTCTGGGTACGGGAGTATTAGGAAAGGTCCTCAGAAAAGTACAAACCGGAAAAATACAGCATTACCTGGCCTTTGTAGTGCTGGGCATGCTTGTATTCTACTTCATCATTATTTGACAGATCACTGTTGTAAGAACTTTATTAATGTAGACTAACTGTTATGGAACTTCAATTTTTAGGAATAGGCATACTCACCTGGATACTTTTCCTGCCGGTTGCCGGTATGATTCTTATCCTGCTGATACCCGGTGAAAGAATACAGGCTATCCGGATTACAGCTACGGCCATAACGGGCCTGCAGGTTATTCTTGCGGCAGTCATCTTCCGGCACTTCGACCGGGGGATTGAAGGCATCAATTCCATTGAGGGGTTCCAGTTTGTGGAGCAGTTCAGCTGGATAACCGTTGAAGCCGTGCCCTGGTTTGGCAGAATCGAAATTTTCTACTTCCTCGGAATCGATGGCCTCAGCGTGCTTATGATAATGCTTACGGCCCTCATCGGCCTCATTGGCGCCATCTCCTCGTGGACCATCACCAAGCAGGTGAAAGGCTATTTCGCCCTGTACATGCTTCTCATAACCGGTATGATGGGTGTTTTCCTTGCCCTTGATTTCTTCCTGTTCTTCATCTTCTGGGAAGTAATGCTGCTGCCGATGTACTTCCTGATCGGAATCTGGGGAGGTCCGAGACGCGAATATGCCGCTATCAAGTTCTTCCTGTATACTTTCGTAGGCGGTATTCTGATGATGCTGGTGATGCTTGCCCTGTACTTCAGCGTGGCCGTTCCCGACCCTGTAACCGGCGAGCTTGTACATACCTTCAACCTGCTGCACATGATGAACCCGGCCTACTATGTGGAGGGCTCCCTGCTTGCAGGCGTTGATACAACCTGGAGATATGTGGCATGGATGGCGCTCTTCATCAACTTTGCGATTAAGATACCGCTGTTCCCGTTTCACACCTGGCTGCCCGATGCCCACGTAGAAGCGCCCACGCCTATAAGCGTAATTCTGGCCGGTGTGCTTCTGAAGCTTGGAACCTACGGCCTGCTGCGCATCAGCTTCCCGATTTTCCCCGATGGCACCATGTATTTCATGATTTTCATGGCGGTGCTCGGTATGATAAGCATCATTTACGGAGCCTTCTGTGCCCTGGCTCAGGACGACTTCAAAAAGCTGATTGCCTACTCCTCTATTTCACACATGGGTATTGTAGTACTTGGTATTGCAGCGCTCAATACGCAGGGTATGGTTGGCGGCGTGCTGCAAATGTTTAACCACGGTATTATAACAGCCGTGCTCTTCCTTATGGTGGGCGTTGTGTACGACCGCACCGGCAAAAGAGGCCTCAACGATTTCGGAGGCCTGGCCAATCAGATGCCGAAATATACCGGTATCGCTATGGTCGGCATGTTTGCCGCTCTCGGACTTCCGGGCCTTAACGGCTTCGTGAGCGAGCTGTTCTCCTTCCTCGGCGCATTCGAAGCCTACCGCTGGATCGCCATAGTTTCTGTCTTCGGAATTATCATAACCGCGGGCTACATCTTATGGACCCTTCAGCGGGTATTCCTCGGCAAAACGCCAGAACACCTTACGAATCTCAAAGACCTTACCACGCGCGAACTCGTGTGTTTTATTCCACTGGTTATTCTCATCATCCTGCTTGGCGTATATCCCTCGCCGGCCATTGAGCTGATGAACACCTCGCTCAGTTACCTGGTGCAGGTAGTTACCGTACCCGCTTACTAACCGGATAGCATCATGCGCGTAAACCGAATTTATACTGCAAACCAACGAATCCATGACTGAGCATATCCTGGAAAGTATCGGATTATTCATACCCGAGATTATTCTTGTAGCGGCGTTTTGTGCAATCATCATATTTGATCTGCTGCTCAAAAAGCGCACTCAGGTGGGCGGGTGGATACTGCTTGCCGCGCTGCTGCTGTGTGGAATCGCACTTGCGGCACAGTGGGGAATAAGCTCATCCGCTTTTTTTGAGATGATTGTGATTGATCCCTTCGCGCTCTTCTTCAAATTCCTGCTGGTGGTTTCGGGCGTATTCATCATACTGTTTTCCATGCAGAATGAGGAACTTATGCCCTACAAGAGCCGTATCAGCGAGTACTATATGCTCATTTCAGGGATGATGCTCGGCATGTTCCTGATGGTGAGCTCCACCAACCTGCTGATGATGTATCTGGCGTTCGAAATGACGAGTATCAGCTCGTATGTACTTGTCGGATTTACGAAGAAGTCTATCCGCTCGGCGGAGTCCTCTGTTAAGTACATCATCTTTGGCTCGGTGAGTTCGGGTATTCTTATTTACGGCATTTCGCTGATTTACGGCCTTACCGGAAGCCTCAATATTTTCGAAATCGGCGCGGCCATGAGCGCGATGGAATCAACGCCCGTATTCTCGATGGCCCTGCTTATGGTTGTAACAGGCATCGGCTTCAAAATTGCGATTGTGCCCTTCCATTTCTGGGCACCGGATGTGTATGAAGGCGCCCCCATCACCATAACCGCCCTTCTTGCGGTAGCGTCTGAAATTGCCGCCATCACCATGCTTATTCGCTTCTTCAGGATTTCATTTACGGGTGAAGATGCTTCAGGATCATTCATTATGATTCCCGAAGGTATACGCTGGGATATGCTCCTCGCTATACTGGCAGCGGCTACTATGATTCTTGGAAACCTGTCGGCTCTCTGGCAGGATAACATCAAGCGCATGCTGGCCTACTCGAGTATCGCCCATGCCGGCTATATTATGATGGGTGTGGTGGTAATGACCGATCAGGGAATTTCGGCCGTAATGCTCTACGCATTTATGTATTTGTTTATGAACCTTGGTGCTTTTTATGTGGCCATGCTGTTTTCAAACAAGTTTCACACAGAATCAATCGAGGCCTACAAAGGGCTGGGATACCGCACACCATTTGCTGCAATAGCCTTTACCGTCTTTCTGGTATCCCTAACCGGACTGCCACCCACGGCTGGTTTCATCGCCAAGCTTTACATATTCGGTGCGGCAGTAAATGCCGGCTGGATCTGGCTGGTTCTTATTGCAGGCGTTATGACCATCGTTTCTCTTTTTTATTACATCCGGGTTGCCAGAAACATGTTTCTCTATAAACCAGATGAAAGCGCCGGGCCGGTACGGTTCGATAATGCAACTCTGGCGGTACTTGTACTGCTGCTTGCTCCGGTGCTTGTACTTGGCCTGTACTTCACCCCGGTACTTGAATTCATCCAACATTCACTAGCCATGTATGGTATGTAGCAGTTATGAGATGAGCCGAAACCAATTCGGATAATATTAACGCCAACGGGAGAACGTATGATTAATCCAAAAGTGAAAGACCTGTTCTTACAGGCTGAAAGCGATTTAGGCCGGTCTCAGGATGAGCTTAATCGTCCCGCATTCGATGTTGTTAAATATGCAGTATGCGTAACCGGGCGGACGGCCATCCATCGGTACACCAAGTGCCTGTACTTGTTTTACACAGAGAAAAACGGCGACAAACAGCTGGAAAATCCCACCATTGAACAGATGGTGGACTACTGCAAACAGCACAACGCTAATCTGGCAGAAATGAACTTCTTCCCTTTGCACTGTATGAATCGGGATGTACTCAATACCGAAGAAGTCTTTTATTGCAACGATTTAAATCAGGTTAAGACCTGCTCAGAAATTGCCGGTGAAATACGGGATATCTTTATTGATGACATTTTGGGCGGACAGCTGGAATTGGTGCAAAGCTAGAAAACTTTCCGGTTACATTTCTGCCCGGCCGGTCTTTAACAGAACAAGGCCCTGGCAGCCCATATACCGAATGGTGGGTGCCCGCTTTGGGTTTTATGAAGATAGTTTGCAGCATCAACGCTCATAACCCGCGGCAACAACCTTATTACAGTCCTTTCTATAATAGAAATTTGCTCCATAAGATAGATTGGATATATTTGTCCGAATTATGAGAGTCAGCAGAAACCGGGTAAATCAACTTTACTCAAAAAAATTATATATACCCCAAAAGACATGTTTTCTACTTCATGCCATTATGCGCTTCAGGCTATGATATATATAGCGCTCAAATCCGAAAAAGATAAGAACGTGGATCTGGCATCAATTGCCGAAGAGCTCGACATTCCGAAACATTTTCTAAGCAAAATACTCCAGCTTTTGGTAAAAAATAAGCTGCTGCTATCTATGAAAGGCCCTACCGGAGGATTCAAACTAAGCATGCCTGCATCCCGGATTAACCTCATTAAAGTTGTAGAGGTTATTGACGGACTGGATGTTTTCAACCGCTGTGGTATCGGATTCAAGCAATGCGATGACAGTAGCCCGTGCCCGATACATTTTGAATTCTCTCAGGTAAGACAGCAGGTTGAGGAGATTTTTGAAACCAAGACTCTCGAACAGCTCACCACCGATATTGAAGATGGCAACAGTCTCGTAAGTCTTGGTTTATCCACGAAAATTAAAAAGTAATGCAAATACACCTGGCTCATCAGCCTACGACATCCCAGGTGTTACCACTTTTGAAAAGATCTGAAGTGTTTTTAAAAGACGTCCTTTTCTGAGCTGCCTCTATAGCGCTGTGTACCCGCTTGTCGAAACTGACGTCTTCCACATTGCGAATGATACCCGTAGCCACCGGAAAATCGGGCAGCTGCAGTCGTGCCAGCGCCAAATGGTACTGTGAAGCTTCTTCATGCATATCGTGCTTGAGAAGCTGATCTTCGCTAACATCACTCGCTTTCACCTTTTTGAACTTCATGCCGTCCAGAACGAGCCCATACGCATCTTCTTTTCCGAACAGAATAGGCTCACCGTGCTTTAACACAACCTGATTTTCATCCCGGGTTGCCTTGCCCGTAATCTGCTCATGAATACCATCCGTAAAGATTACGCAGTTCTGAAGCACCTCAATCACAGATGTACCTTTATGATTGTAGGCCGCATGCATAGTTTCCTCAAGCATTTTATAATCCTTATCGGGAACCCGTGCAAAAAATGAAGCCCCGCATCCTATGGCTACTTCACCAATATTAAACGGGCGTTCATACGTGCCTTCCGGAGCGGTTTTCGTTTTAATACCTTCCGGCGAAGTTGGCGAAGACTGGCCTTTAGTCATCCCGTAAATACGATTGTTGAAGATGATGATATTCAAATCGATATTTCTGCGGATGGCATGGATAAAATGGTTGCCGCCAATTGCCATACAGTCGCCGTCTCCTGTTGATACCCAGACGCTTAAATCCGGATTCGCCAGCTTGAGGCCGGTGGAAGTAGGAATCGCGCGTCCGTGGATAGAGTGGACTCCATAGGTATCCATGTAGTAGGTAATCCGCGAAGAGCACCCGATTCCAGATACGCAGACAAGGTCTTCCTTTTTCCTGCCAAGATTGGCAAAGACCTTTTGCATGGTATTCAGAATCATGAAATCGCCGCAGCCCGGGCACCATCGTACATGCTGGTCACTGGCGAAATCTGTTCGTTTATACGCTATTGTATGTGGTTTCACTTCAGCCAACATGTGATGGTTCCTCCAAATTATGCTTGATCATTTCCCTGATTTCTTCGACGAAGAAAGGCTGACCCTGAATCTTGTTATACTTTCTGATTTTTACGGACGGAAACTTCGATTGCAGGAATGACGCAAACTGACCGTTGTTTTGTTCACAAACCAAAACTTCATCATACTGCCCTAGCATGTGCTCTGTGTTAGAAGGCAGTGGGTTTATATAGTTGAAGTTAGTAAAACCAATATCTTTCGAGCCATCTTCCGACAGTTCCTCGAAGGCCGTTTTAGCGGCACCATACGTACTGCCCCAGGAAACAACGAGAAGTTTACCGGACTGCGCGCCGATTACCTCCTGTGCCGGAATCTTATCTGCCACTTTCGCAATTTTCTCCTCACGAAGCTTCACCATAACCTCATGGTTGACAGGCTCGTAGGTAAGATTACCCGTATTAATCTGTTTCTCAAGGCCGCCAATACGGTGTTCAAAACCGGCCTGCCCCGGATACTTCCAGTAACGCGCCAGGGTTTCCGGCTCCCGCTGATAGGGCAGCCAGTCTTCGGCAGTGCCTTTATATTCAGGAATATTTATTTCGGGCAGCTCGTCTACGGTTGTAATTCTCCAGGGGCTTGTACCGCTGGACAGATAAGAATCTGATAAAAGAATTACTGGCGTAGTGTGCTCCAGAGCAATTTTGCAGGCTTCGAAAGCAAACTGAAAACAATCATCAGGTGTGGAAGCTGCCAATACAACCAGAGGAGCCTCGCCGTGCCGGCCATACAGCGCCTGATTTAAATCGGATTGTTCCGTTTTGGTTGGTAAACCTGTAGAAGGTCCGGCCCTCATCACATTAACCATAACCAAAGGCAGTTCGGCTATTACTGCAAGACCCATCGCTTCGGATTTCAGGGAAGCCCCCGGGCCCGAAGTAGTCGTTACCGATAAGTTACCTGCGAATGCAGCGCCTATGGAAGCACAAACGGCAGCGATTTCATCTTCGGCCTGAAAGACAATGGTTCCCAGATCTTTTCGGGCCGACAATTCGTGCAGAATTTCTGAGGCCGGAGTGATAGGATACGAGCATAGCGAAAGTTTCTTTCCGCTCTTTTCGGCAGCTGCAAGAAAACCCCACGCCACGGCCGTATTACCGTCTATATTGCGATAGGTTCCTCTTTTAAGCCTTGCCGGCGGAATATGCATCGACAGGCTGTTTATCTCAGTCGATTCAGCAAAGCTGTATCCGGCCTGAAGTGCTTTAGTATTTGCTTCTGCAAGCAGAGGCTTTTTAGCGAATTTCATCTCTAAAAATAATACCGTGGCATCCAGCGGGCGGCTGAACAAATGATATACCACACCAAGCGCAAACATATTCCTGCAGCGTATAACAGCGTTGTTATCAAGTCCCAATTCCTTCAAAGCTTCTTTGGTAAGGAACGTGGCAGGAGCTTTAATTACTCTGAAATCATCCAGGGAATTATCTTCTAGCGGATTTTCTTCGTAATTAGCCTTTTTCAGATTCTTTTTGCTGAACTCATCAGAATCAGTAAGAAGTATTCCGCCCGGCTTCAGAGAACGGATATTTGCAGCTAATGCAGCAGGGTTCATGGCAATAAGAATATCGATCTTATCGCCCGGGGTATATATTTCGGTACCCCCAAATTGTACCTGATAACTGGATACACCGCCGATTGTACCCTGCGGGGCCCTTATTTCAGCCGGAAAATCCGGAATAGTCGTAAGGTCGTTACCTGCAATACCCGAGCTTTGTGAAAACAGGTTGCCGGTTAGCTGCATGCCATCTCCGGAATCACCGGAAAACCTCACCACAACCTTATTTAAAGGCTTTGTGTTGTTTTGGTTAGCCATATTGTCGAATCAAATTAGTGTATTAAAAAACGGTGAAACAGCTATTCACCGTGCAGGAAAGCCTGTTTTGCATACAGGGTCTCATCTGGCTCATCATGGTCCGGATGTACCAGAATGCAGTCATCCACAGGGCAAAATGCAACGCACTGCTCTTCCTCATGGAAACCTTTACAGCCGGTGCATTTTTCGGGTACTATGAAGTAAAACTCGTCTGAAAGAGCTTCCTGAGAATCCTCGGCATCTACCTCACTGCCGTTATATAATCCTACAAGACCCTGCAGTGAGGTTCCCTCTGCCATAGTCCACTCCGAACCTGGTTCGTAAATAGCCTGGTTTGGACATTCGGGCTCGCAAGCTCCACAATTAATGCAGATATCAGTTATAATTAGTGCCATAGTTATGAACGATTTAAATTAATAGAATTAATACTTTACAGCTGTACAATTGAGAATTATTTTTCTAATTATAGATTTTTGGACAAAAAACTCTATTATAAAATTAGTGATTAAAGATTCACCTTACAAGCAGGCCCCGCTATTTTTAACCTATCTAAAGAACTGCGGGCGAATCTTCTGTAATTCTACTTTTTCATTTTCGGGGGAAGTTTGAGAAAGAAAATCATATAATGTTATATGCATATATTTAATATCCATTACTTGAGATCACTTCTATTTGAACGACGTTAACAGAACCAAGCATTTAAATAATTATATCTATGTCTAAAGCTGAGCTTAAAATTGATGACAAGGTTATAGAGTTGCCCGTTATAACCGGCACAGAAAATGAACCCGCTATTGATATTAGTAAACTAAGAGCCGAAACGGGCTACGTAACGCTCGATTACGGACTCAAAAACACAGCCGTAACCAAAAGCAGCATTACCTATCTGGATGGTGAAAAAGGGATTCTCCAGTACCGCGGATACCCCATCGAGCAGCTTGCCGAAAAATCCAGCTTTCTGGAAGTCGCCTATCTGATTATTTACGGCGAGTTGCCCAACAAAACCGAGCTGGAGGATTTTACCTCAGGGGTAACGAACCACACCCTGGTTCATGAAAACATGAAGAAGTTCTACGAGGGCTATCCGCAGCACGCGCATCCGATGGGAGTCCTATCCTCCATGATTTGTGCTCTTTCGGCCTTCTATCCGGATATCCTGGAGCCGGAAATGGATAAGAAGTCTCTTGACCTGAACGTACAGCGCCTGCTTGCAAAAAGCGCAACGATTGCGGCCTGGGCGTATAAAAACAGCATAGGCCATCCGGTGATGTATCCGCAGAACCGTTTCGATTACAGCGCGAACTTCCTTTATATGATGTTCGCCAAACCTACCGAGGAGTATGAGGTAAACGACAAAATGGTGAGCGCTCTTAACAAGCTTCTCATACTGCATGCCGACCACGAGCAGAACTGCTCTACCTCTACGGTACGGGTTGTAGGTTCGTCTCAGGCCAACCTGTACACCTCTATCTCTGCCGGCGTTGCTGCACTTTGGGGTCCGCTCCACGGTGGCGCAAATCAGGCTGTGGTCGAAATGCTTCAGAAGATTTACGATGATGGCGGCGCAACAAAGGAGAACATCGACAAGTGGATCAAACTGTTCAAAGATAAAAATTCAGGTCAGCGTCTTATGGGCTTTGGCCACCGGGTATATAAGAATTTTGATCCGCGTGCCCGGATCCTCAAAAAGGCGGCCGACGAAGTACTCAATGAGCTCAAAGTTAAAGATCCGCTGCTCGATATCGCCAAGAAGCTGGAGCATCACGCCCTCAACGACGATTATTTCATTGAGAAAAAACTCTACCCTAACGTAGACTACTACTCAGGGCTGCTCTACCGCGCGATGGGCATACCCACTGAGATGTTCACCGTTATGTTCGCCCTCGGCAGAATGCCGGGCTGGATTGCCAACTGGATCGAAATGAGCCAGGAAAAGCAGCCTATTACGCGACCGCGCCAGATCTACACAGGCGAGACGAAGCGTGAGTACGTACCGCTGAATAAAAGAGGCTGATACAAATAGCGCGATAAAAGGCTGGCATTGGGTATACCTGAAGCCAGCCTTTTTTTATTTTTAGCGAGATTAAGTGCCGGAACCTAAGCAGAAAAAATCTTTCCTTTCAATTAGTAGTGTTTGCCTAAAAGCCGGCAGCAGTTTCATCATCATAAAAAACCAATTATTATGGAAACCAGCACCTACACAGATATGTGGAAAATGGGGCGAAGCCGCCTCACAAATCAGCTCGACGCGATCAAGACGGAAGACCTGAGCAAAAGAGTTCATCCCGAAGTAAACAGCGTTGGCTGGCTGCTACGGCATATGGCAGAAATTGAGCTGCTGTTCGCCAAAAACGTATTCGGCAGGAGCGTCGAAGTAAAAGCCCGTACTATCGGATCGCTGGCTAAAGACAGAGGTAACTTCACCGACCTGAACGAACTGCTCGAAATCGTGCAGAAAGCAGGAAAGGAACTTGGCGCCGCTATCGAAGATGTTGATAATTGGAACGACAGCATAACCACCGCCGAATTCGGAACCGTTACCAAAGCCGAAGCTCTCTCCCGCGTTACCTGCCACACGGCCTACCATGCCGGACAGCTAGCCCTGAATATCAAATACGGCTCCTGAGGTTCCCGGTCTGCATTCAATATGTGATGAAACCGAATCTTTGGCCATCTCCTGATGTTATCGGAACATGCATACTACAGATATAATCATCATTGGGGGCGGACTTTCCGGTCTGCTTACGGCATCGCTTCTGAAGGATCAGCTTCCGGATAAAAAAGTAACTGTACTCGAAGCGCGTCCGGAGCCGGGCGGGCGAATTCGTACGCTTCGATCAGGTAACGAAGCTCCCGTAGAAATGGGCGCCACCTGGCTTACAGCCGCACATAAAAGACTGATGACTTTGCTCCGGAGGCTCGATATTGAGGTAATTCCTCAGCATACCGGATCACAGGCTATCTATGAGTTCTCAGCTGAATCACCGCCGCAAATAGTGCAGTTACCCGATGGCGGAGATCCCAGCTATCGCATAAAAGGCGGCACCGACCGCGTCATAACCGCGCTTCGGGATACCCTCGATGAACATCAGCTGATCTGCAGCACCCCTGCTGAAACCATCAGGGAAGCAAACGACGCCCTCAAAATTTACACCCCTGCAGAAACCTATGAGGCCAGGATGGTCATTAGCACGCTGCCCCCGCGACTGCTCGCCAGCCTTGTGACTTTCAGCCCGCCCCTGCCCGATGAGCTGATGATGACAGCTGCACAAACCCACACCTGGATGTCGGAATCCATCAAAGTTGGGTTCACTTATGATGAAGCCTTCTGGCTGAAGCCCGGCAGCAGCGGTACCCTATTCAGCAATGCCGGACCAATCACCGAGTTTTACGATCACTCACTGGAAGAGCGACACGGGCTGGCCGGATTCATGCATGACAGCTTCCACAGCGAAACGCCCGACCGGCGAAAGGAGCTGGCCCTCGCGCAGCTCACCCGCTTTTACGGTGAGCCGGCTACGCGCTACAAAAGCTACCACGAGTGCGTCTGGAGCCAGGAAAAACATACCCACAGCCCGCATAAAAACTTCATCGTACCGCATCAGAACAACGGTCACCCCATCTTCCGGGAATCCTTCATGAACGGCCGCCTGCTGCTCGCCGGAACCGAAACCGCCGCCAGCCACCCCGGCTACATGGAAGGCG
>Ga0207421_10001224_pt1 | contig 33242 bp, 28 predicted proteins | sample SodLakKL_010_SED_4_FD_187542 | JGI IMG/M metagenome (GOLD analysis project Ga0207421, IMG submission 187542) | Alkaline sediment microbial communities from Lake Tanatar, Kulunda Steppe, Russia - 8KL_010_SED (SPAdes) (version 2) | ecosystem: Environmental > Aquatic > Non-marine Saline and...
AAATCGGATAGAGATATATTTTCTCTGGCACTCCTGATGAAACTTTCAGGTTGACTGAGAGTCGACATCTCGCCGTAGATGCACGGATGGCTCAGATACCGGAATACCTCTTCTTCTTCATAGCTGCAGTGTCCGATGATCACGTTAAGTTGACTCACGAGACTCTCCATATCGTTTTCGACCAGCAGCGAGATCGTCTTGTTTATTCCGTCGTGTATGTCTTCAACGTCCGAGGGGTAACCGGTATGGAATATGATGGGTAACCCCATCCTAGCGCAGTCTACATAGAGCTGTACGACCTGATTAGAATCAAGGTGGAACCTCTCCGAATCCGGATGTATCTTCAATCCCACCAAACCGTATCCGTCGGGAAACTTTTTCACTTCTTTTCTAGCGTCGTCGATACCGCTGGGGTCTACCCTTCCGAATCCTATCAGCCTTCTTTTGTGGTAATCCGCGTTGACCCATCTGCATATATTTTCGTTGGATTTGGAGAAAGGTATCTCGCCGTCGTCTCTAAACTTATCCTTCATGGGGAAGACCACCATCTGGTCGAACAATCCGTAGGGATGATCTTCATCTTCCATCTCAGGGAGTACGGCATCCTCTTTTTCCGGCGGCCTGTACCTCGAAGTCGAACTTTCCAGCATCTCGACCACTTCGTCTCCGAGTTTCTTTGAAAGCTCGTAACTCCCGTTGTTACCGATGGGAACGTTCTCGTTGCCGTCCACGTCCTCTCCTATGTGATGGTGTGCGTCGTAAACGAAAAAAGTTCGAAGCGTTCCTGTCTCTTCATCAAATAAACGTAACATTTTCTCACCCCTCGTACCTATAGTCCAGCACACTTTCGCCGGAAACGGTCAATATGAACATCGCTCCGTCTTTTAGGCTCTTGAAAAGGACCTCTTTGGAACCTTCTTCTCCCCGAGAGAATTCGTTCAAAACTAGCCCGTCTTCCCCTATGTTATCTTTCAGCCATCTTTTTGAACACGAGATGCTCTTCCGATCTTCGGTTCTCTTGGAGGATGGACTCTTTTCTTTAAAACCCAACAGTGAATGATCCTCTACACCGTAATACTTCAACGGCCGGTCCTCCGATAGTTCAGCGTTCCTGTAGACAAGAGAAAGTTCTTTACTCGTACCGGAATACCAGTGATCTTCCAATCTTCTTTTCAACATCTCGATAGGACTATCCTGTTCCACCTCTACCTCCACGATGTCGTCTTTTTCAACGTTCCTGACGAATATGTTATTTTTTATGCTATCGACCTCTCTCCGCTCTCACAGGTAAGTATTCACTGACGACGCCGTCTTCCAGCCTAACGGTGAAGTATCCGTCGTCACGACTCTCTTTAAAGACCAGTGTTAGACACCCGTTTTCTTCCTCCTCGCTCACGAGTTCGACCTCGTTTTCCTCCACGCCTATATTCTCGCTCAGCCATCTTTTTCCACGTCGGACGGATTCGTCTTTTCCCAGATGGCGTTCGCCTCGACTCTTTCGCTCGGTAGAGGATACCACGCTCTTTTCGACGAATTTCAAGACGTCGCCGTCCTGTATGTTCGTGGATATGACCGTCTCTTCGGGATCTAAAACCACGTTTCCCCTGAGTAGAACGTGCTCTTGATAGACGTCTTGATCTTCTTTCTGGAATCCGCTGCCGAAGTTTTCCCCACCACCGACGCACCAGAAATCTTCACATTTTTGTATTATCTCTTCTACTCTCTCCTCTGGATCGAGGTTCATCTGGATGCTTTTTTCTTTCTCGGCGTGGAGTATCGTAACTATAGCTGTCATCTATATACCATCCGTTTTTCTCGTTGAGCGGCGTGCATCCTATGATAATAAAATTAAAATACTTTGTGGGGCAAAAGGATTAAAAAAGATGAGTGAAAAGGAGTGAGAGATTGAGAACGAACGACGAGCCTCTACCAAAGAACATTTTCTTTCATCTTGCTGCAGCGATATTTCTCTTACTATGCGGAGGAGGAGAAAAGGGAGATGAACTTCCACCGCCTCCACCGCCGGAAGAAGAGTCGAAAGTGGTCGATATAAGGAAGTGGAGCGGGAAAGGAAGATCTTATCCTCGGATAATACAGGAACTAAAAAACGGATTTCCCGAGGCGCACCGGATCGGTTTGGAAAGGGTCAAGATGGTCGATGATAGGCTCGTCGGCGTTTTTTTTATCGAAAGTGAGAACAGAACTTTACGCTATAGAGATGTAGCTTATGAATTAAGACTTAAAGACGAGATACCTTCTTCAAAAGACATAGAAGATCTCTCTGAACTGCTGAGCGTTAGTAAAGGAGTAGATACAAAAGTTCCTGAAGTCAGCTTTTTCGTCGACGAATACCAACAGGTCTATCTTAAAAACAAAGGATCTTACAGGAAGATACCCTCGACGGAAGCCGAAAGAAGATTCCAGCTCTTCGAAGCGAGATCGTGGATATCCGAGAACTGCGGACTAGCACGGAACGAATTGAGATTAAAGAATTCTATCCAAGAAGGAGACAAGTTCACTTTTTTATTCGAAGACGAGAAAGGGGTCAGTGATCACGAGATAGTGATGGACGAGAAAGGCCGCGTTCAAAAGTACGGTAAGACGAAGGAGGATGCACTCGCCTCACGTAACGGAGCCGTGCCGGATCTGACGGAACTCCCTTTCACCCATGGGATAGAGATAGAGCTTCAGGTGGTGAAAGAAGATTGGAAGTGGGTGGAGGCTGACCAGATGGCCATCGTCTTCAAGGAGATATTGAACCGAAGCCGAAAGAAGATCTCCGTCTTAAGGAATGAAGTCTCCGGTGAGATACAAAAGAAGTGGATGGGCACCGTTGAGATAAAGAAGGACGACAAAGGATACGAAGCCGTGCACGTTGATTACTCCGTAAAAGACGAGATCGCTTCTTACTCTGTACTGGGTAAAGATTCCCACGTCACTTTTAAGACGAACATACTGGAGATACAGACGCCGCCCTGCGAGTATCTTGAAGAACTGGAATGGTGGATATACAACCTATACAGGATAGCTCACGAAGTGGTGAGAGACCTCAACATCGATGCTGATCTGATACCAGTGGGAACGAATCCTATAGAAGATTATTCGGAAGGACTTTCATTCGGCGAACACCATCATCTAGGCATAAAAGACGAAGAGTTGAGGAAGGAGATATACAACACTTTCAGATATCTTATACCTCACTTCATAGCCATCTCTTCCAACTCTCCTTTTTTGAACGGAAAGTGCCCTGAACCTGCTTTCAATGACCTCGGTAATCTTGTGATCACCGACCCGTCTTACTCTATGAGGCTTGAAAAGAACGTCGAACAGTTCAGAGTCCCTCCCCATCTCCCCGCTTCTAAAGAAGTGGGAAAAGGATACTTAGAACGCGAACTCGGCAGGAAGAAAGAATCGCTCCGCATGATCGACATATATCCTTTTACCAGGTTCGATACGATAGAGGTCAGAATATTCGACACTCAGGTCACCACCTTGGACCGCATATCACTCGCTCTTCTCCTACAGGCCGTAGCTCTCAGCGTACAGGAACGCTTTAAAAGAGAGAAAGAACATCGTCCTCCTCCCTTATCTTACGAAACGCTCAAAAAGAACAGAGACCATAGTATCAAAGACGGCCTGCTCGGTAGGATCTATATCGGCGAAGGAGGTTTGAAAAGCTATAAAGGTCTAGATAAAAATATTCCTAATTACTTATACGAGGACTGGCAGCGCATATTGAAAGTTCTTTTTCCTTACTTTATGAAGATGGGCGTCGAAAGTACCGTATACTTGAAGAACGTCCTGCTGAGGGTCTTCAGATTGAAAGAACCTCCGATCGGCATAGAACCACCTATATCGCCCTCGCAGTTATTGGTCTATAGGTGCGGGATGGATACCGAACCGAAGATGGAAGTACTTCTCAACGAGTTGAGACGCACTGCTCTCAAAGTGGCGGAAGATATGAAGTACGATCTTTGGTCTAGATATACTGATCTAGATGAGATAGAGCTTTCAGATTTCGAAGTATATCCTTAAGAAACAAGAACCACTCACTCATGATCGCTATCGCCGAAAAAGGTACTCTTTATCGAGATTGAAGTAGCATATCTGGAGTAAGCTTGAGTCAGGCCGTGGAGGCTGTTCACGTAGGTGTACTCCCCTCCCGTCATGGAAGCCACTTTATCCAAAAGCTGGTGGTCTACCTCTTCGCCCAATCCGATGGTGTTCACAACGACGTCTCTTCTCGGCGCTAACCTTTTTTCCACCAGATCCTTCACTCTTCGACCGTCGTCTAACGATGGAGGATGAGGTTCCCCGTCGGTGAGCATGACTATCATCTTCATCTTGTCTCTATCGAAATCTTTCATCACCTCGATGGCCTCTTCTAATGCCCCAGAGATGTTAGTTTGACCACGTGTTGCGTATTTTATCTCTTCCACTATGTTCTCCGCAGCTTCCTTGGTACTTCCGATCTCGGAAGAGAAGAACTTTTTATCTTGAAACCTGATCTTTGAGGCGCTGTTGCTGAACGGTATCATGGAGATCTTATCCCCCACGCCTCTGCCTATCTTCTGTACCAGATACATCAGGGCGCAAAAAGCCGCGCCTTCAGACCTCTTTATATTCATCTTCTCCTTCAACTCTCCCAGAAAGCCGGAGGTCATCTCCCCCTGTATACCGCTGTCGATCCTCTCTACTACCCAATCGATATCTTCCATCTTCAAGTCACGAGTTTCCATGCTTCCCGAAACGTCTATCAAAAGAACGCCGTCGAAGGATTTGAGCTCGCTGCCTCCCCAGACGTAACTGCAGTCCTCTAGTTCGGAGAAGTCTCCCACGAGACCGCCTTCCATCTCGGGGTAAGTATTTTCGACGGAAACAAGTAAGCCCTTTTCGGCCCAGTAGAATTTTGAATTCCTAGTGAAGATCCGCCCCTTGATAAAATCTATGAATTCTTCCTCGTTCTCTTTGACCACGGAAAGGGGGTCGTCGCTTGAACCGCTTCTGTCTTCAAATCCGAACTCCGTCTCCTTCACCTTCACAGGATCGGAACCGTACTTTTCAACGTCGATCTCGAAACCCGTGTCTAAGCCTATAGATTCGAAAAGGTCTCTATGTATCGCGATGCTCTCTTTTTCTATATGATCGCTGATCATCGCTCTCCCAGCGACGGTCTTCTGATTTATCGGGTTCCTTCCTACCACTATGTCGTTTTCCTCGATGGAGTGCTCCGATGCCGTTTCTTGGTTGATCATGAACGTTTTGAAGTCGTTCTCCTCTATAGTGAGCTTCATCGTGATTGAAACATAAACCTGTATATTATATATTATGGTGGAGAGGATCGTGATATCTATGATGTGTATTCGGTATTATAGTCGATGACCCTAAAAAGTCCAAAAAGTCGGGTCATTGACTATAAATAGGATAAACTAGATATGAAGGAACGCGGTCAAGAGAGCTGTAAGGGTGTGAACAAAATGAAAACTTCGATCAAAATAGGCAAGATTTATGGTATACCCATAAAGCTGCATTTCACTCTGATCTTCATAGTGGCTTTGATAGCCTGGTCTGTAGGCTCTAACGTTTACCTCATAGCGGAGATGCTCGGTATTTCAGACCCGGACATAACCATCGGTTTGGAGAGCTATATGTTGGGTGTAGTGATCGCAGTAGGACTCTTCCTGAGCGTTTTCGTCCACGAGATGGCTCATTCGATAGTCAGCATAAAGAGCGGTTTTCCCGTGGAGGAGATATCTCTATGGTTGTTCGGCGGAGTATCTAAGATGGACGAGATCCCCTCCGATCCTAACCTGGAGATAAAGATAAGTGCTGTCGGGCCTCTTTCGAGCCTTGCTATCGCATTTATCGCATTTGTCGGAGGCACCTTGATGGTTAACGATCTTTTGGTGTTCACGCTTCTTTATCTGAGTTTCATAAACTTCTTCCTGGCCGGTTTCAACCTCATACCCGCTTTTCCCATGGACGGCGGGAGGATACTCAGAGCTCTATTAGCTAAACGATATAACTACGTCAAAGCTACCAAGACCGCGGCGACCATAGGTAAGATTTTTGCAGTATTATTCGGCATACTCGGACTATTCATCAATATATTCCTGGTACTGATCGCCTTCTTCATCTACATGGCCGCTTCACAGGAATCCCAGAGCGTGATGGTGGATCATATGTTGAGTAGAGTCTCTATCGGTTCTATAATGAGCAGGGAGGTAAAAACCGTCGATCCTGAAACTACGATAGAAGAATTCCTGAGGATGGTGACCACTCATCAGCATACCGGTTTTCCCGTCGTTAGCGGCGAAAGGATAGTAGGAATAATAACGCTCAACGACGCTAGAGAAGTTCCAGAGAACATGATACATACGAAGGAAGTCAAAGAGGTCATGGAAACGGATATCGTCTGTTTGAGCCCGGACGACGACGCAAGCAAGGCATGGAAGATAATGACGAAAAAACAGTTCGGCCGCTTTCCGATACTTGAGAACGATTCATTAGTGGGCATAGTGACCAGGTCCGATATCATGCAGGCTTTCCAGATACAGACGGAGATGAACAAGTACGGTGACAACTTTTGAAATCGATGTGATGCCCACTATATTTCATGTGGAGAGCGACTCTCCACACACGCTGCAGGTTTTCTCGTCTCTCTGATTTTTTGTCCCGCAATTTGGGCATCCCACTTTACCCAAATCTTTTTCGTTAGCGTCTCTTTCCTCTATCCTATCGGATCGATTTTTTGTGGCCACTCCGACGATAGTTCCGATGAGAAGGCCGAGGAACACACCTACGTAGCCTGCATAAAATATGGGGTTTGTCTGCAGGAATCCTGCAGGCAGTACGATTAGCATGATGAAGTAGGCACCGACACTAGCGGCCGCGCCTAGAACGATGCAAGACATGAAGATTTCTGTTCCAACGTCGCTTTTATGAAACGTTCCATATGCATATGCGATAGAACCCCCGATCATCGCACCGCTTACTGTACCTCCCAAAAGCAGCGACCCACTTACAGGGATGATGAATAGACCACCTACCGCTCCGGCTAGAAGGACTAAGTGTATGAAAGGGAAACCGCCTTCTTCCCAGCCAAAATACATGCCTCCGAGTTCGCCTGCAACTATACCGACGATGAATCCCGCAAATCCTGCGGAGACGAGTCCGTAAAAGTAATCAGCCGGGGTCAACTCCATCACCTCCTTTTTTGGAATCCCATCGGCGGTAGAGGTCGTTTTCAACTTCTATGGAATCCAGTATCTTACCCACGACGAAATCAACCATATCTTGCACCGAATCCGCTTCTCCATAGAATGCTGGCATAGCCGGTAATATCACGGCACCTTCCACTGAAAGATCGTACATCTTTTTTAGCCAGATCGAAGTGAGCGGAGTCTCTCTAGGGGTTAAAACCAACTTTCTTTTCTCCTTCAAGAATACCGTTGCAGCACGGGTGATCAAGTTATCGGAGACACCGCTGGCTATCTTCGATAGAGAAGACATGGAGCACGGCACCACGACCATACAGTCATAGATAGAACTGCCAGAAGACGGAGGCGCTTTTAGATCAGAAGGCTCGTGGACGGAATCCGCCATCTTCTTCAACTCCTCGTACGATATATCGACTTCCGCCTTTATCAGTTCTCTTCCGGCATAGGAAACTATCAATTCGACTTCAGTTTCCTCGTCTTCGCTCAAAACTTCGAGCAGCCTCTTTCCATAGACCACTCCTGACGCACCTGTTATAGCTAATAATACCCTCATAACCGTCACACACTCATGACCATAGTATGTATCGCTCTATATAAATATGTTTTGCAAAACCCGTCAAAAGTCCATCTCACTCATTCTATAATGTTCCGTCGCTCTTCTGCAGAAACCATAGAACGCGGTGAAACTGAACAGGAGCATGGAGACCCCTGCTAGAGACCCAAGAAGAGGATTCAGTCTGAAAACTGCCGTAGGTATTGAGAGGAACAGCAGTGACAGGAACATGCCCGCGACCATGGTCGTGTACATCGTGGTCACGTCTGGCGCTCCGTTAACGCTCTCGTCGAAGTTAGGATATTTGATGCTGGACCATACTCCTAAACCAGTCAACAGAAATATGATGATAAAAGAAGATAATATCAGGAAGAGGATACGTTCTATAGAGTATGAAAGGATCACAGGAAGAGGAAGCGCGATCAGCAGGGGGATGATGGGACTGTAGATCAGGATCGCAAGGGCCTTGCCCTGGATAACTTTTTCAGGTCCGACCGGTAGTGACTTTATCAGCCAGAAGGCTTTTCCTTCCCTTCCGAAGAGAGAGAGTGATGGAAAAAGTACCTGTAGCGTTACTGCCAAAAAAAGACCCATGCCTATAAGGATAGGATACAAAAATCCTTCCAAACCCAAACCTAGGTCCGGAGAAGGTCCCAATTGTACGTAAAAAAAGATCAAACCCGCAGCGATCATGATGGTCACACCTATACCTGCGGGACTCTCTCTCCTACGCCATCTGATCAATATCTCTTTTTCAGCTATCTTCTTTATGGAGGTATCTAAAAAATCGGGTAATAGTTCACTAGGTGCGTGAAAACGAAGGTTATTCTCCGAAGAAGTAGATGCACTAGTACCGTTTTTCCATCCCTCCCAGAATAGGCCGTCGGAGGTGAACAGAAACAACAAAGAGAGTGAACACATGAACAGTAAATAGTAGATAATGTGGATATCCGATATCCGAGACTGAAGAACGAACCAGACCAGGATCATATGCTGACCGTACAGTATTGATAGAAAGATCTTTTTCATTGTACCCTTTACCTGGGTCATCACACCGAGGTTGAACCCGATCATAGGCGCTAGTATGACGAGCACATATAGTCGATAGTAGAAATATTGGTCTACTGGCGGGTTGAATCCGAAAGTATGGATCAAGAGAGCGACGATTGAAACCGAGACCGCTACCAATATGAGATTGTACCAGAAAACCTTAAGGAACCGCGACAACAGTATCTTTCCTATGGAGATCGGAGCGGAAAAATAATGCTTCAATTGTTCGTTCCTTAAGGTGTTCTCGACGGTCTCCACGGATGCTTTACTCATGATAACGAAGAAGACGGCGAAGAGTATGTCGCTTTCTGAGAGCGTGAATAAAGGATCTTCTATACCCTTTACCAACTCTACAAGCATGAGTACCGTCCAGAAGCCTACGATCAACAGGACGATGAACCATCCTGTCATCAGTGGTCTTTCTTTAACTTTCTGTTTGAAACTCCTGGAAGATTGCTTTATCTCGGTCGAGAAGATTTCAAGGGTTCCTTCGTTCACGGTCGATCACTTCCACAAAAGCTTTCTCTAGAGTTTCAGTTCCGGTTTCTTCTTTAAGACTCTCCGGACTCCCTCTCGTTAGCAGCCTACCTTTATCTATTATGCCTACTGTATCGGCTACGTCTTCTGCAACGGAAGTTATGTGCGTGGTCATCAACACCGCTTTACCGTCCTTCGAAAAATCACTTATCTTCTTTTTCATGTGTTGGCTGAATCTAGGGTCTAAACCGACTGTTGGTTCGTCTAGAACAAGATTCGGAGGATCGTGGAGGATGGCGTTTATGAACAATATCTTCTGTTTCATCCCCTTCGAATAAGCTCCCGTCTCGGAATCTAGCCGTCGCTCCAATTCGAGCTCTTCTGACCAGCGGTCGATCTCACGTTCAAGCCTACTTTTTTTCACGCCTTTCAAAGTTCCCATTATATCTAAAAATTCCCTTCCTGTCAGTCTTTCGTAAAGATGAGGCTGTTCTGGTAGGTAACCGAAAAGTGTCTTCGACTTCACATCTTCTCTGATATTTTTACCGTTTATCAGGGCCGTACCGCTCGTAGGTTCTAAAAGACCTATCAGTATCTTGATTATGGTGGTCTTTCCGGCGCCATTAGAACCCAAGAGGCAGAAAATCTCTCCGCTCTCAACGGAAAGGTCTACGCCGTTTACCGCCTCTATATCTCCATACCGCTTACATAGATTCTTGATCTCTATCATTTGAACGTGATGATCTTTACAGGTGAACAGAAGATCTGGTTCTTTTTAGAGAACTATGATGAAATTCAATTCCGTGAATGTCTTATGAAGCCGCTGCACGGAACTATATCTACACCTTCTTTTTCTATCTCGTCCAGGAAAAGGTTCATCCCTATGGAATCGCTTGCCATGTGGCCTGCGATGACGTAGTTGATGTGATTCTCTTCAGCTTTCTTTCTGTGTTCTTCGCTCATGTGCATGCCGATGATGGTTCCTACGCCGGCATCCGCCAGCTTTTCGTAGGATTCTTTGTTACCTCCTGTGCCTCCTGTCATCTCTACCACGACTTTTCCCGCACGATTTTCTTCGCTGCCTACCATCACGTAGGGACCGGCGTTGAATTTTCTCCCCTCGTGATATTCAGGAATATCGTTAAGGAACTGGATCACGTCCTCCACTTTTTCGAAATCGTTCCCTTCCAGCTTTTCGCTCAAGAATGAATCCACCAGGTTATCCGAAGTTGTATGAAGACACATCATCGGTATATCAAGTAGCTTTGCCGCGTCCAGACTCTGGTTGAAATTGGCGCCTTTCAACTTTCTTTCGATCTCCTTCATCCTTTTGTTCACCAATCCTTCGGCTATGTTTATCGGTACACCGTACTCTTCCAATATGTCTTTCTGAAGATCCATCACTTCGTAAAGTGAGGCTAGAGCGATACCTCTAGGGTGATGTCCAATTATGAGGTCTACTTCTTTACCCTTTTCGGATAACCGATCGGCCAACGTGACTTCTCCCGTGTCTATATTGACCCCGACAAGCACTCTATTGACTTCCCTTTCAGGATCGCCATAGAGCAGTCTTGAGTCGGAGAAAGGATTTTCCAACCGCTGTTCGTCGAAGACCTCTTTATCTTTTCCCTCCAATTCCTCGTACTCTTCTTGTGCTTTCTCCAATTCTTCTTCAAGAACTTCTTCACCCCTCACGTCGCTCTCTTTACCCATCTTGACCGCTAGTTCATAAATATCCTTCAATTTCATGCTCATAGACGAGATAGAAAAACGGTCTGTTATATTCTTTTTCATATGAGTACAAGTTCAAAGTACGTACTTATTTAAAGCCCAAGAGACGCCGTTATCCTCACAGGTAGGAGCTACGTCGTCCGCTATCTTTCTGACTCCCAGAGGCGAATCCCCCATGGCGATACCGATACCGGCGCCTTCGATCATCTCTTTGTCGACTTCGTCGTCTCCTATGGCCAAAACCTCATCTAAAGAGATGTTCATAGTTTCACATGCCAGTTCAAGTCCCTTCAATTTGGATACGCTTCTGTCGTAGATAGTGAGAGACAGGTATTCTTCCCCTCGATGATGCCTGTCCAACCTGACTTTTTCCTTGAATTCACTGGAAACGAATCCTTCTACATCTTTTAACGCCTCTAGATCGTTTTCCGACTTGTGCATCATGAAACTTAGTGGGGTGCCATTGTCAAGTGCAGATATATTCGAAGAAGCGTAACTCACTTTTGGATGAGGATATCTTTTCTCATACTTCTGGTCCCTTTTTCTGAACACTTTTTCGGAAAATACGGTGGAGAGTTTGTAATCCCTCTCGTCAGAATAGTTAGCTATCTTCTTGGCTATGTCTTTTCCAAGCTTTACCGCTCTCAATTCAGCATCTCTCCAGTCAGAGTTCCATCCGGGCCCCAATATTCTAGCACCGTTATTGCATATCAGTGGATAGTCATCTAGAGAAAAACAGGTCAACAGGTCCGAGGTGGATCTCCTCAACCTCGTAGTGGTGGGAACTAAAGGTATACCTCTTTCAAGTATCTCTTTCACGGTTTTCTTATCCGCTTCGGCGATGCTTCGGTTGGATACCAATGTACCGTCTAGGTCTATCGCTATCAGTCTTACCGTGTTCATCTTCCATCACTGTCTCTTCTAGCATGTTTTTATATTATTTCCTCCAGCGCTTGAAGAATTTGATACCTTCGAATACACCTAGGAATATCGTCATAGCGCCCAGAACTTGAAGCCATTCCATCCTGCCTATGCTGGCGAATTCGAGGAAGTCGCTGACGTAGGGGCCGTAAACGCCTAAAAATACAAGACCTATCGAGGCAATGATCGAGTAAACTATTATCCTGTTTGAGAATATATTCCTACTGAATATGGATTCGTACTCGTATCTTCTAGACATTATGTTGGCGAACTGACAGTAAGCCAAGGTGAGATAACTGATAGTTGTAGCTCTAGCGTATTCCATGACAGGCATCTCTTCCGCGGTCAATGACACGCCCTGTCGTTGGAAGTAAAGCCAGAAGTTTCCCGCCGCAAGACCACCTATCAGCAGACCCAAAAATATGACCTCCACAGAACGTGGTAAATTGAGTATGTGTTCTTCTCGACTCCTTGGGGGCGAGATCATCATCTCCTCTGAAGGAGGATCATAAGCGAGGAACGTAAGAGGCATTATCTCCGCCAACAGGTCTATAGCCAATATCTGGATGACTAGTATAGGGATCGCCCATTCACTCCATCCAAGGAGTCCGATCATCGCTAGACCTGCAAGAACGGTAGTGAGTTCTGCCCCATTGGTGGTCATGGAAGCGAGTACCGTCTTCTTCAGATTGTTGTAGATGGTCCTACCTTCTCTGACCGCGTGAACCAGCGTTGGGAAGCTGTCGTCGAGAAGAACCAACTCCGATGCTTCTTTAGCTACGTCCGTACCCTTCTGTCCCATCGCGACGCCGATATGTGCTCTTTTGAGCGCTGGCGCGTCATTGACTCCGTCACCGGTGACCGCGACGATCTCATCCTCTTCCTCGAGCAGTTTGACTATGCGTAATTTATCCTCAGGATCCACACGTGAAAAGATCATAGATTCGCTCTTCACCATGGCCTCTTTCAATTCTTCATCGCTTATCTCCTTCATCTCTTTCCCAGTGATGACCGGTGTTTCTCCGTCTTCCTTTGTGAGTCCGATCTCCTCTCCAACAGCTTTAGCCGTGATGGAATGGTCTCCGGTCATTATATAAGTGCGGATATGAGCGTCATGGCAGCTTTTTATGGCTTCATCGACTCCCTCTTTAGGAGGATCGATCATACCTGCAAGACCCAAAAAGATGACGTCTCTCTCCACTTCTTCCTCGGTATAATCGTCACTTTTCTTCTCTAAGGGTCTGTAAGCCATGGCGAGGACTCGCATGGCCTTTTCTGAGTACTTTTCGTTTATCTTCCTTATATTACGCTTGTCCTCTTCCGTTATCTCTTTGACCTTTCCTCCCGTGTATATGTACTTGCTTATGGACAATATGCTGTCCGTTGCGCCCTTGATAGCCAAAACTCTCATCCCTTCCGTATCTCCTTCAAAAGCATCTTTCACCTTTTCATCTTCGTATCCCTCGCCGATATCTCTTATCGAGCTCATCCTTTTTCTCTCGGAATCGAAAGGGAACTCAATTATTTCGGGGTTCACTTCGTCCTCTCTCTCGTGTCGTGTGCCCAATTTTGTCGACATGGTCACCAAGGCGGCCTCGGTGGGATCTCCTACCGAATACCAGCTATCGTGCTGATCGTCCGGTTCATGTATCTCTGCGTCGGAAGCTAGAGTCGCGGCGTCCATGAATATCTCGAGTTCGTCTATCTGGTCCTGGGACAGCTCGGTACCCTCCTCGTCTTTTATCGTTCCCTCCGGTTTGTAACCCAAACCGGTCAGGCTGTACTCTCCGTCGTCGAACCAGACGTTCTTGACCGTCATCTCGTTCTTGGTCAACGTTCCCGTCTTGTCCGTACAGATCACGGTTGTGGATCCGAGGGTTTCGACGGAAGATAGGTTCTTGACCACGGCGTTCTTGTTAGCCAAGCGGTTGCTCCCTGTCGATAGAGCTACAGTAACTTGTGCCGGCAGAGCCTGGGGAACCGCTGAGACCGCGATACCTACCGCATAGATAAGACTTACAGTTAAGCCAAGGCCCTGCCATATAGCCACGAAAAATAGTGCCGCGCTGATAACTACCACTATCGAGGTAAGATGTCTAGCGAGGAGTTCGAGTTCCTTCTGCAAAGGAGACTTGAGTTCAGTAGTTTCTTCCGTCATATCCGCTATCTTACCCATCTCGGTGTCCATGCCCGTGTACGTTACGACCCCGACAGCGTTTCCCGTGGCGACGGTAGTTCCCACGTAAGCCATGTTATCTCTGTCGGCGAGAGTGACTTTTTCCTTTATCGCTCTGCTGTTTTTTTCTTGTGGCATGGACTCGCCGGTCAGCGAAAAATCGTTTGTCTTGAGGTTGAAAGATTTTATCACCCTAATGTCCGCAGGGATCTTGTCGCCCTCTTCCACCTTTATTATGTCTCCAGGGACGAGTTCTTCCTGACCGATCTCTTTCCACTTCCCGTCCTGTTTGACCTGTGCAGGGGATTTAATAAGCGATTTCAACTTTTCTATTATCTGTTCCGCCTTGTACTTCTGCACGAAGCCGATCACGGCGTTTATGAATACTATGATGAACATGGCGGCGGCGCTCTTCAAGCTACCCGGGTCGTCCTGGAATATTCCTAGGAAAAGTGATATGATACCGGCGATGATCAGTACGACGACGAGTAATTCTTTGAACTGTGATAGAAACAGTAACAATTTAGGGGTCTGGATCTTTCCGGTTATCTCGTTTTTACCGTGCTTTTCCAGACGTTTTTCACCTTCATCTCTCGTCAAGCCTTCAGGCGATGTATCTAGAGCATCTAGACACTCCTTGACGCTCATCTGATAGTACTCTTTTTTACCTTCCATCGTCATCGCTAATTAGCCGAAATATTGGCACACATATAATATTTTTTGGTCAGAAGTACTGTGTGTATATTATGCCCGCTATCAACACCGCAAGTAAAGTTATCCACAAGATCAAAGCCCTTTTGGTCAATCTTCTAGCTTTATCGGCCTCCCACCAAGTACTCGGTTCAAAACCTTGAACCACGAAGGTCAATACTCCCGCGAGATTGATACATATCAAGTTGACGAAGAACAAAACAAGGGCGTTGAAACCTTCGATAAATTCCTGAGACCCTATGAGTAGGCCGGAAGCCGCTATAGCAGGAACTAAAGCGAGAGCTACCATAACGCCTATGACCGCCGAGGAAAGACCTTTAGTGTATGCCAAGGTCCCAGCGCTCCCTGCGGAGAGAGCTAAAACAACATGCAGGAGCGAGATATCCGTCCTAGCGGCGATCTCTGTTGTGGTGGGATCGACGGGAAGCACGATACCGAGTGCGATAGAAACTATGAAGGATAATACTATGCCCACAAGAGCGGTTTTAGCCGCTAATTTAGCTAGGTCGAAATCTGCTAAGGTAGTGGCTAACGAGAGGCCCACGTTGGGCCCGAGCATCGGAGCTATAACCATGGCGCCCACGATGACAGCAACATCGTTCCTCAAGACGCCTATAGATGCCACCACGGCGGCCAAGATGGTCAGTAGGACGTAAACCCTGTTTACTTCACTCTGGTCCTTGACCTCCGTGTACAGTTCTTCTCTGCTCACGCCTCTAGTCTCTTTTCCCTCCTCTTCCTTTTCTTTCTTCTCTTCCTCCTCAACGGGCAGAGATGCCTCTACCTTGAAAAGAAGCAATCTAAAAGAATCGTACGTTCCAAATTCATCGTTCAACTTATCTATTATGGTCTGGCTTTTATCAGCATCAACTAAGATCTTGATAACGACCCTGTCTTCCGCTATCCTCTCACACCAGAATTCAAATACTTTGTTATCTTCCTCCAGCAGATCTTCGGCTTCTCCCCACTTTTCAGCAGGTATCAACATCTCTATCAGGCGCTGCAAAGTCTCGACCGTTTTGTTATGCTAGTGAAGATATATTAAGCTTATGAGCCTATCGATATCCGATATGACACCAAGTTCATTGAAAAGTATTAAATCCCATTTTATGATTATAGGGTCAAAAGAGGGAAAAAATGGATGAAGAGGAACTCATAGGACTGATGAAGAAAAGGTGGACCGCGCGAAAGTTCGAGTCAAAAGATGTTGACGAGGAGGATCTCGAAAAGATACTGGAAGCGGGTAGGTGGTCTCCTTCTGGAGGTAACAAGCAGCCGTGGGAGTTGATCGTGATAAGAGATGAAGAGACCAAGCACAAGATAGCGGAACTCTACGCCGAGGGTATGGGCATGTCCGACCCACCGGAGAGGTATACGTCTCCTCCTGTGTTGATAGCGGTCTGCGTGGATAAACGTGTCATCGATTCTTATCCCGATATGATGCCCGCGGAATTCGTGGTTTACGCGAGCATAGGCAGCATGGTCCAGAACATGAGTTTGGCCGCTGCCTCGTTGGATCTCGCTCTCAGCTGGGGTACTCAACCTGAAGGGATCAAAGAAGAGGTGAAGGAACTTTTGGAAGTGCCTGACTATATCGAAGTGCCCGATATACTGCAGTTGGGATATCCAGATCAGGAGCGGTACTCTTCTGATAGACGGAGGATAGACGAATTCGTTCATCGCGATAAGATAGACGAAGAGAAGTTGAGAGACATCTGATACCTGCTGAAAAGCTTAAATAATCTTTTTTCCCTCTCGTATACGAGAGGAAAACCTTGTTCGGAAGATTCGACGCTAGGAAAGGAAGATGCGATATCTGCGGAAAGGAGAACGAGCACGTCTCCGATTTTCTATCACTGTGTTTGGACTGTATCCGCCGCGATCCATCTAAAGCACTGGAGAAGAGCGAAACTCTTCATAGAAAAGCAAGAGGGGGATCCGGCCTACCCGTACCTTCTGATGTAAGTTCTAAAGGTATCGAGTGCGATTACTGTGCGATGAACTGTACCATCGCTGAAGGCGAAAGAGGATACTGCGGCCTCTCCCGTAATGAGAAAGGCCGGTTGATACGTGAATTCGGAAACTCCGAGAGAGCCATAGGCTCTTGGTATAAAGAGCCACATCCTACCAACTGTGTTTCCTCGTGGTGTTGTGCAGGATCTACGGGAGCGGGTTATCCGAAATTCGCTAAAACACCTTCGGGAGACGTCGGTTACAGAAATGCTGCGGTATTTTTGGGGTCCTGTTGTGCCCATTGTCTTTACTGTCAGAACACAGATTGGCACAGGATGACCTCTTCTGGTGAACCCGTGCTGGAGAAGGAAGGACTCGCAGAGAAAATAGTGGCGGACGAATCCATAACTTGCGTGTGCTGGTTCGGAGGTTCACCGGAGCCCCAGGCGCCCTTTGTGTACGAGGTCTCTAAAGAAGTATTGGAGAAAGTAGATGAAGACAGGATTTTCAGAGTGGGAGTCGAGGTCAACGGCAACTTCAACTGGAGTTGGTTAGATAAGATAGCAAATTTATCTTTTGATAGCGGAGGAGGTATCAAGTTCGATTTAAAGGCATGGGATAAACACCTTTATCGAGTGCTGACTGGCATGGACCCTAAAGCGGTATTCGAAAACTTCAAAAAGTTGGGAAAATACGAGGAAAAACGAGACTCCCCTCCATTTCTTCGAGCTTCGACCCTTCTCGTTCCAGGATATATCGATCTGGAAGAAGTTAGGAAAATCGCAGAGTTCATAGCTGGCGTAGATAGATCCATACCTTACTCTCTTCTCAGCTACGCCCCCGCCTATAAACTCGACGATCAGCCTCCGACGAGTAAGGATTTTGCACTCACTGCAAAAAACGTGGCAAAAAATCAAGGACTCGAAAATGTTAGGATCGGAAATGATCATCTGCTGGGATGATCAGGATACGGTTCAACAATTTTCTTACCCGCTCTCAACAAATATAAATATCATCGTCAAAATGAGTTAGCTGAGGTAAAGGCCATGGTCAAAAAAAAGGGTCTCGCACTGCTCTTGACGATCTTAGTTTTGATCAGTGCGTTCACGGTCCTGACGGGGTGTCTCAGAGAGGAGGAAAGGCCGCAGGAGGTCGAACTCGATATTTTAAACGCGGAAGCTAGAGAATGGGATGTAGACGATAATACTGCCGAGGAGGATCGAGAGTTCTTGTGGATCGAAGTGAATATGACGAATTTGAGAGACGAACCCCTTGACCTCACACACACACTCTTTGAAGTGTTATCGAGAGATGAGATCGTGTATCCAGCTCATCAAAGCAGTGATATGGTTTTGGAACTTGACTCGGGTCAGACCGACACCTTCTGGTTGGTATTCGACCTTCCAGAAGACTTCGAGGCTGAAGAATTAATTTTCATACCCCACGACAGTAACAGGCCGGTGGGCTGGGAGAGAATACCTTCTTACTGAAAATAAGAAGTCACAAATCTTTGACCATATAAAAGCCTCTAAGTTCGTAGCCGTGTTTTCTGTAATAATCCCTGGCACCCACACCGCTGGTCACTCTCAACTTTTTCCCTCTCTCTTCTGCTATCCTTTCACATCCTTTCAATAGTTTCGTTCCGAAGCCGGAGTGCTGAAAGTCTCTGCTCTCCTGATCAACGGGGGTCATCTCACCTACGACCTTCAACTCTCTAACTGTCGGGACGGCCTCTCCGTTCGTTCTCAGCCTGGCGTACCCGACGAGGATATCGTTTGAGTCGCTCAGTTCTATAAAATGTTCAACACCACCTGATGCTAGGTAAACGTATCTTTTCGAACCCAGTGATCCTGGATCGAATTCTTCCCTGGAATGACCGACCTCTCTACACCTTATGCAGTCACATCTTTTATTCTTTTCATGTAAATTTTCTCTAGCATATTGTCTGAGGTTGCTCTTTTTGACACCAGCTTCTACTAACTGCGACGGGATATCTCTTTGAACTCTCTGTATCCTCACATGTTTTGGCAAGCTAGCTTTCATCTCGGCTACGACCTCGGCGGCATCGTCCGTGTCTAAAGGTTCGTAATCCCCCTTTTTCCACAGTTCGTATAACTCGGTACCTTTCACTACCAGAGTAGGATAGATCTTCAACATGTCGGGTTGATACTTTTCGTTTCTGAACAGTTCGATAAAGTCTTTTATATCTTGAGCTTTATTCATCCCCGGGAGTCCCGGCATCATGTGGTAGCATACCTTCAGTCCTCTTTCCTTAGCAAGTTTGGTCGCTTCTATCGAGTCCTCGACGGAATGGCCCCTTTCGATCTTTTTCAGTATGCTGTTCCTTATAGATTGAACACCGATCTCAACTCTAGTGGTACCGAGTTTCAACATGCGGTCCAGTTCTTTTTCCTTGCAGTAGTCCGGTCTAGTTTCTACGGTTAGTCCGATGCATCTTTTCTCCGCAGATTCGTTGACTTCGTGCGCCTCTTTTAGTGACGAGGATATTTTACCGTTCAGGGCGTCGAAACAACGTTCAACAAAATTTTTCTGGTAATCCCAGTCTCTCGCGGGAAAGGTTCCTCCCATTATGATCATATCTATCTTGTCCGACTCGTGCCCTATAGCTCTGTATTGGGCCAGCCTGTCCTCTACCTGCCGGTATGGATCAAAATCGTTCCTTTCTCCTCTTAAAGCAGCGGGTTCTTCACCCGTATACGATTGTGGACTGGGTTTTTCTCTTTCGGGCCCTCCGGGACACATCTTGCATCTCCCGTGAGGACATTCCGCCGGAGAGGTCATCACCGCGATAACGGAAACGCCAGATTTCTTTCGTGCGGGTTTTCTCTGTAGCACATTAACGACTTCCTCTCTTGAGACCTCCTCCATCCTTTCGACTTTTTCTAAGATATCCGAGTTCTTCGGCAGCTCGTCTCTACCGTGCTTCCTGCATAGTCTTATCTTACCTTGCTGGAGTTCTTCCGGCGTGGTGATCCGCCCTTCCTTTATATCTCGGATTATTTCCTCGAAGTAATCCATCGTTAGACTATTTTGACGCATGAGTATAACAATCTTTCTATTCCGGCACTTTCAAAATGACCTAAATATTCACGTCAACGTTCACACAAAACAGATCCATTAAAGACCATAAACTATTTTTAGAGACGATAGAATATCTGCGCCGATGCATAAAATAGATAAAAGACGATTTTTGGTGGGGATAGCCCTTCTCCTGCTTGGTTCCGACGCCGCTTTATCTCTAGATTTTCATCATGATCTGGGGAGTGTACCTTTTTTTGTCGTAGGCGCTCTGCTACTCTCGTTTTCAAAAGAGACATGGGGGAAAAGACTCAAAGAAGTCACTCCTGACGTGATCGATGATCTATTTTATTATCCTATATTACCTTATTTTCAGACAGGGATAGCCGCGCTGATCTTTATCCTTCCTCTTTTCTTGATACCAGACTATCTCGGTATGATCATGGTCTGGTTAGGTCTAGTCGTTTCACAGGGCTTTTTGATGGCCTTCAAGAAGAACATACGTGATAGGATGAAGATGCTAGCGGTGATGAAATTCCATCTTTTCCTGTTCTTATCCACTTTCTTTTACGTGAAAGCTGAAGCGCTGTACCTCTCCCGAAACATGCCGGGGCAACTCCCTCCTATATTGGTACTAACGGCTTGGATGATCATGATATTACACACCTACCTATCTCTCAGATCTTGAATGATGCGAGCTTTCATAAAAATCTTATACTGACCGATCTCTTTAACAGTCGATGTTGGAAAGATACAGCAGTATATTGACCGGGGATATCGATCCTTACTATCTCCTAGCCAAAGAAAAAGATAGAGGTAAAGACTATTCTATATATACGTACGACGATCTTTGGATCGAATTAGAAAAACAGAGAAAGGACGGTGTGCCTTCTCTGGAGATCAAAAGAGAATTGGCTGAAAGAATACTGGAGAACTGTATATTCTGCGAGAGAAGGTGCGGAGTGAACAGGAAGAAGGGGGAAAAGGGAGCATGCAGGGTGACCGAGACCAAAATCTCTTCCGAATTCCTCCACATGGGAGAAGAAAGGGAGCTCGTTCCTTCCCATACGGTCTTCTTCGCAGGCTGTAATTTCAACTGTGTTTTCTGTCAGAACTATGAGATAAGCCAGCTCAACCAGGGCATCGAGATATCTCCCGTGATACTAGCGGACCGCATACAAGGCGGTGGAGGAAAGAACGTAAACTGGGTAGGTGGAGATCCCACTCCTCACATACCTTATGTTCTCGAAGTTCTCGATAACCTTTCGAGTCCGTTACCTCAGATATGGAATTCTAACATGTATCTGACCGAGGAAACCATGGATATACTGTCGGGACTCATGGACGTCTACCTGACGGATTTCAAGTATTGGGATGAAGAGTGCGCTGAAAGGCTCTCAAAGGTCAAAAACTACACTTCCGTTGTGAAAAGAAATCATCTCATGGCTGAGAAAACCGGCGATCTTATAATCAGGCACCTGGTCTTACCGGGTCACATGGAATGCTGTACCAAACCTCTGCTTGAATGGATAGATTCCGAACTAGAAGAGCCCAGAGTGAACATAATGAGCCAGTACAGGCCTGTCTGGGACGCGGACAAGCACGAGGATATAGGAAGATATCTTTCTGGAAAAGAGAAGAGGGAGATACGAAGACTCAGGAAAAAATATTCTCACCTAGGCGGCGGAAATTGACAGTCAAAACCGAATAGTTAAAAAGGGGGTTCACATTTACACTCCACGTCAAACCTACGTTTCAAATTCCACAGGTGTTATGTATGGGCGAAGAGAAAAAAGAGCCGTATGAGAAGGTCGATCCTCGATATTACAGCCGATGGTACAACGAAGTGATCGAAGATTCAAATCTGACTGATAAAAGGTATCCTGTCAAAGGTATGAACATATGGAGACCTTACGGCTGGAAGTTGATGTCGAACATCGATTCAAAGACAACGGGGTACATGAAGGAGACCGATCACGAAGAGGTGAAATTTCCGCTCCTCATACCCGAGGACGAATTCCAGAAGGAAGCGGACCATATCAAAGGTTTCGGTGACGAGGTATATTGGGTCACAAGAGCCGGTAGAAACGAGCTTGACGTGCCTCTACTATTACGGCCGACCAGTGAGACCGCGATGTACCCTGTTTTCGATCTTTGGATCAGATCGCACGCGGACCTTCCTTTGAAGATATTCCAGATGGTCAACGTTTTTAGATACGAGACCAAGCAGACTAGAGCTTTTACTAGGATGAGAGAGATACACTTCTTCGAAGCTCATACGTGTCACGAGACCGCCGAAGAAGCCGAGGAACAGATAAAAGAGGACCTGGAGATAATGGATAAGTTAGCCAAAAAGCTCTGCCTCCCCAACCTTCAATTGAAAAGGACTGAATGGGATAAATTCCCTGGTGCAGAATACACCGTAGGGGTGGATTCTTTACTGCCCACGGGAAGACTGTTACAGATCGCTGGCATCCATCAGTACAAGACCAACTTTGCCGAAGCCTATGATATCATGTACGAGGACATCGACGGCGAACACAAGCACGTTCACCAGACAACCTATGGAATGTCCGCAAGACTGGTCGGTGCCATAGTCGGTATTCACGGCGACGAGAAAGGCATAGTCTTACCTCCTGAGATAGCTCCTATCCAGGTCAGGATAATACCTATAACCTATGGTGAGAAAAAGGACGATATACTCGGATACTGCAGGGGGTTAAAAGAGGATTTAGAAGCTGCTGACATCCGGGTCGATATCGATGATAGAGAGGACGTAAGACCCGGGAGCAAGTTCTTCGATTCCGAGCAGAAAGGTATACCATTGAGGATAGATGTTGGATCGGATGAGCTCGAGAAGGAAACGATTACTTTAGTCAGAAGAGATACCGGCAGCAAAGATGAGTATGACTCGGACAACATCGTTGAGAAGGTCAAGGAAGAACATCACGCCATGGAAGAAGAGATGTATAGGAAAGCGGAGGAATTTTTGGAAGACAATATCGTCGATGTCGAGAACATGTCGGAGATCACGGAAGAAAAAGTCTACAGGATAGGATGGTGCGGCAGTCGCCGGTGCGGTGAAGTAGTTGAAGAGAAGACTGACAGGCACATCTTAGGAACCCTTTACGGAGAAGAAGAGTACCAAGGAACTTGCCTGCACTGCGGTGAAGAAGACGTGGAAGCCGCTTACCTGTGCAAAAAGGAGTGAAACGGGCAAAATTCGCCCTTCATATTTTTTTAAACGATAACTACTCTTCTACAGAATACAATAGGTAACCTATTATCCCGAATCCTACCATCACTATGGTCACGGAGTAGACACCTATATCCGTCCACGTACCGTAGAGATATGACCAAGACACGTAAAATGCGATACCCAAAGCAGCTAGGAATGCGTACAGCATGCTGAGGAGATCTCTACTGAACACCGAGCTCTCGTTCTCTGTCATGGAGAAAGAAGAGAAAAAAGATTTATTAAAAGGTTTTCCCCGCTCAATCCGAGTAATGAGACTCGTTGAACGGTTCTGGATTCAGACCTTTTCTTTCCCTGATCCGACGGACTATCTCGGGCTGTAGTGAATCCGGAACTTTTTCGAAGCCCGCGTGTTCCGTGGACCATAGTGCTTTACCACCTGTTGCGCTCCTTATGTCTCCTGAAAAACCGAACATCTCGGATACGGGACATTTAGCCACTATATGTGAGTCGCTGCCCTCCTGCTTCATGTCGATAACATCGCCTCTTCTCTGCTGTATCTCGACGTTCACATTTCCCATGAGATCGGAGGGAGTATCGATAAAGACCTTTTGTTTAGGCTCAAGCAGTACTCTGTCGCCCTGACACATGGCCCCGTAAATGGCGTTCTTCACCGCGGGTATAACTTGAGCGGGTCCTCTATGTATCGTATCTTCGTGCAATTTAGCGTTAACGAGCTTAACTTTCAGACCTTTACAGGGTTCTCTTGCGAGTGGACCTTCTTCACAAATCTCCTCGAATCCTTGTTCGATGAGCTCCATCGTTTCGTTCAGATACTGAATCCCTTTTGTCATGTTCAAAAGTACGTTATCTTCATAGAATGTGACTATATTTTTTGACTGCTCTTTATCCAAACCGAGTTCTCTCAACTCTTTCGCGAGGTCTGCCTTATTTTTTATCTTGCCGTGGACGGATATGTCGCCCTGGTCTATGGCATGAACAATGTCCTCTTCTAGAGGTTCTACGTCGAAATAGAAACGGTTGTGTCTGTTGGGGGAAACGCCCATGAATGTTCCGCCCTCGTGATCGATACATTCTCTGTACACAACGATGGGTTCAGAGGAAGTTATAGGCACGCCGTGTTCTTCCTGTATGCGGTGCTCAGTGATCTCCAGATGTAGTTCGCCCATCCCGGATATCAGGTGCTCGCCTGTCTCTTGATCTATCTCGATGTCTATAGATGGGTCGGCTTTAGCTACAGATCTTAAAACTTCTATCAGTTTCGGCAGGTCTGCGGTATTTTTCGCTTCGACGGCCTTTGTAACTACTGGTTCGGAAAAATGCTTCATCTCTTCAAAGGGCACTACGTCTTCTACGGAACTTATAGTTGAGCCGGCGATCGCATCCCTTAAGCCGCCTATGGCTACTACGTTTCCTGCCTTTATCTCATCAACAGGTATCCTGTCTGCTCCTACGCTCAAAGATACCTGTTGTACCCTGTTCTTACGAGGCTGATCATCTATATGTAGTTCCATACCATCTTCTATCTTGCCACCAAAAAGTCTGCCGACAGCGATCTCACCGGCATGTTCGTCTATCAGTATCTTGGTCACCATCATAGCGGTTGGGCCATCTTCTGAACATTTTATCATGGTCTGACCGACTTCGCTCTCTGGGTCCCCTCTCCAGATGTGTGGTATCCTGTATTTTTGTGCCGTGATCGGATCGGGCATGTGTCTTATAACTTGGTTCAAAAGTACTTCGTGCAGAGGAGCTATTTTCAAAAGCTCGCGCTCTTTTTCTTTTCCTCCTTCTATGTGTTCGTAAATATCTTTAAAAGTTATCCCTTCTTTTTTCATGTAAGGAACAGAGATCGCCCAATTTTGGAGCGCGGAACCAAATGCCACATTGCCATCCTCGACGTTGAGTCTCCACTCTCCTTCGAATTCTTCGGGAACGTTGTTCTTTATGAGCTGGTCAACATTCCTTATGATCTTGTGGAACCTTTGCTGCATCTCTTCGGCTCCTACATTTAATTCCTTGATAAGACGATCCACTTTATTTATAAACAGTATAGGCTTGACCTTCTCTTTCAGCGCCTGACGGATCACCGTTTCAGTCTGCGGCATTATTCCTTCTACCGCGCACACTACTATTATCACGCCGTCGACGGCTCTCATCGCCCTTGTAACGTCACCTCCGAAGTCAACGTGACCGGGTGTATCGACCAAATTTATCAGATATTCTTCTCCTTCAAAGTCATGGACCATGGACACATTCGCGGAGTCGATGGTTATACCTCTCTCCTGCTCCTGTTCGTCGAAATCCAACATCAGCTGCTTACCTGCGAGTTCTTCTGACATCATGCCCGCGCCGGCTATCAAATTATCACTCAATGTCGTCTTCCCGTGATCTATATGTGCCGCGGTACCTATATTACGTATCTGTTTCGGTCTATCCATCAATTTCCGAGCTTTCTGAACATTCTTTTCCTTTCGTCCCATAAAAAATCACCAAATAAAGTTTTTGTAAAATGTTTTTTATCATCTCGCTGAAGCCGCCATCCTTTCAGTTTCTTCTTTTTTGTTCACTGCAAAACTGTCTCTGTCTCCTCTCGAAGCCTTGATCAGCTCTTCCGCTAAACAGACTGATATGTCCTTGTTATTTTTGTAAGATGCGTTGACGGCACCCTGTGCGATCTTTGACAAGGCTAAGGAAATCCTTCTACAGGGAGAAACGTCGACAGCTTTAGGTACAGAGATACCACCGTAAGTTATCTGGGTGGTTTCCTCTCTCGGGGCGCTGTTCTCTATGGCTCTTACAAGCACCTGGACCGGATTATCGTCCGTTCTTTTGTTGACCTCGTCCAAAGCGTTTTTGACCGTGTTGTAACTCTTCATCTTTTTCCCTGTATAGTCCTCGGTCCTCATGATGTGGTTGATAAGCCTTTCGATTATACTGACCTTTTCCTTCTCAAACCTTTTTTTGGCGTGATCTCCACCGCTGTGAGGAACCAAGATAGGCAGTAAATTTATGTACTTTTCCAAACCGGGATCTCGGACATCCACTTCTTTCATGTCGTACTTATCGAACAGAAGTGGCATGTCTAGTTTTTCATAAAGTTCTTCTCTTTTCCGCTGTTCTTCGGACATATTCTGTTCTTGACTTTTATCTTCAGGCATCCAATTCACCTTTAAATAGAATTATCTCAACGGTTTCTCTTTCCTGCCGGCTATGAGTTCAGATAACGCGACTCTGTTGACCTTGACCACTTTGTATCTAACACCGGGGATATCTCCTTTGGCTTTCCCTCTCATCCCGCCTATACCTTCTATCAAGACTTCGTCGTGTTCGTCTATGTAACTGATGGCTCCTTCTCCAGGTGCGAAAGCAGTTACCTGTCTCCCGTTCTTGATAAGCTGTACCTTAACACATTTTCTTATGGCGGAATTCGGCTGTTTCGCCTCTATACCCACTTTTTCCAGCACGATACCTTTGCCCTGTGGAGCTCCCTCTAAAGGATCGGTTTTCTCTTTTAAACCGAGCTTTCTTCTCTTGTAATCCATATCGTTCCATCTGAACTTTTGGCGATTCTTCTTTAACTGTCTTGCAGCATTCAATCCATTCGGCACTTTATTCAACTCCGTTGAAATGTTTGATTCATCTGATGATTAAAGGTGGTCTATAAATCTTTTGCCATCCGACTTCTTTGGCTATACCAAAATAGGATGTCTGTCTTTCAGGTCTTCTACGTCTTCTCCCAGTTCCTCCATCAGGACCGCTATTAGTCCATCTAGAAAGATCATTGCGGAATCTTCGAAGACCGTACCGAGCGGGGCTAAGCGGTTGTCTTCATGGCCGTTCTGGATATCTATGACGATGTTGACGTCGCCGAACTCTACGAGAGTAGATTCAGGACTGGCCGAAAGTACTATTATATCCGCATCGGGAACACGCTCGTCGACTATCCGGGCGGTCTGGATCGCGGTTTGAGTCTCACCTGTTTTGGAGACTAAGAAGAGGCAATCTCCACCCTTGACCGCAGGTGTAGTCGTTTCTCCTATGAAATATGAATTCAACCCGAGCTGCATCAACCGCATCGCGAAAGTTCTACTCACCAGACCAGATCTACCAGAACCGTAAACGAAAACGTTATTGGAAGACAAGATAAGTTCTACGGCTTTACTTATCTTCTCAAAGTCAGGAGTCCTCAGAGAATCTTTGATGGTCCTGAGGATGTGGTCAACGCTATCTTCAAGAAGCCTCTCTTTTTCTATATCATTCATCTTCTCGCTCTCGCCTTAATTCTTTTCCTATCTCTCTGGTGTAGATACGTTCGAAGATGACTTTCATGTACATGGCGTCGTGTTCTTTCAACGGCGAAGTCGAGATGATATTTATGTTCTCTTCTGTTTCTATGAGGTATCCCACCAGATCTTCGAAATGCAGGTCTCCTCTTTTTATGGGAGTCATCCTGCATTCGTTCTTTCTTCTTTCCTCGACACCTGAAAAGTTCACATAAAACTCGTCTTGAACAAAATTACTGCACATGTCGAATATGTCGGCGTAATCTTCTTGGTCGTCTAAAGGATATCGATCTTCAACTTTCACGTGGGCAAAATTGATCACGGGTACGGTATCGGAAACTTGGCGGCATATCTCCAGGGTCTCATCTAAGTTCCCGTAGATGTCCTCGCCGGTCTGAGTTTCTATACCGATCTTTATCTCGTTCTCGCAGTTTTCTGACACCCAGTCTCTTAGTTCTCTGAGATTTTCCACCGCCGCCTCTTCGATATCACCGATGTCCTTATCTTCGTCTTTGAATCCTAAGTGGGTCACCACCGTATCGGCGTCGAGTTCGTCCGCCATTATGGCGCCGTATCGGAAGCACCGCTTGGATTTTTCCACTGGCCCAGTATCTTTATCTGTGAATTTCATGTAGTAAGGAGTATGCAGAGACATCTTCACATCGATTTCTTTGCTTAATCTTGCCAGTTTAGGGAATTTATAAAAGTCCTCTGAAACGCCTCCCGTTACCGAGTGCGTCATGTCCCCTGGTTCTAGCTCCTTATCCAGATCTTCGACGAATATCTCTCTGTAATCACGGCCTCTGTTGACCCCTATGATAAATTTTCCAGGCACTTCTTTAGCCTTGAGACCGACCTCGTCTTCCTCGACAGGTCTAGTCCTCACTTTGGGCCGGAGAAATTGAACCTCGAAGGCGCTGAGGCCTAATTTATGCACGTCTTCTACTCCGTCTTCCAGGGTTCTTCCCTTGCAGGAAAGCGGGATGCCGCTGGGTCCGAACCGGATCATATATTGTTTTCCTCCCGGTCAAAACACGTCATGTCCAACCGGATTGCACATGAACATATTTAAATTTAATCATTGTTTTCTAAAGTATATTATTACGTCATACTAAAAGATTTATATATGAAAACTCTTATCAGATTATAGAGATATTAGAGATAAAACTGTCAGGTGAAAAGATGAAGAATAAAAGAGTCCTAAATATGGTAGTGATTGCCCTGTTGGTGGTCTCACTGTTCTCCGCAGTGGCCATATCGGTCAGTACACGGCAAGACGGTGAGATATATCCGACAGACGACGAAGGTAATCGGCGAGACGAGTTCTTGGTAGATCATAACATCAATTTCGATGTATTTGCAGACGCAGAAACCGAATACCGTGTAAGGTTGATGGACGAAGCGGATGAAGTCCAGGATCAGATGTTCATCACCACTGACGAGAACGGAAATTTCATCAGTTCCGATCATCCCTTCCGTTTCTTGCAACACGACGGCGTCGGTAACTATTACCTGGAACTTTATCACACGGGAGAAGAAGTGGTAGTTACTACACGAGATATAATAGTATATGAGGAACAGGACTTCACCGAAGGATCCGCGGTCAGGACCACCGATGCAGAGGGCAACGACAAGAATTATTTCGATGAAAGCGACTGGGTATACTTTGAGGCCAGGATCAGAGATCAGTACGGACATCCACCAGAAGAGGAATTCCCATTTCCCCACAGAGTCAACGTCTACGTGCAGAGTGAGCACGAAGAAGAAGAATTCATAGGTCAATATAATGTGGACGAAGATGGTAATGTCAGGGGTGAATTTCGAGCCTGGCAGTTAGCCGGTCTCGGAGATTATACACTCAACGTGTATGACGATGAAAGCGAAGAACTGTATGCCAGCCACCGATTCACGATAGTCGGTATCAACATCGTGATCGATGATCAATACACTCAAGGTCAGGAGATGGAGATAAGGATAGAGAGTAATTATGAAGATCAGATAGACATCACTATAGAAGACGAAGACGAAGAACCGTTAGAAGATGCGGTCTGGGAAGGACAGGAATTCGAGAACGAACTATGGATCGAAGAGTACATCATACCTGAAGATGTGCCCGACGGAACTTACTACGTAGTGGTTTATTCGTCAGACGGCGACAGATTGGAAGACGAAGCTTTCGAGTTGAAGAAGTATTCACTCGACGCCGCAACTGATAAAGGCGCTTACATACCACGGGAGACAGTAGAGGTTCATTATACAGTCGAAGAACTTATAGACGGTTCCGAGGCTTCGAACTTGGATGTTGAGTACAGGATAACTTATTATGACGAAGATTTCAACGAAAGGGTCGAGAAAGAGCAGATCCCTTACGACGGTCATTTTGAATTTGAAGTACCTGAAGACATATTGGTCGCTAGTTCTCTGATCATCGAACTGTGGGCTAATGGAACGGCTCAAGAGCATACTACCTATTGGTGGAGCACCATAAACGTCGGTGAATTGGCAGTGAGTTTCGAGACAGACGACGACGAATACCTACCGGGACAGACCATCTATGTCACTGCTGAGACCAGCGTTTTTGACTCGAAGATAGAAGATGCGGAAGTAACGGTGATGCTAAAACACGAAGGTGAGATCGTCGGAGGCTACGAATCGTCCGGAAGAACTGATGACAGCGGAAGAGTGGTGATACCCATACATCTTTCCGAAACCATCAGCGATGGCTCGTATCATGTGAACGTTACAGCGGAGAAGCATGACATGATCGATCACGCCGTGGAAAGGGAGATCCTGATAAAAGAGGAGATAAAGAGACTAGATGTGATCTTAGACAGAGAAAAGCACAGCTATTCGCCCGGCGAGCGGGTCGAAGTGAGTTACACGGTGACCCAGCAGGGAGAAGTTGTGGACGCCAATGTCAGGTACGAAGTGTTCAAAGGATACCCGTGGTTGATAGAGAAAGTCTATGAAAAAGGATACGCCTCAGGAGGAACCATAGTATTCAACGTACCTGAAAACTTCAATCAAGAAGATAACCTGTATATCAGAGTAGACGCTAAGATAGATCAAGAAACAACAGGTTCTTCACTCATGGATATCCCCGTTTTTGAGCTGGATCTTCTTTTGAATGCAGACCAAAATGAATACGTAGGTGGCGAAACCATCAACTTCGATTACGAAGTGATAGGGACCAATGTCACTCGATCAGAGACTTACAAAGTGTTGGACAGACACGACGACATAATCGAGATGGGCGAACCGGAAGAAGGCGAATTCACCTTCGAAGTTCCAGAGGTGCCCACGTCTATGTACGAAGTGAGATTGGAAGTGGTCTCTACTGACGGTACATTGGTCGAAGAATCTTTGGAACTCCGTAAAGCAGCCCGATACCAACTTGAGATAAGCATAGAGACCAGTTCGAGATATACAACGGGAGTTTACGAACCCGGCGAGGAGATAGAGATACGGTACAAATTGAGACCTGTAGGTGATGCGAAATTGCCCGAAAAGATAAGCCTGAATTACTTCTTCCAAGCCACGGATCAAACGGGCAGGATACAGACGGATAGTCCCGAGGGAACTTTCACCGTAGAGGTACCCGAAGTATCCGACGGAACCTACTTCCTACACGTCGAATCCTATGGAGGCACGTTCAACACGGAGCCTGTAGAGGTCGAAGAAGATCCTTCCGCTTTGAGCTTGAGAGTCGTCAGAGGTCTATCACTCTTCGGACTGATCGGTATCATATTACTGCTCTTACTCATCGGGGCGGTTTACCTGCTTTCAACGGGATACTTCAACAGTTCAAAGAAGGGACTTTCCGGCATGTTCAAGAATAAAAAGAAGAAAAAGAAAGAAGAAGAAACTCAAGAACCGCCGAGTCAGAAAGAAGATATATCGGCCGCGGAGAAAGCACACGGGTGGAAAGGCCCCGAAGAAAGCGGAGCTACTGAAGAAGACCAGATAGAACCCGAGAAGCCGGAGTGAAAAAAACCCTCTTAAAACCCCTTTCTTTTTACCACTTTTCTATCATTTCGTCACTGGACAATATGTTCGCGCCGAATATCGACTCCATGTAATCTAGGGCCTCTTCGTGTTTCTGCATCGAGGAAGCGGCCGTACAATCTTTTAGAACTACGATATCGAAACCCCTATAAAAGGCGCCGGCAGCCGTATTTTGAACGCATATATTCGTGGTGACTCCCGTCAATATAACTTCAACGATCTCATTTTTTTTGAGCACTTTTTCGAGGTCCGTCTTGTAGAAGGAATCGTAGAATCTTTTGTTCAACTTTCGATTCGCTAAGCCATCCAGTTTCGGTACGGTCTCGGATCCTTCCTCACCTCTCATGGCATGGGGGCCCCAGTGAGAGATCTCAGGATCATCCTCTTCGTGGCTGTCTTGAACGAAGATCTTCAGGATATCTTCTTCTTTCGCCCTTTCTAAAAAATCTCGCAGATTCGGAACAACTGCTTCCGCATGCTCGCTGCCGAGTTTACCGGTAACGAAGTCGTTTATCATATCTATAACTATTACCGCTTGTTCTTCGCCCATATCATCACCTTATGATAACAGGCTGATAACTCGTATATAGAAGTTAGCATTTTTTACGTTATCTACTTTCTGACGAACATCGAATTTTAAACGATCTTTGACAATATATAGATTATTATGATAGTCCCTATATCGGAATATTCATAAAATGGTTATCCTATACGCAAGTCCGTCGAGGTTTACTAATATGGAGAATACTGAGTTGACCAAAAATGCCAGAAAGATATTGGAGGAAAGATACCTTAGGAGGGACCAAGATGGCACCGTCGTCGAGACGCCCGAGGAAGCTTTCGAGAGAGTCGCAGAAGCCATCGCTAAGGTGAATGAAGATTATTACGATGATGATAGGACATTTGAAGAGGAGAAAGAGGAATTTTATGAGGCTCTTATAGCTTTAGATTTCATCCCGAACTCGCCGACTTTGATGAACGCTGGGCTAGAATTAGGTCAGCTGAGCGCCTGTTTTGTACTTTCTCCTTTGGATAACATGGACAGTATATTTCAACAGGTGAAGAACGCCGCAAAGATATTTCAGTCCGGCGGCGGAGTCGGTTACACGTTCTCCAGGTTGAGACCTAGAGGAGACATGGTGAAATCTACAGGGGGTATAGCCAGTGGTCCTGTCTCATTCATGAAAGTGTACGACGAGATGTGTAACACGATCAAACAGGGAGGAAGAAGGAGAGGCGCCCAGATGGCGGTTTTATCCGTTCAACATCCCGATATAGAGGAGTTCATAGAAGCCAAGGACGAAGAGGGCGAACTCGAAAATTTCAATATCTCTGTAGCCTTGACGGAAGAGTTCATGGAAGCCGTTGGTGAAGGAGAAGAATATCCTCTTATAAATCCTAGAAGTCAGGAAGTAGTAGGCCATCTTGACGCACGAAAGATATACGATAAGATCGTGAATCAGGCATGGAAGAACGGCGAACCCGGCATACTCTTTTTGGACAGGATAAACGAGGACAACCCCTTCGACGTGGAAGAGTATCCAGAACATTTTATAGACGCTACTAATCCCTGCGGTGAACAACCATTGGAAGATTTCGAGGCGTGCAATCTTGGTCATATCAATCTCTCGCACTGTGTAGACGACGGCGAAATCGACTGGGACAAATTAGAGGATATAACCGATATGGCCGTTCGCTTTTTAGATAATGTGATAGATGCTTCGGACTTCCCCGACGTAGAAGGTTATGAAGGCGAAGAGGACGCGATAACGAAGAAGGTGAAGGAGAACAGGAAGATAGGTTTAGGTGTGATGGGATGGCACCATATGCTGATGAAGTTGGGTATACCCTACGACAGCGAAGAAGCCGTAGATAAAGCCGGAGAAGTCATGGGTTTCATCCA